>ERZ1739049.103-NODE-104-length-11287-cov-5.243501_pt1 | contig 11287 bp, 12 predicted proteins | sample MGYA00581760_ERZ1739049 | MGnify/ENA primary metagenome ERZ1739049 (study PRJEB42929, sample SAMN08275522) | rhizosphere metagenome | isolation source: Rhizospheric soil replicate 2 | host: Colobanthus quitensis | place: Antarctica: Devils point, Livingston Island...
CAATTGGCTTCGACACCGGCCCCTCTCTTTTTTTTCACACCTTCCGGCAGGGGCTTTGTCAGTCTTTTCTTTCCTTTCGACATTATCCTCGCGATTCTGGTCAGTTCTCCACTTCGAAGCTTTTCTCTCTTCCGGTACCGGCTCAACCTTTTTAAACAGATCAGGTTTTTCGGTCTTTTTAACCTGCTCTTTCCATTCCCCTGGCCTGGTGGTATCAGGTCTCTTCAGATCATCGGGTGACACTGACATTACAGATTCAATTGATCGTTTGACAATTGGTTTTAAGGTCCTCGGTCGTTTTCCTCTTCTCATTGAAGAATCAAACTCCTCGTTATCAACCTCTGGTAAAGAATGTGCTTCTTCCTTTTCCGGCGGAGAGGGAGTTTTGATTTCTGTTGCTTCAATTGCCTGATGATCAAGGATTTTATAAATTAAATCCTGTTTTTTTAAAGATTCTGCTTTTTTAACATTTAGCTCTTTTGCTATATCCTTTAATTCGGGAAGCAGCTTCTTACTTAACTCGAGAATGTCGTACATATTTTAATGATAAATGGAATATAAGAGATCTTAATGATTTTTTTGGAAACACGGGCCAAGAAACGAAGATTAACCCGATGGATTATGTCACAAACTTTTCACATATCCAAAACCCGCTGCAATATTAAAAAAAAAGCTAATATATTTCCTAGTAAATTATGTTAAAAATGCATCGGGATTTTATCAAATCAATTAATAATTTGATATTCAATATGTAAAATAGTTGCGCAATTTACTAATAAACTATTATTAATCAAAAAAAAGTTTGGATAATGTGTTGTACAATAGCTTTTTTTTTACTAAAATTGTAACTCTTGCCTGAAATCTCTTTGAAAAACTAATACCTGGCCTGTAAATGCGTCAGCTAAAGATAACAAAAAAGGTTACTAATCGCGACACTCCATCACTGGATAAATATCTTCAGGAGATAGGGAGGGTCGATCTTATTTCCCCTGAGGAAGAAGTTATATTGGCCGGGAGGATAAAATCAGGTGAAACAGAGGCTCTCAGGAAACTTGTTAAAGCCAATCTACGTTTTGTTGTATCCGTCGCTAAACAGTATCAGAATCAGGGAATAAGTCTGCCCGATCTGATAAATGAAGGTAATCTGGGTCTGATGAAAGCTGCACAGCGTTTTGACGAAACCAGAGGTTTTAAATTCATCTCTTATGCCGTTTGGTGGATACGCCAGGCAATCCTTCAGGCATTAGCAGAACAGGCCAGGATTGTGCGGCTTCCTGTAAATAAGATCGGATCAATAAACAAGATAAACAGGGCTTTTGCCCGGCTTGAACAGGAGTATGAAAGGGAACCTAACTCTCAGGAGATAGCAGAAATACTAGAAATGGTTCCTGAAGAGGTAAAGGAAGTCTTAAAAACAAATGGCCGTACAGTCAGCATGGATGCACCGATAAGTGCAGAGGAAGATAATAACATGTACGATGTGCTTCAGAGCAACGATACCCCTAGTCCGGACCGGGATCTTATAAATGAATCGCTTGCTTTTGAGATAGAACGGGCTCTGTGTACTCTTTCACTGCGCGAATCCAAGATTTTGAAATTATATTTCGGTTTGGGAATGAAACATCCTTATACTCTTGAAGAAATCGGGGAGGAGCTGAGCCTTACACGGGAACGGGTGAGACAAATAAAGGAAAAAGCCCTTAAAAGGATTCAGTATACTACGCGTTGCCGGATATTGAAAACATATCTGGGATAATAATTTGTTTCTATATTTGCACAAATTAATCTTAAATGGACCACCTGGTATCTCCATCACTCTTAGCCGCCGATTTTGGCAATCTCCAAAAGGATGTTTTAATGGTAAACAGAAGCCAGGCTGACTGGCTTCACCTCGATATCATGGATGGTGTTTTTGTTCCTAATATATCCTTTGGTTTCCCTGTGATTGAACATGTTAAGAAGGTTGCAGCAAAACCTCTTGATGTTCATCTGATGATAATAGACCCCGACCGTTACCTGACCCGCTTCCGCGATGCCGGCGCAAATATTCTTACAGTTCAGTATGAGGCCTGTATTCATCTGCATCGCACAGTTACAGAAATACGACACCTTGGAATGAAGGCAGGTGTGGCCCTGAACCCACACACCCCAGTCTTACTTCTCAGGAACATCCTTCCTTATATCGACATGGTGCTGATAATGACAGTTAATCCTGGTTTTGGCGGACAGTCATTTATAATGGAGAGCTATAATAAAATTGCTGAACTCCGTAAAATGATTGAAATAAGCGGGTGTAACGTATTAATTGAAGCCGATGGTGGCATTGATACAAAAAATGCTTCGAAACTAATTGATTCAGGCGTAAATGTTCTGGTAGCAGGTAATTCGGTTTTCAGTTCGGATGACCCGGAGGGGACGATCAGGACTTTAAAGACAGCCCGAAGGGCGTAAAGACTTTAAGACATTACTTCTTTTTCGATAGTTTGTATAATACCCTCAACATCTTCCGCCTTAAACCATCTGATATCCTTGTCTTTACCCCACCAGGTTAATTGTCGTTTGGCATACCTGCGGCTGTTGCGTTTGATGAGTTCAATAGCTTTATCACAGGAGATATTTCCGTTAAAGAAATCAAAGAATTCTTTGTATCCCACGCTATTCAGCGCATTGAGTTGTCTGAAAGTATAAAGTTGCCGGGCCTCATCCTCAAGACCTTTTTGAACCATATCATCGACCCTTGCGTTGATCCTGTTATAAAGTTCATCCCGCTCTCTTTCGAGACCGATCTTAATTATTGAGAAATTTCTTTCTCTTCTTTGTTTTTTAAGAAATGAAGAATATGGCTGGCCGGTTGTTTCACAAATCTCAAGCGCTCTCAGAATCCGCTTATGATTTTTGAGGTCAACTTTTGAATAATGTTCCGGATCGAGAAGTCGGAGCGCTACTCTTAAGCCTTCAATTCCCTCCTCCCTGTACATTGAAATATACTTATCTCTTGCATGAGGATCAACATCAGGTATATCATCATAACCATTACAGACAGCATCAATATACATTCCGGCGCCGCCTGTCATTAAAGCAATATTGTTTCTGAGGAAGAGTCGGGGAAGAAGATCAAGTACATCCCTCTCGAAAAGACTGGCGCTGTAATAATCTTCAATTGACAAAAATCCTATAAAATGATGCTTTATCTTATTTAGTTGGTAATCAGAGGGAACTGCAGTCCCAATTTTCATTTCCCTGAAAAACTGCCTGGAGTCCGCCGAAATTATTTCACAATTTAACCTTTCAGCTATATCAATAGAGATATCAGTTTTGCCGACCCCTGTCGGACCTAAAAGAACTATAAGAAAATTTTTCATTGGAGATGATACTGAGGAGGTCTATTCTTCGTCCTCGTTCAGGTTTTCAATATTTTCGAAGTCAGGTAATGGCTCTTCGTCATCACCGTTAAGGAACAGATCATCAACTTCCGGTTCATCCTCATCCTCATCCTCATCATTGGATACGACAATATTGTTATAAAGCTTGCGGGTGGTTCCTCCGAAGAGAACCTGTTTAGGTGGTATTCCTTTTGAATTTATGCAAGATGGATATTCGCGGCCATCAATCTCTTTTGATTCTCCGGTATATTCAACAAAAAGTCCTCTTTCGTTAAAAAAGTCAAAAACGTAAAGTAGTTTTTGGTTTTTCCGAAAAATAATATCTTCCAGAATAGCAACTTCCATTGTTGAAGAACCGGTACCCATATCAAAAAGGGTAAATTCTTCTTCCTTCTCCCAATTATCTGTTGCCATAAAAAATGAAGCCATTTGGGATTTATCAAACTCTAGTTCATCCTGAATCATGTTGTGAAAATCCAGTAATGTATGTGTGTCAAGAAATTCAAACTCCCTGACAAATGACTCATCTTCATCTGATAACACTATAAATTTGTAAACCATAACTTGTATTAATTCAATGGGTGCAATATAATATTTTTTAGATTACAATATTCCGGCTAATTTTTTTTAAGAAGAAATTCTATAGTATCAATTCCGTCAGCATAATCCCACAAATGAGGCGACTGTGTTTTGCCGAACGGGATATACTGTTTGCCGGCAATACATTGAATTTTATCATTTAGCAGTTCTGTTTGCTGTTTTACAGCATATTGAGATTTATAATATTCATAATGGAGAACAGAAACCGGTGATGATAATTTGTTTTCTTCTTTCATTAAGATATAACCGGTATCATGAAAACTTTCTTTATTTACAATGTAAACAGCTTTATTAAAATCGTAGTTGTTAGCATATTTTTGATGGCCGATACAATCGGAAAATGAATCCCAGTTCTTTGACAGGGCTGTTAGGTCGTATCCTTCAGGGATATAAATTTTCGAGATATTCCTGCATCCCAGTCCGAAATATGAGAAGATATCTGTTCCAAGGGCCTCCAGTTGAGTAGCTGTTTCATTTCCGTCAATAATTGCAATGCTGTTCCGGTTCTTCCTTATTATATTAGGATATTTCCCAAAGTAGTACTCAAAGTACCTCGAACTGTTATTACTGCCGGTAGCAATTACCAAATCAAAATTTGAAAGTGTTCCGTTGGTAAATTCAATTTTGTTTTTGAACTCAGGGTTAACTGAGCAGAGGATTTCGCTGATGTAAGAAATAAGTCCGGAGTCTTTTGAACTTGTTTTTGCAATCAGGTTATTACCGCTGATGAGCACTGAAAGAAAGTCGTGAAAACCTACAAGAGGTATGTTTCCTGCCATTATTACACCTGCTCTTTCAGGATTTATATTTTCTTTAAGAAGAGGGTAAGCGTTGGTCCATTTTATAAGATTTTCTTTGGTCAGTTCAGATGCTATTGCATTTAAGGCAATCCTGACATTTGCAGGGGTGAACCATGGGTTAATCAAATGCTGATTTTCGATCAGTCGGGTAATGGTAGTAGGGACAGGTCGCGACCTGTCCCTACTGTATTTATCATCATTGCCCGCCAATGCGTTACGGAGGATTTCCCCCAGAATTGTAAATGATTTTATCCTTTCTTCAAGATTCATAAATTGCATAATTGCAAATTTACTGAATTTGAATTACAATAAATTATTTCAATGCAAATGAGATTGGTAACGCGTACCAGATAGGAACTGTTTTTCCTCCCTGACTGCCGGGTCTGAATGCAGGAAAGACTTCTGACAGGAATTTCCCGAAAAACTGAATGTCGAGTGGTTTGACAAATCCCTGCTCAGCATCAATGAATATACCAGGTAAAAGGCTGCCAGATAAACAGCGACTTTTACCATATATATTAATAGTGTACTCATTTATTTAATTTTTGTTTTTTTACTTCAACCTCCATAATTTTCATAATCTCTTCCATCTCCTTCACAGAAATGCTTTTTTCTTTCGCGAAGAAGCTTACCATCTTCTCAAATGAGTTTGAAAAGTAGTCGTTTACAAATGTGCTGAGATGTGTTTTCGAATAATCGCTTTTTGAAACAACCGGGTAGTACTCGTGTGTTCTTCCGTATGCTTTGTTAGTTACAAAACCTTTATCCTGTAAAATACGTACAATCGTACTTACGGTATTATACGCGGGTTTTGGTTCATTAAAATGTTCAAGAATCTCTTTTACAAATCCCTTTTTAATCTTCCATAAAACCTGCATTATCTGTTCTTCCGCTCTGGTTAATTCTCTCATAATTGATCTCCCTGGTTTTAAACTCTTACTTCTTAATTAGATTATTAAAATTTAATATAAAATCAAATTTACAACGAAATAATTAGTTGTGCAACTAAAAGCGTAATAATTTTTAATGGTAACAGAACTTTCGCTAAAAGGAAAAAAAGTGTACTTTTATTTTTTATTGTAAAAACATAGGTGCAGTCACCTTTAATTGAAGCCAGGAATAATGAAGAGAGGTATTTTCAGTGAGAATATAAGAATTTCATTCAAAGCAATTAAATCCAACAGGGTCAGGGCGATCCTTACTATATGTATTATAGCATTTGGAATTATGGCGCTCGTGGGTATTCTTACCGCGATTGATTCTATAAAATCCTCACTTACCAATCAGTTTACCATGATGGGTGCAAACTCTTTCACAATAAGTTCGAGAGGGATGAATATCCATATTGGAAACAGTAATGAACGGGCAAAAAATTTTTCCAGGATATCTTACAGGGAGGCTGAAGAATTTAAAACCCGGTTTACTGAGGCGGCCTGGGTCTCAATTTCCTTTAATGCATCAGGATTATCGACAGTTAAATACGGATCGGAGAAGACGAACCCGAATGTAAATCTTACAGGTGTTGATGAAAACCATCTTACAGTTTCAGGATATGAGATAGAATACGGTAGAAATTTCACTCCCGATGAGATTCAGTTAAACCGGCATCTTGTTATTATCGGGGCAGATATTGTCAAGGACCTTTTCCCGGCAGGTCTTGATCCTCTGGAAAAGGAGATTACTGTGGCAGGTTTAAAACTTCGGGTTATCGGGGTTCTTAAGAGTAAGGGAGCCAGTCTGATGAATAGTGACAATGTTTGTTTTATGCCTGTAACAACTGCACGACAATACTTTTCTCGTCCCAATATGTCTTTCGTCCTTACAGTAATGCCTATTAACCCTGTGAACCTCGATATGATGACAGGTGAATCAGAGGCAATTTTCAGGATTGTGCGGAATCTTAACCCAAGGGATGAATCAGATTTCAATATATCAAAGAGCGATAATATTGTAAACATGCTTCTGAAAAACATTAGGTTTGTAACACTTGCCGCTACAATTATTGCTATTGTTACATTATTTGGCGCGGCAGTGGGACTTATGAATATAATGCTTGTATCCGTCACAGAACGTACACGCGAGATAGGAGTAAGGAAAGCTATTGGTGCAAAAACTGCGACTATTAAATATCAGTTCCTTTTCGAATCAATAATGATTGGTCAGCTTGGTGGGGTATTTGGAATTATTCTTGGTATTCTTATCGGTAATGGAGTATCATCAATGCTCAGGTCAAGTTTTGTTATTCCGTGGATATGGGTTCTTACCGGTGTTGTTGTCTGTTTTATTGTTGGTGTTGTTTCTGGCTATGCACCGGCAGTAAAAGCAGCTAATATTGATCCTATTGAAGCTTTAAGATACGAATAAATTATCAGAATATGGAAAAATTAGTTATTCAGGAAGAGTTAAAAAATTGTCCGGGGATAGTCTATTACCCTGATACAAACAAACTTGAACTGGTCGGACGGTCGATCCCTGAAAACCCCGAACTTATTTTCAGACGTCTGGAAGATTGGATTACTCTCCATTTTGAGAAAAATAACGCTCTGGATGTAAGTATTCAGCTTGAATACATTAACAGCGGTTCCTCAAAGTATCTTTATGAGGTACTGAAAAGACTGACCGGTTATGGCAGGTCAGGTAAGCTTGTTAAGTTGAAATGGCTTTATGAGGAAGATGATGAAGCTATGCTGGAGCTTGGGGAGCATTACCGCGATACAGCAGGAATACCGTTGGAGATTGATATGATAGTATAAAAAAAGAGAGGTTTTTCCTCTCTTTTTTTATATATGCTTATTACTTAAGCAGTGGTATGAGATCAACAACTCTGCAGGAGTAACCCCACTCGTTATCGTACCATGCCAGAACTTTAATCATTTTACCATTCACCATTGTACTAAGTGAATCAAAGATCGATGATGCGGTGGTATGAATTACATCAACAGAAACAATAGGATCTTCAGTATATTCCAAAATTCCTTTCATAGGACCTTCTGCTGCTTTCTTCATTGCCGCGTTGATTTGTTCCTTTGTTGCTTCTTTTTTAAGAACAACTACGAGGTCAACGAGTGAACCGGTTGGGGTTGGTACCCTTACAGAGATACCATCAAGTTTGCCTTTCAATTCAGGAATTACTTTTCCAACAGCTTTTGCTGCACCAGTAGTAGTTGGGATCTGCGATAGAGCAGCTGATCTCGCGCGTCTCAGGTCAGAGTGAGGAAAGTCAAGAATTTTCTGATCATTAGTATAAGAGTGAATAGTTGTCATATAGCCAATCTCGATGCCGAAGTTGTCATTCAGAACTTTTGCAACAGGGGCGAGACAGTTAGTTGTACATGAAGCATTCGAAACACACTGATGTTCAGGTTTGAGGTCTTTATCATTCACCCCAAGTACAATCATTGCATCGATATTGTCTTTTGCAGGAACAGTAAGAATAACCTTTTTTGCACCATTCTTAAGGTGATCACCATAACCGCCTTTTGGGCTCTCTTTTGATGTGAAGATGCCTGTTGATTCAATTACAACATCCGGTTTCTCTTTCCACGGAATATTTGCAGGATTTTTTTCTGCAGTTACTTTTACTTTAAAGCCATTGACAATGATGTTTTCAGCATCATAGGTAACCCCGGCAAACCTACCCTGAGTTGAATCATACTTGAGCAGATGTGCAAGTGTTTTCGTATCTGTCAGATCGTTGATACCTATTATCTCTATACCTGGCTTTTCAAGAGCAATTTTAAAAACGTTGCGGCCTATTCTGCCAAAACCGTTAATAGCAACTTTAATCTTTGACATATCTGTATCATTAATTAGTTAATAAATTTGATTCACAAAAATAATATTTTCCGTGTAAAACCCAACAGTTAAAAAGATCAATTATTCTTTTTTCTCTTGAAGATATTCGAAAGCTTATTTGATTCCGGATTAAGCGGATCAATGATCATTCCGAATCTGTAACTGAGAAATAATGAAAAAAATATGGTCTTGTTATCGGAACCTGCCATGATCGGGATCTTCTTTGGGAAAGCATTTATCTGTACTCCGACCTCAATAGCATGTATAATCTTATCCTCTTTGCTATACTCAAAATTAAAGCCTCCTTTTGCAAAAAGCCCCGGCATTATTTTAGTTTCATCCAGCCCTTTTATAAATGAGGCTTTGCTGAATATATCCTGAGGCAGGGCAATTGAAGCATCAAACTTTTCCTCCCTGATTTCTGATTTGGGCGAAGACGGAACTGGATAAAGTACCTGGTAAAAAATGGGTTTGTATATTGCTACAACTGGTCCGGCTGAATAAAAATACCTGACAGCAATCCCGCCGAGATCGGCTTTCTTAAAAAGTTCATGCTGGTGTCCGATTCCTCCCCTGAGGTAGAAAGTGGAATTGAGTTTTCCAAATATAAATGACCCCTGAGAGTAATATGATTGTTGTTTATATTCTTTTGAACTTTTTAAGGTGCCCGCCTCAATCTCAAGAAATCGTTTATTACGAAAATCAATTCTTTTGGCGCTACGGTAACTGAGTCCGATACCGTCACTATTAAGAAGTATTGCAAATGATCTTTCATTACGAAAAAACACCTTCTGCTGCTCATTTAACTCACCCTGGGCGTAAAGTGAAATTGCACCAAATAAAAAAAATACCACTATTATAAGCAGCTTCTTCATTTTCTATGCTAACTTATAAAATCAAGAGGAATTAAAAGAGCAATCCGGGAATCAGACATTCTTACCTGCCTGCTCAGTAGTAGCTCTGGAATAAGCCGGACATTCCTTCTTATTACAGGAACTGACAACCAAAACCGTAACAAAGGCAACAATGAATAAAACAGCAATTTTTTTCATACAAGAAACTATATTAATTATTTACAAAAATAAACTTTTCATTCTAATAACAATCTTTATGCCAAAAATAAAATTTAAATATTTGATTTATTTAGATAAGTTTGTTATTCAAAGCTTAAACTATAAACAGTAACAAGTAAATGTATTAAAAGGTTCTTAAGGTTTCAACATTTTCATTCGGTAATTGTTATCAATAAACAATATAAAAAGAGTGCCATGAAAATTAAATATGCCTTTCTATTATTAATTTTATATTTTGCAGGTATGAGCGAAGAATCTTATTCTCAGGAAAAACTTCAATATTATGATCTCACAAAAGCTGAATCATCCGTTATAAATAACAAAGGAACTGAGACTCCATTTACCGGGAAGTTTACAAAATACTCAGAAAAAGGAACTTATGTATGTAAGAAGTGCGGTGCAGCGCTATATCATTCATCCGACAAGTTTGAATCAGATGGCGGATGGCCCAGTTTCGATGATGAAATAAAGGGCGCAGTTAACAGGTATCCCGATGCCGATGGTATGAGAACTGAGATAGAGTGTGCCAATTGCGGGGCTCATCTCGGACATGTATTCACCGGGGAACGATTAACTTCAAAAAACGTACGTAGTTGTGTCAATTCAGTATCACTCGATTTTGTGCCGGCTATTCTTCCGGCAGGGAGGTATGGTACCGCAATATTTGCCGGTGGATGCTTTTGGGGCGTTGAATATTTTCTTCAGAAAGCTCCCGGAGTAATATCTGTAACTTCCGGATATACAGGAGGTACTGTAAAAAACCCTACTTATAAAGAAGTCTGTACAGGAAATACCGGCCATGCCGAATCAGTTAAAGTTATCTATGATCCTCAAAAGACTTCATATGAAAAACTTCTGAAGCTGTTTCTCGAGATCCACGATCCAACCCAGGCAGGCCATCAGGGACCTGACGTTGGTGACCAATACAGATCAGAAATTTTCTATCTGAATGATGAACAGAAAAGTACAGCTGAGAAGGATCTGAATATCTTGCGGGCTAAAGGCCTGAAGATAGCAACCGCTGTTACTAAAGCATCAGAATTCTATCCGGCTGAGGCATATCATCAGGATTATTATTTCAATAATGGTAAAGTGCCATATTGTCATGCCTATGTTAAAAGATTTTGATCAATCACATATATTCACCCCTGCCCTCTAAATGGGGTTCCATCCATTTCAAAGACAAAAGATAAAAGGCGCAAGACAAAAGTGGAGAGTAAAGAGAAAAAAGTAACTTTTCTTTGACCGGAAAGTCAGACAAACAATTAACTTTAACAAGTTTTAATTGAATCTTTTCCGGGGAAATGAATTTGAAGAATAATCGTAACAGGACTTTTATCACAGGAAAGACGAAGTTCTGGTTAATAATAGGAGGCTTTGTAATAGGTCTGATATTTCTGAAATCAGGGAAAGCAATTGTATCCTATACCTCATCAGATAAATATTGTGTATCGTGCCATATTCACCCTATGGCTGATCAGAGCTGGAAACTCTCAACACATTATAATAATCCTTCAGGGAACATAATTCATTGTGCTGATTGTCACCTCCCTCCTGAAGGCCGAGGGTATCTTTTTGCAAAAGCGAAACATGGTTTAAAGGATATCTACGGATATTTCTTTAAGGATAGTGCGAA
>ERZ1739049.104-NODE-105-length-11285-cov-17.481656_pt1 | contig 11285 bp, 8 predicted proteins | sample MGYA00581760_ERZ1739049 | MGnify/ENA primary metagenome ERZ1739049 (study PRJEB42929, sample SAMN08275522) | rhizosphere metagenome | isolation source: Rhizospheric soil replicate 2 | host: Colobanthus quitensis | place: Antarctica: Devils point, Livingston Island...
GTCCCATGATGAACATCCTCTCTTACGAGGTGTCCACGCAACGGGGTCAAGGCCAAGGCGGTAACGAAACTTCAGAAACATCATCCGCAGATAGGTTTCCATCGGTGTCGACGGCCGGCCCACGCGCGGGTCGAAGAACGGCACGAACGGCACGAAGAACACCGGGTCATCCAACAGCGCGTCGACCCGCGCGAGCTGCTCCGGCAGCCGCAGCACCTCCGGCGGCAGCACCGCCTCCCACAAACTCACAACCCCAGCTCGCGTCCGCAGCACCCTTTACCTCCCGAGGGGTCATCCCGCCAACGAGACAATGATCTCGTCACTCGAGACCCCAAGAACGGTGACACGCCGAGCGAAAACCCCCGTCCTATAAGGGAAACCGCTGTGACTTTTTCAGGTCGAAGTAGCTATGCATTTCAGTAGTGGTGGATGACGCTTGCCGAGTTGGGCACGTCTGCCCTGAATTGGGCCAGTCAGGTGGGGGCACCGATCCGATCCGAACCACCCAAGAGCCTTGTCTACGACCCCACGGGCGATGGGCAGGCGAACAGACTCGCGCTGGTCGGCCACCCGTCGGGGCCGGACGGCGATGAGCGCGTAACCCAACGGACGAAAACCGCGAGACCGGACAACGCGCGGCTCATGAGGGCCGGGACGGGGATCCACGGGCCGAAACACCTCTTTGCGGATATCTGTGAAACGGCATGCTGGTTTATGTATGCCGCTAGTCTGACTTTTCAGATGTATAGGGGTAATTCGGATGTGGGGGTGTAATGGGGGTTCCGTTGCGCAAGCCTGTTTCTGCATCGAACCTGGACCCGGTTACGGGTGTGAGCTCCGCCGGCCGGATCCCGCTGACCAGCAAGCTGGCCAGCGTCTGTCTGGTGCTGGTCTTGCTTGGGGCGAGTGCCTTCGCTGTCTGGTCCTCTCAGTTCACTTCTGAGGCGGCTCGTGTAGCCGTCCTGGCGAGTCGCTTATCCGACCACTACGCGGATGCCGCCAGAGCGGTCGCCAGGGAGGAAGCGTTGGAGCGCCAATACCGCCTGGAGCCGGGGCCTGGGCTGCGGGCCAAGTTCAACGTGGCCGCAGGGCAGCTGCGCAGTGCGCTTGCTTTGGTCGGGTCGCTGAACGCGGAAGACGCCGACAAAGTGCTGGCTCAGAAAGTCCTGGCGACGCACGAGCTCTACGTCGAGGCCGTCGGCCGCATGTTCAACGCCAATGACAAGGGGGACCCCCCCGCGGCGAACAAGATCGAAACGGAGGAGGACGCGCTGTTCGATGCGATGGTGGCGACCCTGAACCCGGCCGACGACGCCCACCACCAAGAGTCGCTGGACAATCTGGCGCACCTTCAACACGTGGAGGTGATGACCGGTTGGCTGACCCCGGTGGTGTTCCTGGCGGGGCTGCTGCTCGCGGCCCTGCTGATCTCGATCATCCGAGCTCGTCAGCGGCTTCTGGACACTGAACGCGACCGAGCGCTCCACGACTCCACGCACGACGCGTTGACCGGTCTGCCGAACCGCACGCTGCTCTTTGACCGGCTCGGTCAGGCCCTGCGGGCTGACAAGCGTGCTGGCACGACTGCCGGGCTGCTGTTGATCGACCTGGACAGGTTCAAGGAGGTCAACGACACCTTCGGCCACCACTACGGCGACATGCTGCTGGCCCAGATCGGCCCGCGACTGCGCTCGGCGCTGCGCGAAGTCGACACCGTCGCCCGCCTCGGTGGAGACGAGTTCGCGGTCCTGCTCCCCGACATCACCGACCTGAGTGCTGCGATGGCCGTCGCCGCCAAGGTCCGGACCTCGCTGGAGACACCGTTCTTCGTCGAGGGCGTCGCCTTGGACGTCGAAGCCAGCGTCGGAGTGGTGCTCTCAGGTGAGCACGGAAGCGACCCGGCAACGCTGCTGCAGCGGGCGGACATCGCGATGTACGTCGCGAAGACCCAAAACTCGGGGGTATTCGCCTACGATCCGAACGTCGATGGGCACAGCCCGGTCAAGCTCGCACTACTCGGAGAGCTACGCGCCGCCTTGAACCTGGGCCAGCTAGTGCTGCACTACCAACCCAAGGTCAGCATCAGCACCGGAGAAGTGGTCGGCGCCGAGGCTCTGGTGCGCTGGCAGCACCCCGACCGGGGTTTGATCTTCCCGGATGCGTTTATCCCTCTGGCCGAGCACACCGGTTTGATCGGACCTCTGACGACCTACGTGCTGGACGCCGCACTCACCCAGGCCCGGGTCTGGATGGACGCCGGCCGGCCCCTGAGGGTGGCGGTCAACCTGTCGACCCGCAACCTACTCGACGAAGACCTACCGGGCCAGGTTGTCGACCTGCTCGCCGCGCACCGCGTCCCGGCCGAACTGCTCAAGCTCGAGGTCACCGAGAGCGCGCTGATGCGCGAGCCGGACCGGGCAGCTCGGCTGCTCAACGCCCTAGACGCGCTTGGCGTCCGGATCTCCATCGACGACTTCGGTGCCGGTTACACCAGCCTCGGCCAGCTCAAGAACTTGCCAGTCACCGAGCTCAAGATCGACAAGTCGTTCATCATGAACATGGGTCAGGACCTCAGCGACGCCGTGATCGTGCGCAGTATCGTCGACCTCGGCCACAGTCTCGGCCTGACGATCGTCGCCGAAGGGGTCGAAACCGCCGCGATCCTCGCCGACCTGAGGGTTGTCGGCTGCGACGTCGCTCAGGGCTATTACCTGTCCCGTCCCGTCACAGCGGCTGCCTTCGACATCTGGCGGGAGGCGCGTTCCGCCGACGCCACACAACCCAGGGTCGGCGTTACCTCCCGGCATGACGTGCCGGGAGTGTACCGAGAGCTGTTCCACGAAGCGGGCGGTCCCAGGACCGACGGCCAAGCAAGGCAGCAGTCATCCGCCCCCTGGGCTCCTGCCGTCAAACATCCCGAGCAAGGCATCGGTCTCACGTCGCACGAAAGAAGGGGCGGTGTGTGAACGTGACGGCGCGCATATGTGTGCCCTTAATTGGAGCTTGCCTCGCCCACCGAACACACGCAATTCGCCAGATCCGGCAGGATTATCACCGGCATAACCCTGATGAGCGGACGTCCGCACATCGCCATGACAGTGAAACCGGTGACGCTCTGGCCGGACCTCGCTACTAGCCCTATCTGGGCGGAATGGGCGCACGCTCATCGACACGTCCCGTAATTTCCACCGTCCCCGATAGCGGAACTGCTTGCGGCTTTGCGAGGACCAGTTTCCGTCGGTGCCCAACTCGAGGCGTTTCGGCGCGTCGCTCAAGGTTCCCATGCGGCCTCGTGCCAGCGGGATGACGGCCGGGGAAGCCGGTCCTGTGCCAAGTCTCTAAGTAGGCGCGGAGAGGTAAGTCCGGGCCATGACTGACTTCAGATGCTTCGCCGGGGAACCCCAACAGCTTCGGGCGGAGTAGCCGTCACCTATGAGGAAGCGGGCTCTCCGGCAATGACTGCTCGCAACTGGCTGTCGAAAGCCGTGTGTCCGCCGACGAACCTATCCAGCCCCAGGAGATCCGTGTAGAGCAGGAGTCGAGCATGCCGATGAATCCTCGGCGCCACAGTCTCAGCGGCCTTATCAAGAACTCCGGCGACACCAAGAGGCGAGAAGTCGTCTCCAAGCAAAGGCATCAGATCATCGAGGACGAACTGAATCCTCCAATCGAACTTGCCGGACGGCGCCAGCGTCCAATCCACCTTCTCGTAGCCCGCCGCGAAACGAATCTCGATTCCTTCGGATGAGAACATAAACGGCTTCGGGCTGATCATGGACAAGACCGTCAGCACAAGAACGGTGCGTCTGCTTGAGTAGGGGACCTCGATCTCCAGATCCCTGACACGTGACCAGGGATACTCAGCGACCTGGTGCCCCTGCTCCCAGCGACTGATACCGGCGCCATCGAAACACACATGCACAGGCAGTCCGGCGGACTGCCAGCTCACGACGCCGTCAGCAGTCACCCACGGCACCGCCAAGCCTGACTTCAACATGCGTGCCAACGTACGCCCCACCACAGTGCAGCCCACCTGACGCGGTGAGCATTTGGATGGCATGGCCGGCCGGGCAAGGAATTCGGACACACCCGCCGCATTCTTAGACATCCGGTAGGCGCGAAGAGCGCGCTTTGACGACCAGTCAGGGATGGCGATCGTTGACCGGGCGACCGTCAGGAATCGTCCAGCGGGCACGATGTTGGCTTCTATGAGTCCGGTCATCGTTCGGCGATCGGGATGGCGGACGGTCGACAACACGACCGCAATGCCAATGAGCGGATGCGTCTAGTAGCCCAGATTGACGCACCCCAGCTGCTCAATCAACGGCATGACAGGACGTCCGCCGCGGACCATGATGTGCCTGACCCAATCGAAGAGCGAGCCGGGTTCCTGGTTGCCGTGCGGCGTGCGCTGCGCTGGATGGGCGGTAACACCGACGAGTGTCCCGAGTCGTTCTAGGGTGACGACGTGACGAGAAAAGGTGACTGGGTAGGCGATGTCGGGCATCTAACGCTCGCAGACTCGGCGCTGAGCGAGTTGCTGATCGACATGCTGAGGATGCTCGACTACGGCCACCTGTCAGCGATGCCGAAGGAACCGGACCCAGGTCTTACCACGAGGCAAGCTGCGAGGGACGTACAACGGATCCGGGAGAAGTATCCGCGGCTGTTCCCAGACGACGCCGATGACTGGGTGAGTGAGGTTCTGGATGTCGCCGAGGAGCGCAACGAGCTGCTGCACGCCGTGTCACGCAACCGCTGCATCACATGCGGCACCGCCACCCTGTTCGAGCACCCGCGCACGGGAAAGTTGATCGACCGTAGCGAAGAGGCCGTCCAGGCGCTCACCGAAAAGTTGCTGGACCTGCGCGAGCGCGGTGGCGAAATCGGGGCACAGATCGCGAGCCTTGTGAACAGGCAGATCATCCTTGGAGCCATGCTGCTCGCCGACGACACCGGCGAGACGATCGTGCCCGAGACGGTTCACCCTAATGTCGTCAAGCACACCTGCGGCGACTGCAACGGTGACGGTCGCGCAACGGCGGAGGTGACCATCCAGCTCGGCAACGTCGAGATAGACCCGACCGGCCACACGAAGGCGCTCCTCGAAGACATCCGCAAGCGCAAGGGGTAGGGCCTTCCGATAGTAAGCCTTGACCAGGACCATCGTCGTCCTACTCGGCGACCGCACCATCAAGGTTTCGAAAGGTCAGGCCGCCGAGTTCTCGACCATGGTGCCGCACGCCTTCGGCGCACACGGCGGACCCGCTGAAATCATCGCCATCCTCGACCCCGACGGCGAACGGTCCCACCCAGGAGGCTGAGGCCGGGCTTCACGCGGCGAGAACACATCGCGGCCGGACAGGCCTTCGAAGGAGAGCGCTGACTGCGTGATACCGCCGCCTGTCGGCTGGCCTGGCTTTCCGCAAGTAGGCGCGATGGGTGTGCGTTTTTGTCCGGCGAGGGATCGTCGATCGAGTCAGCGGCAGCTGCTCAGGGGGCATGATCATGACGTGACGCGGAACCAGGAATACCTACTCGACAATCAGCAGGAGCAGGCCGGCCAGCGGTTTGAAGCGCTATCGGAGCTGTTCAATCCCTCGACGTTCCGGCACGCGCGAGCGGTTGGCCTCGCGGCGGGCTGGCGGGTCTGGGAGGTCGGCGCCGGGAGCCAGAGCGTGCCAGCCTACTTCGCTGAACAGGTCGGCGCTGGCGGACATGTTCTGGCAACGGACATCGACACCTCGTGGCTGGTGGGCGGTGACAGCGACTATCAGGTCCGACGTCACGACGTGGGGTCGGAGCCGCCTCCTGAAGGGTCGTTTGACCTGGTGCATGCCCGGCTTGTCCTGGCGCATGTGCAACAGCGCGAGTACGCGCTGGCCAGCATGATTGCTGCCCTTGAACCTGGTGGTTGGCTGCTCCTGGAGGAGCCCGACCCAGCGCTACAACCGCTCGTCTGCCCAGACGAGTCAGGTCCTGAACAAGAGCTGGCGAACAGGTTGAAGCGTGGCTTTCGCGCACTGTTGACCGAGCGTGGCGTCGATCTGGCCTTTGGGCGCTCTGTGCCGCGGCTACTGCGCGCCGGTGGGCTCATCGAGGTGCAGGCGGACGCCTACTTCCCGATGGGAGGTCCGGCCTGTGCCGAACTCGAGCGGGCTACGGTCGAGCAGGTCCGCGACGGGCTGATCGCAGCTGGGATCGCCACTGTTGCTGAGATCGAGCAGCACCTGCTCAACGTGGCCACCGGGCGTTTAGACCTTGCAACTTCCCCGATGGTTTCTACTTGGGGTCGTAAGGCGATCACGCTGTCCCGCTGATCCAACCCCTGCAACTCACCGCGGGGCCGCGCGGTTACCCGGAGGAACCTAGACAGGCCGGTTGCCCGCACGCCCCGCCCGCAGCGTTCACCGGGACCGGCGCGTCCTACGGACACTGAAAACCAGGCTCGAGTCGGCACCGGGACCCACCACCGGGTCCTCCTCCCTGAGCGACAGAGAAAAGAGATAAGCCGCAAGTCTCCGCTGGATCGCACCTCTGTGGGGGGTGTCCTAACGAATTTGTGGGGTTGCCTGATCAGGTACCGCCAGTGCACTCCATCGGCCAACGCGACAAGTGGTGAATTCACCCGCTGACAAACAAGGACGACGGGAACAGGTGGTGTCAGGTCGGGGACACCGACGGGGAAGAACCTCGCGCTGCTCTCCGCCTACCACCCTCCCCCTCGCTTCGCTGGGGGGGACCCCCACGGTCCACCAACGCGACCTCACCGCAACCGTCACCGCCCACGACGTCACCTGGCAGACCTGACCACCAGACCTTTGACAGGCCTAGCTGCGTGCGCTCTCAGGGCCTTCGGAACCATCCGTCATACCGGAGACGACTGCGGCGGCAACCTCACGCATGCCCAGGCGACGGTCCATTGCGGCCTTCTGGATCCAGCGGAAGGCTTCGGACTCACTGATCTTGAGCTCCGCCATCAGCACGCCCTTGGCACGGTCGACGGACTTGCGAGTCTCCAACCGCTCCCCCAGGTCCGCGATCTCGGCCTCCAGTGCGGACAACTCGAGCCAGCGCGAGCGCGCGATGTCGATCGCCGGGGCGAGGTCATGGACGGTGAACGGCTTGAGGATGTAGGCCATGACCCCCGCGTCACGCGCACGCTCGACGAGCTCCTTCTGGCTGAACGCCGTGAGCATCACGACCGGTGCGATCCGTTCCTTGCCGATCAGCTCGGCCGCGCTGATGCCATCGAGCACCGGCATCTTGACGTCCATGATCACCAGATCCGGCTTGAGCGCACGGCTGAGATCAACAGCCTGCTCGCCGTTGCTGGCCTGGGCAACGACGTCGTAGCCGGCCTCGATGAGCATCTCGGCCAGATCCAGGCGGATCAGCGCCTCGTCCTCAGCCACCAAGATGCGGGTTCTGGCGGTGTCGCCCACCACCGGGCTATCGGGAGCGCTGGCTATCGGGTTGGCGGGTGGGCTGGCGGGCGGGCGCGGCTGGGGCTTGGCGTCGTCGGTCACGCAGGTCAGCCTACCGAGGACGTTCCCGGAGGACTTGTCCTGCTCCGCGACTACTACCGCCGAAGTCGATGAGAGCGCGCAAGATCGCACCCGTCGCGGCTACTTAGAGGCAGATCCGGTCATTTCCCGACACTTGAGCTTAAGAAAGGGCTTTGGCAAGTCTTTGCTGCGTTCTGCGGGTTTTGAAGAGATTCTGGCGTAAAATCGCTTGTCAATGCATGGCGTTGCTTGTGCGGTTTTCGAGTTTCTTCGAGATTCGGGATACCTGCTACAGCTCGAAGGGAACCGGGTGTCTTCGAAGAGGACGAACTTCGAAAGTCTGTTGGAGGCGGCCCCTGACGCGGTGATGGGCGTTGACGACGGGGGCGTGGTCTGTTTTGTCAACCGTCAGACCGAGTTGTTGTTCGGCTATGACCGCGCCGACCTGGTGGGCAAGTCCGTCGACACGCTGGTGCTGGAGTCGTTCCGCAAGGTCCATCCGAAGCACCGGGCGGGATACTTCGCCGACCCGAAGACCGGGCCCATGAGGACCGGTATGCAGCTGACCGGACGGCGTCGAGATGGCACTGAGTTCCCGGCGGACATCCGTTTGTCCTCGGTTGACACCGAGGACGGCCTGATGGTGATCGCGGCGGTGCGTGACGTGACCGAGCGAAACAATGCACACCAGAATCTCCAGCAGATGGCGGCAGTCATCCGGAATTCGGACGCTGCCATCATCGGTACGACCCTTGACGGCATTGTCACAAGCTCCAACCTGGCCGCCGAAAGGATGCTCGGCTATTCCAGCCAGGAGATCGTCGGCAGGTCCATCGATCTTTTCAACCCTGAGAATCGAACAGGTGAGATGGACGCCATACTCGCCACTATCAGGGCCGGCCAGCCCGTCGAGCGATTTGAGACCATCCGCGTGCGGAAGGACGGAACGACGTTCCCGGTCGCGGTCACCGTCGCACCGATCCACGATGCGGCTGGCGCGATCATCGGGGCCTCCACGATCATCCGTGACGTGACCGAGGCGAAGGAGGCGTTCTTGTCGGCCCGCTCGATGATTGAGTCGAGTCTGGACTCGTTGGTGGCGATCAGCCCCCAAGGGATGATCACCGACGTCAACGAGGCCACGGTCAAGGTCACGGGCATCCCCCGTCAGGAGCTCATCGGGACCGCCTTCTCGGACTGTTTCACTGAGCCGGAGAAGGCCAACGAGATCTACCAGCTGGTGTTCGCGCAGGGGATGGCGGTGGACTACCCACTGACCATGCGCCACCGGGACGGGACGTTGACCGACGTCCTCTACAACGCATCGGTGTACCGCGACGCCGGCGGCAAGGTGCTCGGTGTGTTCGCCGCGGCCCGCGACGTGACCAAACAGACGCAGAGGTTCGAGGCCGCCCAGCGTCTGGCGGCAATCGTCGAGTTCAGTGGCGAAGCCATTATCAGCAGCACGCTGGGTGGCACCATCACGAGCTGGAACCCGGCCGCCGAAAGGCTGTACGGCTATTCCAGCCAGGAGATCATCGGCAAGCCCGTCATCATGCTGCGCCCCGATGATCGAACCAGCGAAGCGGACGCCATCCTGGCACAGGTCGGCGCCGGCCAACCTATCGTGAACTTTGAGAGGATCGATCGCCGCAAGGACGGAACGGCGATCACCGTCATGCTCACCATCTCACCGATCTGCGACGCCGAAGGCACGATCGTCGGCATGTCCGCGATCACCTGCGATGCGACCGAGGCGAGGCAGGCAGCCGAGTACGCGCGGAGCCTGGCGGCGGCGGAGGATCTGGTCCAGATCGTGATGGCGTCTGCCTCGATCGGTATCGCCCTGGCCGACCTGGACGGTTCGTTCCGCGTTGTCAACCGCTCGTTGTGCGATCTTCTCGGGTACGACCAGGCGTATTTCCTGGCACACCGGCTACAGGACTTTGTCCACCCCGACGACGCCGAAGAAGCTCACCAGACCCGCGCCCGAGTCATCGGAGGAGAGAGCAGCACCGGCGCCATCAAGCTACGCCTTCTGCGATCCGACGGTGCCACGGTCTGGGTCCGACGGGTGACAGTGCTGATCAACGACGGGGACGGCCAGCCGAACCTGGTCATGGTCCAGGTGGAAGACATCACCGCCGAGCACGAGGCTCAGGAGGCTCTGGCCTACCAGGCACTCCACGACCCCCTGACCGGGTTGCACAACCGGGCCTGGATCCTGGACATCCTGGAGGTCGATCTGCTCGCCGCAGAGCGCCTGGGCCATCGGGTGGGGGCACTGTTCGTCGACCTGGACAACTTCAAGGTCGTGAACGACTCGCTGGGTCACGCTGCCGGCGACGAGATGTTGGCCACCGTGGCGGACCGGATCGTGGCGAGCCTGCGCCCGGGTGATCGCGTCGGACGCTTTGGGGGGGACGAGTTCGTCATCGTGGTCCAGGATGGCCAAGACGTCCTGGAGGTCGAGCGCTGCGCCGAACGGGTGTCGGCCTCGATCGCCGTCGACCTTCAGGTGCGGGGCCACCGGATCGTCCCGACTGCATCGATCGGTATCGCCACCTCCACCCCGACCTCGACGCCCGAGAGCCTGTTGCGCGATGCAGACTCCGCGCTGGGCCGCGCCAAGGCGGCCGGGCGGGCGGGCTGGCACTTCTTCGACGAGGCGATGCACGCCCACGCGGTGGCTCGTCTCACCGTTGAGGACCAGCTGCGTGAGGCGATCACCCGCAGCGAGTTTGTGGTTCACTACCAGCCCATCGTGGCCCTGGCCGACGCCCACGTCCTCGGGCACGAGGCACTCGTACGCTGGGCGCACCCCACCCGTGGGCTGCTCAGCCCCGGGGACTTCCTTGACGTCGCCGAAGACACCGGGCTGATCACCGCCATCGGCGCCCAGGTCCTGGACCAGGCCTGCGCAATGCTCGCCGCACGTCCGGACCTGCCCGGTCCGATCAGCGTCAACGTCTCGGCGGTCCAGCTGGCTGCGCCCGGTTGGCTCGACAGCGTCAGGGACACTCTCACGGCTCACCGGGTGGACCCCGCCAGGGTCGTGATCGAGGTCACCGAGACCGCCGTCCTGAACCTGGTGGACTCCGCCCGAAACGCCCTGGCCTCCCTGCGCGGGCTCGGTGTCGGCATCCACGTCGACGACTTCGGAACCGGATACTCCTCCATCTCGGTACTACGGGATCTGCCTGTGACCGGGGTCAAGCTCGACCTGCGATTCGTGCACGACCTCACCACCGGCGACAGCCAGGCCAACGCCCTGTCCCAGGGCCTGAGCGGGCTGGTCAACGGCATGCACCTGACCGGCATCGCCGAGGGGATCGAGACCAGAATGCAGGCCGACATCCTCCGCGCCCAGGGATGGGAATGCGGACAGGGCTTCTACTTCGCCAGGCCGGCCGCCATACCAGTCATCCACTGAGTCACCGACGGCACGACTCTCACCCGTGAGCGGGTAGAGCGGACCCAAGTCACTCTTCTGCAGCTCAAGAGCCGATGTTCTGTGCCGAGGGCGGGACTTGAACCCGCACGCCCTTTCGAGCAAAGCATTTTGAGTGCTCCGTGTCTGCCATTCCACCACCCCGGCAAGGTTGCGGCGCTCAGCATACCGGCCGGAGACCCACCCGTTGCCTCAACGTCACCTTCGAGACGGGGCACAGCAGGAAACAGGGCACACGCGCCAAACAGACATCTGGTCAGTCACTGTTGGCCAGACATCTGGTCAGTCACTGTTGGCGAGCGAGAACACCGGGGTCCCTGCGGAGC
>ERZ1739049.105-NODE-106-length-11283-cov-5.534022_pt1 | contig 11283 bp, 12 predicted proteins | sample MGYA00581760_ERZ1739049 | MGnify/ENA primary metagenome ERZ1739049 (study PRJEB42929, sample SAMN08275522) | rhizosphere metagenome | isolation source: Rhizospheric soil replicate 2 | host: Colobanthus quitensis | place: Antarctica: Devils point, Livingston Island...
GCAAAAACAGGGCCCGGAAATCAGAAAAGTCGAATTGAAAAAAAAATCGGGATTGGAAAAGCCTAGACGAATAGAGTCGGAGAAGGTCCATTTCCAACTGAACTAACTGATAAGGATGGTAAGGCTCTACAGGATGTGGGTCGGGAATTTGGCGCGACAACAGGGCGTCCCAGACGATGCGGTTGGTTTGATGCTGAGCTCGTCAGGTTTGCAGTGCAGATAAACGGCTTTACAGATATTGCTTTGACGAAAATAGATGTACTCGATGGGTTTAAGAATATAAAGATTTGCACAGGCTACACACTTAACGGTAAAAAAGTAAATTATTATGATGGCGATGCAAAATTTTTGACAAAAATCAAGCCCACATATAAAATGATAAAGGGATGGAATTCCAATACGCAAGGTGCCAAAAAATTCAGCGATTTACCATCAAATGCCAAAAGATATATTGAGGAAATTGAAAAACAGATTGGAGCTAAAATAAAATATATCTCAACAGGCCCTGAGAGAGAATCAATTATAATAAGATAAATATGACAAAAGCGCAACTTAATGATGAGTTAAAACAATCAATGCTAACTAGAGATGCCACGAAGACTTCTGTTCTGAGAATGGTCGTCTCAGCTTTGGGCTACTATGAAATTCAAAAAGGCGGAGCCGGGTATGCTGCCACAGAGGAAGATATACTCGCCGTACTTCAAAAGGAAGCTAAGCAGCATAGAGATTCAATTGAGCAATTCACAATTGGTGGACGACTTGATTTGGCAGATAAAGAAAAACAAGAATTGGCTTATCTTGAGGTCTATCTTCCAAATCAAATGAGTGAGGATGAAATAATAAAATTGGTAAAAGAAGCAATCTCACAAACAGGCGCATCTACTCCGGCAGACATGGGAAAAGTTATGGGCGCTCTGATGCCCAAAACAAAAGGCAACGCGGATGGGGCACTAGTCAGTAAAATAGTACTCGAAGAATTAGGAAAATAATCTTTAATCTTTAATCTTTAATCTTTAATCTTTAATCTTTAATCTTCTCCTAGTGTCCCGCTCTTGCCAGAACGTAATCCCGATTTAATCGGGAAACGTTCTAGGGACGTTTAATTCGTTTACGAATTATTTCGTCCCAGGCAACAAGCATGGGTGCTGCGTTAAAAATTGAAGAATAGGTTCCGCTTAAAATTCCGATAAGTAATGCAACGATAAACCACTTTACGCTTTCTCCGCCAAAAATAAGAAGCGTAAAGAGAACGAGAATAGCGGTAAGTGATGTATTTAGAGACCTCACAAGCGTCTGAAGAATAGAATCATTTACAACTTGTCCGAAAGACACACCGATTTGGCGCCTTAAATTTTCCCTGATTCTATCAAAAACAACAATTGTGTCATGAACGGAAAATCCAATAACAGTAAGTATCGCTGTAACAAATAAACTATCTATTTCAATATGTGCAAAATGCCCAAGCAGCGAAAAAATCCCAACAACAACCAAAACATCATGGACAAGAGCGATGATTGCGCAAACTCCAAACCTCCAGCTACTTGCAGGCCGTGGGACTTTTCTAAATGAATAGGCAATAAATATAACGATCAGAATTGACGCAAAAAAGATTGTTTTGCAAGCATTAAGTGTAGTCTCAGTTCCAATTGTCGGACCAACTGTTTCAAACTCCTCCTGCTTAACTCCCTCCAAGCTTTCCTTAAGATCTGCGACAATTTTATTGTTTTGTTTTTCGTCAATTGGCTTGGTTTGTATAACAAGTCTTTTATTATTTCGCACAAAGCTAACTATCTCACCTTTATCATTTTTAAAAACGCTTTTTACTTTTTCAATTGTTCTTTGATTTACCGTGGAGGGAAATAATAATGTGGTTTTTGAGCCTCCCGTAAAGTCAATTGACAACCTAAGTCCCCAAAGCAGAAGAGAAACAATACCCGGAATGATTACAACTAGTGAAATTAAAAAATATAAATTTTTTCGACCTATTATATTTAACATAAATTAATTTTTATAAAATATTCTTAAGAAAGTTCTTGTCACAACAATTGCTGAAAACATTGATACAATAACGCCCAAGGCCAAAGTGAAAGCAAAACCACGAACAACTGCCGTACCAAAATAATACAAAATACCACTTGTGATAAGGCTCGACACATTTGAATCCCTGATAGAAGGCCAGGCCCTTGAAAAACCTAAATCTACGGCTTTCTCATGTGATATACCACGGCGCATCTCTTCCTTCATTCGCTCAAAGATAAGTATGTTTGCATCGACAGCTACCCCAATTGACAGGATAAATCCGGCAATCCCGGCAAGAGTTAAGGTAACAGGAATTAATCTGAAAAGAGACAATACAATTAGAGTATAAACAATAAGCGCAAGACTTGCTATAAATCCTAGCCTACGATATAAAACACACATAAATGTAGCAATGACCAGGAATCCAATTCCGCCTGCAAACAAACTCTTCTGAAGAGAATCCTGTCCAAGAGTTGCGCCCGTAGCACTCTGCTGAAGAACCGTAAGAGATATGGGCAGTGCTCCGGCGTTAAGCTGTATCTGTAGGGTCTTTGCTGTTTGAGTAGTAAAATTACCTGTAATTACTGCTTTCCCGCCAAAAATGGGCTCGTTCACACGTGGCGCTTCGACCACCTGATTATCCAGAGCAATTGCAACTATCTTACCGACATTCTTTTTTGTTATATCAGCAAATTTTTTAGCTCCATTTGATGAAAAACTTAAAGAAACTTGAGGTTTACCGGTGTTTTGATCAAAACCGACTGTTGATTGTTGTAGATCTGCGCCAGTTAAATTCGTCTTTTTAGCTGTTGGACCGAGTAACTGAAGTATACCGATTGGCACACCGGATGAAGAAGCAATCTGTGCGGCGTTTGAAGCGGTAACCACAGGCAAATTAGAAGCTGACTCAGAAGCTGAGTCAGATACAGCCCAAAACGACAATTTTGCGGTTTTCCCGACCAATTTTACAGCTTCATTTAAATCCGTTACACCAGGGAGCTCAACGATAATGCGGTAATCTTTATTGACTTTTGATGTACGCACAATCGGCTCGGACACACCAAAGAAATTTACTCTCTTTTCAATCACAGACTTTGCACTATCCAAAGCATTTTGCTGTTGCGCTTGAGGTACACCCTTCATGTCAGCTTTAAGAGTAATACTAGTCCCCCCTTCAAGATCCAAACCCTTTTTAATTGCAAAACTGCGATTCAATAACGGAAGAGATTTTAGATTTAGGCCTTTGAAGTTGGCATGAAATTTCCCAAAATTTATCGCAAATGGATCTGTGAGGTTAATTAATACTGAAAAAAGAGTTACGATAAGAACAATCGCTAGGAGCAGGCGGGGATGCTTCACGAGAGCATAGCCTCCTCGTCCCCTATGAGCATGATACGGGATCCTGAAAGAATTCCGGCCAAAAATGGATCGCTTCTTGTTTTTCTGTATTTTAATTCTTCCTCAGTCATTGCTGTATAATTTATCTCAACTCCAAGCCTTGCCTCCTCATTTCTGACCAGAATTGCCAGTTCAGGAAGTACAACTGTACCAACAATCATCAAATCGACATCTTCAGGCGAATCTTTTACGCGCCTCACAAATTTACCTGAAAACATGGCATACTTTATTTTACCTAATTTAGCCCGAGTTTCAAGGATTGATTTTCCAAGACCAACTGTTTTGGCGCCAATTTTTAGAATATCAAAATAAAATGGGTAATCGCGTGACAAAGAATAATATACACGGTTTGCTCGGGGTTCTTTTTTGAGGACTCCTTTTTTCTCAAGAAGAATCAATTCGCGTCTTACTGCATTTATTTCCTCTTCAACTCTCCTGACGCATTCACGGACATGATACATCTCGTATGGTTGCTCGAGAAAAAGCTTGAGAAGCTTGACGCGGGTATTGGATGTAATAAGATCTTGAAACATAGGCCAATTTTTTATACATTCTATCGCGAATTGACTGAAAACACAAGGGGTTTAATATTATTTAACTTCTCTGTGTCTTTCTGGTGCATAGAAGTGTGCACAGCTGTAGACTTTCTTTACCTGAATTACATGCGGGATCCGGCTCACAACTGAACTGATCAGTCTGGAATGCAAATCCATTATCCCCAAAATTAAGTAAAAGCAAATCAAGGTCTTTCTTATCAACAACGCCGTCATTATTTAAATCTGCATATTTTTTATTAAGGCATGCGCCAGTTGGTGCTCCATTCATACAACCGATTATTGCATTATAATCAATTATATTGACATGATTATCTCCTTTTGGCCCAGGAGCAAGATCCCCGGCTTTCATCTCGACAGGAGATACATTAAGCGCACCTGCCGAATTAACCTTGAAAATTTTCCCTTCGGAATTTGATAATTGTTCATCAAGATAAGTATCAATCTGAATAACCATTTGGTACTCTCCGTCCGGAATCATACCCAAATTAAACTTCGGATTTACAAACTTCCCCGATACGGAATCATATTTCAATGTATCAGATCCTGTATATGTGGCTGTATCAAAAGACTTTGTATTATCAAAAATTTTAATAGTTGCTGTCCTTTCCTGATCGACAATTTGAGCATTTGGACCTATGCCCTGAAGAGAAACGCTCAAACTTGAAGTTTTACCAACCGGTGCTTGCTGTGCATTGGGAATACAGCATCTTATGTCATTTCCCTGACTTGGGCAATAATTAAATACTACTGTGCCTGGTGCCCCACTTGAAAGCGTACATAGTTTTCCGATTTCATTTGTCTTTCCAGCTTGGCATTCCCCACCTTGAGATGTGCACTGTGGATCTTGAATAGGTCCTGCTGCTTTAGAACTAACGGTTTGCTTTTGGCCGGTAAGTTTAATATTTAGGATTCCAGTTACCAGAAAGCCTATTAGGAAGAAGAAAACTAAGCACAAGAAACTCAGGAAGTGAAAACTGTTAGCATATTTCATGGAGTGGAAATTTTATTTGACAGTGACTACTCCGTCCGTTGCTTGAACTTCAAACCAGATTTTTCCTTTATCAAATTTAACTTCATTCCCGCTGTTATCGCTAATAATTGTCCGGTCCTGTCTACCACTTTTTTTCCAAGTTCCTTTTATTTGTTTTCCATCCATAAATATAAATGCTTTACCACTTCCCTTTGTTCCATAGAGCATATGCGCGTTATTTTCGTAGCCGTCTTTTGCATGCTGTTCTGTCATGAAAAGCACGACCACATTTTTTGTGATAAGTTGTTTCTTTGTATTACGGTCTATATGAGGCACTCCGCCATTATTACGAAGATACATATTGTCTTTTGGGCTGTAGGTCCAGTCGACATAATAGCTTGGGTCATTCCAAAATTCTATATGTATTGCTTGGTTTGCAGGCCTGCTGGAAGATGCAGCATCGTCTTTAAAAGAGTATTTTACAAAATCCTTATCCCAAGCCGCACCGTCTTTATCAACATTTGTTAATTTTCTCTGCGCTCCGACATCCCACAACTTACTTGTTGATGAATACATGGTGTGCTCTGTGGCAACATCATGGCCCTGTCTTGTCTGATCACGCCAATAAGTTGGGTATCCTATTGAAAATTGATTTAAATCATTGTATGAGCCCCAACCATACTCATTAATCTGTCCAAGCGCATCCGCCGGACCCGGGGTATTAGCTCCTCCGACATGAGCATATAAAGGATTTTCTGTGTATTCGGATATAAAGTCTAGGAAATAAGTTCGTGCTGATCTGACAGGCCCAACAATTCCTGAATCATTACAGTAGAAAACATTTAAAGTCCTTGTGATTCCGCCTTCGGCAACCGCTTCATATGTAATATCAGCTGCATTAATACCCGACTGAGGTCTTGCTTCTGAATGATTTTCTATCATTACGCCAAGTGGCCTATGCTTCTCCCACCAACTTTTTTGGTCTTTTGAGTACATTGCCCCATTTAGAGGACAGCTTTCAGTTTTAGGAGCATTTTGATCAAATGTGAGCGCTTGATAATCATTATCTACTTTTGCGTTAGATGGGACTGAACTTGTCGATGTCAAAGATTTACCTAATGGAGTTTTAGCGAACGCAAAATAGGACACTCCTGTTGCTGCTAAATAAATAATTAGACCAATAATTGTGATTTTTGTTTTATTCATGTTTTGCTATTTTAAGAGATTTTTTTTCGTCGTCTGAAAGTTCATGATCCACGCCTTTCCCTTTAACTACTCTTTTTGCGTACCAACGTGTCCCGGATCGGGAATACAATCCCGTAATAACAACCCCTGTATCTTGTGCATCTATCAGGGAGAGAACAAAGCTCTGATCTCCTCCTGTATCCTTGAAAGGATTAAAACGTAGAAGACCAATTTTTTGTATATATAATAATCCCTTGCTCTCTATATTATCACAACGCGCAGTCAAAAATGCAATATCCTTTTTGGTAACTTTCTGATCAGTAACCATGTTTGTCAAGACATCCTCAAGTGTTTTTTTATGTACTCCTTCTGTAAAAACACTATAATTGTACTGCATGCGGCGTAAATAATAAGTCAGTAATGAAAGCCAAATCGTCAAAAGAATTAATCCGGCCAGTATTAACGAGGATTGCATCAATTAATAATAGCCTCTTGACAGGCTGACTGTCAATGGTGTAATCTAGGCTCACTCATGGCTAAAAGAAAAAAAACTCTTAAGCAGAAACTTCTAGCTGATTCCAGGCGGAAAACAGTTATAATTGATACTCCAAACTCAGAAAATACATCTCAAATAAACAATCACGTAGAAACAAAATATGTGTTAAAACAAACAGCTTTAAATTACGGTTTTACCTCAACAAATAGTAAGAATAAATTAATTTCCGGAAAAGATATCTCAACAATAAATTATCAATATCTGCGCTCCGATTTGCAAAAAACAATTTTTTTAACCGTTTTCATAATTGTAGCTGAATTGACAATAAAATTTTTAGTCAAAATTTAATTTGCTAATTTATAATATTTGGATTCGAATTAATTCGAACTAATAATTTATATAAATTCGCATTGTGAGAGGAGGTGATTATTTATGGCAAGCATGTATTGTGTTAAATGCAGAGCAAAAAAGGAAGTTGAGAATCCAGAAAAGGTTACTATGAAAAATGGTAAACCAGCTTTGAAATCAAAATGTCCTGATTGTGGTACAGGAATGTACAAAATCGGCTCAAAATAACTAGAATCTCCTTGAAGCATCTTTAAAAATCTTCAAGGAACAAAGCCTGTTCTGGCTTGTCCAGAATCTAAACCCCCCGGTGACCGGGGGGTTTTGCTTTATTTAAAATAATCTTAATTACTTCTTTTCTTTAGACTCTCTCTTGTCTTCATTGAACCAGTTGTAGTACATAATTGGTACAAAGAAGAGTTTTATCGCTCCTGAGAAAAGAAGCCCTGCGATAATTGCACCTCCTAGTCCCCTCCACAGTGGATCTGCAAGAGTAATCGGAATTAAACCTACAATAGTCGCAAGAGATGTCAGCAGAACAGGCTCCAGACGGTTACCTGCTGCGTCAACAAGACTATTATGAAGATTCATACCGTGCGCTCTATTCTCATTGATTTTCTCGATAACCACGATCGCATGCGTAACGATAATTCCAAACAGCGCAAGTATTCCAATCAATGCCGGAAATGATAATGGCGTTCCGGTCAATGCAAAGACATAAAATACTCCGGAAATACCCAGTGGAATAATCATCAGAGCTATAAGAGTCTGACGGAAAGAGCCAAATTCTATAACCATAGTTATAAAAATCAACATGGCCGCAAGCCCCATCGCTTGGAGGATTGACTGAACAGACTTATTATTTTCCTCGTTAACTCCACCTGTTTTCCATGAATAACCATCAGATAGATTAAGCTTATCTGCATACTTCTCGATATCTTTAATTTTTTCAGTAGCAGACACACCGTTTGCGCTGGCTGTTACTGTTATTTCACGCTTCCCTTCCTCGCGGGTTATACCTGTTGGATTATTTGACATACGAAGAGATCCAAGAGACAGGAGCTGCACAGGACCATTTTTACTTGGAATCACAATGCTACCCAAAGCCTGCGGGCTTGGATCCTGTGTTCCCATTTTGAAAGTGATATCCGTATCTTCATTGTTTTCTTTAATTGTGTCTAATGTAAATCCGCTTGCATAAGTTCTGAGCCACAATCCTATTTGATCTGTTGTCATGTCTGCCGCATTCATTTTCTGCTTGTCAGGAATAAAAACAATTTTACTAGTGCTTGGTTTATTTGATGAAGAAACGTTGGTTAGGTTTGGCTGCTTCTTCATATACTCAACCATTTTACTTGCATACCTATCAATCGTTGGCAAATCATCACCTAAGAAAGTGATCTGGACATCAGCCCCTGCCGGCGGCCCACCTGACAATTCAACAACAGACACAGTACCCTTTGAATATCCTTTTAATTTTCCGCGGACCTTATCAGCAATATCAGTTGAGGAATCCGGGCGTGTGGCTTTCGGAATTAGATGTAAAGTAAGTAAAAATGAGTTTGACACATCTGCGCGGTCTCCATCTGGGGTCAGACTTACACCGCTATCGGCAATGAAATAATTTAACCCATTTATATTTTTAATTCTATCTAGAAAACTGACCATTTCCTTCTGTGACTGAGTATTATTGGTGCCGGATGGCAAATCTACCTGAACATAGACAACATCTTGATTTGATTTTGGGAAGAATTCATTCTTGACCAGACCAAAACCAACCAATGCATATCCAACAACTGCAAATACTACAATTGCTATTATTGTGTTCCTGCGTGCTGCGCGAGACAAAAGAATTCTATCAATTACTGATTTATATTTTTCGCTCAATACTTCGATGTTAAAAAATCCTGTATTTATTTTTTTGAAATAAGGCGCGTATCTTTTATCCTCTAAAACACTTTTGCCCTTATTTTTAAGATAGAGTCTTGCTTGATAAATAACAAAAAGCATAGCAATAAATGCCAAAAGCGCAAACGGATAGACTGCAGATTTTGGAATAAATAGTGCAACCAATACAAGCACTGCAATTATTCCTAAAATACTAAGCAGTATTTTGACTCGTCTTGCAATTTTCGGATTAAGAATTACGATCATCAAAGGAAGCGCTATGAGAACTGCAACTGTCGTTGAAGAAAGCATTGTAACTGTAACGACAATTGGGATTGATTTTATGAATTCCCCGATAATTCCCCCTGCCAAAAGTAGCGGCACGAATGCCCAAATTGTCGTAATAGTCGTTGACCACAATGGAACTATGAAATCTCGCCAGACAAGCATACCTGTTTCAGCGGCCGTGAATTTACCTGTTCTGTAATACCTTGTCATGGCTGCAACTGTCACGATAGTATCGTCAATAAGTAAACCTAACGCGATTAAGAATGCAAAAGCTGTTAAAAAGTTAAGAGTGAGACCCATGGCATTAATAATTGAAAATGTTGCCAAAAATGTCAAAGGAACTGTAAGGGATGAGATCAAAGCTTGTCGAAGTCCCAAGAAAACAAGAAGAAGTAAAAAGACCAAAGCAATTGTTGAGGCAAATTCACTGAACAAATCGGAAAACTGCATGACAATTTTCTCAGCCGAATTGCTAATTGTGGTCACTGTAAATTGATTGTGATATTGTGCGCTCGTCTCTTCAACTGCGGCTTTGGCATCTTTTTCAGCAGCATCGATATTTGTGTTTTTAGCTTTGTATACAAAAAATTGGACAGCCTGCTGTTTCTTCCCATCTTTCACAAGAATTGTTTTGGCTTGATCTGCTTTTGACTTTTCAATAATCTTTGCAACATCTGAGAGCAAAAATGACTCTCCGCTGTCAGTGCTTAATCTTAAATTCCTAAGATCTGAAATATTTGCAACGTCTTTTTCGATACTTAATGCAAATGTAGATCCGGTTGTCTGCACAGATCCCGCTGGATATGAAGCCGTCGCTCTCTTAACCAATTGAGTAAGTTGCCCAGGAGTGATCCCATATTCGTTTATTTTTGTGGGATCAATAATGACTTGTATTTCTTGTGTATCAAACCCTGAGAAAAGTACTCTGTCAATTTTTGGTAAGTTCTTTACCTTGTCTCTGAGCTGCCTCGAAAAACGCATTAGACTGGCCGAATCAGATTTTGTGGTTACAGCAAAAGTCCAAATAGGCTGATCTTCAAAATCCAAAAGCTGAACTGAGGGATCCTTTGCATCAATTGGAAGTCCTAGATTTCCTCCAAGTGCCGTACGTACATCCTGAAGAGCTTTGTCCCCGTTAACACTTGATAAAAACTGCATTTTAATGACCGCGACATTCTCACGTGAATTGGAGGTCATAGTGTCCAATCCCTTTATATTTTTGACCTTATCTTCAAGTGGAATTGTCAAAAGAGCCTCGACATCCGATGGCGAAGCACCTGGCATAACAGTTGAAACTACAACGATGGGGATTTTTACCTCAGGATTTAGACGCCTTGGAATAGTTACAAAACTATAGCCTCCGATTATGATAATTGAAATCATAAAAAGCATCACGAGGCGGATATTTAAAATATATTTTCCAAACCACGTTTTTTTGAGGTTTGGATCAAAGTGTATTTGACTTAAGTATGATGGTATTTTTGGCATTATTCAGAAGTTTGCACCGGATCACTATCTATAACATTTCTTGTAAGAATTACCTGATCTCCGTCCCGAAGCCCTTCAATTACTTCAACATATATTCCGTATACATCCCCAAGTATTACTTTCCTACTTTTTGCTTTATTGTTTTCTTTAACGAAAAGGTATGATGATTCAGATGTTTGATAAATCGCGTCAATCGGGACATATGTAGCCGTATTTGTCGTATCCGGGTAACCTACGGGAATTAAAACATCTATATATCCTTTTTCAGTAGTCTTGGATGACAAATCTTGTGGCACGTCAAAATATATAGCATATGAATTGCCCTGAACAGCATCAGTTGAAACAAATGTCGGATATTCTTCATAATTTTTATTTCCGATTTTCAAAACGCTTGGTTCAATTTTAGAAACCTTATCGGCTATATTTTTCGGAACGTATGCAACCGCCGTGACAGGATCTGCTGACTCGTCCTGAACAACGACAGCTAGTTCTTGACCCGGCTTCACACCATCGCCTTCTTTAACAAATACACGCTGGACAACCCCTGTGACATGCGGCTGTGGATACATCAGCGCTTCTGTGACCTGGGCAAGTTGCAGCTCCAAACGGGATGCCTCCTGTTTTACTGGTTATGCTGTTTCCTGCCACGC
>ERZ1739049.107-NODE-108-length-11228-cov-14.473194_pt1 | contig 11228 bp, 9 predicted proteins | sample MGYA00581760_ERZ1739049 | MGnify/ENA primary metagenome ERZ1739049 (study PRJEB42929, sample SAMN08275522) | rhizosphere metagenome | isolation source: Rhizospheric soil replicate 2 | host: Colobanthus quitensis | place: Antarctica: Devils point, Livingston Island...
ATCAAGTGCGCGCTGCTAGGCTGGAGTGCGTTCACGGATGCACTTGCCCAGGCCGGCGTTGATATTACGAGGTACGCCGTCAGAAGCAATACCGTCACGCGAAACACCCCGGAGATCACATGACTGACACGACCACAGATCACGCCAACGAGGCGGCGTCAGCTCCAACTCCGCCCAACGTCGCCGACATCGAAGAGGCCTTGCGCGACGTCGTTGACCCGGAGCTCGGGATCAACGTCGTCGACCTCGGGCTGATCTACGGTGTCACTGTCGACCAGCACTCCCACGTCATCATCGACATGACCCTGACCAGTGCCGCCTGCCCGCTGACCGACGTCATCGAGGACCAGGTCGCCCAAGCCCTTGAGGGCATGGTGGTCAGCCACCGGATCAACTGGGTCTGGATGCCACCGTGGGGTCCTGACAAGATCACCGACGACGGCCGCGAACAGCTTCGGGCTCTCGGCTTCAACGTCTGAGAGCTGGTAGTCGCCGCTCTCAAGGCTGTAGTCGAGGTCTCCTGCACCTTTGGCCGACGTGCTGACGACTCCTGGGTGTCGGGTCAGGTCATCCACGTCGCCGGTGGCCCTCGCGACTGAGTTGGGACCCATGCAGAAGAAATGGTCGATAGAAGAAATAGTCGATGGAGGAAATAGTCGACATACTGTTGGACGTTACGCAAGGCAGGAGTAGAACTTTATCAGCAGCTGAAGATCAACCACAGGAGAGCTGAATGTCCTCTGACGCCCGGACCGGACCCGCGCCGAGCCCTACTGGCCCGCTCAGCACGATCGACTACAGCGAGCGCATTCCCAACAACGTCGACCTGGCCAGCGATCGACGGTTGCAGCGAGCGCTCGAGGGCTGGCAGCCCAAGTTTCTCGACTGGTGGAAGCAGCTCGGCCCCGCCCTGCCGACCAAGGACGTCTACCTGCGTACGGCGATTGCTGTCGGTCGCGATGGCTGGGCGCACTTCGACTACGTTCCCATGGAGGAGTACCGCTGGGGCATCTTCCTGGCCGAGCGCGATCCGGAGCGCACCATCGCCTTCGGCAAGCACAAGGGGCAGCCGGCGTGGCAGGAGCTGCCCGGTGAGCACCGCGCCGATCTGATGCGTCTTATCGTCGTCCAGGGCGACACCGAGCCGGCCTCGGTTGAGCAGCAGCGCGTCCTGGGTAGCTCCGCGCCCAGCCTGTACGACCTGCGCAACCTCTTCCAGGTCAACGTGGAGGAGGGCCGCCACCTGTGGGCGATGGTCTACCTCCTGCACGCCTACTTCGGTCGTGAGGGTCGTGAGGAGGCCGAGCAGCTGCTCAAGCGCAACTCCGGCGACCTGGACAGCCCGCGGATCCTCGGTGCCTTCAACGAGGCGACCACAGACTGGCTGCAGTTCTTCATGTTCACCTACTTCACCGATCGTGACGGCAAGTATCAGCTCGGAACCCTCAAGGAGTCGGCCTTCGACCCGCTGGCTCGCACCTGCAAGTTCATGCTGAAGGAGGAGGCGCACCACATGTTTGTCGGCATGACCGGCGTTCAGCGAACGGTGGAGCGAACCGCCGAGCTGATGAAGGAGCACCGAGGCGATGACATCTTCGCGCACGGCGGCATCCCGCTCCCGGTCATCCAGAACTACCTCAACTTTCAGTTCTCGGTGTCCATGGACCTCTTCGGCTCCGAGCAGTCGACCAACGCGGGCAACTACTACTCCTCAGGGCTCAAGGGCCGCTGGATGGAGACCCGCCGCAAGGACGACCACGTGCTGGTCGGCGCCGAGCGCACCATGAACGTCGTTGAGGACGGCAAAATCGTCCAGAAGACCGTCCCGATGCTCAGCGCACTCAACCTCGACCTGCGCGATGAGTACGTCACCGACTGTGAGCATGGCGTCCGCCGCTGGAACCAGGCTCTGGAGGACGCCGGGCTCGAAGAGCGTCTCTACCTGCCCCACGAGGGATTCAACCGGCGGGTCGGCGCATACTCCAGCCACCACATCAGCCCTCGGGGCGAGGTGGTCGACGCGGCGACCTGGGAGGCCCGCAGCTCGGAGTGGTTGCCCAGCGACGAGGAACGTGAGTCAGTCGCAAGGCTGATGGTGCCCGAGTACGAGGCGGGCAGGTTCGCCGGCTGGATCGCACCGCCGCAGACGGGCATCAACGAACAGCCGGTCGAGTTCGACTACGTGCACCTCAAGGACGAGGGGCTCGTCTGAACCCAACCAGAGGTATGACGGCCGGTCGTCAAGCCGTCATACCGTGTCGGGTTCGGGCGAGGCCGGTCAGTGGCGTTTGCCCGCCTCGTCGTCCATCCGGTCCCACTGCTCCTGGGCTTTGCGGTGCCAGCGGTCGTGGCGGTCATGGAACGTCGCAGCTGCGCGCGGTCCGGGCCAGTCGTGGTCCAGCAGCTCGCTGGGCAGATCGGGGTCGAGGAACGGGAACCTGCGCCACTCCTGGACGAGCCGGACCTGGTTGACGAAGGCGTCCTCCGTACCGGTTGGCTGGGCGTCCCCGAACCGGTCAATGAAGCTCAGGTAGCGCTTCTCCACGTCGTCCAGGTCCCACGCCGTGTTGATCAGCTTGCCGGGATCGCCCACCGAGACGGCGGAGCCGGCCCAGGCGAAGGCGCGATCGTGCAGGCCCAGCTCGTCGATAACGGCGCTGACGCCGGCTTCCTTGCTGACATCTGGGACGACCCACAGACCGGGCGACGGGGACCCCAGCCCCAGCCAGGTGAGCCGGGTGCGCAGTCGATGGCGGAGCTGCCGCTGGCTCTCTGGAACACTCACGGTCAGCACCAGCCAGCGACCATCCCACGGATGAGGCTGCCGCATGAACCCGTAGATGCGCTCGGTGCCTTCACGCAGGAGCTGCTCGCCGGCATCGTCCAGCTGCCAACGGACCCGTCGGCCGTGGCGGGCCGAGGACATGAGACCCTCGCCGGCGGCCCGGAACAGGGCCTGGCGTGCCGACTTCTCCTCGACACCGAGTGCGCCCAAGGCTTCGACCAGGGTGCCCGTCCAGACGTCTCCACGCCGTGGATGGACAAACTCGCCAAGGACGGTGAGCAGCAGGTGGCGAGCGCTGGGGTACCCCGACTCGCGCTGAACGCCGTTCGTCTCGGCAGCGACGGCCCGCGTAGCCTCTTTCGGTGGTGCGCTCGGCACGTCTGACCTCCTGTTGTTCGACATTCCCAAGGTTACAATTGTCTCAGCCCATGGTGTGTTCCTGCGGGAGGTGCGACCAACGGCGCGTTCTGGTGTGATATAAATACTACAAATTCATGACGAATCGCACAACAATCGTCGAATATCTGAATTGGAAGGCGCCATTCACCCGATCTGCTGAGAGGTGTGACATGCCTGTCGTTGCCGCCGAGACCCCGAGCTCGGCCGACGAGGACGTCCAGCCGTCACCCGCCTCGCCCCCCGTCGTGAGCTTCTCAACGGCGCCGGACCGCTATCGCCACTGGCGCCTGGAAGTGGATGGCGAGGTGGCCACGGCGACCCTGACCGTTGACGAGAACGGCGGTCTGGTGGGCGGCTACGAGCTGAAGATGAACTCTTACGACCTTGGCGTCGACATTGAGCTCTACGACCTCGTCCAGCGCCTTCGCTTCGAGCACCCCGGCGTCAAGTCGGTCGTGATGACCGGCGGCCTGGAGCGAATGTTCTGCGCCGGCGCGAACATTCGCATGCTCGCCCAGTCCTCACACGGCTGGAAGGTCAACTTCTGCAAGTTCACCAACGAGACCCGCAACGGCATCGAAGACGCGACAGCCAACTCCGGCCAGACATGGATCGCCGCCCTCAACGGCACCGCTGCAGGTGGGGGTTACGAGCTCGCCCTGGCCTGCGACCAGATCGTCCTGATCGACGACGGGTCCTCAGCGGTCTCGCTGCCCGAGGTCTCGATGCTCGGCGTGCTGCCCGGCACCGGCGGCCTGACCCGCGTCGTGGACAAGCGTTACGTCCGCAAGGACCGGGCCGACCTGTTCGCCACCAAACCCGAGGGCTACCGGGGCGCGACGGCCGTGGAATGGGGCCTCGTCGACGCGACGGTCCCGCGCAACGCCTTCGCCGCCGAGATCAAGGGGCGTGCCACCGAGGCAGCCGCCACGTCGAAGCGGCCGTCGGACGCCAAGGGCGTGCAGCTGACCAGTCTGGCCCGGCAGGACTCCGGCGATGAGATCAGCTACCCCTACGTCTCTGCGAAGATTGACCGCGCCGTTCGTCGCGTGGACATCACCGTGCAGGGCCCGACCGAGGCGCCCCCGGCAGGAGCCTCTGCCGTCCTTGTCCAAGGCGTGGACTACTGGCCGATGGCCGTCACCCGCGCGCTGGATGACCTGATCCTGCACCTGCGCACCAACGAGCCTGAGATCGGCAGCTGGGTCCTGCGCACCGTCGGGGATATCGGTCAGGTGCTCGCCTATGACGCTCAGCTCACGGAGCTGTCCGAGGACTGGTTCGTCTCAGAGGTGCGCCACTACTACAAACGGACGCTCAAGCGTCTGGACGTCACCAGCCGGAGTCTCTTTGCGGTCATCGAGCCGGGCAGCTGTTTCGTCGGCCTCCTGCTCGAGCTGGCCCTCGCAGCTGACCGCCAGTACATGCTCGAGGGTGTCTTCGAGGATGTGGGCCCCGATGCCGAGCCCGCCACCATCGTGGTGACCATCTCCAACGAGGACGCCTTCCCGATGGGCAACGACCTCTCCCGGCTGCAGTCCCGGTTCTGGGGCCACGACGACCACCTCGGTGCCGCTCGGGCCCGTGTCGGCGAGAGGCTCGACGCCACGGCAGCCGTTGAGCTCGGCCTGGTCACGATGGCCCTCGATGACATCGACTTCGAGGACGAGCTTCGCGTCGTACTGGAGGAGCGCGCCTCATTGTCGCCGGACGCGTTGACCGGCATGGAGGCCAACCACCGGTTCGTCGGCCCCGAGACCATCGAGACCAAGGTCTTTGGCAGGCTCACCGCCTGGCAGAACTGGATCTTCATCCGGCCCAACGCCTCCGGCCCGGACGGCGCCCTGCGCCGGTTCGGTTCGGGACGCAAGGGCGACTACGACTTCGAGAGGGTCTGAGATGGCGCACGAGTTCAATGCTGCTGCGTGGCTGGTCGACCGGCACGTGGAGCAGGGCCGGGGTGAACGTATCGCGGTGCGGGGGAGCCGGACCCTGACCTATGCCGAGCTGGCAGCGCTGAGCGGTGACGTCGCCTCGTCCTTGCGTGGCCTTGGGATGCGCCGGGACGACCGGGTCGTCTTCGTGATGTCCGACGGCATCGAGCTGCTGGGCGGCATCCTCGGGGCGTTCCGTGCCGGTGTCGTCGCGGTGCCCGTGTCGACGATGCTCGGCGGCCACGAGCTCGCCGATATTTTCGCCGACTCCGGCGCCCGGGTCGTCTGCACAACCGATGAGTACGTGGACGCCGTCACTGCCGCAACCGACCTGGTCCCGGAGGTGGAGCACTTCGTGCTCGCGGGGGCGGGCGGTCTACCGGCTCTCTCGTCCGCGTCCGCAAGGACGTGGGAGGACTTCATTGCTCTCGGGCTTGGGGGAAGCGATCAGGACCGTGCGGTGGCGTCCACCGACGAGGACGCCTGCGCGCTCTGGCTCTACACCTCTGGCACCACGGGTTCGCCCAAGGGTGCGATGCACCGCCATGCGAACATCCGCCATGTCTGCCAGACCTTCGGCGACCAAGTGCTGGGCATCCGGCCCGACGATGTGTGCTTGTCGGTGGCCAAGCTCTTCTTCGCGTACGGCATCGGCAACTCGGCGTTCTTCCCCCTTTCTGTGGGAGCGACCACCGTTCTTGAGCCACGGAGCCCGACGTCCCAGGTCGTCGGCGAACGGATGAGCCGGGACAGGCCGACGATCTTCTGCGGCGTGCCGACCTTCTTCGCCCACCTGCTGGCCAGCGACCTGCCCGACGACACATTCGCGTCGGTTCGCCTGGCGACATCGGCGGGCGAACCGCTGCCGGCTCCGCTACAGCGCCGGTTCACTGAGCGCTTCGGGGTGGAGGTCATCGACGGCATCGGGTCCACCGAGGCGCTGCACATCTTCCTGTCCAACCGACCCGGTGACATCCGGCCGGGCACGACCGGTCATCCGGTGCCTGGCTATGAGCTGCAGCTGCGCGACCCCACCGGCGAGCTCGTGCCCCAGGGGCAGCCGGGGACCTTGCACGTCCGCGGTGAGTCCATCGCCCAGGGCTATTGGCGGCGGACGGCGGCCTCCCGGCAGGTCTTTGTCGGGGAATGGTTGAACACGGGGGACACCTACCTGCAGAACGACGACGGCTACTACGTCTGCCTGGGCCGAAGCAACGACATGATCAAGGCCGGCGGGATCTGGGTGACGCCCAGCGAGGTCGAGGTGCGGCTGCTCGAGCACCCGCTGGTGGCAGAGGCCGCCGTCGTCGGGATGCTGGATGCGGACGGGCTGGTCAAGCCTGTGGCCTGCGTGGTGGCCCAGGGCCCGGTCACCCAGGAGGAACTCATCCACTGGTGCCGACAGGAGCTGGCCCACTTCAAGTGCCCTCGAGCTGTCATCTTCGCCGACGCGCTGCCCAAGACGGCCACCGGCAAGCTGCAACGCTTCAAGGTGCGCGATCTCTTCGCTGACAGCGCCAACCGGACTCTCGGGCAGGCCACGGCCACGCCAGGACCGGGACCTCACCGATGAGCGGAAAACCCCGTCCGAGAAGAACGCTAGCCAAGGAGATCCCATGAAGCCCATGCACAACGCCGCCCCCGACTCCCCGGATCAGCTCTTCGACATCGACTCGTTGCTGGACGACGAGGAGAAAGCCGTTCGCAGCACGGTGCGACAGTTTGTCGACGAGCGGGTGAAGCCGCACGTGGCCGACTGGTACCAGAGCGGGCAGCTGCCGGCGAGGGAGCTCGCGAAGCAGTTCGGCGAGCTTGGCCTGCTCGGCATGCACCTGGAGGGCTATGGCTGTGCCGGCATGTCGGCGACCGCCTACGGTCTGGCGTGTCTGGAGCTCGAGGCCGGTGACTCGGGCATCAGGTCGCTGGTCAGCGTTCAGGGCTCGCTGGCGATGCACGCCATCCACGCCTACGGCAGTGAGGATCAGCGCACGGAGTGGCTGCCCACCATGGCCACCGGTGAGGCGATCGGCTGCTTCGGACTGACCGAACCGGATCACGGGTCCGACCCGGCCGGTATGCGCACCCACGCCAAACGGGAGGGTGACGACTGGCTGCTGAGCGGCACGAAGATGTGGATCACCAACGGCTCGGTTGCTGACGTGGCCGTGGTCTGGGCCCGGACCGACGACGGTATTCGCGGTTTCCTGGTCCCCACGTCGACATCCGGATTCACTGCGAACGAGATCACCACGAAGATGTCACTGCGCGCGTCGGTGACCAGCGAGCTGGTGCTGGACGGCGTGAGGCTGCCGTCGTCGGCCATGCTTCCGGGAGCCCGCGGGCTGTCGGGGCCCCTGGGCTGCCTGTCCGAGGCACGCTTCGGAATCGTGTTCGGGGTGATGGGCGCTGCCCGGGACTGTCTGGAGACGGCGATCGACTATGCCTGCACCCGTGAGCAGTTCGACCGACCCCTCGGTGCCTTCCAGCTGACCCAGGCCAAGCTCGCCGACATGACGCTCGAGTACGGCAAGGGGCTGCTGCTGGCCCTGCACCTGGGCCGGCTCAAGGACGCCGGCCGGATCGCGCCCAAGCAGGTGAGCCTCGGGAAGCTCAACAACGCGCGCGAGGCGATCGCGATCGCCCGCGAGTGCCGGACCATCCTGGGCGCGAACGGGATCACCTCTGAGTATCCGGTGATGCGGCACGCCAACAATCTCGAGTCGGTGCTGACCTACGAGGGGACCAGTGAGATGCATGCCCTCGTCATTGGCCAGGCCCTCACCGGTTTCCAGGCCTTCCGCTGAGGGTCTGTCATGGCTCCTGAGTTCAACGCTGCGGCCTGGCTGGTTGATCGGCATGTGGAGGCGGGCAGGGGCGAACGCATCGCGGTGCGGGGGAGCCGGACCCTGACGTATGCCGAGCTGTCAGAGCTGAGCGGTGATGTTGCCGCGTCGTTGCGTCGCCTCGGGCTGCGCCGCGACGACCGGGTCGTCTTCGTGATGTCCGATGACGTCGAGCTCCTGGGCGGGGTCCTGGGTGCGTTCCGCGCCGGTGTTGTCGCGGTGCCGATCTCCACGATGCTCGGCGCCCACGAGCTTGCCAAGATCCTTGCCGACTCCGGGGCCCGGGTCGTCTGTGCGACCCATGAGTATGTCGAGGCCGTCGCCGCGGCCATCGACCTCGCCCCGGAGGTGGGGCACCTTGTGCTCACCGGCGCCGACGGCCTACCGGCTCTGTCGACTGCGTCTGCGCGGTCGTGGGATGACTTCATCGCCCTCGGGAGCGAGGGCACGGAACAGGACCGCGTTGTGGCATCCACCGACGAGGATGCCTGGGCCCTGTGGTTGTACACGTCGGGGACCACGGGTTCACCCAAGGGTGCGATGCACCGCCATGCCAACATCCGACACGTCTGCGAGTGCTTCGGCGACCAGGTGCTGGGCATCCGGGCCGAGGACGTGTGCTTGTCGGTGGCCAAGCTCTTCTTCGCCTACGGCCTCGGTAACTCAGCGTTCTTCCCCCTCTTCGCGGGTGCGACCACGGTCCTGGAGCCGCGTCGCCCGACGGCTGAGGTCATCGCCGAGCGGGTGAGGGCGGACAGGCCGACGATCTTCTGCGGGGTGCCGACCTTCTTCTCCCACCTGATGGCCAGCGACCTGCCGGACGACACGTTCGCCTCGGTGCGCCTGGCGACGTCGGCAGGCGAGCCGCTGCCGGCTCCGCTGCAGCGCCGGTTCACCGAGCGCTTCGGGGTCGAGATCATCGACGGCATCGGGTGCACCGAGGCCCTGAACACCTTCTTGTCCAACCGGCCCGGTGACATCCACCCGGGCACGACCGGTCGTGCGGTGCCCGGCTATGAGCTGCAGCTACGCGACCCCAGCGGCGAGCTCGTGCCCCAGGGGCACCCGGGGACCCTTCATGTGCGTGGTGAGTCCATCGCGCTGGGCTACTGGCGACGCACTGCGGCTTCCCGGCAGGTCTTCGTCGGGGAGTGGCTGAACACCGGCGACACGTATCTTGAGAACGACGAGGGCTACTACACCTGCATGGGCCGAAGCAACGACCTGATCAAAGCCGGCGGGATCTGGGTGACTCCCAGCGAGGTCGAGGCCCGGCTGCTCGAGCACCCGCTGGTGGCAGAGGCCGCGGTCGTCGGGTTCCTGGACTCGGACGAGCTGGTCAAGCCGGTGGCGTGTGTGGTGACCCAGGGCCCGGTCACCCAGGAGGAACTCATCCACTGGTGCCGACAGGAGCTGGCCCACTTCAAGTGCCCGAGGGCGGTCGTCTTCGCCGACGAGCTGCCGAAGACGGCCACCGGCAAGCTACAGCGCTTCAAGGTCCGCGAGCTGGTTGCCGACAACGCCAACCGGACGCTCTCGCAGTCCTTGACCACGCCAGAAGAGCGTTCACTGATGAGTCCCAGCCAGTCCTCCGTAGACTCCGTCCATGATGGGGACCGCCAGAAGATCTTTGAGCGCTAGGCGTCCACTGTGCTGAACGGGACACCTCTTGTCGACGCGCACGTCCATGTGCCGTTGCTGACCACCCTGCGGCCGGCATGGATCCAGTGGGCTCGCGACTTTGGGCCGGACGGCATCCTCGAGGACGCATGGGACGCAGAGGGCCGGCCCCGTCCCGAGCGGCTCGACGAGCTCTTTGCGGACCAGGGCGTCGACGTCGCGCTGCTCTTTTGCGAGTACAGCCCGGAGGCGACCGGGATTCAGACCTTCGACGACCTGCTGCCCATCGTCGAGCACAACCCGCACAGGTTCCGGCCCGTGGCGAACGTCAACCCGCACCTGCACCACCCGATCGCCACCGAGGTGAAGCGCCAGCTCGACCACGGCGCAGCCGCACTGAAGCTGCACCCTGTGCACGGCGGCTTCCGCTGCGACGACAGGTCCCTGTATCCCGCATACCAGGTCCTGCAGGAGCGGCGGGTGCCGTTGGTGGTCCACTGCGGGACGAGCACCTTCCCCGGCTCGTTCAACGAGAATGCCGACCCACAGATCCTCCTTCCGGTCATCCGGGACTTCCCCGGCCTCGACATCGTCCTGGCCCATGGCGGCAGGAGCTCGTGGTACGACACGGCCGCCTCCATGGCGCTGTCCCACGAGACCGTGTGGATCGAGCTGTCCGGCTTGCCGCCCAAGCGACTGCCGGCCTACTACGCCGCCTTCGACCTGGGTCAGCTCTCCCGCCGCTGGATCTTTGGTACCGACTGGCCCGGCGTGCCCGGGACCGCGCAAAATGCCAGGGTGGTGGCCGACCTGCTGGACCACGATGTCGTGGCCGCCGTGTTGGGTGGGAACGCGATGAGTGTGTATGCCGGGCTGCCGCGGCTGCCCATCGGCGTCACGGTCGGCGACCCCGTCGAGGCTGTCACGAACCAGCGGGAAGAGGTCTGAGTGATGCCGGTCTATGCCCTCGACTCACTCGTGCCGCAGATCCACCCGGACGCCTACGTCCACCCGGACGCGGTCGTCATCGGCGACGTCCGGATCGGCGCCCAGTCGTCTATCTGGCCCGGTGCGGTGCTCCGGGCGGACTTCGGGCGCATCGTCATCGGCGAGCGCACATCGATCCAGGACGGCACCGTGCTGCACGCCACCGAGGAGTGGGCCACCGTCATCGGGGACGACTGCGTCGTCGGTCACAACGCCCACCTCGAGGGATGCACGGTGGAGAACAGCTGTCTGGTGGGCTCCGGGTCCGTCGTGCTCAACCGTGCGGTCGTGCGGGCCGGTTCTGTCGTCGGCGCCAAAGCGTTGGTGCCAGAGGACTTCGAGGTGCCTGCCAGCCATCTCGCACTCGGCATCCCAGCGCGCCCAAAGCCGATAGACCCCAAGAGGCAGGCGGAGTGGATTGACCTGGCTGTGCGTCTGTATGTCGGCAACGCCGAACGCTACCGACGCGGCCTGCGCAGGATCGACCAGCCTGAGCTGATCGACCAGAGAGGGAAACCCGATGAGTGACAGGACCCCGATGAGTGAGAAAGACGTCCACGGCCGGCTGGCCGGATTCCCGGCATGAGCGATGCCCGCACGGCGTACCTCGTCTCCGGGGTGCGGACCCCGATCGGCCGGTACGGCGGTGCGCTGGCCGGC
>ERZ1739049.108-NODE-109-length-11216-cov-7.408207_pt1 | contig 11216 bp, 12 predicted proteins | sample MGYA00581760_ERZ1739049 | MGnify/ENA primary metagenome ERZ1739049 (study PRJEB42929, sample SAMN08275522) | rhizosphere metagenome | isolation source: Rhizospheric soil replicate 2 | host: Colobanthus quitensis | place: Antarctica: Devils point, Livingston Island...
GCTCCGGCAGCTGGCCGCTCAGCTCTTCGGGCAGCGATGAGACCATCCGGTAAGCTGCGACACCGAACGTGTATTCGTCGCGGACAGCAAGTTTGGCCTGATTGCGAACCTCATCTGGAAGCGTCTTGTCGAAGTTGACCTGATTAAGTAGAGTTTTTTCGTAAGTCTGGTTATCGATGTGATGGATGAGGACGTTCTTGGTCCAACCGAATTTACGTGTCATACGGATATAGAACTCGCGCTGGAGGTCGTCTTTGCACTTCTCGAAAATAATCAGATTATGAACCCAACCAATTTCTCGCACCAATGGTGCGAGTTTTTCATTTTCTGAGTAGGCCTCATAAAATAGCCGCATACGCCAGAGATTTGACGCAGAGAAGCCTTTGATGCCGGGAAACTCTGCTTGCAGATCCAGCGCCAGCTTTTCAACCACCGCTCTCCCCCATTTCTCCCTGGCCTGCTTTTCCACGATCATCCGGCCGATATCCCAGTAAAGCCCGATCAGTTCCTTATTCACCGCCTTCAGGGCCTCATACTGGGCCGACCGGATCCGCTCCCTGATCTCCCCCAGAAGGTTGCCATAGCCATCCATTGCCATATCGTCAGGGATAGCCATCACAGCTCTTCCTCAATCTGGTCCACCGTTGGCAGATCACGCTGCAGATTTTCAGGAAGCTGCCTCGTTATCTCAAAGCCGGACACACCCAGCGGTTTTGAGATGTCTCTGAGCACGTATTCGGCAACTGTGCGATTATGTGTTTTGCAGATGACAATACCGAGGCTGGGTTGATCGTCAGCATGCCGAAGCTGTTCGTCGACTGCTGAGAGGTAGAAGTTCAACTTGCCGGCGTGCTCCGGTTTGAACACGCCCATTTTGACGTCAATAACGACGAACGCCCGTAGCTTGAGGTGATAGAAGAGCAGATCGATATAGAAGTCCGAATCGCCTACCTCGAGATGAACCTGACTGCCGACGAAGGCAAAACCGACTCCCAACTCGATAAGAAACTGCCGGATATTTGCCAGCAAACCCTGCTCGAGCTTATGTTCTGATACCCTGTCTTCGATAGTCAGGAAATCGAAGATATACGGATTTTTCAGCGTCTGCCGGGCGAGATCAGACTGGAGCGGAGGAAGGGTAGCATCAAAATTCGTTGTGGCCGAACTTTGGCGGCTAAAGAGGCCGGATTCGATCTGGATGACCAGTGTGTTGCGGCTCCAACCCTCTTCGATGGTCTTGCGGATATACCACTCACGCTCGACGGGGTCTTTCACATAGTCGAGAATCCGTACATTGTGACCCCAGGGAATTTGTGCAACAAGCTGATGCACAAATTCCTCATCTCGATAAGCCCCTGCAAATGCACGCATATATTTGAGATTGCGAAGTGAAAACCCTTTCATCTCAGGGAAGCTGCTACGCAGATCACATGCGAGCCGATCGATGACCTGGGCGCCCCAGCCCTGCTCAGACTGCCGTTTAAGAATATCGCGGCCAATCTGCCAGTAAAGTATCACCAGCTCGCGATTTACCGAAAGAATTGCGCGTCTCTGGGCAAGAAGGATTCGCGCCTTGAGATCCTTGAGGAACTCACTGTAACCATCGGGGACAACTTTGTGCATTTCCGCCTCCTTTTTTCACTTCATGGACTCGCGTGCAAACATGATCCAGCAGAAGCGATACGGCCAGCGGCCGCAAGGAGTGAAAAAAAATGGGGAAATCAGTGAAACAGTGGGTGCCCGAAGCCTATCACATCAACCGGACTTAATGTATACGGAATGGACTACAGGATGAAAGACGGGACCCGATCAACTGCTCACCCTGTCACGTCAACGACACGCGTTCTGTAGCGAGAAGCATACTCGTAAGTATGCTTTGACCTGCCTCCCCGAAATTTCGGCTAATCGTAAATATATACATCGGCCAATCGTAAGTGTTTTGATGCTTGCCCAGGCGAAGCAGGCGCCGATCCGTATTGATAGTTGGGAATTTGTGCAGCAAGTTGCTGCACTCTCCCTATATACGAACTGGATAGCCACCGTAGCTACTTTGAATTGTTTGAAAAGCTTCTTCCTCTGTCTAATAAAATAGACGCAGGTCTATTTTATTAGTCCGTCAGGTCTATTTTATTAGTCCGTCATCAAGTTATTAGACATCACAATTCATCCTGGTTTTCAGGTTTAATATCCCGCACTTTGCCAATGGCACGCTTAAATTTCTTTCGACTGCCCCGTTCGCTGATTTACCTGTTTTCCTGAATTATCTTGAAGCGATGGTCTCATGGGTGCGACCCGCACGAAATTCGAGAACAGTAGGACTGAGATCCCTTAAGGTCTTCCAGTAGCAGCAGCCCGACTCCGCAGTGGCGCAAATGCAGACTAATCGCCGGCAAGCCGAAAAACCAACATACTTCACTATAATGCGCATTATGTTTGCATAAACAAGCATAATGTGATAGATTATGCAACTATTATGGTCTCATCAGATAATAGTTATCGCGAATCTGTCAAAAAACTCGCCGATTTTCTTGACGAACTCCAGGCTTCCGGGCGCTACACTTTCACTACTGCGGATGTTCGGTCGGCAGTCGAGAAGACTGATGTTGCACTCGAGAATGCCCTCAGGCGGCTCAAGAAACGTGGCCGCATCATCGTCCCTCGTCGTGGCTTTTATGTCATCGTACCCCTTGAATATCGTTCTGCAGGAGCACCGCCACCCTCATGGTATATTGATGATCTTATGCACTTCCTTGGACAACCTTACTATGTAGGGTTGCTTTCAGCTGCTTCTATATATGGAGCATCACATCAGCAGCCAATGATATTTCAGATTATGACCGACAAGTCCTCACGAAAAACTGCAGCTGGTCGCACGAGAGTAGAATTCTACAAGAGCAGCCTGATAAAAGAAGCTGCCATAACGACTGTTCAGACAGAGACCGGGACGATGAAAGTATCTTCACCAGAGGTAACAGCTCTCGATCTCATGCGCTTCATCCATGCGTGCGGTGGTTGGAGTAACGTGGCTACCGTTCTCGCCGAACTGGCTGAAAAGCTCAGCCCTGATGAGCTTAGCCATGTCGCTGATAATCGCAAGACTCCTGAAGTCCAGCGTCTCGGCTTTCTGCTTGACCTGGCGGAGCAGCCCAGGCTGGCCGATTCGCTCCTCCGTGTGCTGACCACCCGCCGCTTCCGACCGGTGATGCTTGCCCCAGATGCACCACGGGGAGAAAAGTCTACCGTTCATCCCTGGCGCGTGATCCCAAACGAAGTCGTGGAGCTCGACCTGTGATTCCGCGTGCATACATCACAGCCTGGCGTTCAGAGGCGCCGTGGCCGTTGGACTCCCAGGTCGAGCAGGATCTGGTGCTCTCGCGCGCCCTCGCAGACATCTTTTCTCACCCCGGCCTGATGAATGAACTTGCTTTCCGGGGAGGAACCGCTCTGCACAAACTAAGTCTCATATCCAGGCTAATTGGTAATACTGACAATAGTGAACCGATTCCATATTGTATGAATTTTGTTTCATAGCTCTTTGACTGTTGAATATCAGAAAGGAGCAATACTCTGAAGTCTTGCGTTTCCGAGTACTTCAGAGTATATTTCAGAGCTATGGATATTAATCTTTTAAAGCAGTCTGAGGGTAAAACACTTGAATTCAAACGTGATTTGTCGTCTCCCGTCGGCGTATTACGAACAATTGTTGCTTTTGCGAATACAGCTGGCGGTACGCTAATCATCGGCGTAGAGGACGGTACAAAACAGGTACTCGGTTTAAAAGAACCTTTGCGAGTCGAAGAACGCCTGGCTAATCTCATAAGTGACCTGATTCTTCCTCGCCTGGTGCCTGATCTTGATGTTCTTCCCTGGAGACAAACTAATTTATTGGCAGTGCAAGTGTATCCCAGCCCGGTACGTCCTCATTATTTGAAGAAGGAGGGACTCAAAGGCGGTGCATATGTGAGAGTGGGGTCAACCAATCGCCGCGCTGATCGGGAACTTATAGAAGAACTAAAGCGGTTTACTCGGGGCGAAGCTTATGACGAGCAGGCCATGCCCGAACTCGACTCTGAAGCACTCGACTTCCTAGCTGCTTCAGAGTCTTTTGCACCAGCTCGCAAGATTAAGCGCTCTGACTTGGAAACGCTTCGGCTTTTAACTCATCATCAAGGTCGAAAAGTACCTACGATTGGCGGTATGTTGCTATATGGCAAGGATCGTGAACGCTATTTTCCCGATGCCTGGATACAGGCCGGACGCTTTCGGGGGAGAGATAAAACCAATATCGCTGACAGCAATGAGATAAGACTTTACCCTGTAGCTGCTATTGAGGAGACCATTGCTTTCATTCAAAAACATATTTTGCACGGTGCCGAAATCGGTGCAATTCGACGTCGGGAGGTATGGAATCTGCCTCCAGTTGCTATACGCGAGGCAATAATAAATGCCGTTGTTCATACAGACTATGCTCAGCAGGGAGCACCCATCCGGGTCTCAATATTTGATGACCGCTTGGAAGTTGAGAATCCGGGTCTGCTACCTTTTGGGCTGACAGTAGATGACATCAAAGCAGGGGTTTCCAGACTGCGAAATAGAGTAATTGGTCGTGTTTTTAATGAACTGGCCCTTATAGAACAATGGGGAAGTGGAGTCCAACGCATAATTTCTGCATGCCAGGATGCCGGAGTTAAAGAACCGGTTTTTGAAGAGTTAGGCAATCGTTTTCGCGTTACTCTATATACCACACAGACCGGCAAGCCTATAGTTGATAAAACCGATAGGGCCATTCTTGATGCGCTTGCGTCAGGTAAAGGCCTTTCAACTAGTGATATCGCAGAAATTATCGGTCGATCCCCCCGCACGGCCCGTACACGCCTCGTGAAACTCATAGAACATGGGTTGGTTAACGATGTGGGAACAAGCCCAATGGACCCAAAACGGCGCTATTATCTAACGTCTTGATGGAAGCTGTTTACAAAAGATTTGTCCTTATAGCTGCAAATTTTTTTCCTTGCCCAAGACTGACGCCTAGCCTATAATCCAGTCTCGGGCAGAAGTGCCCAACCACACCTGTCGGAGTGGCGGAATTTGGTAGACGCGCTAGGTTGAGGGCCTAGTGAGCGCAAGCTCATGGGGGTTCAAGTCCCCCCTCCGACACCACACTATTTATCCCGCTAATTGCAGCATTGTTCCCTATCTAGCTTCCAATATGTCAACCGCTGGTAGTGAAGCCCTTTCCTTGGTTACCACAATAGTTACCACACGCGCGACCAATTTCAGACCGGAAGGAAAGGCTATGGCAACTGAAGAAACCAAGCAAATCACCGTCACCCGTGACGGCAATAAAGACCTTGTATTAAAATGGCGGGGATTATTTCATCACTAAAAGTTGACCCTTTCATCATAATAGTCTGCAATCATAGGAAAATTGGCTATCTTCATATCTGGCCCAATCTTCGCGTTAGATTCTTTACTAAGTTTCACCCTTAGGGCTTCCTTTTCTGTCGTATTCCCATAGACGTCTGTTACGTCACCGATAGCGACAAAAGTTATCATGCTCACCGACCCTTCATCTATATAAATCTGATGGGCTGTATTAACAATAGTGCTATCTGCCCATTGGCGTCGCTGATCGGCATTATCGGCATACTGGTAATTGGAAAGCTTGAAAGTAATGATTGCCTCGCCGCCAGTTACGGTTGCGGCACGAAAATCATCTTTGAGAACGTTCTTTGCAGAAGCGATAACATTATCTTGTGGCGTGATCATAGGTGGTGACGGGGGCGGGGAAGATGGCTGAGGTGGAGGGGCAGGTGCTGTGGTTTTCGGTGGCTCCGTGTGGGTCGTTGCTGCCCGCGTTTCCACTTTCGGTGGTTCGGGCATTGTCTCCACTATTGCCGCATCCTGAGCAACAGTTGCCATAGTGTCCGTTTTCTTTCCGGCTCCGGTGGCCAAGCCTATAATCAGCATAATGATAAAAAATGCAACTACCCAGCCGCCCAGAAACGCCATTATGCCTGCTGCAATAACGCCTTTTCTTGTAGACTTGTTCAATTGCAGCAACCCCCTAATTGGAGCACGATTGACTAAGTTGCTGAACTGTATCACAGAACCACGATATTTCAAGTAAGAATCGTGCTTGAAGAACTGACTACCGAAGAAGTGTAGCAGACAGGCCGGATGGCAGCCGCGAGACGGCTTCTAAGGGACTCGGGGGAAGGGTTCCGGGGATATGCCGGGGCCTTTTCCCTTTTTTGCGTTACGATTGCAAATTGACAGTCGGCTATATTCTCGGGTAGGGACTTAGCTTGTATTCCAGGGCGCTTTCAAAGCTGTCAAGAATCTTCCGGAATTCCTTTGCATGATCGCTGAACAGAGCCGCCGCCGGATGTTTACTCGGCAAGTCTCGGCTGTCAAAGGTGAGCGGTCCTTCTTCGGTAAGAACCTTCGCCGCTTCTTTCGCTGCTTCCAGGTGATTAACCATAATGACGAACCTGGCGCGGTCCCCGGCCGTTTCAATGACGCTTTGAAACTCCTCTTCCAGCTCTTTACTGTCTGGCAATTCCATATCAATTCCCTTCCGGTTCAGTTTCTCAAAACGTACTGACAAAAACTTGATTGAATCGCGGGTGTGCAAGGAAAGTTATCCAATGGTCTACCCTTTAATATCTGTAGAGATTTTATGCCCTTACCCCGTTGCGGGGGTTGACACCCCACCAATATGTCAATTTTTCTCGCGGAAAGGGCGGACTCTTTCGCTGCCCTATGAAATCGCTAGAGATAGAACGGACCGCCCCGGTCCTGAAGCCCTGAGACACCCCCTAACAACCTCGGAGCATGGTTAGGTATCCAACTCAGGCTATGATCCCACGTCTGTTCATGCCGCTCTCTCCTTCCGGTATGTTAGAACATCCCTTCCTGTTCGCTCGCTCCCTCTTCGATCAAGCGGCCCGATTCTTCCCAGGTGAGGGTTTGTTTTGAGGGCGATTCTGACCCGCCAAGATGCTCAAGGCGCTCAAGGTTCTCACTATGGGAATCTTGAGCATCTTGGGGATTTTCTGAGCATCTTGGGCGTTCCCAGTACCAGGGACCGGGGATCACCGGATGGATGCTTTTTACTTTGAGGGCGTCTTTTGCTCTTCTTGCTGAAGCGTCACTTATTCCGGCCTGACGATATTGCTTCTTAACTTCGTCCGCCTGGATTCGCCCGTCTGCCAAGATGGATATGAGGACTTCTTTTGCCTCTTCAACAGCTCCCCGTTCACCGTCATCCGCCTGTGCCAGAAGCGCGTTTGCATCGTGGGAGCTGACACCGTCCCATACAACCCGGCTGGCGTCATTCGCGGCTTGCTCAAGGTGAAAGGATAGGCTTTCAGGCTTTGGTCCTAGATTAGATTTTGTAGAGGCCAGGACGCGGCGCTCCCCGTCCTGCTCCTGCTCAGGATCACGGGCCACTAATAAGCCGCTCCTGGCGGCTCCGATAATTCCTATACTTCCGCCGCCCCGATATAAAGCGTTGCCACCGGTTGATTTGTTCAAATGACGAATTACCAGAATGGCAGCGCCGGTTTCTTCGGCTAGGGCAGCCATGCGAGCTAACACCCGGCGGATGTCTTGATCCCGGTGGCTGTTTGTCGTACCGCTCAGGTAGGCCATTAGCGGATCAATAATTACAAGCTTGGCGTTCACCCGTTGAATGGCCTGTTCTATCCATTCAAGATCATCCGGCAGGACCGGCGGATGATCGCCTTGTCCATCCTTATCAGGGCAATCCGGGAGCGCTACTATTCGATCAAGTTCCGCTCCCGCTGCTTCGAGGCGTGGCCTGATAGTGTCCCCTAAGCCGTCCTCAGCGGACAGAATCACAACGCCGCCCGGCTCGCTCCCGCCGGACCCGTCAGGCATAGCCCAGCCCGTACTTACCCGCGCTGCCAGGTCAAATGCCAAGGTACTTTTCCCTTGACCGGGATCACCGTCAAGGACTGTCAGCTTTCCTAGCGGGATGCGGCCATCCCAAAGCCATGAAACACGCTCAGATTGGACCTGAGACATTAGGACGCCTACCGGCGGCATTGCCTCAGTTTGAGCGTTTGCGTCGTTCTCAAGCGCCGCCAGCTCGTAAGTCTCGCGTATATCGATCCCGGTCATGCCGCCCGCCTGAGTTCGGCCATTCGAGTTTCAAGAAGATCCAACCGCCGCATTAGCCACATCCGGTTCATACGGTCTAACTCGAAGGATAACCGTAACCTAGCGCTGTAGAGTTCCGCCGCAATTGTTGCCCCGTCCATTTCGCGAATGTCTAGACAGAAGGCCCGTTGTCCACCGTCCAGATAGGGGACCGGATAAAGGGATTCCAGATTAAAGTTCACTGGATACGGCCAATGACTTTTTCTACTGGATAAGTTAAACTCGTGTTTATTAGTTTCAGTTTTTGGGCCGCCTTTCGCCGGGCGGCCTTTTTCTTTTGTCATCAGACTTCACCTCCCGGCGTGATCCGCTTGGCAGCCATCCATCCCCGCAATTCCGCCATCGAATAAACCACTTTTCGGCCCACCTTAAAATAAGCTGGCCCTTGGTCCAGGCACCGCCGGTTTCTGAGCGTAGACACAGCCAGGCCTATGAATCTGGCCGCCTCGTGCTCATTGACATGACGATCTTCTGTGTTGTCCATCCTCTTTACCTCCTGTATTTAGTTTGCCTTCTTCGCACTGCAAACGATACCATGGCAATTATTCACTCAGGAGGTATCACTCAGATGAATCATACGATTTCAAAAAAAAGCTTGGCTAAGCAAGTGAGGGGAGCTTTAAAGCCACCTATTGATAAAAAGCTGTGGGATGCATTGTGGGAGTGTCTGGCCCGCCGAGGCTATCTTGACACACCGGAATACAGCGTAGAAGAAATTATTGAAGAAGCGAAGCTCCTAATAGGCGAGTTCGGGGATTCATTCGCACCGCGCCCTTCATTAGCGAATCCGTTCAATGAGAAGCAGCCGCGTGATCGCAAAAGTAAACCGCTGTTTTTGAGGCAACAAGTACTATCTGAGATTATTGCCAAAGAAGCGTCTGAAGATGAAGAGGTGATTGCTTTTCGGGATTCAGTGTTAGACAGCCAGAAACTTGATATTGCCAATGTTGACAGATGGATGCGGCAAAAAGCAGAAGAAGATAACCTGTCGGCTCTGCCTAACTATAAGACATACGAGATTGAAGGATTTACAAGCCATATGCATTTTCCGGGAGAAGATAAAACGGAAGACCTTCTTGAGGGTAGGGAGTTTGTGAAATCAGTCAAGGCTAAATTTGATCGTACTATGTCGCCCGATTGGACAAAAGTAACCGTGGTTCGCGGTAGCACAATTGATAATCTGCTTTTTTTGGGAAAGTCTCTGGCGGGGCAATACGGTTGGGAAGTCCATCATGCCTGCCTTTTTGTTTTAACAGGCCTTATGCCGCTTGTTCCTTTAGCCAAATCAATGAGTTACAGTATCGGCTACAAATCACGGGCCAACAGGCGCATAACATTAGAGATTGATCCGATGCTCTCGGAAGAGCAGGTGGTTAAGCTTTACAGGAAAGCTCGGAGTCGCCTATTTAAGCAGGACTGCAAGGGGCGTTCTATCTGCCGGCCAATTGGGGAAAAGGCCCTTAGGTTAGCTCAGTTTTATGTTAGGCAGCCAGAGGATAGACGGGCGGCGAATCGAATGGATCTCTGGAATATGGAACATAAAAATGATGGGGATGAATACGACAGTCCCGGCAACTTCAACCGTGATTGCAAAGCGGCTGTAGAGCGGTTGCTTAATCCAGGGTTTGGGCCTCCTTAAATTTAACAACGTTGTTACCTGTGGCTGCCTCTTCCACGATCCGTCCCGCCAGCTCCGCCGCTGCCATTAGCGTGTCATCTCTGATATGAGCGTAGCGATGTGTAACCGTCTGCCCTTTGTGTGTGAGCAAGCGGCTTACAACGTCGAGAGACACCCCGTTTGAAACCAGCATGGAAGCGAACACGTGCCGGTTACCGTGCAGCGGTCGAAAGTCAGCCGGTAGCTCCGCTTGCACCTTTAGCTTGCCCGTCTGCCCCTGGATTGAAGATCGCTGACTGCCTCCCGCGCCGGGGAAAACAAACTCACTATCTGATTCCTTCACATCCTGTACGACCTTGAGCAGATTTCCGGCATAGCTGGATAATGGGATCACTTCATCCCTGCCGCTCTTGGCTTCCCGGAGCGTGATATTTTTCCGGTGCCAGTCGATGTCATCCCATTTGAGCCGGAACATTTCGCTTCGTCTCATACCGGTGTAGAGCGCCAGCTTCATCATGCACGAGCCTACGCGGTACGGAGTCTGGTTTTTGATATGGCCGTCGATTACTTTAAGAAGTTTCGCCATCTGCTCAGGGGTCAGGTCTTCGGTTTTCTGGTTATTCACCCGTGGTAGCTGAATGATGAAGCCCGGCCCCTGGCAGAGTCCCCGCTTGACACCAAAATTTACGATCCGCCTGAGCAGTTCTAACGCGTTCGCAATCGACTTGTCCGATTTCCCCTTCATCCGCCGGTGCTTTAGCCGGTCGATGTCAAATTGAGTAATAGTCGCCGGTCTCTTGTCCGCGAAGATCGGGGCAACGTGGGCATTGTATATAGCTTCGTAAACGATGATCCCTTTTAGCCCGGGGTTGGCCTGCTTGTATTCTTCCCATAGGGCCGAAACGGTCCACTTTCTTTTTCTCCGGGCAGCCTCAATTTCTGCCCGTCTGACTTTGTTTGGTTTTTCGTCGCCGTGCATCCGCCGGGCGCGGATGATACTAGCCTTGGCGGGCGTCATGTTATCGCGGAACTGACGGCCTACCGCTTCGGTCCGCTCAGTCCAGCCACCGTTAGGACGCCTGGTACGGTATCGAATGTGATAAACCTTCTCAGTCTTGCCCGTGGCCGCATCTGTTCCCATGATGAAGTAGACGCCAGCGTAATTGGTCTTTTGTCTGACTAGCTTCAAGGCTACCCCTAACCTAGTTTGTGCGTGGTTACCACACTACTTACCACACGTTTGAAGTATATTCTGGTAATAGTGACGTGAGTCAAGGGAAGGGAAACACCTACAAAGTGCCTGCTAATAAGAGAATGGAGGTGAAACCATAGAAAAGGGGGTAAAACGGCTTATTTTAGGTTGAGGGCCTAGTGAGCGCAAGCTCATGGGGGTTCAAGTCCCCCCTCCGAC
>ERZ1739049.109-NODE-110-length-11210-cov-16.572030_pt1 | contig 11210 bp, 12 predicted proteins | sample MGYA00581760_ERZ1739049 | MGnify/ENA primary metagenome ERZ1739049 (study PRJEB42929, sample SAMN08275522) | rhizosphere metagenome | isolation source: Rhizospheric soil replicate 2 | host: Colobanthus quitensis | place: Antarctica: Devils point, Livingston...
GCGTTGGCGCCATCGCGGTCGTCCTCCCCTGCGTCAGGGTGCGTGCGAATCAGCGAATCCAGCCGTCGTCCTCAATAACGATTGACCTCACCCAACTGTTGTTCCGAGCGATTCGGATCGTCAAGGCAGCGGATGGTAAAGAACTGTTCAAGGTTCGAAACAGGTTTCGTCGTTCACCTGCCGGGGTAATGCCCCGCCTTCCGCCCTCAGGGGGCGGTACTGGCTGTACTGGCCAACTTCGTTCTGCGATCTCGTGTCCGGGCGAAGAAAAGGAGCGGGGGTTCCGCTCTGCAGCCAGACATTTGTCGCCAGACCGGCGCAACCATTGTCGCGGCCACCTGCTTCGTTCTATCTGCGCTCAAGGGTGACTGCTCGGGGCATCGTCGTGGGGGGTTGGTGAAGCCGCACGAGATTTCTGCCGGCGTTCTTGGCCTCGTACATCGAGACGTCCACGGCGTGGAAGAGGTCGTCCATCGTGGTGCCGGCGCCCATCAGTGATCCGAGGCGATTCCGGTGTGTCCGCCGACCGGGGAGCATCAGGAGTCGGTGCATCCCGGCTCGCAGTCACATGCCTGCTCGGTTTCCGAGCCCGCGTTGCCGGTGGGACCGCAGCCGCAGGACTCTCCACGCCAGGCTTGCAGGCCCTCACGGGCGGCTACACCGGCAATGACCAGACCTGCCAACGGGTCGGCCCAACTCCAGCCCAAGGTGGCGTTCAGGACCAGCCCTGCCAGCAGGACCGCCGAGAGGTAGGTGCACAGCAGGGTCTGTTTGGAGTCCGCGACGACGCTGCCGGAGCCAAGTTCGCGTCCAGTCCGGCGCTGCGCCCAAGACAGGAACGGCATGACGACCAGCGAGGCCGAGGCGATCACGATTCCCACCGGAGACGGGGCCGCCTCTCCCGCACCGAGCAGGCTGCGAGCCGACTCCGCCGTCACGTACCCTGCCAGAGCGAAGAAGGAGAGCGCGATCAGCCGCAGCGCCTGACGTTCGCGCGTCTCGGGCAGACGGTGGCGGAACTGCCATAGGATCACGACCCCGCTGGAGACCTCGACCAGGGAGTCCAGCCCGAAGCCGACCAGCGCGACAGAACCCGCGACGACGCCCGCGGCGATAGACACGGCGGCTTCGATGAGGTTGTAGGAGACGCTCGCACCGGCCAGTAGCTGCGCCCGCTTGCCCAGGAGCTGCCGCCGATCGGCAGTCCGGGTGTCAAACCCGATCGCGGTCATCGGGTGCCTGCCTCGCCGTAGGTGGGACACAGAACGACCGCGTCACCGGTGGCGGCCAACAGCTTCTCGGCCGCGGAGAGCAGGGCGAACAGCTCGGGGTGTGAAAGAGAGAACATCGAGGCCCGACCCTGCGGCCGTGACGTCACCAGGCCACAGTCGCGAAGGCAGGCCAGATGGGCCGACACGGTGGACTGTGCCAGACCCAGGTGCGCCGTCAGATCCACCACCCGGTGCTCGCCAAGAGCCAGGTGCTGCACGATCGCCAGGCGGGTGGGATCACCAAGGCTGCGGAACATGCATGCGGCCGCCGTCAACGCCGACGGCTCGTCGACGCGCGAGTCTGCCAGGGAGCCGGCAACCTCCTCTTTCATCGTCACATCACGATGATAGCGGAAGGTACCGACCGCTGATGTCAGCGCCTGCGGTCGGTCAGATGGTGGCGTCCTTGACCTGAGCGGCCATGGCGTCCGGCGTCGACAGGTCCGCGGTGATGTTGCGCCCTGGTCTGTCCGCCGCCGCGTCTCCACCGTCTCGGACAGTCCCGGTTACACATTTGGCTACACCCCCGCCGCCCACCGCCGCGGCCGCCCTCCCTGTCGAACGTCAAAGCGGTACCCAACCATTTGGCTTTCATGGGTTGGCTTCACATCTACCCCGTCCATCGCGAGTCGCCCGGCCGGGGACGACGCCCAGGAGCCCATACTGGACATACCGAATTGAGGATGTCCGCTACCCGCGCGAGTGAACGCGCTATCGCACTGGCGGCGGTCAAAGCCGACGGGCCCGATTGATCGATCGCGGTCAGTTCGCTGCCCTGTGCCACTCACTTGCCAAGAGACCGTAGCCTTCGCCGCGTTCCTTGTCCTCGAAACCGCGGAGCCTGAAGAGCGTGTCGCTGGTCATTAGACTCGCCCGTATGCGTGCGCGTGAGCTTGGCAGGACGGGTCTTCCGGTCTCCATCATCGGCCTCGGGTGCTGGCAGCTCGGTGGTGACTGGGGCCAAGTGGACGAGGCCGATGCGATGGGGGTGCTGCATGCGGCGGTCGACGCCGGGGTGACGTTCCTGGACACCGCGGACGTCTACGGTGACGGTCGCAGCGAGGTCCTCATCGGGCGGCTCTTGGCCGAGCGGCCCGACGTCGCCCTCACCGTGGCCACCAAGATGGGGCGACGGGCCGACCCGCACGTTCCCGAGGCATTCACACTCGAGGCCTTCCGGAGCTGGGCAGACCGCAGCCGGGCCAACCTTGGCGTCGAGGTGCTCGACCTCGTTCAGCTGCACTGTCCCCCGACGCCGGTGTTCTCCGACGATCGCGTCTTCGACGCCCTTGACACGCTGATGCAGGAACAGCGCATCGCTGCCTACGGCGTTTCGGTGGAGACGTGTGATGAGGCGCTGACCGCGATCGCCCGCCGAAACGTCGCCACGGTCCAGCTCATCCTCAACGTCTTCCGACGCAAGCCGCTGGAGCGGGTCCTGCCGGCCGCACTCGAAGCAGGTGTCGGCATCATCGCGCGGGTGCCCCTGGCCAGCGGGCTCCTGTCAGGCAAGTACGACGAGTCCACCATTTTCGCGCCGGAGGACCACCGTACCTACAACCGCCAAGGCGAGGCCTTCGACATCGGGGAGACCTTCAGTGGCGTGCCGTTCGAGATCGGGGTGCAGGCGGCGCGCAGCATGGCCGCCCACGCCAACGGAGCCCCTACCGCCCAGTTGGCACTTCGATGGATCCTCGACCAGCCCGGCGTCAGCACGGTCATCCCCGGTGCGCGAAACGCCTCTCAGGTGAGGGGCAACACCGCCGCCGGCGAGCTGGAGCCGCTGTCGGCCGACGTGCTGGATGCTTTGCGCGACATCTACGACAAAGAGATCCGTGAGTATGTCCATGACCGCTGGTGACGCTTTCGATGACGAGCAGCCGGAGCTGGATGCCGACCAGACCAGGGCACTTGGCGCGCTGCTCGGAATGCAACGACAGTCGTGGGAGCAGGGTGTGGCCAGCCACGCGCTGCTCGACCTCGGGCAGTACGAAGTCGTCGAGGTCATGGCGCGCGATGCCGTGACCCGACAGACGCCGGCCGGCAAGCTGGCCGAGATCGACGATCAGGGCATCGTGAACTGCGCAGCGGCTGGCGAAGCGGTGCTCTGGGCGGCGCAGCGTAGCGGCGACATTGGCCTTGCGGAGGCCTTCAACCGGCAGCTGCGGTGGATCCTGCACGACGCTCCCCGCGCCCAGGACGGGACGCTCTTCCACATCGAGGGTACGCACGAGGTCTGGGTGGACACCGTCTACATGGTTGTCCCGTTCCTCGTGCTGGCCGGCGAGGTCGAGGAGGCGGCCACGCAGCTGGGCGGGCACCGGATGCGGTTGTTCGACGCGGCCGCAGGCCTGTATGCCTGGCGCTGGGACGAGGACGCCGGACGGCTGACGCACCCGGAGCACTGGGGCACCGGGAATGGTTGGGTCGTTGCCGGGATCGCGCGCGCCCTGCGGCTCCTGGATGGGCACGGCGGCGCGTTCGCCGTTGACGCTGCCGAGCACGCACGCGTGGTGATTGACGCATGCCTGGCCCACCGCGACGCGGACGGGCTGTTCCACGACGTCGTGAACGACCCGTCCACGTTCAGCGAGGCCAACCTCGCGCAGATGCTCGCCTATGCGGCACTGACGGGCGTGGCTGACGGGTGGTTGCCTGTCTCCTATGAGGCAGTCGGCCGGTCGCTCCTGGAGTCCGCCCGCCGACAGGTCGACGCGCACGGTTTCGTCAGGGGCGTCTGCGGCGCTCCACTCTTTGACCATCAGGGCAGCTCTGCGGAGGCCCAGGCGTTCTTCCTGCTCGCGTCAGCGGCGGCTACCGGCCGGCCGCGGACGGAGCCTCACCAGGCAGTCGAAGCCCGCTGAGCTTCTCAAAGACACGCACGACGGCGTCCTGCACAGCGGGGTCGTGGGCCTGTTCGTTGTACCTGACGGGGGCGCGGTCGTGGAACATGAACCCCGACGCGCTATCTGGTCGAGCGCGGGCATCGCCGGATCGGGATGATCGCCGGCCCCCAGATCGTCGGCGGGCCGGAGCGGCTACAGGGTTATCAGGACGTTCTTGGGCGCAAGGCACTCAAGCGGCTGGTGGTCTCGGCATCGGACTACAGCCGTGAGGCAGGGGTGGCCGCGATGCGCCGGCTGCTCGCGGCGAGCCCGGACCTCGATGCCGTCTTCGTGGCCTCAGACCTGTTGGCCTCGGGGGCGCTCGTGGAGCTGCGTCGATCCGGAAGGCGCGTGCCGGACGACGTGGCTGTGGGTGGCTTCGACGACTCCCGCATCGCTCGTGAGTCCGACCCTCCTCTGACCACGATCCGGCAGCCGCTCGAGCAGGTCGCCCGGGAGATGGTCGACATCCTCCTCCGACTCATCCGTCACGAGGAGGTCTCTTCGCGCGTTCTGCCGACGGAGCTCGTCATTCGCGAGTCCGCGTGAGACCGCGCGCGTAGCTGACGCGTGGGGGAGATCGTCGGCAGGGGCCTGCTCCGCAGGCCACCACCTCGTCCTGGCCGCACTCACCTCGAGGCGAAGATGGCCGGCAACTTGGAGGTGTCCCCTGCCCAGCTCAGCCAGCGTCAGGCGAACTGAACCTGCACGTCCAATGCCCCGCCCTGTCGTCGACCAGCCGATGCGGGAATTGGCGAAGCCGCGATCCGTACACCTGTCGGTGAGCCGGACCTCTTCGCTGGGAGGACAGCGACGATCGTCGTCACGTTCAGGCCCAGCTCAAGTGATCTCAGGGGTAGGACAGGCGCCAGCTCATGAGGCGCCGGATTCGACTATCGGGCCGGTGACCTGTTCAGGGCTGCAGCGGCGCGTATGAGCGTCTTGAAGGCATCCTCGGCTATTTCATCGCCCTCGTGGAAATCGATAGCGCGCCTGGAGTTGCCTTCAAGGCTGGAGTTGAATAGTCCTGAAGGGTCCTTGAGCGAAGCGCCCCTGGCGAAAGTCACCTTCACGGCGCTCTTGTACGTCTCGCCGGTGCAGATCATTCCGTCGTGATACCAAACCGGAACGCCTCTCCACTTCCACTCCTCGACCACCTCAGGGTCAGCCTGTTTGATGAGAGCGCGGACAAGGGAGAGCGTCTTTCCCCTCCAGTCGTCCAGTTCCTTGATCCTCGCGTCGATAAGCCGAGAAGGGGATTCGCCCTCGGTCGTTGCGCTCTTTTTCATATTGTTTGCCCCTAATCCGGCTGCTTTTCTATCTTGCGAAAGTACCAATCACCCATTGGGAGCCGCAAACTGTTGGAAGGTGAGTTCCTCATTCACCCTGCAAATAGTAGTTGCTGCGACTAACATTTGCACGCGTACTGGTTTCTACGGCAGCGGCACTGGACACCCTTGCACACCGCGATTGCGGTTCGGGCGGCAGGGCGCGTGCGGTCTGCGGTCGCTGGACCAAGACCGTCTGCAACGAAGGCCATCAGGATGACTTATGCACGGGCGCACGGTGCCGATAAGGGTGCTGTGACAAAGAGATCCTTCATAACCCTCCACAGCGCTGCTGTTATGGCAGTGGTTGTGTCCGTTGCCATGATGGGGATCTCACCAGCAAATGCGGCAATACCGTCCGCCGTCGGGACTGCGACAACCGTTCCGGCTGCTCCCGCGATCATGCCCGCGACCTCGGGGACGGCCGAGGCGGTCGCCGTATGGACCGCACCCATCGACGATGGTGGTTCGCCGATCATCCGGTACCACGTGCGCATGGTTGACGCGGCCACTGGCACGAAGGACATCGCCTCAAAAGACGTGGCCGCACCCGCCACCAGCCTGAGCTTCACCGGGCTGCCCGGCGGGGTTCCGGTTCGGTTCCAGGTCCAAGCCGTTAACGCCGTGGGGGCTGGCCCGCTCTCGTCCCTTTCCAACGCGGTGATCCCGGCCACCAGACCAGGCGCCCCGAGGATCGGCACCTCAACGGCGGGAGTCGGCTCAGCGATGGGCCGATGGACGGCGCCGGCCAGCAGTGGCTCGGCCATCACGAAGTACCACGTGCGGATGGTGGACGGAGCCACCGGCACCAAGGCTCTTGCCGTGCGGGACATCGCCGGAAACCTGACCAGCCTGAACTTCACCGGCCTGCGCCAGGGAACCTCGGTCCGGTTCGAGGTCCAGGCCATCAATGCCCTGGGCGCCAGTGGCTACTCGACGCGCTCCAACCCGGTAACCGTGCTCGGCCCCCCCGGATACCACACCGGCACCCAGACGATTGGGTACTCGCTCCAACGTCGGGCTATCACACTGACCATTGTCGGCTCACCGACGGCAAAGAAGCGGGTCATGGTCATCGGTCAAATTCATGGCAACGAACGTGCCGGAGCTCAGATAACGAGAACCTTGGCCAAATCTCGTGCCCCAGCAGGGGTGGCCTACTTCGTGGTCTCCTATCCCAATCCGGACGGTGCCGGGCTCAACACCCGGGGCAATGCCCGGCGCGTAGACCTTAACCGCAACTTCCCTGGATGGAAGAGAAACGGCCGTCCCGGGTACGTGTACTACCCCGGGACCGGCGCGTTGTCGGAACCCGAGTCCAAGGCGATTTACGCCTCCATCAACAAAATCAAGCCGACCGCTTTCGTTACCTACCACCAGCACATGAACGTGGTCGACTACGGCGGCGGTAACAAGGCGGCTCAGGTTGTCTATGCCCGGCAGACAGGGATGAGGTTCACCCAGCTGTCCCGCTACCCGGGCTCGCAGGCGACCTGGCTTCACGCGGCATACCCCCGATCCACTGTGATGACCGTGGAACTACCTTCCAGAGTCACCGGGACGGTAGTAAGCAGGCACCTCGCGGCACTGAAATACCTGGCTGCCCACCACTGACCATCATGTCCACAACCGCGATGTGTAACTCGTTCGGTCACGGCCAGGCCGACCAAGTCCTACGCAGATGAGCACCTTCTGTGCAGGATCTCTTCTATGACTTTGCCAGGGATGGAACGACTTCCATCAACGTTCCCCTACGCACAGGCACTGGACGCCGGGCTCACCCATCACCGGCTGTACCGCCTGCGCGACACTGGAGCGCTCGAGCAGGTCGGCCGCGGGCTCTACCGGAAAGCCGATGCCGAGCTCACCGACCTTGACCTCCTTGAGGTGGCAGAGCGTGCCCCAGAAGCGACCATCTGTTTGCTGTCAGCGCTGGCTCGACACGATCTCACCGATGCCATACCCGCCCGACACGACATCGGGCTGCCTCGCGACAAATGGCATCCGCGGCTCGGAGGAGTCGTCCGATGGCACAGCTTCGACCGGGCGACCTTTGACATCGGGCGGACAACAGTTACGGTCGACGACACCACGACCATCGGCTTGTACAGCGCCCCCAGGACCATCATGGATACCTACCGCCTGCGGAACACGGCAGGCTCGGATGTCGCCAACGAAGCGCTACGCTGGTGGTTACGCGGCGGTGGCCAACCAGCGCAGCTGATCGCGGTCGCTAGAGCCTTTCCGAGGGCGATGCCCGCGCTCCTGCACGCCCTCGAGGTCCTGCTATGACAGCGGGTCGCACGCCACCACCGACCCGTGCCACAGTCGACGGTCGCACGTACTTGGACCTGCGAGCGATGGCGAAGAAGACAGGGCGGGCCAACGACGAGTACTGCGCGAGGTGTCAACGGCAACGGTCGGCAGACTCAGCAAGCCGATGTGTGACCAATCGAACGGCCGTCCTCCGAGGGATGGCCGGCCGCGCGCCTATCTACAACAAGGAGTGGGAGCGAGTCATGTGTGCGTTACAGGAATCGGTTGCTGGTCCCAATCTCGTGATCGTCGAGTCCACCTGCCGACCGAGGGTCATCGGAGAGCCCAGCGCCGACCGCCTGCTGAGCGGGCCGTCCTTCATCGGTGTGGTGGACGGATCCACTTTGAAACCTTGGGAGAGCCCTCACAGGGCAGACGGCGGGCAAATCGCCTCTGTTGTCGCGCAGACTTTGGAGTCGCTGCCCGCGTCCACGTCGGCGCGAGAGGCGGTTAACTGCCTCACGGCCGCGGTGCACTCGTTGTGGACTAACACCACAGAGCCAGTCAACCAACGTCCATGCGCGACTTTCGCAGTATTGGCCGTTGCACGGCGGGAACTGTGGCGAGTGGGGGACGCTTGGCTCTTGGTGGACGGGCAGTCGGTTGCCCCCGAGCGGTCTATCGAGCAAACCGTCGCCCTAGAGCGGGCCAACCTGCTGCGGGAGCGGCTTGGCCGGGGCGCAAGACTTGACGACCTACTGAGGGGCGATCCGGGTCGGGCCACGATTCTGCCCAGACTTAGCGAGCTCAGCCTTCTGCGCAACGCCGCCGACAGCTACACGTTCGGCGCGATCGACGGCTCCACTATCCCCGACGCCTATGTCGAGGTCATCGCATTGCCGGTCAACGCTCACGAGGTGGTCATCGCCTCCGACGGCTACCCAGGCGTCGCGGCTACTTTGGCGGAAACCGAGGCGGCTTTACGCGACCGGGTGACCCGTGACCCCTTGATGATTGAAGAACCGCCGACGACAAAGGGGGTCATGCCGGGCGCCGACTCCTTTGACGACCGGTCTTTCATTCGTGTGCGACTTCCCGAAGTGGGGCAGGCATGACCGGTGACGTGTTGGGCGACGTGTTGGGCGCCGTGGGCTCGGTGATCGAGTTGTTACGCAAGGCCGCGGACCCGCTCACCGCGATCGTGGTGGGTGCCGCGCTCATGGCGGCAGTGACGCGGCCGCTTCGTTGGGTGCGAAGTGCCGTCCTGCGGACAGCGCTTCGCCAACCGCTTCGGCGGTCCCGTGCTTGGCAGATCGACAATGACGACAACCCGCGAGCCTCTGCGATCCTGGACCCGGACCTGTCGAGTCAGCGCAGCTCCACCAGCATCGATGCATTCGTCCCGGCGGAAGCGAGTCGCAGGCGGCGTCTTGTGCGGGTAATCTCCACAGCGACGGGTCGAGCACTTGACGGAGAGGACGTCCTCGCCGCAGATCTCGTCTCCCGGCTGATCGCTGAGCCCGGCGCCCATACACCGCGGCCGTGGCCCTTCTTCGCGCAGCGGCTGTCCCGCCTGATGCGTGTCGCCGGGAGCACCCGAGCACCTGGTCTCATTGCCAGGCTGCTCTACCCCGACGACACAAGGTCGATGGCGATCTTCTTCGACGGGGCGTTCAGACACCTACAGCGCTTTTCTGATGCGGAGCCGGTCGACGTAGGCCGTATCGATTCGCTCTATGCCCGGCAGAGGATCGAGGGAAAGACGTCGAAACAAGGTGTCCCCTTCCCCGTATTCGCGTCGGCGCTTTCCGGTGCGCCGATTTTGGTTGACGCCGCAAGCACCCGCAGCCGGTATGTCGACGACGTGCTGGTCTGGCACGCACGGCAGTACCGCGCCTCTGCCAACGACAGTGCGGGAGAATCGGACTCGTATGACGCGTCGCACCACGGCGCGCAGACTTGCTCGGCGTGGCAGCGCTCTCGGCTCCCAGCAGGGGACTACGACAAGCGCGTCCTATCGCTGGATGCCGTCGGCCTTGCTGAGTCGGCCACCCACGGCGTTCTGTCATTCGTGCTGGAGACCTCGGAGACCTGTTACGCGGCCACGGAACAGGGGTGGCTCCGGACGGAGCCAGGACACGGGCAGGTCGGCTGCAAGCACTTGTTGCCGCGGCCTGGCCGGGATGACTTCGACCCCGTGTTCCAGTGGGAACCGTGGGCTGGCAGCAATGGGTACAGGTTGGCTCGCGCAGGGGGAGTTGCCGGACGGGTCACTTTACTCACGTCCTATGTCTCACTGATCACGAGCGACGACTGCCTCGTGTTGGCGCAGCGCAGCCGTCTCGTCCGCCATGGGCAAGGCGTGATCAGTGCGACGGCGGGAGGCGTGCTGGAACCTGACGGCGAAGGGGGGACCGGCGATGTGGATGCATTTGGTATGCCTGACCCGTTGACCTGCGTGTTGCGGGAGACTAAGGAAGAACTTGGGCTGGGATTAGAGCGCGCGGCGGTACGACCAGTGTGCGTATTCCTGGCAAACGTGCGCAACCTCGGCGAGGTGCCGCACGGTGGGTTGGGGCAACTCGTGGCGTCGATCCTGTATGTGTGCCGGGTCCCCGAAACGTTCGAAGCCCTGAAATCCCAACTAGCCAAGGCGGATCCCTCGCTGGGTGGCTTCGAGGTCGACGACCTGGTCGAAGTACCGCTCCGGAATGCGAACTCACAAGGTTTCGTCGGTACCGCAACTAAGCTCGCCACCTACGCGCAAAACAACGCTGAACGACTTGACCAGCACGGGCTTCTCAGCTGCCTGTACGCGGCCGTGATCGTGGAAGGCCGTGACGCGACAATCGATGCATTCCTCGCGGCATTCAAGAACCAGCCGTGGTGGGACCTTGCCTCCGGCGGGATACACCCCCGAGTAGTGCGTGACCCCCGCACTCTGCTGGGTTCGGGGCTGTGGCCGCTTGACGAAGCGGTCGGCCAGTGGGCTCCCGCCTGGGATGGACTATCCGAGGCGCTCGCCGCGGCAGAGGATCGCGAGCGAGCTCGCCGTGCCCCGGAACAGGAAGGCAATCCGCGGCCTGGCATCCACCTGACGCTGAACAACCCTGTTTGATGACGGTTTGGCCGAGCGCCTGCGGGTTCGTTTTCAGGCGGAGTTGACACGCTCTTCAAACTCCAGTCTTCTGGCATCCGAGTGGGAGTCGCCGGCAGGCCTCGGGGCGCCATAAACCCGCGGCCAACTCACTCAACGTTCGGTGCTGCCTGGAACGTAGCCGAAGGCCAGGCGCGCGGCAGCCCATGACAGCCTGTCCTCCCAATTCGGCGCTGGGGCCAACGCCCACCAGGAGATGTCGCTGTTGTACGCCCATCGACCCGTCGCCTGGCCTGGGTGATACAAGACGTGGCCCGTCTGGGTGTAGTCAAGTGATTTGGCCCCACCGTCTGCACGAAATTTGGCCCCGGGC
>ERZ1739049.111-NODE-112-length-11117-cov-15.498192_pt1 | contig 11117 bp, 12 predicted proteins | sample MGYA00581760_ERZ1739049 | MGnify/ENA primary metagenome ERZ1739049 (study PRJEB42929, sample SAMN08275522) | rhizosphere metagenome | isolation source: Rhizospheric soil replicate 2 | host: Colobanthus quitensis | place: Antarctica: Devils point, Livingston...
CGGCGCCCCGTTGCAGAGCACGGCCTACTTGACCTGGCCGCGGTGCTCGCCGCCGCGGTTCGTCACATCGGTGACGTGGACCTCGTCATCACTGGGGACTCCTCTGTCGACGTTGGCGCGAAGATGGTCCCCGCAGTCCTCGCAGGACAGCTCGGCTGGCCTGCGGTCGTCGAGGTCACCGCCGTGTCCGGACAGGCCGGCATACTGCGCGTGGAGCGCGATATTGCGGGTGGAACACAGGTCCTTGAGATCTCCGGCCCCGCGGTCCTGGCAGCGTCCACTGACGCGGCAGTGCCGCGCATACCGGGCATGAAGGACATCCTCGCGGCAGGAAAGAAGCCGGTGGAGACCCTCGAGGTCGCTGCCCTGGACGTGCCCGTGGGCGGCACGACCGTCACGGTCACGGGCACCTCCCGTCCGGACCTGAAAGCCCGTAAGCAACAGATGATCGACACGTCCGATCCTGCGGCAGCTGCCGCCGAGCTCGTCATCGCCCTGCGCGGCGCGGGTGTGCTGTGAGAAGCCCGCAGACCACAGAGAGGCCACGACAGTGACCACGAACAGCTGGATCGTCGTCGCTGGTGACCCGGCGATCGGCAACCTGATCGAGACCGCCCGCGCACTCGGTGGGCAGGTCACCGCGGTCGTCGTCGGCCCGCGGGACGTGGCCGATACGATTGCCGCCGGTGGGGTTGACCAGGTTGTCTGGCTCGGCGATCCGGGTCACTCACCGGTGGAGGCCTACGCCTCAGCTGTGGCCGACGCCGTTGGGGCTGCCGATGGGGCGATGCTCGGTGCCGCCCGGCCGGGCGACCGTGTCCTGCTCGGGGCCGTCGCGGCACGACTGCAGGCAGCAGTCCTGACCGACGCATCGTCGGTGTCGGCCGACGGTGACGGGCTGGTGGTGACGCACACGATCTACGGCGGCATCGCCGAAGAAACCGTCGTGGTTGCGGGTCCGGTGGCGCTCGTGCTCGACGGCGGGCCTGTCCCGGCCGCCACCGGCGCCGCACCCGTGGCAGAGGTCGCTGCCATCCCTCTCGGGATCACGGTGGTCGAGACCAACGCCTCCGCTTTCGAACAGGTCGATCTGGGCGCCGCAGCCCGCGTGGTAGGTATCGGTCGTGGCCTCAAGGCTCAGGGTGACCTCGCCATGATCGAGGACCTCGCGGGGGCATCAAAAGCTGAGGTCGGATGCTCAAGGCCTGTGGCCGAGGGCCTGAACTGGCTGGGTAAGGATCGCTACATCGGAGTCTCGGGCCAGCACATCGCCCCCGAGCTGTACATCGCCATCGGGATCTCCGGTCAGCTTCAGCACATGGTCGGCGTGCGCGGGGCGAAGACGATCGTGGCGATCAACTCTGATCCGAACGCACTGGTGTTCAAGGACGCCGACTTCGGCCTCGTCGGCGATCTGTACCAGATCGTGCCGGCCTTGACCGAAGCACTGAAGTGACGACGCAGGGCATGCCGGACGAGGGGGAGGTCGACTTCGACGTCATCGTGGTGGGGGCAGGCATCGCCGGGTGCGTCACGGCCTTTCAGCTGGCCCAGCAAGGACGGTCCGTCATCCTGATCGAGCGGGGCGAGGCGCCGGGTTCGAAGAACCTGTCCGGTGGCGTGCTGTACTGCCGAGGGATGCAGAAGGTCTTCCCCGACTTCCTCGACGAGGCACCGGTCGAGCGTCGAATCACACGCAACTACATCAACTTCCTCAACGCGGAGAGCTCGATCGGGATCGACTACAAGGACTCGCGACTGGTCGAACCGGTCAACGCGGTCACGGTCCTGCGCGCCAAGCTCGACCCATGGCTGGCTGAGAAGTGCGAGGAGGCCGGGGTCTTCATCATGTCCAGCGTGCGCGTTGACCGCGTGCTCACAGAGGATGGTGCCACCGGCAAGCGCGTCGTCGGCGTCCAGGCTGGCGAAGACCAGCTGCGCGCCCACGTGGTCGTTGCCGCCGACGGCGTGAACTCCTTCATTGCACAGGAGGTTGGGCTACGCACGAAACCGCCCCTGAACCATCTCGCGACGGGCGTGAAATGCGTGGTCAGCCTGCCGAGGGAGACCATCGAGTCCCGATTCAACGTCACCGGCGACGAAGGTGCGGCGTTCGCCGTCGTCGGTGACTGCACCGAGGGAGTCGGCGGTGGTGGCTTCATGTACACCAACACCGACTCGATCTCCGTTGGGGTGGTCCTGCGCCTCGACGACCTGACCGCCAAGGAGAAGGTCGCCACTGAGGTCTTCGACCATTTCCTGTCCCACCCGTTCATCGCCCCGTACCTTGAGGGTGGCGAGGTCGCCGAGTATGGCTGCCACCTGGTGGCCGAGGGCGGCATGGCGATGGTCGGCGAGATCGCCATGGATGGGCTGGTCGTCGTCGGTGACGCCGCCGGGCTCACCCTCAACACTGGCCTGACCGTGCGCGGCATGGATCTTGCGGTCTCCTCGGCCGTTGCCGCCGCCACGGGCATCGGCTCCGCGCTGGACAAGAAGGACACGTCCAAGGTCGGCCTGGCCGGATACCGCGAGGCATTCTTTGCCTCCCCCGCCGGACAGGACATGAAGACCTATGCCAAGGCCCCCGGCTTCCTCGAGGTCGAGCGGATGTACCAGGACTACGGCGAGCTCTTCGGCAACGTGCTGTACGGCGTCTTCAACCTGGACGACAAACCCCGCGAGCACCTCGTGAAAGTCGCACTCAAGGCGTTCAGGAAGTCACCAGTGAAGATCAAGCACCTCATCACCGACGGGCTCGCGGGGGTACGGGCACTGTGAAACCACTGTCAGTCCCCGAGCTCCTGGCGAAGAACCGCTTCGCGCTCGACGAGGAAGAGTCCCACATCGAGGTCAACCAGGAGGTCCTCAAGGCCACCGGCTGCGGCAAGGCGATGGTCGCCTGCTGTGCGGCTCACGTGTACACCGAGGAGTCCGACGGGACCCTCTCGGTGGAGTATGCCGCGTGCCTTGAATGCGGTACCTGCCTGGCGGTCGCCGCACCTGGTGCCCTGAAGTGGCACTACCCCCGTGGGGGGTTCGGCATCCAGTTCCGGGAGGGGTGACCCGCGACGCGTGCCTCGGCGGACCTTGTAGTTCAGCTTCAGCGGGCCGGCGACCAGCGCAGGAGCACGTCTGGCTCGCTTTCTTGGTTGTCCGAACCGTCTGTGCGACGGACCTCAACGCAGCCGTATCGCGCGTAGAAGTCAAGCGCTCGGGTGTTCCGTTGGAAGACCCACACGTCAAAACCGCTCGGCTGCAACGTCATTGAGTGCTCGAATAGCGCGGAACCGACGCCTGACCCCTGAGCGGACGGCGCGACATAAAGCGCGTGGAGCCAACCCTCGCTGGGCTCGGCGAAGCCGACGACGTTTCCGTCACGCTCTGCGACCACCACGGTGCCGCGTGGCACCAGAACGTTGAGGTGCCACCACCGCGTCTCGTCATCGGTGTGCGGCTGGGCGAGCCATGGCATGGCGGTCTTCCGTGACGACAGGAAGATCTCAGCCAATCGTGCGGCGTCGGCGTCGGCGACCTTGCGCAGAGTCAGGGCGTCGCTCATCGCCGGTCCTCGACGTCATTCATCGGAGCTTCTCGACCTTGCGGTGGAGTGAAGCGCGATAGGCGTCGTCATCGGAGTCACCGGAATGCGAGAGCATGACGTTGATCAGATCTGCCACGGCAGCCGGAGCCTCGCCCTGGTCGAGCATCGTGAGCGCCCGGAACGCGGCGATGGCCGCACTGCCGGGCCGCACCTCCGACAGCGCATCCAGGATCCGTCGGGCGGCGGCGAGGTCTCCAACACTGCGGTAGCTCGACGCCTGTTGGATCATCGCCCGGTGCCGGTGTGGCTCTCGCAGTCCGGCTGCCAATGCCCTGTCGTAAAGCGCAATCGCATGCGCGCTGTCCCCCGCGGTGTCATAGGCGCTGGCGAGCTCGAAGATCAGACGCGGATCGGTCGGGTCCGTGTCGGCCAGCGCTTGGGCTTCGACGATGCGAGCCTGCGCATCGGGGTTGGCTCGCAGCTCGGCGATCAGGGCCTCAGCTTCGTGCTCTCCCCGGGCGGCAATCACCTTGCGCCGGATATTCCTGGGGGAATCGACGGTGGCACCGTTCTCCGTCAGCCACTCGTCGAGCTTGACCCGGTCCGCATGCACCATCACCGCGAGCACGTCATCAGGGTCGGCCGTCATGACCAGGGCCTGCAACCCCTCGAGCTCTGAGGGATAAGAGTCGATCTCGGCAACCCCGACCCGCGACAGGCCGATCCGCAGCTGCGCCTCGAGGTCCACCATCTCGCGACCACGCAGATAGTCCACCTTGTGCACAACCGACACCCGGTCGGCCCGTCGGCCGGCCAGCTCACCCAGCCCCTGCAGGATCTCATCGGTCCGGTCGCCGGCGGTTCCAAGCCCCAGGTGGACCGCGGACCCGGGCGGCCGCAAACCCTCGGCCACCCGCAGAAGCGCTTCCAGACCGGCCTCGTTGTGCGCGAGGTCGATGATCACCGTCGTCTGGCCACCTCCGGCAAGGGGCAGCGAGTAGACGTTCATGCGACCAGGGTTGTGCAGCGGGTCGGGCGCGAACGTGCGCAGTCCCTTGACCACAGCCTCCCGCGGCAGACCGAGGCCCAGTGCGGCAGCGGTCGCCGCCAGGGCGTTGGCGATGTTGTGCTCCGAGAGGCCGGACAACGTCACCGGCACGTCGACGATCGGTAAGAGATGGTCGGGGTCACCGTTTGGCCTCAACACGACCACGTCGCCGTCGAGGACGGTGATCGCACGTCCGCCCAGGTTGAAGGACTCGCGCAGAGCCGGCGAGTCGGGGTCAAGGCTGAACACCCAGGGGCGCGCCTTGATGCCGGAGCGCATCGCCCACACCCGAGGGTCGTCGCCGTTGAGCACCACCCAGCCGGTCGGTTTGGTGATCTTGGTGACGACCGCCTTGACCTCGGCCAGCTGGTCAACGGTGTCGATGCCCTGGAGCCCGAGGTGGTCGGCTGAGACGTTGGTGACGACGCTGACGTCGTTCACCGAGATGCCGACGCCCTTCAGGAGGATGCCGCCGCGCGCCGTCTCCAGGATGCCCAGCTGGACGCCGGGAGTCGCCAGTACCAGGCGACCACCTGCCGGGCCGGAGTAGTCACCCGGCTCCACCGTCTCGCCCTGGACGACCACCCCGTCCGTGGAGCTCCAGGCTGTGACCAGCCCCGCCGTCATACCAATGTGCCCGATGAGGCGGGTCGTGGTCGTCTTGCCGTTCGTGCCTGTCACCGATGCGACCGGGATCCTGGGCCTGACCACCGAAGGCAACGCGCCCTTCTCGGCGGCCGTGACCGCTGCGATCGCCGCGCTGAGGGCACCCTCGTGGACGGTCTCCTCTGGGTCGATGAGGGCGCTCAACGCCGGACCCAACGACTCTCCCAAGGCCAGGCCACGACCCCGCCAGCGCCAAGGGAAGGCCACGACGACCTGGTCCCGTGATCCACCGGTGCGTACCCGCACGCCCAAGCGCGTGGTCCCCGACTCACTGGCGATGCGTCGCACGACCTGCGCAACAAGTCTCATCACCGCACGCTGGCGCTGCTCGGAGTCGGGAGCCCCGGGACGGACACCACGCAGTCCCAAACGCTTGGCGATCGCTCGCATCGTCCTCTCGTCAGCGCTCAGGTAGCCGGGACAGTCAGCAATGATCTTGATGGCAGAGCGGGTGAAGTACAGGTTGGGCCCCTCCAGAACCCTCACCTCGGTGACCGTCACGCGAGGGGCGGTGCTCATGGCCGGCTACTGACCCATCGCGTGGAAGCCACCGTCGACGTGAATGATCTCGCCCGTGGTGGCGGGGAACCAGTCGGAGAACAGCGCAGCACAAGCCTTCGCCGCAGGGACCGCGTCATCGACGTCCCAGCCCAGAGGGGAACGGTCGCCCCAGATCTCCTCGAAGGCGAGGAAACCCGGAACGGACTTGGCGGCGGTCGTGCGGATGGGGCCAGCGGCCACGAGGTTCACACGCACACCCTTGGGACCGAGGTCGCGGGCGCAGTAGCGGCTGGTTGACTCGAACGCGGCTTTGGCCACACCCATCCAGTCGTACAGCGGCCACGCGTACCTCGCATCGAAGGTCAGCCCGACAACGCTCCCACCGTTGGCCATCAGTGGAAGTGCAGCAACCGCAAGTGCTTTGAGGGAGTATGCCGATGCGTGCACCGCCGTACTGACGTCCTCCCACGAGGCCTCGAGGAAGTTGAAAGCGCCCTGCGGGGCGAAACCGATCGAGTGCAACACTCCGTCGAGGTGGTCGACATGCTCACCCAGCCTCTCGGCCAGCGTGTCGAGGTGCTCAGTGTTCATCACATCCAGCTCGACGACCGGCGGCGTCGACGGCAGTCGCTTGGCGACGGTCTGGGTGATCTTCATGGCGCGACCGAACGAGGTCAGTACCACCTCCGCGCCCTGCTCCTGTGCCAGCTTGGCCACGTGAAAGGCGATCGAGGAGTCCATGAGAACACCTGTGATCAGCAGCTTCTTGCCATGCAACAACATGCGCAGTCCTTCGGTTCGTGTTCGTGCTCGGTGGCCCATGCTTTCAGTGACCCGTGGGCGCAGCGACCCGAGTCTTCAGTGACCCATTCCAAGGCCGCCGTCAACCGGGATGACGGCGCCAGTGATGTATGCCGCGTCCACCGACGCGATGAATCTAACCGCTGCGGCGACTTCGTGCGAAAAAGCGAAGCGACCCGCAGGGATACCAGCAAGATAGGTCTTCTTGAGATCCTCGGGCAGCTCGGCGGTCATGTCGGTCTCGACGAAGCCCGGGGCAATGACATTCGCGGTGATCCCCCGCCCACCGAGCTCGCGAGAGATCGACCGCGCCAAACCGACCAGCGCCGACTTGCTGGCCGAGTAGTTCGCCTGTCCTGCCGACCCATAGAGGCCAACCACGCTGGAAATGAAGATAATCCGGCCTCGACGCAGTTTGATCATGCCTTTGCTGGCGCGACGGGCACAGCGGAAGGCGCCCGCGAGATTGGTGTCGATCACCGCGTCGAAGTCCTCGTCACTCATTCGCATCAGCAACCCGTCACGGGTGATGCCGGCGTTGGCCACGAGCACGTCGATCGGTCCCCCGAGCTTCTCCTCGGCAACTGAGAACGCGGCATTCACCGAGTCGCTGTCAGTCACCTCGCAGATCACGCCTTGCAGCCCCTCGGGAGGCTCACCGGAACGGTGGGTGATCACGACGTTGTCGCCGGCGTCCTGGAATGCCCGGGCGATCGTGAGGCCGATGCCTCGGTTGCCTCCCGTAATCAGCACGTTCAGAGGGTCAGCCATCAGTTCCTCCATCAGGTCAGGGTCCGGCAAGTTGGATCGATCAGCTCAGCCGTGCACAGGCGGGCACACGGGACGCTAGCCGACTACCGGCGGGTACGCCGCATGGCCCCACGGGCATATCGTTGAAGGGTGAGAAAGCGCGGTTCACCTCCCCCACCGAAGGTGTTCGCGGTCACCGGGCTGCCTGCGTCTCTCAGGGACGACCAGGACGTGCGGATGCGTCGCTATCTGGTCTCGATGGGGGTCCGCACCACGTGTTTCGTTCTCGCGGTCGTCGCGATCGTCGCGCTCCACTGGACGGTGGTCGGTTGGATCTTGCTTTTCGCCGCGGTGATTCTGCCTTACATCGCCGTCGTGATGGCCAATGCCACGAGGTCTCTGCGAGGGACGTACCTTGGACCGGTACCGCCCGCCAACCCCATACCTGCACAGCTCGCACCTCCTGTTCCCGCACCTCCTGTTCCAGCACCCACTGATTTCGACAAGGACCGACCCGAATGAGCACCAGCGCGACCCATCCCAACAGCCGAACCCGCTGCAGCGCCAAGGGCTGTCGTGCGGACGCGGCATACGGCTTGTTGTGGAACAACCCCAAGCTGCACACGCCTGAACGACGCAAGACGTGGCTTGCCTGCGAGGAACACGCTGACCCGCTCTCGGACTTCTTGTCGGTCCGGGGCTTCCTGAAGGATGCCGTCCCGGTGTCCGAGCTCAGTGCCGCGTCAGTCACAGACGAGATCGGCTGACCGGGTCAACCGCCGATGGCCGACATCGGCCGATCGGGCTGGACGAAGTCCGGCTTGCCGATGCCGTGACCTCTGGCCTTGCGCCACATCTCGCCCTGGATCAGATGCGCCAGCTCAGCATCGGTGGCACCACCTCGCAGGGGACCACGCAGGTCCACCTCGCCCTTGGCGAACAGGCAGTTGCGGACCTGGCCGTCAGCCGTCAGCCGGACCCGGTCGCAGGCTGCGCAGAACGGGGCCGACACACTGGCGATGATCCCGACCGTCGCGGGACCTCCGTCGACGAGGAACAGCTGCGCGGGTGCACTGCCCCGGGCCTTGTCCGGGAGCGGTGTCAAGGTGAACCGCGCGGACAGCTGTCCCCGGATCTCGTCGGCGGTGACCATCAGATCTCGCTGCCACGCGTGCTGGGCGTCCAGCGGCATCTGTTCGATGAACCGCAGCTCGTAGTCGCGGTCGAGGCACCACTGAAGTACGTCGGCAGCGCTGTGGTCGTTGACGCCACGCATGGCCACCGCGTTGACCTTGACAGGTGTCAGCCCGGCGGACGCCGCGGCCTTCAGGCCCTTCTCGACGTCCGCGAGACGGTCGCGTCGGGTCAGGTTGAAGAACTCCTGCTGGTCGATGGTGTCGAGGCTGACGTTCACCCGGTCCAGACCTGCTTTGGCCAGGGGGCCGGCGAGCCGGTCGAGACCAACTCCATTCGTCGTCATGGCGATCAACGGCCGCGGCGTCAACGCGGCGATGCCCTCCACCAGCTCGACCAGGGACCGGTGCAACAGCGGCTCTCCGCCGGTGAGCCGGACCTGCCGCACTCCCAGCCCGACGAACACTGCGACGATCCGCAGCATCTCCTCGTCGGTGAGCATCTGGGGCTTGGACATCCACGGCAGACCCTCGGCCGGCATGCAGTACGTACAGCGCAGGTTGCAGCGATCGGTGACCGAGACGCGCAGATCCGAGGCGAATCGGCCAAAGGTGTCGGGCATGCCGGAACTGGAGACGGTGGCGATCGGTAAGGTCGTCATAACCTCAAGAGTAAGCGGGTAACCTCCTCTGGTGCTACGACTAGTGGTGTCCCGTCGTTGGCTCACCGCGCTGGCGGTCGCCACGCTCTTCGCCACCGCATGCGTCTTCCTCGGTCGATGGCAGTGGCACCGGCACGAGGACAAGGCGGCGCGGGCGGGGCGGATCAGCAGCCATTACCTGGCGAGCCCGGTTCCGCTGTCCCGCGCGCTACGGGGCACCGACGCCAACTTGCCACGCGCCAGCGAATGGACGGTGGTCACCACGACCGGACGGTATGCCGTCCAGAGCCTCATGCTCGTCCGTAACCGTCCGAACCACGGAGTGTTCGGCTACGAGGTGGTAGTCCCCCTGACGCTTCAGAACGGAGCGTCGCTCCTGGTCGATCGTGGGTGGATTCCCAACGGCCGGAGCGCAGCCGACCCATCCGCCGTGCCGGCCACCCCTGTCGGAGAGATCACCGTCACCGGTTGGTTGCGGGTGGGGGAACCGAGTTTTGGCCGTCAGATGCCCACCGGACAGCTCGCGTCGATCAACGTGGCCGAAGCCCGGGCACAGACGGGTGCCAACCTGTACGGCGCATACCTGATCGCGCGTGACGAGGCTGGTACACCCGGTCAGGCCGGTGCACCCGGCGCACAGATCGTGCGCCCCTTGGCCCTCGAGAGTCCCGACACCGATGAGGGACCCCATCTGGCCTATGCGCTGCAGTGGTGGCTGGCCACCCCGGTCGGCTTCGTGCTGGTCTTTTTCGGCGTCCGGCGGGAGCTCCTGGACTCCCGGGCCGGGTTGCCGCCCACGGGACGATCAGCAGCAGGGCCCCTGCCTCCCAAGGCCAGGAGAACCCGGATCTGGGACGAAGAGGACGAATAGGTGAGCCTGCCAGCCGACATGCAAGCATGTGGGCATGAATCTAGACCTGCAGGACCGTGTCTACATCGTGAGTGGCGCCTCGCGCGGATTGGGCTACGCAACCGCGGAAGAGCTGGTCGCGGACGGTGCTCGGGTGGTCATCGCGTCCCGGTCCCAGGAAAGCATCGACACCGCAGCTATCGCGTTGGAGGCACCGGATCGCGTCATCGCCATCGCTGCGGACCTCGCCGACATCGAGGCTGCCGACCGTCTTGTCGCCGTGGCGCTTGAGACCTTCGGCCAGCTGGACGGAGCGGTGATCAGCGTGGGCGGCCCACCCCCGGGGACCGCTGCCGAGGTCGACGACGACGCCTGGCGTGGCGCATTCGAGTCGGTGTTCCTCGGTCCGCTGCGCCTGGCCAAGGCGGTGCTGTCCGCTACGGACTCAGCGGTGAGCGTCACCATCGTGCTCTCCACGTCGGTGCGGAGCCCCATCGCCGGGCTCGCCGTCTCCAACGGCCTCCGTCCCGGTCTGGCGATGGCCGCAAAGACCCTCGCCGACGAGTACGGTCACAACGGATCGAGGGTCAATGTCGTTCTCCCCGGCCGGATCGCCACCGATCGGATGCAGCAGCTCGACGATGCGTCCGGAGACGCCGCGGAGTCACGTCGACGCAACAGCGCCGACATCCCTCTGGGTCGTTACGGCGAACCCGAGGAGTTCGGACGGGTTGCCGCCTTTGTGACGTCACCGGCTGCGTCATACATGTCCGGTTCGGTGATCACCGTCGACGGCGGGGCCACGCGCAGCCTGTGAGCTAGGCCAGAGTGCCGGCCACACTGCCTTGTTCGGCGAACTGGGTGTTGTAGAGGTCCGCATAGAGGCCGTCCTGGGCCAGCAGCTCGTGGTGCTTGCCCCGCTGCACGATCCGGCCCTCGGCCACGACCAGGATCTGGTCTGCTCCGCGCACCGTTGACAACCGGTGCGCGATCACCAGGGCAGTGCGACCTGCGAGCGCAGAGTCCAGCGCCCGTTGGACGGCAAGCTCCGACTCGCTGTCGAGATGCGCCGTGGCCTCGTCAAGGACCACAAGGCCGGGCCCTTTCAGCAACAGCCTGGCAATGGCCAGCCGCTGCTTCTCGCCACCGGAGAGGCGGTGTC
>ERZ1739049.113-NODE-114-length-11050-cov-8.490950_pt1 | contig 11050 bp, 6 predicted proteins | sample MGYA00581760_ERZ1739049 | MGnify/ENA primary metagenome ERZ1739049 (study PRJEB42929, sample SAMN08275522) | rhizosphere metagenome | isolation source: Rhizospheric soil replicate 2 | host: Colobanthus quitensis | place: Antarctica: Devils point, Livingston Island...
AGATTGGGAATGTTTGAGGCTTGACGCATGTCTTCCGTGTTTGCTTCGTCTTTATTTGTATTTTTCATTTATGTAGCTGTTTTGAACCCCATTATGTGCTCCCCTCAGTACGCGACCTCTCCACCAGCGACCTCAACATGCCTGCCGACAGCCAGAAAACCACCATGTTAGGCCATATCATCAGCGAGGTGATGGTCAGACCACTTATCAGGATCAAGGCCATGCTTGCGACGACCGGCAGCCCCCACTCGACGATTGGTCCGCCGCCGTTCAGCAACTTCGATGCCTGGCTTCCAAACAGGATCAAGGTAGCGCTGGTCAATAAAACACCGATTATGCCCTGCTCCACCAGAACCGCCAGGTAGATGTTGTCTATTGATGAAGGGCGGTTTTTTGCTTCCGGCGCCTGACTGACGCGTATAACTTCCGCATTTCCCTGCCACATACCTGCACCAATCAGAGGATTTTCCATAAAAGTTTCCGGAACTCGAGACCACATGTATTCGCGCGGTTTAAAACTCTCGCTGGTCCGCGCCTTGGAAAGCGTTCCCGCATACACCGTGCTGTGAAATGCTACCGTAAAACCCCCAAGGACAAGTAACCCAGAAATGAGTGTAATCAACAGCGGACGCGCGGATGCGGGACGTCGTTTGATCATCAGGACCAGCCCCACTAAAACCAGGACGGCTGCCGTGCCCCAGCCGCCCTTGCTGTACGTCAACAGTAATGCCAGCATGGAAAGTACAATGGCGGCTCCCCATGCGACTTTCCGCGATCCCACTGCCTTGATAAAAAAGAAGATGAAAAAAGGTGAAACCTGCACCAGAAAGGCACTGAGCGAGTCCGGCTGTACCATAGTCGACCCACTTCGATGATAACCGGCGCCGGAGTAAGGCGCCATGTTCTCCTTAATTATACCCTCATAAATTATATTGCGTCCTATCGCGAACTCGACTACAGCGTAAACTGCGACAATAACACCCAAACTTACCAGGACCGTAAACAACGTTCGTAGCGCACCCTTTCTCTGCCCCACTACGGCGGTGCCATAATATAGCAGCAGCGCATAACCGATGTATCCCACAACCAGACCCAGTTCATTGCTATTCGTAGCCGCGAATGCCCCCCTTATTCCAACAAAAAACAATGCAGTAACGAGAACCGCATCAACCACGGAATACTTCAGGGTCGCCTTTTGTTTCCAGAAGAACCACAAGACCGCTGGCGCCGCGAACACAAATAATAAGCTCATCGGGCTGAGGCGAACGGGCCCGAGGCGTAAGCCAACGCTGATCAGATAGTCGGGATACAGGAGTGTCCCGACAAGTAAGAACGAAATAGAAACGAGGGCCGCCAAATACGCCCGGCGCGGCTCAAGATCCGACGCCTCCAAAAACGAGTCTTCGGTGTCAACCGGCAAGGCTGTCAATCTGAACCTCCTCTGCCTTTACCAGCCGCTTTTTCACAAGCCCCAGCACCGTTTTATCCTGTGGGCTCAGACCCAGGAGCACTGTCATGGCGGTATAGACAACGAGCATTCCCGAGGCCAGTATAGCGACCCGGATTAGTCCGGTGTTTCCAATCAGGTATTTGCCAGGAAATATCACCAGAGCGGCGCTCGTCGTTCCGGCCAGTAATGGTTTTAAGTAGCCCCGGTCATAAGCGTGCGTGTGCATGAAGATCCATACTTCTGTGGCACGCATTGAGTTGATGACCACGGTCGCCGCCAGATTCGCCATCGCCGCGCCGATTACGCCATGGGAAGGGATCAGCAGAAAACACGCCAGCACACTGACCGCCAGCGCCACGCTGATATTAAGCAGCTCCATCCGTGAGCGTCCGGACATGAGAACCATATAACCCGCAGGACCCGAGGCCGAGTTTACCAGCTGGCTTAGCGCCAGAATCATCAGAGCGCCGCTGCCGGCGGCGAACTGGTTGCCGAACATGGCCATTATGGGATCCGCAAACAGCAGCTGCAACAACACCAGTGGGAACGTGCATATAAAGATCCACCGGGTTACTGTCTTGTAGAGGGAATTCAATTGTCCCGTGAAACGCTTGTTGTGGAGGTCAGAGATAACCGGCGTAAATACTGTCGTAAACGCAAGAAAGAGAGCGGAACTGATAACACCAACCCGCAGCGCGGCTCCATAGAAACCCACCTCGGTCGTCGTTCCCAGATATCCCATGATCAACATGTCGCTCCAAACCATCACCATCCCCAGCATGTTTGAAAACGCAAGGGGGAAAGAATAACGTAGCAGATCGCGCGCGGAACCCTTGGCCTTGGGCTCCCGGTTCTTCCCGTGCCACGACATGATCTTTAAGGTAAAGAACATGGACAGAAGCATCGCCACCACAACCGAGGCGACATTGGCCCAGATCACGCCCAGCAGGCCGGCGCCCAGCATCAGGGCCGCTATTGTTAGCGTAAGTTTGGACAGCTGCTCGCCCAGATCGCGGCTGTAGACCTGGTAGCGCATCCTGTGCAGCCCCTGGGTGGTGGAGTTAAACAGCCGGGCCGCTACCCAGAATGGAATTGATATTGCAAAGATCCGCAGAGCAGCTATGTACGTATCGCTGGATTCATGCAACCTGTCGACCACAACCGGCGCAAAGGCAACAACAAAAACAGCGACCGCAATCCCTATCAGAACGCCAAATGATAATGCCGTGGCCAGTGTTTTGCGTACCAGACGAATGTTACCCTCACCGGCGTACAGCGACACATAACGCACCACGCCAAAATCCATACCAACAGTGCATACCAGCCCGATAATATTTACAACGGTCATGATGAGGAAATACCGGCCCAGGTCACTTAAGGGTAACATGCGCGCCAACATCACGGTATAACCATAGGCGAGCACGGTCCTGATAATCGTGCCAGATAGATTTATCAAGGCGCCCTTGGCTACCTGAGGAAGGTAAGCCGGTGAATCGATGCTCCGGGAGACCGGCTGTATTTCCAGACCCTCCCTCTTTGCCCCAATCGAGCTCACAAGTTTCCGGACCGGGATTTTTCCATAAGCGCCGCCAGACCCCTGATATGGGGTGGAAGCATTTGCCCGGCGCTCCCGGTTGCGAAGACAAAGGCATCATCGTGTGTATGCATCCCCGAAAGCAGACCGTGCGGGGCAAAGATTTCTCTGGACATGCGTCCTTTGATATCATAACCGGCTCTCGGCACTGCAATCAGGTCCGGACCTACCGCCGTTTGCGGTCCGTGGAAAATATCCGTACCGAATTCCACTCTCTCGATTACCCGAACACCGGTCTCCGGATCCTTCAGCTTAAGCAAAATATCCTTGATTTCTCCCATTAGAATCTCAGCTTCTTCCGGGCTTACGATTCCGCCCGGCTCACGCCCGTTGCGGTTGAGATATATGCGGCCTGGATCCATGCAATAAGCGCGCGTCGATACGGGATCGATCCCGGCGATGGTCTTTGGATCTTCCTCTTTGAAAGCCAGAAGGCCCTCGCGTACCAGCAGGGGGTTTAAAAAAACTTCCTTGCTGATGCCACAGAAACCGTGGTCGGATAGCATGAAAAGGGAGGCATCATCAGGAAGAAGCGCTACAAACTCACCGATGATCTCATCAAGACGTCGGTAATAATGCAGGAATTCCGTCTTATAAACGGGGTCGCCTTCCTCGTAATGGCGCCATAGAAAATGGTGCAGCCGGTCGGTACCCGTAAAAACACACATAAAAAAATCCCAGTTTTCCTGCGCCTGAAAATGAAGCATCGCCTCACGACGCTTTTCCAGTGTCGCGTGAAGATCTTCCAGTAGCAGGTCCAGCGAATCCCTGGCTTTGGCGGCATCCACGTCAATGCGATATCCGGAATTACTAAGGTAGTCATAGGCCTGGTCCGGATAGACGGCTCGCTTCAGATTCGGAGCCACGAAACCCGATACCAGAACGCCATTCACGGAACGGGCCGGATAGGTTGAAGGAACGTTGATCACGCAGCAACGACCGCCATCCCGGCTGATACGATCCCATATCGTCTCGGCCTTCAGATCGTTGTAATTTGGAAAAAACAGCTCATAGCTGCCGGGCGTCCGGTCCGTGAATCCAAAAATACCATGTTCACCAGGATTGACTCCGGTCATGAACGATGCCCAGGCAACCGAGGAAATCGTCGGTATCTCGGTCTCCATTTGCGCCAGCCCGCCACGTGAAAAAAGGCTCGCCATATGCGGAAGAGACCCCGCGCCGATCTCCTTCTTTAAAAAGGTGTATGGGGTGCCATCCAGTCCAATGACAAACAGGGGCCTTTTTTTCCCACCGTTATCGTTCGACAATTTTCCTACCGATCCCGAGCCATCGCATTTTCCTGCCGCCGGATTTAATAATAACTCCCGAACCACAGGGGGAAAATACTAAAATGACAAATAGTATCTTAATACTTGATTTTAAACGGCGTGTTTTAGTTAGTCAAAGAAAGGAGCAGTCGCAATGTTGGTCAGGGACAGCGCGGGAGTTTAAAGATAACCAAGGTTTTCCAGCTTGCGACGGATTTCTTCCTCTTCCGCCTCTGAGTAAGACGGTTCCATTACCAAACAATGTTCACTTTCGACCAGCGGCCTGTAAATGCGTTCTCCTGTCTCGCCTTTGCTTTCGAGCGCCTCGCTGATTATCTCACCATCGAATGATTCCCTGCCGGGAAAACCCAGCAGTCTCAGGATGGTGGGTGTCACATCGGTGATATTCCTGACACTCAGCTCCGCCTGCATGATATCAGGACCATGCATGAGAAGAACGCCCTCAAGCCGGTGACAGCCGGTTGGCGCGAGTTCATCCCAGTCTGCATGTGGCCGCCTGATAATAGAATCGCTTTCCATCTCTGACGTCAGGCTGCAAACACCGCGATACGAATAGTTGCGCATTGTGACCACAGCGGCGGGCATCTCTCCAGTTTGCGAGCCATGAAAAAGTTCTTCCCGTCGATGGAATTCAGTTATCACGGGAAGACCGTCTTCCGGATCGACGAAATTCATCAGAGCGGCCTCTGCTTCGTCGAGCATGGCCAGCCTCTCCTCCCCTTCGGTCACGGTACCCATTGGCTCACGACCCCGCATATTGGTAAAAAGGCAGCCAAACTGCCCCAGCGAGTAGAGCTTTGTCTGCGCCCAATCAATGTCATCTTCCAGCGTATTGAGAAAAATTGACCTTGCCATGCCTTGCTTACGCAGGAATTTCGAGATCCTTTTCTTCATTCTCGTGGAAAAGCGCAACGATATACTCTTGATCAGCTGATTTCTTACGCGTCGACCCGAATTCACCTGATTGAACTTAAGCAGACCGGCTTCCTCCAGTAATTTGTTAAGACAAATCTCGCGGCGCAAAAGCCCGAAACCGTGATCTGACATGATTATCAGGTTCCTCTCTTCGCCATTCTTAGAAACAATCTCCCCAAGCTCCCGGTCGATTGATTCATAACAGCTAAACACCGCCTCAGCACGGCGAATGTCTTTCGGCGAAGCATTGTCCATCCCCTGCGTAATCACTGTCTCAACGCTGTCCCAGAAAGTATGCTGAAAGCTGTCCGGAGAGCGGATGACGGCAACGAATAGATCCCAGTCCTCTTTCTGCATCAGATGACGAATGACATCTATCTGAAGGTGCAGATAAGTATCCAGTCGCCGGATGAATTCCCCGATTGCGTCTTCGAAGTGATTGTTGATATACACCGGGTTATGAGTCGGCTATATATCAAAATCGGGAAATTTAGCCAGAATTTCATCTCTGCATGACTGGGGGTAATAGGCCCTGGCATCGAGCCCCGGGGCATCCATACCGGATATCATGATGCCATTTACCGGAATCGCCGGATAAGTCAGGGGAACGTTATAAACGCATACCCGTTTCCCATAATCACTGGCGATCGACCAGACGGTGTGTCCCCTGACTGCCTGCGCGCTCACCGGAGTCAGTGTGTAAGTTCCAGGCAAACGCCGAAAAAAGTCAACGACTCCATGTTTGCCTGGATTAGTGCCCGTGTAGAAAGAAGCCCATGCCGCCGGAGTCAGCGGTGGCCTCGTTGACTTTAGTATGGCGCGGCTGCCCTCTTCGATTATTCTGGAAAAACCAGGCAACCTTCCTTGGGCGACCAGGTAGTCAACCACACGGAATGTGGCCCCGTCCAATCCTATGACAGAAACCTTTGACAAAACGCAATCCCCACCCCGAGTTATGACTTTTTTTATTCTTTCATACCAACATAATTATGAATAATAGTAAATCAGTCGTATATACAGTGTCAAGAAGTACTTACCGCAATCAGAGATATCCAAGGTCCTCTAGCCGTCTGCGGACTTCGTCCTCGTCCTCCTGGGTGTAGACAGGTTCCCCGTCTTCTTTCCGGTTTTGCCTGTACTCATCAGCTGAGGCCGCTACCCGGGTCACTCCACCGCCAAACGCTTCCTCCAGAATCCGGCCGTCCCAGTTCTCATGCGCGGGCAGGCCCAGCATGTTCATTACCGTGGGAGCGATATCCACCATCTGCGCGATTCCCAGGTCGTTATGCGCGATTTCCGGACCGCTTAACAGGAGTATCCCCTCCAGCCGGTGAGTCCCGGAATGGGCAAGCTGCTTCCATTCCTGGACGGGAGGCCGAACGATCGCCTCTTCCGCCAGCTCGGAGGCGGTTCCGACAACCGGACAGTATGACCAGTCACGTAAATTAATCACCATATCCGGTATCTCCGACATCATCGGCCCGTGATAAAGCTCCTCCCTGCGATAAAATCTGGTTACCATCGGCAGACCGTCATGGGGATCCTTCAGCTCCGACAGTACTGCTTCCGCCTCGCTCAGCACCGCCTGCCTCTCCGCCTCGCTGCCGACCGTGCCCATCGGATCGCGGCCCTTGAGATTAATAAACAGGCTGCCAAACCCGCCAATCGAACAAAGTCGCGTCTGGCTCCAGTCGATGTCAGCGACGAGAACATCGACGTATGACAACCACCGCTTGTCGGCCACATCCATGCCCAGGAATCCCTTGATCTTCTCTTTGGTTTGAACCGGTATATGGGCACGCAGTTTCTTGCCGAGATATGCCCTTGAGCGTTTGCGGCTGCTAACGGGTTTGAATTTAAGCAGACCGCCATCGGCCAACAGGCGATTAACACAGACGTGACCACGTAACCGGCCAAAACCATGGTCCGACATAATGAGCATATTTCTCTCCAGACACCAGGACGAAGCGAGCTCGCCCAGCTTGTGGTCGATGACCTCATAGCATGCGAAGACCGCCTCGGCCCGGCGCGTCTCCTCCGCGGAAACCTGCATGCCACCCATTACTTTCTCAGCATCATGCCAGAGTGTGTGCTGGAAAATATCCGTCGATCTGATAACCACGACAAAAAGATCCCAGTCTTCCAGCCGTGAAAGGTAATCGATTACCCTGATCTCCATGTCGAGGTAGTCCATGGCCCGCTTTATCCATTGGCCCACCGGATCCTTATGATGTGTGACCAGATATTTTGCATCATTTTCAAAGGAGATTTTGAAATCGGGGACTGCCTCCAAGAGCCGGCTTTTTTCCTCAAGTGGATAAATGGACTTATCATTAAAACTGGGGGCGTCCAGGCCTGAAATCAGGATCCCGTTGACGGGAACCGCCGGGTAAGTGACAGGCACGTTATATACGCATACCCTCTTGCCCTTGCTGCTGGCCAGGGACCAGATAGGTTCACCTTCAAGATTGCCGGCGTTCATCGGCTCCAGCTGATAGGTCCCCGGGCGGAACTTGAACAAATCGGCCGCACCAGTCTTGCCCGGGTTGGTTCCAGTATAGAATGACGCCCACGCCGGCCAGGTAAGAGGGGGTGTAGTGGACAGCAGGGTCGCACGGCTGCCCTCCCCCATCAGCCGGGCAAAATTGGGCAGGCGGCCCCTGCCGACCAGATAATCGATTACAGCAAAAGTGCCACCATCAAGACCGATAACGCTTACTTTTGACAATTCAGCTCTTTCCTTGGATGAACCGTAAAATGCCGCTCTCGTCTAAAGATATCCGAGGTTTTCCAGGCGCTTGCGAATTTCCTCCTCATCTTCCCGGGAATAAACCTGACCGTCTTCGACTTTAACCCCGGCCTGATATGCCTCTTTTTCCTCTTTTACCGGCCCGGCCGCTTCCATACCCAATGCCGCTTCAAGCGCCCGCCCATCCCAGTCCCGCGGTGCGGGAAGACCCAGGAGACGCATGATCGTCGGCGCTACATCCACCATCTGCACCGTGCCGATATCAGCGGTAGCGATATCCGGACCACCCAGAACCAGCATTCCCTCAAGCCTGTGAGTGCCGGTATGCGCAAGGTCTTTCCATTCACGCGACAGCGAGCGGAAGATGGACTCTTCGGCTAGCTCGATGGAGGTGCTGGAGATGCCCCTGTACGACCAGTTGCGCATATTTATCACCATATCAGGCATCGTTTGCATCAGAGGCCCATTGTAAAGCTCCTCTTTCCGGTAAAATCTCGAAACGACCGGCACACCATCATCCGGATCCCTAAGTTGCGAGAGCGCCGCTTCCGCTTCGCTCAGCACCGCCTGCCGTTCCGCCTCGCCTGCGACTATCCCCATGGGGTCACGGCCCTTCAGGTTCACGAACAGACATCCATGCTGGGCGATGGATGAGAGCCGCGTCCGGCTCCAGTCGATGTCGGCCACGAGTGAATCAACAAATAAATGCCAGCGCTTGTCGGTCTCATCCTTACCCAGCAGGTGTTTGATCTTCTGTCTGGTTTCAAACGTCACATGATCCTGTAATATTTTTTTCATATACTCCCGGGAACGTTTGCGTCCACTACGGGGAAGAAACTCGAGCAGGCCGGCGTCCGCCAGCACCCTGTTTAAGCAAACGTCACTCCGTAATCTGCCAAAACCATGGTCTGACATGAATATGAGATTGCGATCCTTGCTCCAGGAGGACCAGGTCTTTCCCAGTTCCCGGTCAATTACCTCGTAACAGTTAAAAACCGCTTCAGCCCGCAGGGATTCTTCGTTTGAGACGGGCTCGCCCTTGATCACCTTTTCAGTGTCCTTCCAGAAAATGTGCTGGAAACTGTCGGGAGACCTGATGACACCAACGAAAAGATCCCAGTCTTCCAGCCTCATCAGATAGTTAATCGCCTTGATTTCCATCTCAAGATGCGAAGTCAACATTTCTATATAATCCGCGGCCGGGTTCTGGCTGTGATTTGCCAGGTATTTTATGTCAATTTCAGTAGAGACCTTGTAGTTGGGAACCGCGGTCAAAAAACTCCCTTTTTGGTCCAGCGGATAAATGGCCTGATCATCAAAACTGGGGGCGTCCATACCGGAAATGAGGATACCGTTGACCGGTGCGGCCGGGTAAGTCACGGGAACGTTGTATACGCATACCCTTTTTCCACGACTGCTTGCCAGAGACCAGATCGGCGTACTCTGAAGGTTGCCGGCATTCATCGGCTCCAGCTGATAGGTCCCTGGACGAAATTTAAAGAATCCGATAGCACCGGTCTTACCCGGATTGGATCCGGTGAAAAAGGAAGACCATGCGGCCGGGGTTAAAGGCGGTGTGGTTGAAAGCAGGGTGCCGCGGCTGCCCGCCGCCATCAACCGGGCAAAATTCGGCAGCCGCTTTTGCCCGACAAGATAGTCAATAACAGCAAACGTTCCACCGTCCAACCCAATGACACATACTTTTGACATACTTGCTTTTCCTTAGCATATAGCTGGAGAACAGATCAGGCAGTCTTGATGCCGATCGCGCTATCCTTTAATTTCCTGAGCATCGCCTTGTCCTGCTCTTCCAGACCCAGCAGTACCATGGCTAAAACATAAATGATAAGCAGAAGTGACGCAAGCGCGACAAGCTGGGTCAGACCGGCGTCGACGATGACGTATCTGCCGATAAAACCTATCACCGCGGCGCTCGCTACAGCCGAGATTATCGGCTTGATATAGCTGCTGTCGTACGCGTACATGCGCATTAAAATCCAGATCTCCGTTACCCTCAACAGGTTTACCAGGCCCAATCCCGACATATGCGCAATCGCGGCGCCGCTGATTCCATACCGTGGAATCAGCAAAAAGCAAAGCGTGGCGTTGACGGCCAGGGTCACCGACACGTTGAAAAGTTCCAGCCTGGAGTGACCGGACATCAACACCATGAGGCCGGCGGCACCCGTCGTGGCGCTCAATAACTGCCCGATCGCCAGAAAAACCAGCGCAGCGCTTCCGGCCACAAAATTGGATCCGAAGATACGCATCAGGGAATCAGAGAACAGGGTCAACAGAAGAAAAACAGGAACGCTCAACATGAAAATCCAACGGCTGACGGTAATGTAAAGTTCCTTCAGTTCCGCTATTCTGCCCCGGTTCCACAGATCAGCGATGATCGGAGTAAAAACTATGACAAAGGCGGTGATTATTTTTGCCCCGATTACCGAGATCTTGAGCGCCACGCCATAAAATCCAACATCCTCCGGACTACCCAGATAGCCCAGCAACAGAGTATCGATCCAGAGGAGCAGAGCGACCACGATGTTCGCGAAAGCAAGCGGGAAGGAATACCTGAGTACCGCCGCGGCAGGTCTGGCTCCTTCGTCATTAGAACCAGTTGGTCCTGCCAGAACTATTAGCGCGAAGACAAACGCAAGAGCGACGGCTGTACCCGTCGAAGCCACATTGGCCCAGACAACCCCAATGAGGCCACCACCCATGAGCAGCATAACCGCCGAGAACCCGATCTTTGCGATCTGTTCGCCGATGTCACGGCTTAATACCTGGTATTTCATCTTGTGCATACCCTGCGTCGTGGCATTGAACAGGCGGGCGGCGACAAGGAAGGGTATTGCCATGGAAAAAATACGAATCCCGGTGACCGCCTCGCCACTGCCTTCAAAAAAATGGTCGCTGACGGACTTGGCGCCGATAACCAGTGCTCCCGCCAACACGTGCGCACCCGGAAGGCCAAACATCAGACCCGCCTTCAGCCTCTGGCGGGCGACCCTCTTGCCACCCCCCCCGGCACAGGGGGCAGCCACCGCGTC
>ERZ1739049.114-NODE-115-length-10992-cov-8.017921_pt1 | contig 10992 bp, 8 predicted proteins | sample MGYA00581760_ERZ1739049 | MGnify/ENA primary metagenome ERZ1739049 (study PRJEB42929, sample SAMN08275522) | rhizosphere metagenome | isolation source: Rhizospheric soil replicate 2 | host: Colobanthus quitensis | place: Antarctica: Devils point, Livingston Island...
CCGAGGCTGAGTCGTGCGGGGTCGCTGCCGGCAAGCCTCTCAACGGTACTGCGGTCAGAGTGAGCGCCAAAGACTTCGTCAGCCATGCTCTGTTGGAAGCTGTGCGGCCGGGACTCAAGCAACAGGGACGACTGATACCCGGTGCGCCGTAGGGCCACTGCCTGCTCATCACGCTCGCCCCGGGTACGAAGCGCGCTTATTCCGTATGACAGATCACCCGCCAGCCCCATCAGAAGCGCCACTTCTTCTGCATCGAAGGCATCGGGTTCGGACGCATAGATGTTCAGCGAGCCAAAGGAGTTACCATTGGCGCTTAATGGCAGGGCCACAGTCGATGCATAGCCTCTCGCAAGGGCTTCCGTCCGCCAGGGAAGGTAACCATCGTCTGTCAGCAAATCCCTGACAACGCTCGGCTTCCCGCTGCGGATGGCATTGCCGGTCGGACCACGGCCCAGTTCCGTCGCCTCGTCCCAGGAGACCCTTTTCGACTCGAGATATCCCTTCTCATAGCCTGCTGAAGCCACCGGTCGGACCAGCTTCTCGGCTCCTGATTCAACAAAGCCCACCCAGGCGAAACGATAACCCCCCACCTCAACCACAGCCTTGCATATATCGCGTAGTAATTCCGGCTCTCCGGATGCCTCAAAAAACGCATGATCGACTGCCATCGAGGTTCTAAGGGCCCGATTTACGGCCTGCAACATGTGCTCTGCCATGATAACTGTCCGTCAAAAAAGGCCTGACTTTCAAAATTAAGCGGTTTTCCTGTCTTGAACACTTCCTTCAAGACAAGCTCCTGCTGGTCTGCCATATCCTGCGGAAAGACTACATCCTGTCTCTTTCCGATGATCTCCTTTGGCAGGCTGCCAAGCTTCTCCGCCGCGTAACTGTTCAGATACTTTATCTTCCCCTTACGATCCAGGATGAAGATGAAATCCTGTGCGGCTTCCGCCAGGGTCCGGTAACGTTCCTCGCTTTCGACCAGCGCCTCTTCGATCTCGATCCTCTCCACTATCTCAACTTCAAGTTCCCGCCAGCGGCGCATGGCAAAAACGCTTAATGCAGCGGCGAGGATGGCGAGGGCGACGATAAGTTCGTCTTACTGAAAAGGGCTATCCTTGAGCTCGACTGAAGCAGCCTCGAATGAGTTATGAAGATCAAGAACCGATGTGAGAACAAACGCGAGCGCGAAGAAGAAAAAAACCAGTATCAGGTCACGAAGGACCTTGAAACTCTTTTGCTGGGTGCGTTCGGGGAGCGAAGCTTTGTCCAGATGCTTAAGGCTTATGGATTTCTGTTCGTGATGCTCACCAGACACGCTCTTCTTACCCCCGAATCTGGAGATATATTTCATCCATTTTTTTTCGGGCCGGTCCATAACTATGATTTTTCCAATCGAAGCTTCAATTCAAACCGAATGTTTATTTTCAGATGCCGGTTTATCGGAAAAACCGGGGTAAATCAGAAGCGGATTCCCGCGCCCTGGTCAGCCGGGGCGGCAAGTCTGGTGTAAAGCTCCAGCAGGCCTTTGCGCTCAGGCGGGACCCGGGACTGCAACCGGGACAGACGGTAGTTGAGAAGTTCCTCGGCCTCATCAACAGATTTGTTACCTTCCTTGGTGCCCACCAGATCCAAATCGCCTTTTTCCAGGTTCACCCGAATGAGATCGCCATCCTCGATTACCGCAATCGGTCCACCCGCGGCCGCCTCGGGAGATATGTGCCCGATACATGGTCCTCTGGTGGCTCCCGAAAAACGCCCGTCAGTCAATAAAACCACGCCTTCATTCAACTCAGGGTCAGAGGCCAGCGCCGCGGTCAGATAGAACATCTCGGGCATGCCCGTCGCCTTTGGGCCCTCATAACGTACGATGACGGCGTCACCGGCTCTGATCTCGCCCGAAAACACGGCATCCAGCGCCGCCTGCTGGCTATCGAAAACCCTGGCGCTACCCGTAAACGACATCATGCCCGAGACCACCGCGGAGCGCTTGCAGACAGCCCCACGTGGAGCGATATTGCCTGATAGCACGACAAGGCTGCCCCGATCCTCAAGCGGGTCTGAAACCGGCCGGATAACATCACGCAAATCAAGGCTGAACTGATCAAGGCTTTGAGAGCACGCTATAAAAAATCCCTCGACCTTCAGTCTTTCAAGATTCTCACCCAGGCTTGCCCCGGTCACCGTCATGACACTGAGATCAAGGAACTCGGCAACCTCATGCATGAGCCGCGGCACACCTCCGGCATGCCAGAATATATCAGCCGTGTGTATGCCGGAAGGCCGCAGGTTTGATATCCATGGCACCCGGGAGTTGATCTCGTTAACCTTTTGCCATGAGAAGTCGAACCCCATCGCTTCGGCCAGCGCCGCAAGATGAAGCATGGCATTCGTGGAGCCACCCAGTGCAGCGTGCACTACCAGGGCATTTTCGATCGCTTCCGGCGTTATTATCTGCTCTGGACATATTCCATCTGATATAAGCCCGGCTGCGCGCTTTCCTGTCTCCTGCGCCAGCTTTTCATGTTCAGGCGCAGTAGTCGGAAAGCAGGCCGCACCAGACAACGTCAACCCAAGAGCCTCAGTCATGATCTGCATCGTCACGGCGGTACCAACAAAATTACATGCACCGGGGCAGGGTGCCGCAGTCAGGCTATGAAAACGATATTCTGCCTCACCGATCTCCCCCCTTCTGAGCCTTGCGTATAGTTCACCCATGCGGTCAACAGAGATGTCTCCTGGTCCGGTATGCATGACACCACCGGGCATAAAAATAACTGGTTCGTTCAAACGGGCGGCCGCGATCAGGTGCGCAGGTATCGCCTTGTCGCAACCCGACACCGCTACCCAGCCATCAAAATGGCCGGTGCGAAAATGCATCTCCGCCGCCATGGCCAGAAGCTCACGTGACGCGAGCGAATAACTCATGGCTTCGGTCCCCTGCGCTATGCCGTCACACATATCCGTGCAGTAATACCGACCCGTCGCCAGACCGGCCGCCCTGGCGCCCTGGCTGACCTGCCCGGCCAGCGCCGGCAGATGCACGCTGCCAGGGTGCGAATCACCACCGGAACTTTCGACCAGGAGCCAGGGCTTGGCCAGATCATCCGGCTCCCAGCCACAGCCTATCCTCAGTGGATCGACCTCCGGACCCCATCGCATCTGCTGACTATGAAGCTTGCGTGAAATCATAAAAATCACCGTCATGTTGAGTTACGAAAATACCAGAGAAATCTATACTCCAGCCCAAAGTATAGACTCGACAGGCACGGCACCAAAGACCAATTCGGCCAGTGTAGAAAAAATCATGCCGCCTCTGCCTGTCAATAAGCCTGAAATTCATTCCTGTATGCTAGACTACGCCAATCAATTTTTAGCTTTAAGGTATTGATTTATTACAGTCCTATTGACACCGGGACTCGTATTTCTTTTGCCAGATTCCAAGGTATAGGGCGCCATGTCTCCTGACCTGACAAACAGCCGGAAGATCAAAATCGGTGACGAGTATTTTCAGGTACTCGCCGAGGACTCCAGCCGCGTGCTCACCCAGGGTGAGCCCTTCGTCATTGTTGATGTAAAAAAGGAGAAGCTGGTCGTCAAGGAGGGTGAACTTTTCCTCTACAGCGATATTGAGGGTAACGTCGCGCGCGAGGATACGTCCGGCCTGGGCCTCTATTTTCAGGACACGCGTTTCCTGAGCACATACAACATGACCCTGTTCGGCTCCACGCCGGTGCTTCTTTCATCCACGGCCGATCGCGGTTTTATGAGTCAGATCGAACTCACAAACGCGGATTTCATGTGCGCCGACGGCACCGTCGTCCCTCAGGAAACAATCAATATCAGGCGTATCCGGGTCATCAACGGCAAGATGTATGAGCTTATCCGTATCAAGAATTACAATCATTTCGCGGTAGACATCTCGCTGGAATTCGAATTCGATGCCGATTTTGCCGATATGTTCGAAGTCCGTGGCACCAAACGCACCAAGTATGGCACCCGGCTGGCTCCGAAAGTTAATGAAGATTCCATACTTCTGGCATATCACGGGCTGGATGCCATCCTGCGCAAGACTAATATCAGGCTGGAAACACCACCTACAAGCATCGATGGAACTACCGCCGTATTTCGATTCCAGCTGAAGCCAAGGGAGAGACGGGTAATCAAGTACAGCGTCGAGCCTATCCTGCCGACCACTGTCCCGCCCGCAGCCACTGATTTTAACAAGGCGATCGGTGATGTCAGGAAGAACTACGAATCCTGGTTTAAGAATTCCAGCCAGATACACACGGACAACGAGCTTTTTACCGAGGTACTGAGAAGCAGCCAGCGCGACATCCGCATGCTGCTGACCGAAACCGAAATGGGTTACTTCTTAAGCGCCGGCGTGCCATGGTTTGTCACACCTTTTGGACGAGACACGATAATCACATGTCTCCAGATCATGATGCTCGACACACATCCGGCTTTCGAGACCGCCAAGGTTTTCACACAGCTGCAGGGCAAGATCGTCGATCCCTGGCGTGATGAGGAACCCGGGAAGATCTTTCATGAGATTAGGCGCGGGGAACTGGCTAATATCCGGGCTATCCCGCACACGCCATATTTCGGCACCGCCGACGCCACGCCCCTTTACCTGATTCTTCTTTCTGACATCGTCAAATGGTCCGGCAATATCGAGATCGCAAAATCAATGAAGGAAGCCATCAACAACTCCCTTCGCTGGATCGACGATTATGGTGACGCTGACGGTGACGGATTTGTCGAATATGAAACCAAATCCAAGCGCGGCCTTGTGAACCAGGGATGGAAGGATTCCGGCAACTCCGTGGTGCACACGGACGGCAGGCTCGCCGAAACACCTATCGCTCTTGCAGAAGTGCAGGCCTATGTGTATTACGCCAAACGGCGCATGGCTGAACTTTTCGCCCTTCTGGGTGACCGCGAACGCTCCGACGAACTGGCCGGTCAAGCGGAGACTCTCAAACAGAAATTCAATCAGGAATTCTGGATGCCGCGCGAAGGCTTCTACGCCATGGCTCTCGATCGGGATAAAAAGCAGGTAAAAACCATCACCTCCAACCCGGCCCACGGCCTTTGGGCCAGGATAATGGACGAGGACAAGGCCGAACAGGTCGCGGATCGCCTCATGCAGCCCGATATGTTTTCCGGCTGGGGAATACGCACGATGAGTAAATCTTCGATCAATTACAACCCCATGAGCTATCACAACGGCAGCGTCTGGCCACACGATAACGCCATCATCATCCGCGGTCTCAAAAAGTACGGATTCAACAAGGCGGCTGAAAGGGCAGCGTCAGGTCTTTTTGACGCCGCCCTGCATTACGAGTACTATCGTTTGCCCGAACTTTTCTGCGGCTTTACCAAGCGCTCGATCAGCAGACCCGTCAGCTACCCCGTAGCCTGTAGCCCCCAGGCATGGGCCTCGGGAACGATGTTCATGGTCCTGCAAGCGCTGCTGGGGATCGAGGCCGACGCTCCCACGAACACGCTCTATGTAAATAACCCGGTATTGCCGAAATGGCTCAATGAAGTGGATGTTCAGGGTCTCAGAGTAGGGAAAGCGGCGATCTCCCTGAAATTCAGGCGCGATGGCGACGTGACCTCATTCGTTGTTACCGAGAAGATGGGCACAGTCCGTACGATCGTCACTGAGTAAATCGGTACGCGCGGCTACCTCCCCGCCCGAAAACCTATCGCCCATCCGTTCAATCATTCACTTTCGCGCCTATCGTTAGCTCCCGATCAGCACCGCGCGGGCGGGAGCTCCGTCACCACCCCTGATCTTCAGGGGGAGACAGATCAACTCATAATTGCCGGGCGTGACTGCCTCCAGGTTTATTCCTTCCAGCAAGACAACACCCGCACCCAGCAACTTGTGGTGCACATGAAAAGTATCAGACTTGAAACGCTCTACCGAGAGATAGTCGATTCCCACCAGGCCGATTCCAACTTCGACCAGATAATCCGCGGCGTCGTCTGCCAGCGAGACATAATCCTTTTCAAAACCGGAAAGCTCCCAGAGCCTTGAGTTCCTTGTCTTCAACAGTAGCCTTTTTACGCTTTCCAGGCCGGCGGCTTCGAGGTCTTTGCGCGAAATCATTCTCTCTACATCTCCCAGATCCATCACGAGCGCCGGCCCTATCAGTGTCTCGAGCGACAACCTTTCTACGGTCTCGCCCCCGTCCTTAAAATGGTGCGGCGCGTCGATATGAGTGCCGGTGTGCGAACCGAGACAAAGCTTGGTGATATTGGCGACATCGCCTTGCGCGATACTGCGGCTGGTTGTGACCTCAGCCCCCGGATCCCCCGGATAGAAAACCATACCCGAAAATACGGGAACTGATATGTCAATTATATTGCGCGGCATTTCCTACTGAAGAATCTCCATCAAATCATGCTCCTTATCAACTGATGTAACAGCCAGAACCTGGTCCTCCGCCTTCAGCCTGGTTGGTCCGCCTGGAACTATGACCTCGCCGTCTCTCATTATCACAACCAGCACCGACCCTGGTGGTAGCTTAAGCTCACTCACCAGCTTGCCGGTCGCCCTGGAGGTCGGCCCAAGCTTGATCTCAGTCAGGGCAACCTCTCCGCCCTTGAGCTTAAGCAGCGTCACCAGGTCTCCCAGAGACATCTCCTCCTCGATGATCTTGGTGATTATGTCGGTGGGGGAAACCGCCACATCCACCCCCCATTCCTTGGTGTACAACCAGTTATTTCGGGGATTGTTTACCCTGGCGATAACCCTGGGAACACCGAAGTGCACTTTGGCAAGCTGGGAGATGACCAGATTATCCTCGTCATCTCCGGTCGTGGCAACAAGCAGATCGCTGTTACGCGCGCCGGCCTCTTCAAGAACTGAAGGTTCGCAACCATCAGCCCAGACAATCTTGACGCCCTCTGGAGCAGCACCGGCCCTTTTTTCATCAGACTCGACGACCACGACCCTGTGGACCCCGCCTTCCTGCAGGGCTTCAGCCAGATAGGAACCGGTTCTTCCCAGACCAACTATCAAAACATTCATGGCAGCCTCCTAATAGCCGACCAGATCCTTGAATTTACCGAACGCTTCCGTGGCCACACATGCGTATACAAGGTCGCCTTCCTCGAAAACGGTGGCCATGGTTGGCACCAGCGCCCGGCCTAGCCTGACTACGCAGGTGACCATGACCTGGCCGGGCATCGCCAGATCATTGACCGATCTACCTGAGAGCTGCACTGGAGCCTCGAACTCGAGCAGCTCGGCTTCACCACTCCCGAAAGACATTTCGCTTTTCAGCTCTGCGAAGAGGAGATGCTCCCGCAACTCGTTGGCGCCCCAGATAGTCGATGAGATCGTAGGTATGCCGAACTGCTTGTAGATATTGGCGCGCTGCGGATCATAGATACGCGTGATGACGCGAGGGACCCTAAAGATGCGCTTGGCGATAAGCGCCGAAATGATATTGCTGTTGTCCCCGTTGGTCACGGATGCGAACCCGTCCGCCTGTTCGATGCCGGCGCTGATCAAAACATCGCGGTCAAAGCCGATGCCTTCAACCATTGACCCCTTGAAAGAGCTTCCCAGCCGACGAAACGACCTGGGGTCCTTGTCGATGATAGACACGTCGTGTCCTTCCACGTACAGGGCACCGGCAAGCTGAGCACCGACCCTTCCACACCCCAGCACTATGAATTTCATTGCATTCCTCCCCCGGCAGGTCTTGCTTTAAATTTCCTGTCAATCAGTTTACGAAGCTCATCGGTAAAGAACATGATCGGCGCAAAACATGAAAGAACAGCCCAGTGTTCCCATCCCAGTCCGGTAGTCTGAAACACCTCCTGCAGTAACGGGACATACACTATCAACATGGTGAGTACGACCTCAAACACGATGCCCCATAGCAACCATCTGTTAGACCAGAATCCCACGCGAAAAACCGAGACCCTGTTGGTGCGGCACGCGAATGCCGTACCCACCTGGGTTGCCACAATCCCGGCCCAGGTCATGGTCGTCGCCTGAAGATAGAGATGATCGGAAGAAGCAAGTTCATCTCCCCATTGCCAGCCTCCTGAATACAGTACCCAAAAATAGCCGCCCATCACCAGCGCCGCCTCGATCAGGCCAAGGAATACCCACGCGCGCAACAACATGTGCCTGTCGACAAGCCTGTCCTTACGTGAGCGCGGCGGCCGCATCATTATGTCAGGTTCTGCGCGCTCTACTCCAAGCGCAAGGGCCGGCAGGGTCTCGGTTCCCAGGTCTATGGCAAGAATCTGCATGACCACTATGGGTAACGGGACCCCCAGTAACACGAATGCCGCGAAAGGCACAACCTCGGGCGTCGCGTGGGCGAAAATGTAAGCGAGAAACTTGCGCATATTGTCATAGACGATACGACCCTCTTCTACCGCGCCGACGATCGTGGCGAAATTATCGTCGGTAAGGATTATCGTAGCCGCCTCCTTGGCGACATCGGTGCCGGAGATTCCCATGGCGACGCCGATATCAGCCGTTTTCAGCGCGGGTGCATCATTGACGCCATCCCCCGTCATTGCCACGATCTCGCCCTTCTTCCGGAGGGCGGCGGCGATCCTCATCTTGTGTTCCGGAGAGACCCTTGCAAAAAGTATCTGCGAATCCTCGACGACCTCGGCCAGTTGCTCATCAGGCATGTTCTCGAGCTCGCTGCCGTTTACGATAAGGGCAGGAGGCGGACCCAGCAGCCCTATGCGGCGCGCGATCGACTCAGCCGTAAGTCCATAGTCACCGGTGATCATGATGACCTTGATGCCCGCGGCCCCGCAATGGGTTATAGCTTCGGCGACCTCGGCACGTGGCGGATCCATCATCGCCATCAGCCCGACGAAGACCATATCCTGCTCGACCGGCTCCGGCTTTATTTCGATATTCCGGGGAACCGTTCTAAAGGCCATGGCCAGCACCCTGAGGCCCGCACGGGCAAGGTCGTCATTGCGCAAGATGATTTCGGCTTTTGATTCATCGTCCAGGGAGTGAACCTTCCCATCAAGTAAAACCCCTGAACACAGAGACAGTACCTCCTTGGGAGCCCCCTTTATATAAGCCACCATTTGCCGCTCGCCACCGGTCCCTGATGCATCGACAGCCGCCTCCGGATATTCCTGCGTCATACCGTCTGCGTGTATGACGCTCATGCGTTTGCGCCGCGATTCAAATGGAAGTTCGTACATTCGCGGATTCTCGTGTATCTCCGCGGTTACGTCATATCCCCACTTCTTCGCGGCGACCAGGAGAGACGCCTCGGTCGGGTCACCGACTATAGTCCACCGCTCGCCGGCGCTATCGGGCTCAGCGAGCCTTGCGTTGTTGCAGAGCGCCGATACTTTCATCAACAAATCGATGCATACCCGGTCCTTTTCGCCAAGCTCTCCCTGATTGATCAGAAAATCGCCAGCCGGCTCGTAGCCCACACCGGTAACCTCAACGAGTTTCCCATTAGCCCAAAGACTCCGTACAGTCATCTCATTCTGGGTAAGGGTTCCGGTTTTATCAGTACATATGACGGTCGTGCTCCCAAGTGTCTCAACACCCGACAGCCTCTTAACCAGCGCATTCTTGCGCGCCATTCGCTTGACTGCCATGGCCAGCGACAGGGTCACCGTGGGAAGCAGACCTTCCGGCACGTTCGCCACCAGCATGCCGATAGCAAAAATCGCGGCGGCGGCGAAACTCAGAGGGGTAAAGAGAGCGGCTACCCCGAACAGTCCCGCTCCCATAACCAGTGCCACCACGGCAATGATCAGTGCCACACGGTTTACTTCTTTCTGAAGAGGACTCAGCTCGACCTCGACCTTCTGGGTAAGCGAAGCGATCTTGCCGAACTCCGTATTCATACCGGTTGAAAAAACAATTGCTTTGCCCGAGCCGAAAGCAACGCTGGTGCCGGTCAGCACCAGGTTGGGAATCTCGCTGGCAGTCAGCCCCTCTCCGGAAACCTGGCCGGCCATTTTCCTCACCGGCTCCGACTCTCCGGTCAATGTCGCCGTGTTGACCCGCAGCTCGCTCTCTTCGAGCAAACGCGCGTCAGCCGAAATGTTGTCGCCCTCCTGCAAGGCGATGATGTCGCCCGGTACAAGATCTTCAGCAAGGGTATCCACCAGATCGCCATCACGGATGACACGCGCACGTGCGGGTAAAATCTTCTTTAGCGCCTCAACAGCCTTTTCGGCCTGGAATTCCTGCCAGAAACTGAAAAGTGCGTTGATGACGATTACTGCGATGATCGCCCAGCCCAGCTCCGGCATGCTTGCAACGAAGGCGAGAGCGCCGGCAGCCCACAGGAGCAGGGCGAATGTGTGATAGAAATTAGCCAGGAAGCGCAGGACGAGCGGTGTTTTCCTGGTTTCGACGATGTCGTTTGGGCCGTATTGCTCCAGCCTCGAGGTAACTTCTTCCTGGGATAAACCTGCCGGCCGGGAGCTCAGCTCGCGGTACAGCTCCTCAGGGGAAAGTTGGCATAGCTGCATCCACGGCTCCATTTATAAAGTTTGTCGCCCAAACGTAATTGAAAAAATCAGACTGCCGCACGCAGACGCAGCAGGATGACACCAATATTGTTCGTATTCCTTCCCTTATTACCTCCGTTTTAAAAATATTGCAGAGTAGAAACAGCTGCGGCCCGCTAAAAGCGGGCCGCATTTACGCTATGTTCAGGGATAATTATCTCTTGTGTTCTGGCTGTTAACCTCTTATCCGTCCACATCCATCTCCATCCATGCTGTTTCCCGATACGTGGTCCAGGCAAAAAACGGCGGGTCAGTGAAGAATGCCGAGGTCAGTGTGAAATTGAAATTACCGATATTGGTAATCCCCTTGCCCCAGACAAAACCGGTAAAGGTGCCGCCACCACTGCCATCGGCCCGCACTTCTCCATCAGGGCAGTAGATAATATTCTTGATCAGCTTGCCGGTTTGTTTTTCTTCCCGCGCCTCTTTCCACTCGAAGTA
>ERZ1739049.116-NODE-117-length-10963-cov-9.998442_pt1 | contig 10963 bp, 12 predicted proteins | sample MGYA00581760_ERZ1739049 | MGnify/ENA primary metagenome ERZ1739049 (study PRJEB42929, sample SAMN08275522) | rhizosphere metagenome | isolation source: Rhizospheric soil replicate 2 | host: Colobanthus quitensis | place: Antarctica: Devils point, Livingston Island...
CGCGCCGGCGTCCTGCTTCGATCCCAGGATCCTTCCGGTGCTGGCGATGACTTCGACCGTCGAGCGCTTGCCCCCGTCCTGGGCTTCCCAGGTGCGGTAACTCAGGCGCCCGTCGATCGCAACCGGCCGGCCCTTGCTCAGGTAGCGACTGCAGCTCTCCGCCTGCGCTCCCCAGACAACGATGTCGAAGAAATTGGGTTTCTCGACCCATTCCCCGGCGTCGTTCTTGTAACCCTCGTTTACCGCCAGGCCCAGCGTACATACGGACTTGCCGTTGGGCGTGGTCCGCAGCTCGGGGTCGCGGGTTAAGTTTCCTACCAGTACTACTCTGTTGATGCTGGCCATTTTGGGCCTCCTTTAACTCTCACTGGCAACTTTTTCCTTGAGTGCCACCGGCATGAAGCGGATGACCTCATCGGTTATTCTCAGGATGTGCGAGATCTCGTCAAGCGCAGCCGTTGGTGCGGTGAGAGTGATTACATAGTAGAAGGCGTCGCGGATGTGATTGATTTCATAGGCGAGGCGGCGTTTGCCCCATTCCTCGACCTTGTCAATCTTGCCCTGGCCATCGTCGGCCGTTTTTGTGATGCGCTCCAGGATTTCCTTCTGGCGCTCGGGCTCCGCTTCCGGATTCAGCAGAAGCATTATTTCGTAATTGCTCGTGGTTCTCACCTCCTTCGGTCTGTGCGGCCCCATGCGTCTGGCATGGAGCAGGAGTGGAAGATATTCTTCTGTTTGAGGAAGTGAAGAGTATAGCAGAAGCGGCGGATGGATTGAATCCGACACAGAACCCGAAGGTATTGACTCAAAGATCCGAGCCCATCATTCTTTCCAGGGATTGATAACCTCGAGTCCCGGATAAGTAAAATCGCGATCATTGCGGGTAACCATGCGCAATTCATAATGCATCGCTGTTGCCGCCAGAAGGCTGTCGATACTCGGGACCGGCCGGCCCGCCTCAGCAACCAACCGCCCCCAGCGGTCAGCCACGGACAAATCTATCGGCAGCACTCTGCCCTCAAACCATTCAGGCAATTCAACCTCTAACCACAGACGAAGTTTTTCACGGCGCCGCCTGTCCGAAACAGACTCAACACCCTTGCGAATCTCACCGAGCGTGAGCACACTTATACAGAGAGCCTGGTCAGGGATTTGCTCTAACCATGCGATCACCGACGGATCGGGGTCACGGCGGATGGTCTCGGAAACAACATTCGTATCGAGCAGATAGCTCATGCTATATCAGCCTTCCGCGTAGGACTCTGCTCACGTTCGAGGTTCAGTTCAATTCCATAGAGTGGCGAACGGCGCATGAAAGCGACGAAGCTTTCCCGCGGCTGCCTGAGACGTTTATATTCTTCACTGGAAATCACGACAGCAGCCGGTTCTCCACGCAACGTTATGCTTTGCGGGCCTTCGTCCACCGCCTTCCTGATTACCTCGCTCAAACGGGCTTTCGCTTCCTGAAGTTGCCATGCACTCATGATCCACCTCCATTAATATAGTCGGACTAGTCAGACTATTATATACCTTTTTTTGAAGATGGAAAGCTTCTTAATCTCCAGAATCAGTTTCTATATACATGGCTCTTCATTGTCACCGCCGGCCAAGCTTCCTTTGAACCTCATTAAGCTCCGCAGCCAGCGCATCTTCTTTGGGCAGGACTGTTAGATATTCCGCCGCCATTACCTTGTTGGCAAGCCCATCGAGCGCATAGCGGACCACGGCAGCATTCTTCTCCGCGCAAAGGATTACACCGACCGGTAGATTTTCATCTGCATTCGTCCAGTGTTCCCGGGCGTAATTCAGATAAAAGTGCATCTGCCGTAGCAGTTTCACCAGCGCGGCGCGGACTTCCTTCTGCAGCTCGATGATGTTGTTGAAGCGTTTATATTTGAGTCCGTCAGCGTCAAGCTCAGCGATCAGGGCATTTGTACCCTCTTCACGCTGTATCTGTCGCCTACCTTTTATGAATGCGAGCACCGGAAGTTTGTTCTCCCTTGCCCGGCGACGCACGCACGAGAATTATCGACGGACGAGGAGCTGTCCCGCTGAAGAATCTATCGATAATCTATCGAAGAAATATTGAAATCTATCGAAAGGGCAACTTGGGCCTATCCCCCACTAAAGCAGGACCAACTCACCCTGCATCTCGATCGCCTGCCCGTTTTTCCATTTTTCTCTCCTCTCATTTGTAGGCTTTCCGGTTCGAGAGGAGTGGGAGAATGGTGGGGAGTTTAAGTGAGGGTGGCGCGATAATATCAGCGTCGGCGGATGGAAGTCATGATTCTCCAGAATCAGTTTCGTTTTCTTTACTTCCCCCGGGCGGTTCCATATACTTGGCTCCCCACAAAACTAGGGGTTTGTGGCAAGTGACGGGCAGCCCAACTTTTTCCGTCCGGCCGAGATGATAAATTGCAGATCGGTTGCAAGCAAGCGATTCGAGCAGCTTTCTTTCAGTGGAATTTTAGGAGCCATCTTGCACCTTGAAATAAAAAATGGTTCACCAGCCGATTCTTACGCGACTAGGACCTTGGACGTTGCTTATTTGCGCCTTGAAACTAAACCAGCGCTAAAGGCAACAGATGCGCGGCCTCTCAGGGGGTTTTTCGGAAGACGGTACTCTAACAGAACTGAGTTTCATCACCACGGGAGTAAAGGATTGATCTATGAGCATCCCCTTATCCAATACAAAGTAATCGAGGGCGACGCAGTTATTGCTGGAATGGGAGATGGTGCTTATCTTGTCGCTGCCATCAATCCGCCAAACGACTTATCAATTTACAAGTTGTCTGTCTCCGTCACAGGTGCAAACTTGACAAGAAAGACCGCCAAGATCGGCCTTTGTAAAGAGAAGAAAGAATATCGTTTCCTGACGCCGTGGCTGAGCTTGAATAGTCATAATAAAGAAAGCTACGATCGACTAGTCGCAAAGGGTGTTTCAACAACGTCTTTATTCGATCGAATTCTAATTGGAAATCTTCTCTCGCTTTCAAAAGCTGTTCGTTACGATGCCTCAGAGCAAATTCTAGTCGAAACCAACTTGATTCCAGACAAACCTGTAACAATCAAACAAGGTGTCGAGTTGCTTGGCTTCACCGGAACCTTCACAACTAATTTCGATATCCCTAAATATTGGGGAATCGGAAAATCATCAGCACGAGGCTTTGGAGTTGTCGTGCCGGAAGATGCCAAATGAGCGTGACAACGATTCATTTCCCAAAACTTGGTCATTTCTGGCTCGATTCAGGATTGGTCGGCTTGGAAAGCATGTTGAGAATCGTTGATACGCCCGCTGAGATCAATGTTAACGAAGCGGGAATTAGTCTGACCGGCGAAGCGAATGAAATCGAGAGAATCCTGTATGAGGCATATGACGCCTTAGTTAAACAGTACTACAATGTTTCGACAAAAAAACAGCGCGATGACACCTCATCATGGAACTTCTATTACAACTTAGAAAATGATGTCTTTGAAGCCTTCCCCAAGCGAAAGTCGGTGGGAATTGCAAGTTTGATTTTTGATAAAGCAGCGCGCAAAACAGGTTCACAGGTTAAGTGGAAGTCAAAGCCACAACAATTCGAGATAACGATTGGTGAGAAGGTCATTAAACGCAAAAGGGCTACGCTTCCAAATTCGCATTCTTACCTTCAGGAGCGTTTAGACACCTTTTTGGATAAAAATGATTTAAATGCAGGTCCCGATGGCGGCCTTCTTGTCGATGGCCCCAACGCAGTTAAGCCTAAAATGAAAATTAAAGTCGATTCAAAAGCAACTAAAGGCGTTTGTTACCTGTGTGGTGAGCCCAGCAATCTTCTCGAAGAGGCCAGCCAAACCACGTTCCCCTTGCTTACGGGTTCAAGTGGAGTATTGTCCTTCAACCCGGGCGCGGGTGCGCCAGAAAAAGTCTGTTGGAAATGCTCTCTGCGCGGAAAATTTGTACCTGTTAATGGATTCTATTTGAAACAGGGCGATTGCTTGTTTGCTTTCTTCCCCTTTTCCACCTCGCTGCAGAAAATGATTGATTCTCATGTTTTCTTGCAGGATGCACTCTATGAGCATCCAAACTACTTCAGGAATTTCCAGCACCCATTGGGTTCTGAGAAAAATCCTGTCGGCTTTTTCCAAAGGCCGTTCGAGGTATCGTTTGCTTTTCTGTACACGATTTATAACAAGCTATTGAAATATGGCGCCGGCACTGAAGACAGTGAAAATGTGTTGGACATCGCCCGCATGTGTGACCTTACTTTGTCCAAAGCACCGCTTGAGTTTGTCGTTCTTGAAGCTCAATCAAAGGGTCAGACAGCAATGACCAAAATGGTCTGGCCATTTCGAGATACCGTTTATTTTTTCCGCCTCTTGGATCAGCTGGAACGAGGGGGAGTAAATATTAAAGAAGTTATGCACCTATACATCAATTTCCAGCAGCCCAAATTTGAGAACAAAACTATTATCCGTAACAGAATTTGCGAAAGAATCCTAAAAAAGCAATCCATTCTTGATTTAACAGAGACGCACGTGTTTAGAGCAGATGTAAATTATGTGAAACCTTTGCTTGACTTTTTGGTTGTTTATGAACAGCTAGTGCAGAAGGAGGGTTCAATGACAGAAGAAGAACAACAAGCCGCAGTACAGCTTGGCAAGCGATTAGGGATGGCTGTAGGGCACGGTGGCAAGAAAGGCGACCTATTCAGATTGAGGAAAGCCAGAAAGCAGACAGACTTCCTTAATGAGATTAACCGCCTTCAGTTCAAATTTAACTTAGCTGTGCCACCGGATGTGTATGACGGCAAGCTGACCGAAGAGAACTTCACCGTTTTTAAACAGTTCTGCATGATTGCCGCGCTAAACAGCTTCAACGCGGCAACTTCAACCAGGGGAGGAGAAAAGTAATGAAAGACGCCAAGGCGATTACCGTAACTTATTTAACACCCGTCTCTTTTGCCAGTCTTAATGGTTCAGACAAAGAGGCGGACAATATTTCGAGCATAAAAAAGCTCACCCGTGGTACGGAGCAGTTCCCGTATGTTTCGGCGCAAGCTGTAAGGCGCGCGTTAAGGGATCAATTATCGACGCTTGGATGGGAGCTTTCGGAAGGTGTAACTGCAACAATCAAGAAGGGCGCCGCAACCACAAAACAAGAGCCTGCAAAATACATCGATGATGATTTGTTCGGCTTCATGGGTACGGAGAAAGGTGACGGAGGCGGTAAGGGAAAATCAATAAAGCGAACTTCAGTTGTGCGCGCTTCCCCTCTGATTTCTTTTGACCGCTATCAGGGAGATCTCGATTTTGGCACGAATTACATGGGCGTTGAATCGGGCGGTGATCCCAATATATTTGAAACAGAGATCCATTCCGGTCTGTACCGAGGCACGATTCTAATTGAACTGGATAGGGTGGGCAACGGGGATGGCTTTAACGAAAAGAATGCACTAAAGGACGCCGAGAAAGCAAAGCGCGTGAAGGGCTTGCTTCAGGCTTTAAAGAATCTGTGGACGTCGGGGCGGCAAACGCGATTTTTGGCAGATATATCACCGAAATTCATAGCTGCGGCAATATTGAAGGCGAAGAACCCCATTTTTCTCGAATCTGTTCTGCCAACAGATAGCGGTATAAATACGCCGTTGCTGGAGGAAACACTCAACGATTACTCGGATGAAGTAATTTATTCTGTCTTCGGCGCCCGCACCGGTCTTTTTGCCAGCGTACCTGACGGAGCCGTATCTATTGGAGATGCTTTCAATAAAACCCAGGAATGGGTTGATGAGTTTTACGGCGCGAAGTAAACGACGTAACTAGATATGTTTTCAATCATAATAAAAGCCAAGTCCGTCACTGCTTCATTCCGAGTGCCGGAATCGCACACATTTCAGCAAACGCTACCTTTGCCGCCCATAACAACGCTGACCGGGATCGTTGGCGCAGCGGTAGGGCTTTCTTTCTCTGAAGCAATGGCTTTTCGCGTGGAAAATGAGTTTCGTTTCGGCGTCACAGGAAGACATTTGGGCCAGTTTCGTGACTTGTGGAAGTATAACAAGGTGAAAAATTGCTATAAACCGGATGGCTCAGATAGACAGGATGTGTTACTCCGCGAGTTCCTCGTTGATTTTTCTATGGAGTTTATCGTCGCAGCGCCGGACAAAAGTGCCGTTGCAAAGCTTAGGCTGGCGTTTCTTCGGCCGCAATATGCTTTGTCAGCAGGCAATAGCGACGACATAATAAAGATTATCGACGTTAGCAAACCATCAAGGTTACAGGAACTGCCGTGCACTGATTTTGAAAACACCGTTTTGCCCGGCGATAGCACTGCCGTCTACGAACCGCTGCTGGATCTTGAACAAACTTCTATCACAGAGACGATTCGTGCACCCCAAGTCTATTTATTACCGACGGCTTTTGCATTCGACGGTGATGTTCGGCGTGTAATACGAAGGGAGCCATTTACCTTTGTTGGCTCAGCCATTTCTCTCAACAAGCCAATTCTGGCAGTTAACGTTGCTGGTGCACACGTTGCACTGATTTAGTGGAATTCTGGGCAAAAACAGATCAGTCCTACGAGGAACATCTTAAAGATGTACACACCGCCTGGAAGGAGACCATTAATGCTCTGCGGCCATTTATTGACCGTCTTGCCGAAAAGTACTACTTTGATCCGGAGCAATTTCGGCAGTGGTCACTCTTGACCATAGCGCTACACGATATTGGCAAAATGACAGAGCCTTTTCAGGAAATGATCAGAGCCAGCCGTGAGCAGAAAAAGTTTAACTATACGAACAACTATAGGCACGAACTTGCTTCTTTTGTATTTACTGCTGCAACCTGGGGCAACACCAGCTACTTAAGCAAACTGTCACAAATTCCTCTTGAAGCGATTGCCGTGGCAGGTCATCACCGGCCTCTGAATTCAGATTTGACTGCGTTTGAACGAGAAAAAGTCGCAACTCAACCGACCTATTTCGATGATGGAATATGCGAGGCCATAAGGATTGTTAACGATCTATTCAAAGAAGAGGGTTGGAGAGTCCCACCCATTTCTGCCGAAAATTCCAAATTGGACCCATATAAGAGCCTGTCAAATCTCATTGGCTGCGAGACACTTACAAAGCTCTTAGCAAGAGAACAAGGGGATGAAAGAGTTCGCGTTCTTTACTCTGTCCTAAAAGGTATCTTGCATTATGCAGACTGGCATGGTTCCGGAAAAACTAGCGTAAATTACAGCATTGAAAAACCATTCGAAATTTTGATTGATGAACTTGAGAAGCACTGTAAAAATAAAGGTATCGCATGGCAAGGTCTGCGACCTTTTCAGTCCCAATGTTCAGAATGTTCAGGAAATGTAATTGCCGTTGCCCCAACCGGAAGTGGAAAAACAGAGGCTTCGTTACTTTGGGCTATGAAAAATCTTCGCGAAATGGGAGGCGCGAAGATTATTTATCTTTTACCTACGATGGCAACGGCTAACAGTATTTGGGAGCGGCTGTGCTCTTTCTTGGGAAAAGATAATGTTGGTCTAAGTCATTCAACATCTAATTTGTTACGGGAATCACAATCAAGTGAGGACGAATCTGATAAATGGGAGAATCGACGGGATGTTTTGTTTGACCAAACTTTCATGAAGCCCGTGACAGTTGCGACCGTAGACCAGCTGCTAACAACCGGATTTAATTCCGGGCGCTGGACTGTTAAGGAAATAAATGCAGCCAACGCGGTTATTATCCTCGACGAAATTCATGCTTATGAACCCTGGACGGTTGGGCTGATTGTGTCTGCCATTCGGCATTTTGCCGATTTGGGCGCGCGCTTTCTTCTAATGAGCGCCACCTTGCCAGATCAACTCATTGATCTCTTCACTGAAGCACTGCCACAAACCCCAACGATAATAAGAGACACGACTCTTGCACGTGCCAAACGCAGCAGATATTACGTGGTTGATAAACTCCTATCGGATGCACATGATGATATTGAGAAAGCGGTTAGCGATGGACGCAGAGTTCTCGTTGTCGTTAACACCGTTGATCTCTGTCAAGAGCTGGCCGAAAGTTTCTCTCACCTGAATCCAATTTGCTACCATGCCCGTTTCATAATGAAAGAACGAAACGAGATTGAAAAACAAATAGATACCTCAAATTTCGTGATCGCTACACAGGTCGTCGAAGTCTCTCTCGACATTGATTTTGATTGGCTGTTTACCGAGTGTGCTCCGCCTGACGCGATTGCCCAAAGAGCGGGACGTGTAAATCGATACCGCGACCCAGATCGCGACAGTAGAGTTATTATTTATCATGCCTCTGAAAAGGCTTCTCGTATTTATAATCCTATCAATGACCCCGATCTTTTAAGTCGCTCATTTGAGGCTTTCAAAAACGCCCCGGAGGAAGTCACCGAACGAGATCTGGTTTCAATCGTTGAAGAGGTTTATCAAGGCCGGAGGATTGATAAAACCGAGGCCTTTAAAGAAGCTGTTATTTGCTATCAGCAAATTCAGGCGCGTCGGGCGGCAATATTGGATAGTCGTTTTGGGGAGGACAAGCAAGAAGTAACCCGTTTATCGTCATATGAAACCAAAGCGGTTATTCCAAGTTGTTTCAAGGATGAAGTGCTTAATATGAAGCCTAGTGATAGACGACGGTATGAAGTGAAAATACCACTCTGGTATTACTTTAAGGAGCGTCTGGAGGAAGAAGGTATAAGTTTCTGCAACATGGAATATGACTCAAAACTTGGTGCTCGATATCTTCAAGATAAAAATACGCTGATTCTTTAAGCTTTCTTCCCAAAGCATAACAGAATTGATGAGAAGCAATGCAACTAATCATCAACACCTACGGAGCATACCTTCGCCGCCGGGGAGAACTCTTCCAGGTAAAGGTCGATGACGCCGTCAGTGAAGTTTCCGCCCGCAAGGTTCGGTCTATCCTCATCACCACATCTGCGTCCATGTCCACGGACGCGATCCAGCTGGCAATTGAGAACAACATCGACATCATCTTTCTCGACAAGTATGGCAATCCATACGGTCGCGTCTGGCATTCCAAAATGGGTTCCACGGCGCAAATCCGGCGTAAACAACTTGAGGCGGCCGAACAGCAGCTTGGCCTTAATATAGCTTTAGGCTGGGTAAGAAAAAAATTCGACAATCAAGTCACCTTGCTCGAGCTCATGCGCAAGCGGCGTACGAGACTTTCATCGGAGCTAACCGGCGGCATTTCCCAACTGACGACTTCGCGCCAACGACTGGAAGGTCTCTCGGGAAGCTTGACTGAACGCCGCAATACTATTCTTGGAATCGAAGGCAACGCCGGGCGCGCCTATTGGAAAACGGTGAGCTTTCTTTTGCCGGAGAGATATCAATTCGCCGGCAGAAGCCGTAACCCCGCCAAAGACGAGTTCAACTGCTTGCTCAACTATTCTTACGGAGTCTTATATGGGACCGTGGAGCGGAGCTGCATTCTTGCCGGTCTGGATCCATTCGTCGGCTTTGTCCACACCGACAACTACAATAAAAAATCGCTTGTTTTCGATCTTATTGAAATGTATCGCGTCTGGGCGGACGAGACAGTCATCGGTTTGTTTGCCTCGCGCAAAGTTAAGCAGGATATGTTTGACAAGCTCGAAAACGGCATGACTCTGAATCAGGACGGCAAGGCTGTGCTAATGGGTCGCTTTTCTGAATATCTTGCGGAGAGCATTCGACATAAGGGGCGTAATGTTAAACGCCAGGATTCTGTTCAACTTGACTGCCATGCTTTTGCTCAGAAACTAATCAAGACAAAAGCCTGATGAAACAAACCGAGCAGCTTGTTTGGATCATTTACGATATTTCAGAAAACCGGTCCCGAACACGGGTTGCAAAACATTGTAAAGACGCCGGCCTGTATCGCGTGCAAAAATCTGTTTTCCTCGGAACCATTGAGCGAAACCGGCTCGATGAGCTTTCCATGAAAATTCAGGATCAGATAAATGAAGAGTCTGACAAAGTCTATATTTTTCCGATGTGCGAGCAGGATTTTCGCAAGGTCATCCTGCAAGGCCAGGCCTTTGACAAAAAAATGGTGACTGATGAAGTCATGGCGCTGATTACCTGATGGATCGTTGAATTGATAAACATGAACGGCATGGATGCGAATATCAGTTGGCAGTCGGATACAGAAGCCACACCGATGATAACCCCATCCGAAGTAATCGAATACATCTACTGCCCACGATTTATCTACTTCATGCGAGTCCTGGAAATCTCGCAACACGAAGATCGACGTTATAAAGTGTTGAAGGGACGGGAAGTTCATAAACGGCGGACACTGGAAAACAGAGAGTATCTACGAAAAAAGATTGGCGCGACGGGAAAAAGTCTGAACGTATATCTGGCGTCACCGAGTTTGAAGGTTCGGGGCATCGTGGATGAAGTCCTGACGTTAGACGACGGAAGCCTGGCGCCACTGGATTATAAATATACGCCATACAGAGAAACTGCATTTCTAACCCACCGAATTCAAATAGCTCTTTACGGTCTGCTCGTCAGAAGCGCATATAAAAGCCCAGTGTATCGCGGTTACCTGGCTTATGTTCGAGAAGGCAGTAAAATTATAGAAGTTGCGATTGATGAAGGTATTGAGAGGGAGGCTGTTGGCATCGTTGACAAGATTTTCGAAATCATAGAAACTTGTAATCTGCCTAAGCGGACAGAATCCAGGGTGCGATGTCGGGACTGTTGCTATAAAAATATTTGTGTTTAACGCGAAACATTTAGAACAGCCTGCAAATATTGACTTCAGTCTCTGCAAAATGTGTTATATCAAGCGTGAAATTGTCACCGAGGGAGGTGAAAGTGAAGAAAAAGATGGTATCTAAACACAGATCGGCGAGGACAAAGGGCCTGCATACCACTCATGTGGCTAAAAAATCGCGGCCAACGAGGATGATCCATTAGAACAAGGATTGAAACAATGTCAGCTCCAGCCAT
>ERZ1739049.117-NODE-118-length-10940-cov-17.777033_pt1 | contig 10940 bp, 9 predicted proteins | sample MGYA00581760_ERZ1739049 | MGnify/ENA primary metagenome ERZ1739049 (study PRJEB42929, sample SAMN08275522) | rhizosphere metagenome | isolation source: Rhizospheric soil replicate 2 | host: Colobanthus quitensis | place: Antarctica: Devils point, Livingston Island...
CCAGCGCCTTGTCCAGCAACGCCGTGAACTTGATCTTCTCGTTGCAGCGCAGGCAAGGGTTGGGGGTGCGACCTACGGCGTACTCGGCGATGAAGTCCTCGACCACGTCACTCGTGAAACGGGCAGCCATGTCCCAGACGTAGAACGGGATCCCGAGCATGTCGGCCACACGCCGGGCATCGCCGGCGTCCTCGATCGTGCAGCAGCCGCGCGCGCTCTCGCGCAGGGTGGCTGCATTCTGGCTCAGGGCGAGATGCACGCCGACCACCTCATGCCCAGCCTCGAGCATGCGTGAAGCAGCCACGGCCGAGTCAACGCCACCACTCATGGCGGCCACAACGTGCATCAATCGCTCGAATTCGTGCTCGTGCTCGCACTCGTGCTCGTCGCGACCTGCGCCCTTTGCGCGCGCTCGAGCGCAGCCGGCAGTGCCGCCAGGAACGCGTCGACATCCGCCGCGGTGGAGGTGTGTCCGAGCGTCAGCCGCAGGGCTCCGCGGGCCTGTCGTTCCGACATACCCATGGCCAGCAGGACGTGGCTCGGCTGAGGAACGCCGGCCTGGCACGCCGAACCGGTGGAGCACTCGACGCCGGCAGCGTCGAGCAGATAGAGCAGGGAGTCGCCGTCACAACCGGGAACGAGCAGGTGCGCGTTGCCCGGCAGGCGCCGTATGCCGTCCCCGGGCTCCCAGTCGCCAGTCACCTGAATCCCGAAGCCGGCATCCTGGGCACCCCGAATCAGCTTGTCGCGCAAGGCAACCAGCCGCTCAGCTTCTGCCTCCCTGTAGGTCGTGGCGTGCTGCATGGCCACGGCGAAGCCACGGATAGCCGGGGTGTCCAGCGTGCCGCTCCGGAGCTGACGTTCCTGGCCACCGCCGTGGGTTAGCGGCACGAGGGTGGCATCGCGTCGAGCCAGCAGCGCACCGACGCCCTGCGGACCACCGACCTTGTGGCCGCTGATGCTCATCAGGTCGAGCCCGCTCCTGGCGAAGTCGACCTCGACCTGGCCGACGGCCTGGACGGCGTCACTGTGCACCGGGATGCCGAACTCGTGCGCCACTGCTGCGATCTCGGCAATCGGCTGCACGGTGCCGACCTCGTTGTTGGCCCACATCACGCTGACGAGCGCAACCGAGTCGGGGTCGGCCTCGATGGCGACACGCACCGTCTCTGGATGGACGCGCCCGACGTGGTCCACCTCGAGCCAGGTGACCTTGGCGCCTTCGTGTGCCTCCAGGAAGTCGACACAGTCCAGGACGGCGTGGTGCTCGACCACGCTGACCAGCAGCCGAACCCGCCGGGGATCGGCATCGCGTCGGGACCAGAACAGGCCCTTGATGGCCAGGTTGTCGGACTCCGTGCCACCAGAGGTGAACAGCACCTCGGAGGGGCGGGCGCCAAGAGCCTGGGCAATCGTCTCGCGGGACTCCTCGACGACACGACGCCCAGCACGACCGGAGGTGTGCAGGGAGGAGGCGTTGCCGACCGTCGCCATCTGCGCAGTCATCGCCTCGATCGCCTCAGGCAGCATCGGCGTGGTCGCCGCATGGTCGAGGTAGACAAAGGAGTCGCGCACCAACTGAGTCTACGTTGGAGCGCCGCGCCTCCGGACAACGCGAAGTGGGCCCGTGTTACGGCACCTGTGCCCGTCAAACAGGCAATATGGCGCTCCGCGTGCTTCGCTCAGGCATGTTTGCAGGCGACGGCCGAGAGGTTTGCCTGTTTGACCGCAGGTCAGCCCCAGGACTCCGGCATCAGACTCCGCGCCTAGTCTCCTCTTCCATGACCTTGGAGCTGGGCGAACACATCTGGTGGCACTACTACCACTCCTACGCGGTGGACCATGTGCTCGACATCTGGGTAACCCCTGACCGCGCGTGTCACCGGAAGGACGAGGACGAGCTCGCCGCAGCCGTTGTCCAAGGCCTATGCAGCCCCGAGGTTGCAGCGTCGATCACGCGTACTGCGGACGTAGCTGAGGCGGCCGTCGCATCGTGGCAGTCCCCGTTCGCCGATGGCTGGGAGGACTGGCGACCGGATCCGGGGTGGATGATGCCACCCCTCCCGCAAGGCGCGGCGCGGGAGTTCGACCTCACGCCCGACCACGATCGACAGCCGTCAAGAACCGCCGCGGCGCCGTCACATCACAGTCGCTCTAGCCAGGCGTGACCGGGGTGGACCTGCGCGAGCGTGTCCCGCAGCCAGGCACGCTGGTGTTCGTCGAGCAGAGGCACGATGGCCGCGAAGTCTGCCTCGTCCCTTGGCCACGCCTGACGGGCCTTGAACAGCAAAAGGATCTCAGGGTTGATGTAACGGATGCCCCCACCGTCCACCCAGGTCGCCGAGTCCAGCGGCAAGGTCATCGACAGGAGCCTGCGGTTGACCCATCTACCGGGCTCAGCCGGGTCACAGATCACGTCGTACTCCCACGGCGAGGCGGCGTTGCGACGTAGCCACATCTGCAGGAAGTCCTGGGGGAACCGGTCGTCCGGGTCGTCGGCCATGATCGGGCTCAAGGTGCCGCTGTCGTTGCGCCAGATGTGAGTCCGAGCTGCAAGGTGCTCGCGGAACTTCCCCAGATCCCCGCGCCGGATGGCGATGTCGACGTCCTCGTGCGACCGGCTCACCCCGGTGAAGGCCTCCGCGGCCCAGCCACCGACGACCCACCAGCTGCCGGCATAGCCGTCGAGCAGCTCGGCCGCGTCCTGCGGCGTGTGGGGTGTCCACGCGCCATACAGCTGGGTGAAGTCCTCATCGCTCAGGTCGTTCAGGGCCATGGGAGGCAACGTACATCGGCGCCCGCCCCGTGAGGGACGAACGCCGATGCGTATGCAGTGCTGGTCGCCTACGCCGTGTGGATCGCGCATGCCGATCTGGTCGCGTCAGCCCTTGGCCTTCTTGACTGCTTCGGTGGCCTGCGGCAGGACCTTGAACAGGTCACCGACGACACCGAAGTCGACCAGCTCGAAGATGGGCGCCTCTTCGTCCTTGTTGATCGCGATGATCGTCTTGGACGTCTGCATGCCGGCTCGGTGCTGGATGGCACCGGAGATGCCCGCCGCGACATACAGCTGCGGTGAGACCTGCTTGCCGGTCTGGCCGATCTGGGTGGTGTGCGGGTACCAGCCGGCATCAACGGCAGCGCGCGAGGCGCCCACAGCGGCGCCCAGGGAGTCGGCAAACTCCTCGACCGTGGAGAAGTCACCGCCGGTGCCACGGCCACCGGAGACCACGATCGCGGCCTCGGTCAGCTCGGGACGGCCGGTCGCAGCCCTGGGCTGACGGTCGGTGATCCGGGCCCCTTTGGCGCCCTCGGAGATCGAGACCTCGACGACCTGCTCGACCGCAGCACCCGAAACCGCCTCCGGCGCAGCCGAGTTCGGCTTGACCGTAACGATCGGTGTGCCCTTGGTGACTGTGGCCTGCACGGTGTAGCCACCCGCGAATACGGACTGGGTCGTGCGCACTGCGCCACCCTCACCGGCCTGTACGTCGACGGCGTCGGTGATCAGACCGGAGTCGGTCTTGATCGAGAGGCGACCGGCGATCTCCTTGCCCTCGGTGGAGGACGGGATCAGGACTGCCGCCGGTGAGGCCGCGGCGACGAGCTGCGCAAGCACCTCGGCCTTGGGGGCCACGAGGAAGTCAGTGACATCGGCGGACTCCACCCGGTATATCTTCTCGGCGCCGTACTGCGCCAGGACCTCCTTGGCAGCATCGAACCCCGGCCCAACCAGGACTGCGGACGGCTCGCCGAGGCGGCGGGCAATCGTGAGCAGCTCCAAGGTGGTCTTGCGGACCGCACCGTCGACGTGGTCGACCAGAACGAGAACTTCAGCCATCTGTTACTCCTACCTTCTGTTCGGGTGAGCAGCCTGTTCGGGCGAGCTATTTGTCCGAGTGAGCAGCCTGGTCGGGTTCAGACGAACTTCTGGGCGGTCAGGAACTTGGCGAGCTCGGTGCCGCCGTCACCGTCATCGGTAACGATCTGGCCCTTCGCCCGTGGCGGACGCTTGGTGAACGACTCGACTGTGGTCCAGGCGGCGGCCAGGCCCACCGAGCCGGAGTCGAGGCCGAGGTCAGCAAGCGACCACGTCTCGACCGGCTTCTTCTTGGCAGCCATGATGCCCTTGAAGGACGGGTAGCGCGGCTCGTTGATCTGGTCGGTGACCGAGACCAGCGCGGGCAGCGAAGCAGAGATCGTCTCGGAGGCCACGTCCCCGTCGCGACGAATGGTCACCGTGCCACCCTCGAGCGTCAGCTCGGAGGCCAGGGTCACCTGGGGCAGGCCCAGACGCTCGGCGAGCATGGCCGGAACCACGCCCATCGTGCCATCCGTGGACGCCATACCGGTCAGGATCAGGTCCGGGCTGCCAATCTTCTTCACGGCTGCTGCCAGGATCAGTGAGGTCGCCACGGCATCGGATCCGTGGATCGCCTCGTCGCTGACGTGCACCCCCGCGTGGGCACCCATCTGCAGGGACTTCTTGATGGCATCGGCGGCCTTGGCGGGGCCGACGGTCAGAACGGTGACGGTGTTCTCCGCCACTCCGCCCTCGGCAGCCTCCGCGAGCTTCAGGCCCGCCTCGATCGCGTACTCGTCGAGCTCCGAGAGCAGACCCTCAACACCGCGGTCGGTGGTGTTGTCCGACTCGTTGAAGGTGAGCTCGGCCTGGGCGTCGGGAACGTACTTGATACAGACGACGATGTTCATCGTTGGCTCGTCCTCTTCCGTAGGGGTGTGCTTCGCAACTGATGTGATTGTGGGTTTCGGGACATCTTGGCAGCCCTGACCGCCGGAACGAAATGCTCGTGGACCGTGATGCCTGACACCTCGCCAGACCGCGGGCAAGCGGCGGGAGGGGCCTAGCGACCTTCGAACTGCGCCTTGCCAGGGCCGTGTTCGACGAAAGAGGCCATGCCGATATCACGGTCACGGGTCGCGAAGACGCCGGCAAACTGCATCCGCTCGATCTCCAGGCCCGTGTCGAGATCGACCTCGAGGCCACGGTCGATGGCTTCCTTGGCCGCACGGATGGCGTATGCCGGACCGCCCACGTAGCGCTCGACCCGCCGACGGGCCGCGGCGTAGACGTCCTCGGGCGGGACAACCTCGTCCACGAGGCCGATCCGCAGGGCTTCCTCGGCCGAGACGAAGCGCCCGGTGAAGATGATGTCCTTGGCCCGGGCAGGACCGATCAGCCGCGAGAGTCGTTGGGTGCCACCGGCTCCCGGAATGACGCCGAGCAGCACCTCGGGCTGGCCCAGCTTGGCGTTGTCAGCAGCAACCCGGAAGTCGCAGGCCAGCGTGAGCTCACAGCCGGCACCGAGCGCGTAGCCGGTGATGGCGGCCACGGTGGGCTTGGGGATCCGGGCGATCGCGATGAATGCGGCCTGCAACGCCGCCGAGCGGTCGACCATGTCCGTGTAGGACATCGGCTGCATCTCCTTGATGTCAGCGCCGGCCGCGAAGACCTTCTCGCCGCCATAGACGATGACCGCAGAGACGTCGCGTCGCGCGCTGACATCGACCGCGGCCGCGTGCAGTGCATCCTGGATCTCGGCGTTCAGCGCGTTCATTGGGGGGCGGTCCATGCGAATGGTGCCGATGCCACCCTCGACCTCGAGACGGACGAAGTTGCTCATGCCTGCTCCACTCCCGCGCCATCGTCCTGTGTCCGGCCCATGATCGTCTCGTGCCACATGTGGACCGCCGACAGCACCAGCTGGGTGGTCACGACAAGGAGCCCCTTGACGTCGGTGTCCGGGCCGATGACGTGCTCGCCGGTCACGACGAGGGTCTCGTTCGCGATGCCCGCCTTGACCACGTTGAGACGCAGGGTCAGCTCGTTGCAGGCGCTGAGCTGGGACAGCGCGTCCTGGGGGACGTCGGCGCCGATCTGCCACTGCCCGAAGACTCGCATGATGGTGAAGTCGCCTTCCATGCAACGTACGAACAGCTGCTGGTCCTGAACGGTGAAAGCCACATCGCCTTCGTCGTCGATATTGGGCCCGAAGCCCTCGTCGATCAAGGCGTCGAGCACACGTCCGCGGAGTGGGTGCTCGCTGGGCGGGGGCGGAAAGCTCGGCAGCGACGTCGGATCGGTCATGTGTCTAACGTAACGACTGCCTACGCTTGTGGCCATGCGCCCCTCCCGCGATCTCCCTCCCCGGCACGGGGCTACCGTGACGCCCGATGGAGTGGACTTCGCTGTCTTTGCGGGGCACGCGGACAAGGTCGAGATCTGCCTTTTCGAGGCAGGAGACACGACCGGAGCCACTGAGCGCAGGGTCAGCCTGCCGGGACACGCCCATGGGACGTGGTTCGGCTCGGTTCCCGGGCTCCGCGTCGGACAGAGGTATGGCGTGCGTGCGCTCGGGCCCTGGCTGCCCGCAGAGGGTATGCGGTACAACGCTGACAAGCTGCTGCTGGACCCCTGCGCCCGTGCGATCGAAGGTCAGGTGACCTGGCGCCCAGAGGTGTTCGGCCATGTCGTGGACGCCCAGCTCCGCGGTGACCCCGACTTCAGGGACCGGCGCAACAGCGCGGCATACGTGCCAAGGTCCGTGGTCGTCGACAACCGTTTCGACTGGGGTGACGACGCGTCGCCACAGGTCCCATGGGCTGAGACCGTCATCTATGAGACGCACGTCCGCAACCTCACCAAACGCCATCCCGAGATCCCGGAGTGGCTTCGAGGGACGTATGCCGCGATGGCACACCCCGCCACCATCGCTCACCTGCAGGCACTCGGGGTGACATCGGTGGAGCTCCTGCCGGTCCATGCGTTCAGCCACGAGCCCGAGCTGGTGCAGCGAGGACTGCAGAACCATTGGGGCTACAACACTCTGGGATTCTCAGCACCCCAAGCGGCGTATGCCGCGTCCAACAGTCCCCAGGGGGGGCTCGACGAGTTCAAGGGCATGGTCAAGGGGCTCCATGCTGCGGGCCTCGAGGTCATTCTCGACGTCGTCTACAACCACACCTGCGAGCAGAGCCGCATCGGAGCCACCCTGTCGTTGCGGGGGCTGGACAACCGCGCCTACTACCGCCTGGATGAGCGCGGTCGTGACATCGACGTGACCGGATGCGGCAACACTCTCGACCTTCGCCACCCGATGGTCGCTCTGCTGGTTCTGGACTCCCTGCGGTACTGGGTGCAGGAGTGCCACGTCGACGGTTTCCGGTTCGACCTCGCGGTGGCGCTCGGACGTGGTCGCGACGACGCGTACGACCCGAACCATCCGTTCCTGGTCGCGCTGCGGACCGACCCGGTTCTCTCGCGGGTCAAGCTGATCGCCGAGCCGTGGGACCTCGGCGTGCACGGTTGGCGCACCGGCCAGTTCCCACCGCCGTTCGCTGAGTGGAACGACCATTTCCGTGATGCGGTGCGCACATTCTGGCTGCCGGATGTCGAGCGCTCGGCTCACCTCGAACCCGGCAACGGAGTTCGCGAGCTGGCGACGCGACTTGCCGGCTCGCAGGACCTGTTCGGCGCCCACGATCGTGGGCCGACGGCGTCGGTCAACTACGTCGCCGCGCACGACGGATTCACCCTCGCCGACACGACCATCTATGCCTACCAGGTCAACAGCGCCGATGGTGCCGGCAACCAGGACGGCCACACCGGCCACACCGGCCACACCGACCACGCCGACCACCGGTCCTGGACCCAGCGCAGGGAAGGGCCTGGGGTCAACACGCCGGAGATGGCAGCGCGGCGACGCTCGATAAGAAACATGCTCGCCACCGAGCTGCTCGCCACCGGCGTGCCGATGATCAACGCCGGGGACGAGTTCGGACGCTCCCAGCAGGGCAACAACAACGCCTACTACCAGGACAACCCGGTGTCATGGTTCGACTGGGACCTCGAGCCGTGGCAGCGCGAGCTACTGGCGACGACGCGCTTCCTGACCAAGCTCAGAGCCACGAATCCTGTTCTGCGACAATGATCCTTCTTCACCGGGCACTTGTCCTACCATGACGGCATGACCGACCTGCAGTGGCTTGCCGCAAACGGTCGGCCGATGTACGACGGCACCTGGGACGACCCACACACCCGGACCCTCACGATGGTGCTCGACGGCTCACGAGTCGGTGGAGACTCGTTCTTGATCGTCTTCCACGGTGGCGCTCTGGACACCGAGGTGACCCTGCCGGCGCGAGGCAACGGTGCGGCATACCGGCCGGTCTGGGACAGCGCGTGGGATCTGCCCATGGAGTCCTCGGACACCGTGGGCGCGGGACCGGTCACCGTCACGGCAGCCTCGATCCGGGTCTACACCCTGGTCCCATGACCGCTGGGTTCGATGACCGCTGGGTTCCATGACGGCTGGGTTCCAAGACAACTGATGGCGCGGAACCCGTTGTCAAGCATGGGGTTCCGCGCGATCAGCTCAGGCGGTCAGGCGTTTGCGACCAGACCCATCTCGGCCGCGCTCGCCATGCCGGGGTGCTTGGGAAGAACCCGAACGGTGTAGCCGAAGACACCTGTGCGGGTCAGCACCAGGTCACCCTCGAAGCGGTGCCGACCAGCCTCGTAGGTCTCGGCGAAGGCCAGGGGCGCCGTCTCGATGTCCCGCAGGTCGTCGGACTCAGAGGTTCGACCGTGCACCAGCTGGACGTCGACCTCGTCGGGGCGCAGATCACCCAGGGACGCGAACACGCGCACGTGAAGGGTGTCGCCGACCTGTGGAGAGTCCGAGACACCTGATGGCTCAACGTGATCCACGCGAACGCCGGGCCAGCTGGCCCTTGCACGGGCCTTGTAGGCGGCGAGGTCCCGGGCACCGGCCCAGGTGTGTCCGTCCATGGCATGGCCCGCGCGGGCCGCGGGGCCGTAGAGCTCGGTGACGTACTCCCGAACCTGGCGGGATGCCAGCACCTTCGGACCCAGTGTGGACAACGTGTGCTTCATCATCGACAACCAGCGTTGGGGCAGCCGGTCGTCATCGACGTCGTAGAACCGCGGTGTGACGGAGCCCTCGATGAGGTCGTAGAGGGCGGCCGCCTCGATGTCGTCGCGGCGGTCCGGGTCGTCCACGCCGTCTGCGGTCGGGATGGCCCAGCCGTTCTCGCCGTCGTACCACTCGTCCCACCAGCCGTCCAGGATCGAGAGGTTCAGCCCACCGTTCAGAGCGGCCTTCATACCGGACGTGCCGCACGCCTCGAATGGGCGCAGCGGGTTGTTCAGCCAGACGTCGCAGCCCGGGTAGAGGTACTGCGCCATCTCGATGTCGTAGTTCGGCAGGAAGACAATTCGGTGACGGACCTCGGGATCGTCCGCGAACTTCACCATCTGCTGGATGAGCCTCTTGCCGTTCTCGTCGGCCGGGTGGGCCTTGCCCGCGATGACGATCTGAACCGGACGCACGGGGTCCAGAAGGATCTTCTTCAGGCGCACGGGATCGCTCAGTATGAGGGTCAGCCGCTTGTAGGTCGGGACCCTGCGGGCGAAACCGATGGTGAGCACGTCGGGATCCAGAATGTCCTCGGTCCAGCCGAGCTCGGCCGGGCTCGCGCCACGCTTGAGCCAGCTGGACCTCACCCGGCGACGGGCCTCGACGACGAGCTGCTCACGCAGGTCCCGCTTGGTAGCCCAGATCTCGTCACCAGGGATGTTGATGATGCCCGCCCACGCGTTCTCCTCGGCGGCCGCAGTGGTCCCCAGGTGCTTTGCTGCGAGCTCGTAGACCTTGCGGTCGACCCAGGTAGGGGCGTGAACACCATTGGTGACACTCGTGATCGGAACTTCGGTGTCGTCGAACCCGGGCCAGAGACCATCGAACATCTGGCGGCTCACGACGCCGTGCAGCTTGGAGACTCCGTTTGCCCGCTGCGCCAGGCGCAGTCCCATGACCGCCATGTTGAACAAGCCGGCCTCGCCGCCGGGGTAGTCCTCGGCGCCCAGTGCCAGCAGGCTCTCGAGCGGCACACCGGTGACGGCGTTGTCGCCACCGAAGTACAGCCGGATCTGGTCGGCGCTGAAACGGTCGATACCCGCCGGGACGGGCGTGTGCGTGGTGAAGACCGTGCCCGCGCGGACCGCCTCAAGGACCTCGTCGAAGCTCATGTCGTGTTCACTGCACAGCTCGCGCATCCGCTCGATGCCCAGGAACCCGGCGTGACCCTCATTGGTGTGGAACACGTCTGGAGCCGGCGCACCGGTCAGCCGTGACCACAGGCGTAGGGCGCGGACCCCTCCTATGCCGAGCAGCATCTCCTGCTGAAGTCGCAGCTCGCCGGTGCCGCCATAGAGCCGGTCGGTGATGCCGCGAGCTGCATCGTCGTTGTCCTGAACTTCGGAGTCGAGCAGCAGCAAGGGAACCCGACCGACCTGGGCCTTCCACACGTGGGCACGGAGCACCCGGCCGCCGGGAAGGTCGATGGTGATGGTGCACGGGGTCCCGTCGGCTTCACGCAGCAGTGCCAGAGGCAGTCCATCAGGGTCCAGGACCGGGTAGGTCTCCTCCTGCCAGCCGTCGAACTTCAGCGACTGCTGGAAGTAGCCGGTCTTGTAGAACAAGCCCACACCGACGACTGGCAGACCCAGGTCCGAGGCCGCCTTGAGGTGATCACCAGCCAGGATTCCCAGGCCCCCGGAGTACTGCGGCAGCGCCTCGGTGATGCCGAACTCGGGGCTGAAGTAGGCGATCGCCGCTGGAGCGCCACCGTCTACCTCCGCAGCCCATCCTTGGTACCACCGTGGCTCACTGAGATAGACCGCGAGATTCTGGATCGCGCCGTGAACCTTGTTCACGAAGGTCTCGTCGGAGGCAAGGGCCCGGAGCTCGTCAGCCGAGAGCGCGGACAACATGGCGGTGGGGTCCTTGCCAACCGCGGACCAGCGCACCGGGTCGATCTCGGAGAAAAGGTCCCGCGTTGAGGGGTGCCAGCACCAGCGCAGATTGCTGGCGAGCTCTCCCAGGGGGCTGATCGAC
>ERZ1739049.118-NODE-119-length-10935-cov-8.950000_pt1 | contig 10935 bp, 11 predicted proteins | sample MGYA00581760_ERZ1739049 | MGnify/ENA primary metagenome ERZ1739049 (study PRJEB42929, sample SAMN08275522) | rhizosphere metagenome | isolation source: Rhizospheric soil replicate 2 | host: Colobanthus quitensis | place: Antarctica: Devils point, Livingston Island...
ACGTAGAAGGGAACACCGGGCTCCTTGGCCAGGACCGACACCATATAGGTTCCGCTCTTGTTGGCAACATCACCGTTTCCTGCTATACGATCGGATCCGACGACAACCGCGTCGATCTCACCCTTCTTGAAGAAGTAGCCGGACATGTTGTCGGTGATCAGCGTACATGGGATACCCTCCTGCTGAAGCTCCCATGCGGTCAGCCTGGCGCCCTGCAAAAAAGGCCGGGTCTCGTCGACAAACACGTGGATCGTCGGATCGCGCTTGAAAACCGAGCGGATAACCCCTAGCGCCGTACCGTAGCCGGCTGTCGCCAGCGCTCCGGCGTTACAGTGCGTAAGAATGCGTGCTCCCTTTGGGAAAAGCGGCGCCGCGTGCTCGCCCATGGCCACGCACATGGCTACATCTTCGTCGAGTATCTCCTGTGAGCGGACTTTGAGCCGGGTGCGAATCTCATCCACATCGCCGGGTCCGTTATAGACCTTTGCCTGCTGTTCCAGCGCCCAACCCAGGTTGTAGGCAGTCGGTCGGGTAGCAAAGAGACCTTCTGCGGCTTCGTCGAGGTCCCTTTTCAGATCTTCCGGGGTTGTAGCCGCGGATTGCATGGCGGCCAGCGCCATACCCATGGCCGTTGCCACACCGATAGCCGGTGCCCCGCGAATCACCATTGTCTTGATGGAGTCACCCACTTCCTGCCATGTGGTGTGATGGATGTATTCCTCGTTGAGCGGCAACACCCTCTGGTCGATCATCACTACCTCGTCGCCCTGCCACTCTATGGTATTGACTGAATAGCCGCTCGCGTTCATTTGCCTACCTTAAATCACTTATGACCGGTTTCGTAATCAGATTCCTCGCTGTTTTCTGGATGAGGCCGGCTCTTATGTCCCTTCGTTCCAGGAAGCCAGGTACGCTACCTGTTCCGGGGTGAGTTCATCGATGTGCATGCCCATCGTCTCCAGCTTGAGGGCGGCAATATGCTCATCGATATCCGCCGGCACGGGATAGACCTTGTTTTCCAGTGACTCATGGTTCTGGACGATGAACTCGGCCGCAAGCGCCTGGTTGGCGAAGCTCATATCCATGACCTGGGCCGGATGTCCCTCCGCGGCCGACAGGTTTACCAGCCGGCCTTCGGCCAGCAGGAAGAGGACACGACCGTCGGGCAGCGTGTATTCCTCCATGAAGTCGCGCACGGTGCGGTTCGATGTGGACATTGTCTCCAGGGCCGGGATGTCGATCTCGACGTTGAAGTGTCCGGTGTTGCAGATGATGGCGCCGTTCTTCATGACCTCCATATGCTCGCCACGAATGACGTGCTTGTCGCCGGTGGCGGTTACAAATAAATCGCCGTATTTGGCGGCGTCGGCGATTGGGGCTACCCGGTAGCCGTCCATAACCGCTTCAAGCGCCCGTAGCGGATTGACCTCGGTAACGGTGATCCTTGCGCCCATGCCGGATGCGCGCATGGCGACGCCCCTGCCGCACCAGCCGTAACCGGCGACGATTACGTCAAGGCCTGCCAGCAGCATGTTGGTGGCGCGGATGATGCCGTCGATTGTGGACTGTCCGGTGCCATAACGGTTATCGAACATGTGTTTGGTGTTGGCCTCGTTGACAGCAACCACGGGGAACTTGAGAACGCCGTCGGCCTCCATGCTCTGCAGGCGGATAACGCCGGTTGTCGTCTCTTCGGTGCCGCCAAGGATATCGCCGATCTGGTTCTCGTACTCGGCATGCACCACGCCGATGACGTCCGCGCCATCGTCCATGGTCACCTGCGGACGGTGCTTGACGGCGGCGGTAATATGTTTGTAATAGGTGTCGTTGTCCTCACCCTTGATGGCGTAAGTGCTGATGCCATAATGCTTGACCAGGGCCGCCGCCACGTCGTCCTGCGTGCTCAATGGGTTGGAGGCGCAAAGCACCACGTCGGCGCCGCCGGCCTTGAGTGTGCGGGCAAGATTGGCTGTCTCGGTAGTCACATGCAGGCAGGCCGAAATGCGTATACCCGCCAGTGGCTGCTCCTTCTCGAACCGCTCGCGGATCGAAGCCAGAACGTTCATCCTTTTTTCAATCAGATCTATCTTGAGCTTGCCCTTGTCGGCAAGACCAAGGTCTTTGACATCGTGAGCTACAACTTCAGACACTTTTCTCTCCTTGTTAGATTTCCATTTCTTCCCTCAGGACAGAAAAAACAGGGCTGCAGGCGAAACCTTACAGCCCGGAAAGTTTTTTTGTTTCCGCCTTGGGGTAAAGCGAAGCTATTTTACCGCCTGATCGGGCAGAGCGGCAACGAATAGTTTAACAAATGCAGGCGATATAGTGTAGATGGTCATCGGCACACCAGCTTCCATGGAATCACCTTGTAGCCGGCCCGCTTCAGGCCAGCTGCTTCTTGAGGTTCTCTATCCGCGCCACCGGCGAAGGATCGATGCCGTACAGAGCGGCCAGGTAAAGCGAAAGATAATCCCCGAGGTTGATGCTGGAAAGCAGCCTTGCCAACCTGCACTCGCCGGAGCTGGTAAAACGCGCTATCTCACCGACATAGTTCTCCAGCAGTTCGGCGGTGACATCCATGCGCTTCCTGTTCTGGGGATGCAGCTTGCCATCGGTCAGATAGATTACCCGGAACCTCTCCATGTCGGTGGACGGATGCTCCCAGCCGACGATCTCATTGTGGTTGAGCTCGGGGAACTGATGGGCGAAGGCAAGCGCCTTGGCGTTCTCGTTGATCTGGCACTTCCAGCGATTCGCCGCGACAGCGGTTACTTCGGCGCCGTATATGACCGGGATGCGCTCAAACAGATCGGCCGCAAGCTGCTTGGCGGGGTTTGATGCCGACGGACTTTCAAGTCCGTAAGAATCGACCAGGCTCGACAGTACCGCGGCAGCCTCACGCACATCTTCCTCGACAGCCTCGATCAGGCCCAGGCTTTCAAGACACGCGGCGATGGGCACGGAAAGCCAGCCCATGGCTGCGCGTGGTTGCAGGCTGCTGGGAACCTCGATAAAAGGAAGATCCCTGGCGGCGGCGATCTCTCCGACCTTGCCACCCGTGCTGGCGCATATTATGCGACAACCACGCTCGAGCGCCTCGTTGAGGCAGGAGATGGTCTCCTCGGTATTTCCAGAGTAGCTGATGATAAAAACGAGGCTGCGGCTGCTGATCCAGTGTGGAAGATTATAGCCACGGACGGTCACCATGGGACTTGGCAGCTCGGCGTCGTAAACGGAAGCGATCACGTCGCCGCCGATTGCCGAACCCCCCATGCCGGCAACCGCTATCCCACCTACCTCGCCTCCGGCATCGAGGGCCACGCGACGCCCCGCCTCATATGCTTCGAGCAGCTGGCCGGGCAGTCCGCCCACCATGCCGAACTGGTTCTGTGTATCGAGGCCACGGATGGCCGCGACATCGTCGAGCTTTTCAAGCAAAGATTCTTTATCCGATTTCGACAAGGCCGTGCTCACCTACTCCAGATTCGCGGCCACTGATGGAAAGCGGCTCAATTTCGATAGTATCAACTGCTGTATCTCGTCGCGGCGCTCGGGAGTCTTCGCCTCGCAACGCACGACAACCACGGGGGACGTGTTCGATGCGCGCACAAGGCCCCAGCCGTCGGGAAAAACAACCCGCACACCGTCGATATCAATAACCTCGTAGTCCCGGGAAAATTCTTCCTTGACCGCATCGACGATAGCGAACTTCTCATCATCGGTGGACTCGATGCGCATCTCGGGCGTCGCATAATAAGTTGGAACATCGGAAAGCAGCTCGGAAAGCTTAGCCCCTTTTCGCGAAACGAACTCCACGAGGCGGCAGGCGGAATATATGGCATCGTCGTAACCGAAGTAACGGTCCGCGAAATAAATGTGCCCGCTCATCTCGCCCGCGAGAAGGGCCTTTTCCTCGCGGATCTTGGCCTCGATGAGCGAGTGGCCGGTCTTCCACATGAGCGGCTTGCCGCCGTGGGCTTCGATATCTTCAATCAGCGCCTGCGAGCACTTGACCTCGAAGATGATGGTGCCGCCGGGGTTGAATTCGAGGATGTCGCGGGCGAAAAGGATCATCAGCTGGTCGCCCCAGACGATCTCGCCGCTGTCAGTCACGGCGCCGATGCGGTCGGCGTCACCGTCGAACGAAATACCCATGTCCGCGCCCTCGCGAGCGACCGTTTCGATCAGGTCCTCGAGATTGGCCGGTACGGTCGGGTCGGGGAAATGGTTGGGGAAATTTCCGTCAAGCTCGCAGTAAAGCTCGACTACCTCGCAGCCCAGCTGCCTTAAAAGGCCCGGTGCCACATTGCCACCAACGCCGTTGCCCGCGTCTACAACGACCTTCAGCGGCCGTTCGACCTTGATGTTGGCGGCGATATATGCGACATAGGCGGGGACCGGATCGGCGGTTGTTACCTTGCCTTCACCCCTGGGGAAAACGCCTTCTTCGATGATGCCGCGCAGCTTCTGTATTTCCTCGCCATATATAGTGCCGTGACCGCGGCAGAGCTTGAAGCCGTTATACTGCGGCGGATTGTGGCTGCCGGTGATCATTACTCCGGCCTGCCTGCCGTATTCCTGCAGTGAAAAATAAAAGGCGGGTGTTGGCAGCTCGCCCACGTCGATGACATCACATCCGGTGGATGTGATACCGCTGATGAGAGCGTCCCGGAAGGGCGCTGAACTTGGCCGATTGTCACGGCCGACGATGGCCTCGTTATAACCGAAGGATTTCATATAAACGCCGTAGCCCTTGCCCAGCAGCTCAACGGTTGCGATATCCAGGTCCTTATCTACCAGCCCCCTTACGTCGTACTCACGAAAGATGTGGGGGTTGATGCTTTCGGTCACGCTCTCCTCCTGTGTAGATTGAAGATTAATCCGTATTTTACCGGAAACGTACTATAACTGACGGGGGCGTTGCAGACAATCAGGTGTCTGCCGCCGGATTATTGTTCGATCTTCCAGTTGCCGTCTTCCGTTACCATTGAGAAGGTGCGACTGGTCGGCTCATCCTCACGCCCCGGCACGACCGCTATAGCCGTCCAGAGAACCATGGCCTTCTTGTCATCTTCGATCTTCTCTTCGGTGACCTTGAAATCATTAAGCCTGAAACCTGCCGGATAGATGCTTTCGTACTGAGCCACAAAGTCATCCCGTGATATTTCCTTGCGGACGGGCGACTGATTTGCCAGCAAGTCATAAATCTCACCGAATTTGCGGTCGTTCATCTGACGGGCAAAATCCTCGGCCACGTTAGTCGGGCTCGGACCGCCGCAGCCGGCCGCAAGGAGTGCCAGTAACACGGCCATTAAGGTCAGTGCCGCGGGAGCTGTTGTTTTGAGAAACATGCCCTTTCTCATTTTCCCTCTTCCTGTTTGCCACCTTGGCCTGGCGGCGCAATTAATCAGATTTTTCCTTGCCGCCGCTTTTTCCTCTTTATTAATGATCCGCCCCGGGAGACCGCGCCGCGCGCGCCTCCGGTACGAAGATGATAGCGCAGACGTCCGAGATAATATCGCAGGCCCTTATCCGGCACCGCTGATGGTGACCTCCAGATGAACATGTCCGGCTCATCCGTCCCAGACTCCATACGGCTTTCAGCGGCCCTGCCTGCCAGGATAGAATCAATATCGCCGCCCGCAAGATTCTTCAAACTTGCCGCCACGGGCCGGGACGTCTCGTTCAGAAACGGATTGCGATCCAGCACTTCCCGGTCACAGATTACCACTTCAGACGCACTTGCCAGCAAACCGATGTTGCGACGAGTGTAATATACGACAGCGAAACCCGGATGCGAAAGTCCGGTTTTCTCAGGAACGGCGAGGATCACATCGCAGGCGCGGGCAAGCGCTTCGGCCAGTGTCCAGGCAAGGTGATACTGCCCGGCGCCAACTGGACCGGATGCCGGAACCACCCCTTGCCCCGCAGCTTCGCGTCCCGCATCTACGTCGATTGCGTCCGGGCCGTGAGCGGGTTCTCCGGTTATAATAAGAACCCTGATTCTGACATTGCTGTTCATGCCTGGTGTGTTTCCATATTCATGCTCTTTAGTTTACGCCCAGGCGTTGACCATTTGTAGCCATCCGGAGAAAGTCGGTTTTTTTCAGATTTGCCCCCTTATGCCCAAAGTCTACAATATCCTTGACTTGACTTATTCTTCAAGCCCTGTACAATTCGGGACGATGAATCTCGAATGGGAAAGATCAGGGGACCCGAACGGGATTACAGGTATATTGGATAATCCTGCCGAAAAAGGACCCGTTGACGTATTTAGCACACAGTTGCTATACTGAAGCGGCAAATTTCTCCGCAAATTGCGAGATATGGTTTCGTAATAGGCGGAACTGGCTATATCACCCCCATATTCAAGAAAACACAATTTCCAAGGAGGCACGATGATTTTGCGACGTTTATTCGCGATTTATGAAATGCCGTCGCCCCCTGTCTCAAGCAAGGACCACGAGAACAGAAAAAGGGAAATGAGAAGAGGGGCCGTCAAGAAGTCCGCAAGCGGAAGCCTTCTGCTGCACAAGGGTAAATATAGTACTCAAGCTGATATCGATAGTAGAAAACAGAGGATTTTCGGTAAATCATAGATGGCTGAAACCGAATCCCATGGTGCCATCCTCGAAATCGACGTTTTCCAACTCCGGGAAAAATTCAAGCAAGCCGAAAAGGCAATTAAGATTATTGAGGTTTATCATGATGACCTTGTTATCCCCTCCGTAAATCAGCTTCGCTATGCTGGCTTTCATCTCACAAAATATCTTGTAAATCCCGACGATCAAACTCAACTACACAAAGCGGCATTCCATTGTGAACGCGCTAATTACGATGCCCTAGAAACGGGTTTGACCTATCTTGCAGAACAATTTGTGACTTTTAAGGAAGATTTCTGTGATGTGCAAATAGGTCCCCATCTCCCAGAGTTCCGTAATTACAAAAAAGAGTTTCGGGAAATTCAGGCATTCGTTATAGAGCATAGCAACACGGAAGAGCGCCAGAACCACATTGATGAGTGTTACGAACATTACATGCGGCTGAAAGAAATAGTTGAAGATATGGATCTTTCGAGAGACGATTTAAATAAGGAGAAGGAAAAGGAAAGAAGATCATCGCGGCGCTTTCAACTAGGAGCGATGATCGCGACAGCTACACTTGTGGTCGCTATAATAGCCGTCATCGTTACAATAATAATCTCCCCCTGAAGAATCATATTGCGTGTTAGGAGATTCTCCTGGGCGAACCCTTCCCGCCCTTGCCCCGATAATTGACCCCTCCCCCCACCCTGCTATAATCGCTGCATCATGAAAGTCGATGCATTAATCATCATAAAAAACGAGCAGGGTACTGCAACACATCATGTCGTCGCGGACTTTTTCGAGCATCAAGATCCAGGATCTCGGTTTAAGAGCATGAATGGAAGATTCAAAATCGAGCCTAGTACAGATTTTGCGGGTCTTCTTAACGCCTCATTTGCAACCGGGAAATATATAATCCTCCAGTTCTTTTTCGAAGATGGTGAGAAGTGCGCCCAAGCCCTCATTAAGAGAATCCAGCCGATGTCCGGCGAAGTAGGGTATCTAATTTCTGGCCCACTGGCTCCCTGTGCGACCTTTTTATAAAATGTTCTGATGACCAAGAACCTCCTCTACTACGGCACCGGGATGGCGGGGCTTCAACTTTCTCCGATAGCGGTGGTATAGTTCAGTCACCTCGTTAAACGAAAAAACTCCCGCGTGTTAGGACACCGGGAGCGCGACACAGAAAGGGTAAGTTTCTATGCAGGAGGATTCTACCACGACTCCCCATTGCCGCACCATCGAAGTTCTTTGTAATGGGTGTGGGGTGCCGATTACGGTTCCGGCGCGCGGCAAGGTTGGTCTTCGCTATTGTTCGCCCGAATGCCGTCAGCAAACACCCTGCAAGGTTGATGGATGCAATAAGCCTTCAAACGCCAGCCTCGGGTACTGCTGGAAACACTATCAACGTGTTCGTAAATACGGCGATCCTCACCACAAAGAAACTAGTGGGCCTCCTCCTAAACCTCCCAAATCTTGCTCCATACAAGGTTGTACCAAAATAGCGAAAAGCTATGGCCTGTGCAACGGGCATGCGTCTGCATGGCGGCGTGTCAATAATCCACAATGTTGTGCAGTTGAAGGCTGCGACACACCAGTACATGCTCATGATTTTTGCAATACACATTATTTGCGATGGCGTAAATTTAGAGATCCACTTGGAACAGTAATTTTAGATACGTGCCCTTCTGGTCATGAATTTACATCTGAGAATACACGAATTAGTATTGATAAAAATGGGCATCGTGGCCGTACTTGTCTCGCGTGTCATCGCTCACATCAAGCTAGACGACGGGCAGCCAAACGATCCCCAGGTGCTGAGGCTATCGATTCCCTAATTCTGATGAAGCGTGATCGTTGGGTTTGCGGAATTTGCGGATTAGAGATCCCATGCGATGTGCTTTGGCCTGACCCTCTTTTTGGATCGATTGATCACATTATTCCACTATCCCGTGGTGGCAAACACACTTGGTCGAACGTGCAAGCGGCTCATCTCCGATGTAATATGAGCAAGAACAACCGGTTGGAAATCCCGCAAATAGTGTGCGTCTGGAGAATATAATGAATAGGGAAGAGCAGTTAGAAAAGCTTGAAGGCATCAGGGAGATAATGATCGCCCGAGTGGATGATCTTAAAGAGCGTATAAATACCGAAACTGGGCGTGACAAAAAATATGTAGAGGATTCAATAAAGATTCTTGAGAAGTCGCTGCGCACGGTTGACCAGCCCAAGATCTTGATACCACTCCGAAGTTTAGACTGGACACTCCTTTTTTATAACATTTCTGCTGTTTTGCCAATGTAGCTGCTCGAAAGCAGCAGGCGTCATTCCAGCAAGCGATCCATGCGGTCGTTCGTGATTGTATTCATAAAGCCAGGCGTCAGTAAGTTCCTGGGCCTCCCTGACACTTCCAAACAGCCAGCGGTTTAGACAGCCGTCGCGGAATACACCGTTAAAACTCTCGTTATACGGATTTTGCCAGGGACAGCCGGGATCGATGTAGATGGTGTCGGTTTTGCGCTCAGCAAGCCATTTCTGCAGAGCCTTGGCGATGAACTCGGGACCGTTGTCACTGCGGATATAGGCTGGCGCCCCGTTTAGCATAAACAGATCATCAAGAATCCGGATCACGTCGCTGGAAGTCACCGAGCGGCCGCAGTGTATCCGCTGTGCCCTGCGGGTGAACTCATCGGTGACGGTCAGGAATTTAAGCGTTCTGCCATCGGTAGATTGGTCCGAGACGAAATCATAGTTCCAGACGTGGCCCGGATACTCGGCCTTGGTAACAACGCCCGTGCTTGTGCCCAGAACCCGGCGGCGGCGCTGTTTCTTTACAACCTGAAGCCCCTCGCGCCGGCGGATGAGCCTGACCCGCTCCCGGCCCACCGGGATTCCCTCCGCTTCCAGCCGCCAGTAAATCTTGCGGTAGCCGAATCGTGGATACTTCTCCGATAGCTCGCAGATGCGTTTTACAAGCCGGGCTTCTTTTTCTGCGCCTGGACAGCGTCGCTTGCTGGCGCGGCTTAACGACAGCACCCGGCAGGCATTTCTCTCACTTGCCCCGAATGTCTGCTCTAGATGCGTAGCCGCATTTCTTTTCGCCGCCAGGCCTACCACTTTTTTGAGACGACCTCTTTCAGCATCCGGTTGTCGAGCGTGAGGTCGGCTACAATCCTCTTCAACTGGCCGTTCTCTTTCTCGAGTGCTTTTAGGCGGGCGACGTCGGATACTTCCATGCCGGCGTATTTGCGCTTCCAGTTGTAGAAAGTCTGCTGGGCGATGTTCTCCCGGCGGCAGACCTCACTGGCGTTGCCGATTGCCTCGGCTTCCCTCATGATGCGGACTATCTGTTCTTCGGTGAAACGCTTTCGTTTCATTTGCTGCCTCCTGTTGATACCGACAAATACTAACTTTCATTGTGGTATCAAATCCAGGGGGCTAGCCACGGTTAATTCCATGCTGCCGAAATGACCCTTAAGATCTCCAGCCGCATCTTACTGTCTCAAACAGATTCCTGAGCAGGTTCGCTGCTGAAGAATTTCACAAACTTGCATTAGAAACAGATGCGGAATTTTTCGTAAAAAGCATCCGTGATTCCGTAATGAAAATGAAACTTTAGGTAGTGGTATTCAGCGAAAATTCTTTTTGAAATCATCGACGCTTTTCTCAGCTCGTTCTATTGCCTTATTAAATTCTTCGGCTCTAATTTCAAGGGCACATTCGGGGTTTTCGCATTCGAACCGTTCATGTTCCTCAATGTAGCCTATTGTTTTGTTGAATTGGTGCTGGCAGTGCGGGCAGGTGATAGGAAGGCTTACATTTCGATCGATGAATTTCATCATTTGCCACCCTTTCTTCAGCATGACCAAGTCGCTGGACTGTATCACAGATACCTATTGCCTCACCTAAAAATGTTTCTGAAACGGTTTGTGGTTTTTCCTCCTTTCTGACCTCTTTCATCTTGTTGGCATTGAAGGTAAAAAGCCTGCCCTGAAGCTTGATGATCTTCCGTTTTAACTGAACCGGGTTTAGAGTTTCGTATTCCGCCTTCATGGCCGTCTTGTTTTTTCTGCCGATGGCGGGGCTCTCCATCAGTCTGCGGTAGGGAGTCCTGGGCATGTCGTATTTCTTGCTCACTTTTGCACCGTTCCTGGTCTTGCTCACCAGCCGCATGCTGGGCTGGAAGTAGTTGGTGTAGAGCCTTAAGTGCGCGTAGATCTGGTTGAGTATCTTAAGTTCCTCCTCAGTATCGTAGCGGAAGTAGCCCACAGGCTTTCTTGTCACCGGCCAGTTCTTCTGTTCCACGATGCAGTTGTCGTTTTTGCGGTATGGCGTGCTTCGGGTTAAGCGG
>ERZ1739049.120-NODE-121-length-10760-cov-13.126109_pt1 | contig 10760 bp, 8 predicted proteins | sample MGYA00581760_ERZ1739049 | MGnify/ENA primary metagenome ERZ1739049 (study PRJEB42929, sample SAMN08275522) | rhizosphere metagenome | isolation source: Rhizospheric soil replicate 2 | host: Colobanthus quitensis | place: Antarctica: Devils point, Livingston Island...
CAGGGTGAGCTGGCAGCCGTCGCACGAGGCGAACTTCCAGACGGCCAGCTTCGGGTGGGTGTGTTCTGGCACGTCACACCTCCCTGAGTCCGAGCAGCCCGGTGACCTGCGCGTAGGGCAGCACCGGGCCATCGACGCAGACGAACAGCTCGCGGTACTGGCAGTGCCCGCACAGGCCGATCCCGCAGCGCATGTTGCGCTCGAGGGAGACCCGGATCCGGCTGGAGCGGACGCCGCGGCCGACGAGGGCCAGCGCCGTGTGCCGCATCATGATCTCGGGACCGCAGATGAGGGCGAGCGCGGACATGGGGTCGAACCCGGCCCGCGGGATGAGCTTCGTCACCAAGCCGACACGACCCGCCCACGACTCCCGGCCGTAGTCGACGGTCACGAGGACCTCCATCCCCTGGCCTTCCCACTGCTTCAGCTCGTCGACGAACAGCAGCTCCTCGGGGCTCCGGGCGCCGTACAGCAGAACCACCCGGCCAAAGTCCTCGCGGTGGGACAGCACCTCGAGCACCGCCGGCCGCAGCGGTGCCAGACCGATGCCGCCGGCGACGAAGACCACATCGCGGCCGTGGGCGTCTCCCACATCCCAGCCGGTGCCGTACGGCCCACGGACGCCCAGAACGTCGCCCACCGATGCGCGGGATAGTGCGTGGGTGACGGCGCCGACATCGCGCACCGTGTGCTGCAGCGGGCCGGTCGCGTGTGCGTCACCGCTGACCGAGATCGGCACCTCTCCGACGCCGAAGGCCGACAGCATCGTGAACTGGCCGGGGCTGAAGGCCAGCGGGACACCGTCGTTCGGCTCGAGCAGGATCGTGAAAGTGTCCGCGGTGTCCTGGCGGCGCTCGACCAGGCGGAACAGCCGCGGGACCATTTCGCTTGCGCCCGGCTGCACCGCGGTTGGCTCAGCGAGCAGCGGCATCGGTGGTTCCCATGGCGCCGTAGAGGTCGAGCAGCCGCACCTGCGCCGCTTCCAACCGCAGGTTCATCACCTGGGTTACCCGCTGCATGAGCTCGTAACCCAGACGGGAGTCTGCCTCGCACTTGCCGCGCAGGCACGCCCCGTCGAAGGCGACCACGCCCGTGGCCTCGGCTGCGCGTGCGTCAAAGCTGGAGCGGTATGGCGGCACGAGCCACGACCAGCCCACGACATCGCCTTCGTCGGCAGTGTCGATCACCAGTGTCCCGGCTGTGGGACTGTGCACCTCGATGGCGACCCGGCCGCGCCGGACGACGAAGAACTGGTCAGCCGGGTCACCCTCGCGGCACAGATACTCGCCGGCCGCGAGGCTGACGTTCGTCGCGCAACCAGCGACGAGCGCCAGCGTTGGCCCGTCCAGCCCGGCGAAGAAGGGGTGGTCGGGCAGGTACTGCTCGATGGTGCGCATGTCAGGCCTTTCCGGATCGGATGGCAGCGACCTCTGCGGTGAGGTCGATCGCGGCTGGGCACCATGTGATGCAGCGACCGCAGCCGACGCATCCCGACGTGCCGAACTGGTCCACCCACGAGGCGAGCTTGTGCGTGGCCCACTGGCGGTAACGCGACTGCACCGAGGTGCGGACGCTGCCGCCGTGAAGGTAGGAGAAGTCGGTGGTGAAGCACGAGTCCCACACCCGCCACCGCTCCGTCGTGCTGCCGGTGAGGTCGCTGACGTCGTCGACCGAGGTGCAGAAGCACGTGGGACAGACCAGCGTGCAGTTCGTGCAGGACAGGCAGCGACTCGCCACGTCGTCCCACTGCGGGTGCTCGGTGTTCGCGTACAGCAGGTCGCGAAGCCCGTCGGTGTTGAGCGACCGCCCCATGCGCTGGCTCGCCTGGGCGCCAACCTCCTGCGCCGCGAGATGGTCCGGTTCGCCGGCAGGCAGAACGTTGTCACTCCCCACGCGGGCCCTGAGCTCGTCGAGGACCTCCCGCCCGCGGTCGCTGCCCGGCACGACGAGGAAGCGGTGTCCGCCCGGGTCGAGCAGCTCGGTCAACGCAAGGTCAAAACCCTTGTCAGGGACAGGGCCGGTGCCCATCGAGACGCAGAAGCACGTGCCCCCTGGATCGGAGCAGGTCAGCGCGACGATGAAGTTGGTCTCGCGCCGGGCCACGTATGCCGCGTCGGTCACGGCTCGCTGTGCGAGGACGCGGTCGTGGATCGCGATCGCGTGCAGGTCGCAGGACCGGACGCCGAACAGCGCGAGGTGCTGCCCATCAACGACCGCCGGCTCGACCTCCACCTCGGCACCGACCCGCCGTCCGCTCCACAACAGCTCGCGGGAGGGGAACAGCAGCGACTTCCACGCCTGAGGACCGGCGACGTAGCCAAACATCGCCTCGTCACCGCGCTCACGAAGCCGGTAGCTGCCGGCGTCCTGCAGATCTCCCACGCCGCGGGGCAGCTGATCGACGGACTCGATCTCGGCGTGGATGACGGCACCGTCCCTGACCGTCGGCCCGATGACCTTGAACCCGCGTTCGCGGAGCAGGTCGATCAGCGACTGCAGCCCGGGGACCTGCAGGATCATTCCTGGCATGTCGTCCATGCGCACTTCGCCGTCCATGAGCACCTCAGGTGCGATCCTTGCGGCGGCGGCGCACTGACGGTTAGGGCCAAACGTCCTGCCCTCGGCCGGGTCTCATGGCGTGACCAGGGAACGGCGAAGACGGAAGGACGCGATGGCGAGCAGCACCACGGCATACGTGGCAAGGATTGCGAGGTAGCCGGCTATGTCGACCAGGCCGCCCCCGCGCGACAACAGGGTCACCCAGGCATCCACCGCCCACGCATGGGGAGTGAGGTGTCCGGCGAGGCGCACCGACTGGGGGACGATCTCCAGCGGCCACATGCACCCGCCGAGCATCCCGAAGGCGATGCCCACCGCCGGGCCGATGGCACCTGCCTGCTCAGATGTGCGGAAGATGGTGCCGCTGACCATGCCCGCCCCGGTCCCCACCAGAGCCCACATCCCGATCAGCGCGGCAGCGGCCACCGGGTTGCCCCAGCTGACGCCGAACATCACTGCCCCCACGACGACGATGAGCAGGGCCTGGCCGAGACTGAGCGCGAGGTAGCAGAGCGCCTCGCCGAACACCAGGTCGCGGGGTCGGATCGGGGCCGCGAGAGCGCGCGAGAAGATCCCGAACTTGCGGGTCTGGATCATCGCACCGCCCCCGGCCACCGCGTTGATAAACACGAACAGGACGAGCATCGTGGGTGCGCTGTAGCTGTAGCCCGCGGGCAGGATGTTGCTCTTGCTGTTCACGACCACGGTGCGGACCGGCACGACGGGCGTCGCACGTTGCACCGACCGGGTCGTGGCCAGGTTCTCGTCAAAGCTGCGGTCCGTGTGGGCCGTCGCAAACGTCGCGGCCTGGACGGCGGCGCCGTGGCGAGCGACCACCGAGGATACGCCGGTCTCCGCTGCCTGGCTGGCCTCGACCGAACCTGAGACGAGGACCGGAACCCGTACGGCCAGACCGGATCGAAGGTCGGCGTCAAGGTTCCGCGGGATGAGCACCACGGCGTCCAGCTCGCCGCGGCGCATCGCGTCGACGGCATCGGCCCTGGTGGCGTAACGCTGCGTCGTCAACCCGGGGTCAGCCTCGAGGTCACCGACGAGCTGCGTTGCCAGAGTGGCGGACTGGCCCGGCACCACGCCCACGCGGATGCTGGTGCTGCTGGAGGTCGTCAACCCGACGAGCAGGATGACCAGGATCGGCAGCAGGACGATGAAGAACAGGAACGTTCGGTCGCGAGTCACCCGCTTGAGCTCAGCGGCAGCGAGTGCCAGGGCGGTCACAGGTTCACCACCCGTCGTCGCAGCGCGAAGGCTACGGCTCCGGAGCCGAACGCGAAGGCAAGGATTGCCATCAGGGGCGTCACCCCCGCGGTCCAGTCGGCGCCACCGGCGAAGTCGGTGAACGCCCTCAGAGCCCAGCCGTTGGGGGTGAGGAGCGCAAGGGTGCGCAGGATCTGCGGCGCGCCACCGATGAAGATGAAGTTGCCGCCGAGCAGGACCAGACCGAACGTCAGTATCGATGCGAACCCCGAGGCCTGCCGCTGGGTGCGCGCGGCCGTGATGACCAGCGCGGTCAGACCCACGAGGGTCAGGGCGAGCGCCACGATCAGCGCAAACACGGCCAGCGGGGGTCCCCAGTCGGCGTGGAAGGCCAGGGACGTGACGACCGCGACCGTGCCCAGGCTGGCCAGCCCGTAGACGAAGGTGGCCAGGGACTTGCCCAGCAGGATGGCGCCGGGCCCGATCGGCGCGGCGGCGAGTCGATCCAGCGTCCCCCCGGTGCGTTCGAGGAAGTACCCGGCCGCGCCGAAGTCGATCGCGAAGAACATGAAGAAGATCCCCATTGCCGGCGCGTAGTAGCCGATGGCGGACAGCTCCTTGGTGCCCGAGGGCTGCGTCACCGTCCGCTCCGGGGGCCGCACAGCCGCCGCCTTCTGCGCCAGCTCGGCAACCGTGGAAGGCGGAGCCCCGGCGAGCACCGCAGCCTTCACGGAGAGCTGGACCGCCTCGATCTGTGCCGTGAACGACTGGGCGAGGGAGCGGGCCACCTGCTCGGCGACCGACGAGTCCACGCTGGCCAGGACGGTGATCGGGAGACCCTGCCCGGACGTGATTGCATCGGAGAACCCCCTGGGGATGACGAATGCTGCGCTGAGATCGCCGTTGGCAACCTTTGCGCGAGCGTCCGCCTCGCCGGCTGTCGACTTCACCGTGAGCAGGTCGGCGAGGTCCGGGCCCTTGACGAAGGTCGAGAATCCGGCAGCCACCGGGCCACCGTCGAGGTCGACCACTGCCACGTTGGCGTGGAAGGATCCCACCGACCCGAAGGCCATGCTGATCAGCCAGGCAACGGCCAAGGGGGCGATGAAGCCGAGCACGATGGCCGAGCGGTCACGCAGCCGCTGCCGAAGATCCTTCAGAGCGATGGCCAGGACTGCGCTCATGGCTTGCCCATGCCATGGCTCATGTCATCGCTGATTCCCGCTCGCTCGCTCACGCCGGTTCACTCACGCAGGGCCGTGCCGGTGAGGTGGAGGAAGACCGCCTCGAGGTCGGGCTCGTCGACCTCGACCGACCTCACCGATGTGCCGGTCCGACTCGCCGTCTCCAAGATCTGCGGAAGCCGGCTTCTGCCGTCCTGGGCGAGAAGCTGGACCGAGGAGTCCGCCACGTCGACGCGCTCGATGCCATCCAGCAGGCGGCACGCTTCGGCGAACGCAGCCAGAGAACCGTTGGCTGACAACGTGATTCGGTCCTTCTCGCCCACCTGCGAGACGAGTTCACGACTTGTCCCCTCCGCTATCAGGCGGCCGTGGTCAACGATCCCGATGCGATCGCAGATCCGCTCGGCCTCTTCCATGTAGTGCGTGGTGTAGAGCACCGCGAGGCCCGCCGCCCCCAGGGCACGGATGCTCTCCAGGATGGCGTGCCGACTCTGCGGGTCCACCCCGACAGTCGGCTCGTCCAGGATCAGGAGGCTGGGTTCATGGAGCAGACTGGCACCAATGTTGAGCCGTCGCTTCATACCCCCGCTGAAGGACTCGACCCGGTCGTCACGGCGGTCCGACAGGTCGATCAGGTCCAGGACCTCATCGACGCGCTGACGAAGGGCCGCGCCCTTGAGCCGGTAGAGCCGGCCGAAGAAGGTCAGGTTCTCCCGGGCGGTCAGGTCGGGATAGAGGGACACGTCCTGCGGCACGTATCCGATGTGGGCCTTCGCCTTGGGGGCCGAGGTGCTGACCGGCATACCGGCGACGGTGACCTCGCCGCCGTCAGTGGACAGCAGGCCGCAGACGAGGCGGATGGTCGTGGTCTTCCCTGCGCCGTTGGGGCCGAGCAGGCCATAGGTCTCCCCGGCTGCCACCTGGAAGGAGACATCGTCCACAGCGACCCGGTCGCCGAATCGCCGGGTGAGGTGGGCAGCCTCCAGCATGGCGGTCACGGTCGGCTGGTCTGGTGGCTCATGGGTCCTCCTCGGTTCGAGAACCCAACGTAGCCGCGTTGCGCCGCAGGCACAGGGACAAATGTCATGGAGGGTGGCTTGTCGGTCCTCGGTGATGGGATGTCGTTCGAGGGTCGAGCAGCACCGCGTTCAGGGGAGATCCCATGTCAGCCCAAACAGTGCAATCCCATCAGCCTTCTTGCTTCTGGCGCGTTCAGGCGGTCTTTGACGCCGATGGTCTTGGCGGCGACTTTGCCTACACGATCGGCCTGCTTTCCGTGGGGCTGCCAGAGCTGCATCTGTGGGCGCGACCGACTTGCGGGGATGATCCCGCGCCCGACTGGAAGTTCAGCAGCCGCGATCTCGGGGCGCTGTTGAACGAGTTCGCGCGGCTGCAGCTGGGCGGTGACCTTGTCGTCGGTTCGGTTGTCGAGCGCAGTTTCGACGGCGGGATGGCCCGCGTTCGCTTCGAGGTGGACCCACCGGGGGACCGGGCCGCACTCGAGGCGCTCGGCATCGCGCGCGGCGCATCGGTTCTGCCGATTCGCTGGTCGCTGGATCGCAGACGCGAGGGTGAACCTCGCGAGCTTGACGATGAAGCACTCCAGGAGGCCACCCTGGAGTATGCGGCGCTGGTACCGCGGCTCGCACCCGTCGGAATTCCCCCAGGCTGGAGGATCTACGCGCGGCCGACATTCACCTCAGGGCAACGTTTCGGACCATTGACCGCGCTGGTGCACGCCCGGGCCATCGCCATCGCTCAGGCCCCTCCGGAGAAGATCGTCCGGTTCGTCGAGCTGGCCACGTGTGCTCGGAGCATCGGCGCTCTCGGACAGGCTCTTGCCATGGCGTTCGCTGTCGCTCGTGAGTCCGGCCGGGTCGCCGCTGTCGAGTCCGTCCGCGAGGACTCATCCAGGCTCGCGAGCTGGCTTGTCCTCGAAGACCGTTCACCTCACTGGTCTGCAGCCCTGGAGCTCCTCACCGATGACCTTGACCCGGAGGACGCATCTGGTCGCGATGCTGCGGCTCACGCACTGTTGGACATCCTGACCCTCGCCGTGACAGCCACGCTGGCGACCCAGGTAGTGGCTGATGTCGCTCCCGAGGAAACAGTGCTCATGGGCCTTGGGCCATGGTTGGCGGCAGCCTCGGACACAGGTATCTCGCCAGGGTCGCGGTGGCATGCGGCGCCCTCCGTCGTGGCTCAGGTCGAGCGGATCATCACCGACCGGGCTGACAATGCTGGGCTGGATCTGCTCGAGTGCCACGACCTCGCACTCTGCACCGACCCACGGGATACCAGTCGCAGCGAGGCGTACGGGGAGATCGTCGCCCGACTGCTCGGTATGGCGGTGAGATCGGCCGCGCTGTTCCCGCCAGTGGTGGTTCAGGTGACCGGGATGTCAGCCCACCCAGCGGCGACATACTCGGCCGCGTTGGCGCAGGAGGCGGTGCTCGGCCGTCGCCTGACGGCGTGGGCAAGTCTGCTCACCTGTGCGTTGACCCACCGCGCACATCTATCGCAGGACGACCTGTTCGTGTTCGCTGAGCCGTATCTCGAGATCTGCCCGGCAGTCGGGCTACTCCTGGCTGCAGACTGATTGCGGCTTCGCTCGGCGAACGGTAGTTTGGGGATCTGTCAAATAGTAGCGTAATAAGGTGGCAAACGGTAGCGTTGAACTGCAGGTTGCCAGTGCGACGGAGTCATTCATGGTCACATACCTCCCAAGAGTTGTCGATGTTGAGCTTGATCAGCTGCTGATCGGGGTGCCGGCGATTGCGCTCGAGGGCCCCAAGGGTGTCGGCAAGACGGCCACGGCGCTGCAGCGGGCTCAGACGGTGCACCGCCTCGATGACTCCGATCAGCGTTCCGTGCTCGCGGCGGGTCCGGCCAGGCTCGTCCTGGGCGTAGGCCCGATCCTGGTGGATGAGTGGCAGCGACTGCCCGAGTCATGGGACCTGGTCCGACGTGCGGTTGACGAGGACCGAACGCCGGGACGTTTCCTTCTCACAGGTTCAGCCTCACCAGGAAACCCCCAGACGCACAGCGGCGCCGGCAGGATCGTCACCATCCGGATGCGTCCGCTTGCCCTCTCTGAGCGGCAGCTGGAAAGCCCAACGGTGTCGCTCGGCTCGCTGCTCAAAGGCACGCGCCCTGATGTCGGTGGGGCGACCACGGTCGGGCTCGACGATTACGCGCGAGAGATCGCCGCATCCGGTTTTCCAGGTCTGCACGGCGTGCGTGGGCGCGCTCTGCGGGCACAGCTCGACGGCTATCTTGCGCGGATCGTCGACAGGGACTTCGGCGAGACAGGGAGGGAGGTGCGCAACCCGGCGGTTCTCCAGAGGTGGATGCGGGCCTACGCGGCTGCCACGTCAACGGTGGCGTCCTACGAGAGAATCCGTGACGCTGCAACCGGGGGTGAGGGGGACAAACCAGCGAAGACCACGACCATCCCCTATCGAGATGTCCTGGAGCGATTGTGGATCCTCGAGCCGCTACCTGCCTGGCTGCCGACCCGCAACCACATCTTGCGACTGGCGGCACGGCCCAAGCACCATCTAGCAGATCCTGCCCTTGCGGTCCGTCTCCTTGGCACTGACGTCTCGGCGCTCCTGGAGGGGAAGAGCCCCGGCCCGGCCGTTGTCCGCGACGGACCCTTGCTTGGTGCCCTCTTCGAATCGCTGGTGACGCAGTCCGTCCGGGTGTACGCCCAGGCGAGTGAAGCGCGCGTCCAACATCTCAGGACGCGGGCGGGCGCACACGAGGTCGACCTGATCGTTGAGCGCGATGATCAGCGCGTTCTGGCCATCGAGGTCAAGCTGACCAGGACCGTGCGTGACCAGGATGTCCGGCACCTGCTCTGGTTGCGGGACCAGATCGGTGACGACCTGTTGGACTCTGTGGTCGTGACGACCGGTGGCGAGGCCTACCGACGCAAGGACGGCGTGGCAGTTGTTCCTGCAGCGCTGCTGGGCCCCTGAGCCTGCCGTCCGCGCCACAGGGTGAACGCCAGCTGTCAGTGGCGGGTCGTAGCCTTCGTGCCAACAACTCGGATGGGGTCGGAGCAGGGGAGATGAAGGCGCGTGCATCGCATTGATGGTCAGCTGGTCCTGAGCCCGACGGACCTGACCAAGCACCTTGCCTGCCCTCACGTCACGACGTTGGACCTGGCGGCTCTCGGCAGCCCTGCTCACGGTGGGGCGAAGACCGTCGACGACGCGCTGAACCTCGTGTTCAGCAAGGGCACGGATCACGAGAGGGCCTATCTCCAGCGGCTTCGAGGGGCAGGGCTGGTGGTCACCGAGATCTCCACCCGCTATGACCTGGCGGGCCGGATCGAGGCCGAGCAGCAGACCGTCGCTGCGATGCGAGCAGGGGTGGACGTGATCTACCAAGCCACGTTCTACGACGGCCAGTGGGGCGGCCAGGCCGACTTCCTGCTGCGCACGGATCGACCCAGTGACCTCGGCCGATGGTCCTACGACATCGCCGATACCAAGCTCGCCCGCCGGCTCAAGGTGCCCGCACTGCTCCAGATGGCGACGTATGCCGAGCGGTTGGCTGTGCTGCAAGGCGTGCACCCCGAGTTCCTCACCGTGGTCACCGGCGACGGGGTCGAGCATCCCTGGCGCCTGGCCGATGTCGCCTCCTACGCCCGACGCGCTCGCAGCCGACTGCGCCAGGCCGTCGAAGCGGGGCCGGTCACCGAACCAGTGCCCGTGGCCCATTGCTCCCAATGCCGTTGGTCGACCCGGTGCGGCGACATCTGGGAGGCGGCCGACGACCTGTCACTGGTCGCCGGGATGCGCAAGGACCATCGGCACTCCCTTGTGGTTGCAGGGATCTCGACAGTTGCTGACCTGGGAAAGACCGATCCAGCCGACCTCCCGCACACCATCGGCAGGCCCTCCCGCGAACGGCTCGCCCAGCAGGCCAGACTCCAGATGGCCGAGCGCACGACGGGCGCGCCGTCATACGAGCTCCTGCCTCCGGTCGTGGGCAACGGGCTGCTTGGGCTGCCAGCACCCAGCCCGGGTGATGTCTATCTGGATTTCGAGGGAGACCCCTTTGCCCATGACGGGGCGGGCCGTGAGTACCTCGCGGGCCTGTGGGACCGAGAGGGCACGTTCACCTCGTGGTGGGCGCACAGCTTCGAGCAGGAGCAGGTGCTCACCGCGCAGCTCATCGACGACCTGATCGGCAGGCTCAGGGCCGACCCCGACATGCACGTGTACCACTACGCCGCCTATGAGCAGACGGCGCTCAAGCGTCTGACCGGCCGCCACGGGACGCGCGAGACCGAGCTCGACACCCTCCTGCGCGGGGAGCGGTTCGTCGACCTGTATGCCGTCGTTCGGGGCGGGATCCGGATCAGCAAGGCGTCCTACTCCATCAAGAAGCTCGAGGACTTCTACTGGGGTCATATTCGTTCGGAGGGCTCGGCGGGTCCAGATGTGGTCGCCGATGCCATGACCAGTGTCGTTGAGTACGAACGGTTCCTGGTTGAAGGGGACAGCGCGATCCGCGACGCGATCCTTGGCTCGATCGAGGCGTACAACCGCGACGACGTGCATTCGACCCACGACCTGCACGAGTGGTTGGAGGAGCGACGCGACGAGCTCGAGACCCAGCATGGGACGCAGGCGCGGCCCGAGGTGAAAGACGGCCAGGCCGGTGACGACGCCTCCGCTGCTGAACAGGCCGAGGGGGAGCTCGCCGAGCGGTTGCGCGAGGCCGGCGAGCCGTTGCTGGCGGGGCTGGTCGGCTGGCACCGGCGCGAGAACCGCCCCCGGTGGTGGG
>ERZ1739049.121-NODE-122-length-10760-cov-8.247361_pt1 | contig 10760 bp, 5 predicted proteins | sample MGYA00581760_ERZ1739049 | MGnify/ENA primary metagenome ERZ1739049 (study PRJEB42929, sample SAMN08275522) | rhizosphere metagenome | isolation source: Rhizospheric soil replicate 2 | host: Colobanthus quitensis | place: Antarctica: Devils point, Livingston Island...
AGGGGAATATCAGAAGGCATTTCATCAATCTCAACCGTTCGCTATGTTTAGCGGGGTAATGAATGATTAACCCATGAATCAGAAAAATAGTATAGATATCAAGGGATTAACCAAGGATGAGGTAGGGCAGCGGGTCCGGCGGGGGGAAGTCAATAGCGCGCCCGAGCACAGCAGCCGCTCCACAGCCGCCATACTGCGCGAAAATACCCTGACCCTTTTTAACGCGATCCTTGGTGGTCTGCTGGTGCTGATACTGGCCGTCGGCGCAGTTCGCGACGCACTGTTCGGCCTGGTGCTGATCGGGAACATGCTGATAGGCATCATTCAGGAGCTTAGGGCCAAGTTCACCCTTGACCGTCTGTCTGTGCTAAGCGCCTCCAAAACGATCGTGATTCGTGATGGCCTGGAATCCGAGATTGACCTGGTGGATGTAGTTCTGGATGACATCATCAAGATTCAACGTGGCGATCAAGTGGTGGCCGATGGCGAAGTCCTTGAGACGAAAGGTCTTGAGGTTGACGAGTCGCTACTGACCGGTGAGTCTGAGCCCATTGACAAGAAATCCGGTGACAGGCTGCTCTCGGGAAGCTTTACAGTTGCAGGTTCCGGAATATACCGGGCCACCGGGGTGGGGCGTGATGCCTACGCCCGCAAGCTGACGGCGCAAGCGAGGCGATTCAAGCTGTTTAATTCGGAGCTGCGTACTGGCGTCAACAGGATTCTGGCCGTCGTGACCTGGATAATGATACCTGTAGGTCTGCTCCTGTTCTGGCGGCAGATGAACCTGGGCAATACGAAGGACTCGGTTTCAGGCTCAGTGGCCGCCATGGTGGGGATGGTTCCGGAAGGTCTCGTGCTTTTGACCAGCGTCGCATTTGCTGTCGCCGTGGTGATTCTTGGCAAGCGCAAAGTCCTGGTCCAGGAGCTGCCCGCTGTTGAGGGGTTGGCGCGGGTGGATGTGGTCTGCTTCGACAAGACCGGTACACTCACCGAGACAGGGCTTCAGTTTGACCGCCTCGAGATGCTGTCTGGTGCGAAAGATTCGGCAACGAATTTTCTCAAGGTTGACATTTCGGCTGCATTGTATGCCCTGGTTGCCGACCCGTCATCACTTAATCCGACAATGGAAGCCATCGCCACCGCATTTGAATCTGTGGGGGAGCGAATAGTGGGGGAGGGGCAGGAATTGCGGGCAGCCGAAGAAATCGGTGTCTACCGCGCCCTGGAACCTCAGGAGTCTCTTCCAAAAATAACCGGCAGAATCCCCTTTTCTTCAGAACGGAAATGGAGCTCGGTCACCATTGACGGCCAAACGTGGATTCTGGGGGCGCCGGAGGTAATGCTGGCCAATGCGGGCACGACTGACAGCCATGATGCAGTTCCGGTGCTTGAGCGTGTCCAGAGATCGGCGCGGGCCGGGCAGCGGGTCCTGCTGTTGGCTGTCTTTTCCGGGATCAATATGGGCGACTCTTTGCCAGAGGGACTGATACCGGTGGCTTTGGTGTTGCTGGAGGAGAAGATCCGCGGTGACGCGGCTGCCACCCTTGAGTATTTTTCCCAGCAGGGTGTGAAAGTAAAAGTAATCTCCGGTGACAACCCCGCTACGGTGGCCGCCGTGGCAAGACGGGTGGGGATCTCCTCGGTGGGAGAGCCTGTCGAAGGCGGCTCGCTCCCGGAAGACCCGGGTGAGCTGGCGCGGGTGATGGAAGAAAATACGGTTTTCGGACGGGTCACCGCCCGGCAGAAGCAGGACATGGTAAAGGCGCTCCAGGCGAATGGACATGTAGTGGTGATGACCGGCGATGGGGTCAATGATACCCTGGCCGTGAAAGAGGCCGACGTCGGCATTGCCGTTGGGAAGGGCGCGGCGGCGCCGACGAAGGCGGTAGCCGAGCTGGTCCTCCTGGATGGTCGCTTCGCCACGCTGCCAGGCGTGGTGGCCGAAGGCCGCCGGGTTATAGCAAATATCGAGCGCGTTGCCTACCTTTTTGTAACCAAGACATGCTACGCGACGCTGATCACCATCGCAATTGTCATCCTCGACTGGCCCTTCCCCTTTCTGCCGCGCCATCTCACCCTGGTCGGCGCCGTCACAATCGGCATGCCTGCTTTCTTCCTGGCCCTGGCGCCCAGCAAGGAGCGTTACCGTCCTGGTTTTTTGCGGCGGGTTATTCACTTCACAATCCCGGCCGGGGCGTTGCTGGCTGCCGGGACATTGGGCGCCTATGCGCTTTCCCGTTCTGCCGACGCCGATCTCAATCAGTCCAGGACGGCGGCTACCCTGACCCTGACCGTCATGGGGCTTTGCGTGCTGGTTATCCTGGCGCGTCCTCTCTCCCTCTGGCGCGTCCTGCTTATCCTGGCGATGATCTGTGGTTTTGTTATCGCCGTCATAGCGCCGCCCATCCGGCAGTTTCTGGCCTTTGAGTATCCGCAGCAGATTGTCCTGTGGGAGTCATTCGGGCTGGCCGCGGCCAGCATTGCCTTTTTGATGATCGGCATGAAGATCAGCGGATGGGAACCTCAGGGGAAGGCCTGAAACTATCAAGACCCTACCTTTTTATGCAACGGTGCGAATTATGCAGGTAAGTCCTGGTGCCGAAGGTGGAATCGAACCCACACGGGGGGTGAGCCCGACCGGATTTTGAGTTTGGTGCCCGCCATAATTTCTGGTACCCGCTAGTACCTGATAGTCCCTTGTAAAGCGGACTTTGAGGTACTCATTTACCTCCTAATACCTTCCTTTACCTTCTAGTCCCTGGAATCATGTTGTCAAAATGTTGTCAGACAATCACTTAACATCAGTATAGTTTGTGTTAAAGTCAAAACGTCTGGAAATCCCCGAAAACGTCCTTGGAGAGTATGCTTGCCCTGGAAAGTATGACTAAACTCTCAGGAAACCAGTCTGACCTTCCCTTATTTCGTCACGCTACATTTTTTAAGCTGAATCCGCCTTATGTAATTCAAGTATGTTTTCATCATATTGTCAATTTGTTCCTTGTCAACATGTTTCCAACCAAAATTATTTCTTGCCCAGGCTCCGTACCAGCCCATCGAGGTCAACGTGCTCCTCGATAAGTCTTGTTATCAGCTTGATCTTGCCGGGCTCACTCACGCGAAAGCGGCCGAAGAGTTCCTGCAGCTCATTGATAGCGGACAGTGTATCGACACCGGTGAGCAGTAGAGGTATCTCCTTCTCTTGGGCGCGGGCCAGCACCGAGGGCGAGGGACGGAAGTTGCCGGTAAGAACCACCGCTACCGTGGGCGTCTCCAGGGCGGCCAGAATGATGTCGGACCGGTCGCCGCCGGTGACCACGACCTTGCCCGCGACCCGCTGAAAATAGCGCAGCGCATGTTCCTGGTTCATGGCGCCGATCAGCACCGACTCCACCATCCGGTTGACGTGGTCCTCGGCGCTCAGCACTTCTGCATTCAAACGGCGGCCGATCGACTGTACCGTGACCGCGGAGAGCTTCGGGTTCCCTCTGATGAATCCGTAGACTTTGATGTGCTTCCTGCCCAGGAACTCGCGGTACTGGCCGGTCACATGGTCGAGGCGGCCGCGGGGAACGAAGTTGAAGATGACACCCAGCAGACCCCCGTCGAGCCATTTGTGGCTCGCCAGTATGCGGTCGAGCATCACGGTGCCGCCGTACTTGGCCAGCAGCAGCGTGCCCGCGTCGAGCATCGAGACCAGTTTGTAGCCGCTCGCGCCCAGGAAAGAGCCGCGTACCAGCTGGCCCAGACCTTCGACAACGACGATGTCGCGGCCCTCCGACACGCGCGCGTAAGCTTTCTGAATCGGTTTGAGCGCATCGATCTTCTTGCCGCCCACCACGTCATCAATCATCTGGGCGCTCAGGACCACCGGGCACAGGTCGGTGATCGCGTCTGGCAACCCCAGCAACTCCCTGGCCTGGAGCGCATCGGCGTCGGCGACGATGTGGTCTACGTGACGGGCCAGTTCGCCCACCGGCTTGAAATAACCGACGTTATAGCCGCGCTCACGCAATGCCAGGCACAGCCCAAGCGAGATAGCGCTCTTGCCGGCGTGCTCCGCGGTGGCGGCTACGTAGATGGGCTTCAGCGGTCCTCGTCTTCTGGCGCTCATGTCAGATCAACTCCTTGGAGAAGAAGGATAAATAGAGCCTTCACTTCCAGCAAAAGAAACCATATTTGTCATGGTGTTATCACCATCCTCGCGTCGGCGACGTAGGCGCCCTGGCCGCGGGGCTTTACCAGCAGCGGGTTTAAGTCCAGCTCCAGGATGCCGGGGAAATCCGTGACCAGTTGTGAACAGCGCAGGATGGCTTCGACGATGGCGTCGGTGTCGGCCGGTTGCTCACCCCGGGCGCCGGAAAGCAGCGGATACGACTTGACTTCGTACATCATCTGTAGAGCGTCATTCCGGGAGATGGGCGCGATGCGGAACGAGACGTCCTTGAGTACTTCCACGTAGATGCCGCCCAGACCGAACATCAAAAGCGGCCCGAACTGCGGGTCGCGCGCGACGCCGATGATGACCTCGCGGGCGTCGGCAACCTGTTCCTGCACGGCTACGCCCAGAAAGAGCGCGTCGGGCATGTTGCCGCGCACAGCCGCCTGGATATCTTCGAAGGCCTCGCGGGCACCTTCCGCATCGGCCACGCCTACCCGGATGCCACCCAGGTCGCTCTTGTGCATAATGTTGGGCGATACCACCTTCATCACCACCGGGAAACCGATGGCGGCAGCGATGGCGGCCGCATCGTCCGGAGACCTGGCCAGCCGGCCCTTGGGCACCTTGAGCCCGTAATACTTAAGCACGTCCAGGGCCTGGAAGCCGCCGATATGAAGATAACCGCCGCCGCGGCTGAAATCCAGCGCCGTGGCAACCCGTTCTTTCTTCACCGGGAAACTGACGGGTTCGAAAACTTTTTCATCGCGGCGCCGCTCCGCGTAGCGATGCACCTTGGCGAGCGCTGCCACCGCGCGTTCCGGAAAACGGAAGTTGGGGACGCCGCTTCGCCTGAGCGCCTCCAGCCCGACCTCGATGTCTTGCTCACCGAGGAAGCAGCCGACTACGGGCTTGCGGGTGGCCGCAACCTGCTCGACGATGACCCGCGCCGTACCCTCAATGTCGGTGACCGCCTGCGGTGTGAGGATGACGATGATCGAAGCCACGTCGCGATCGGCGGCCAGAATCCTTAGGGCGTCGCGGTAGCGGCTGCTTTCCGCATCACCCAGAATATCAACAGGGTTATAGAGGTTGCCCGCGCCCGGCACCGCGTTGGAAATCCGCGAGATTGTATTCCGCGAGAAGGCGGCCAGCCGCAGCCCTTCCTTCTCGCAGGCGTCGGTGGTAAGGATACCCGGGCCGCCGGCGTTGGTCAGGATGGCCACACCGCCCTTCCCCGGCAGCGTCGTGAGCGACGTGAGGCTGATGAGGTCGAAGAAATCTTCCATCGAACGTGCCGGCAGCGAGTTGGTCTGTTCGACCGCGGCGGCGTAGGCCCGCTCTGAACCTGCCAGCGACCCGGTGTGCGATGAAGCGGCGCGGGCGCCGGCATCGGTGATGCCGGCCTTGAGAATGATGAACGGCTTCTTTCGCGAGGTAAGCCGCGCCTCGGTGAGAAAGCGCTGGCCGTCGCTGACCTGTTCCAGGTAGGCACAAACGACACCTACACGGCTGTCGGCGCGCCAGTCGCGCAAGAGATCGCTCTCGTTCACGTCGGCCTTGTTGCCAAAACTGACGAAGCGTGAGAAACCTATCAGCTCCTTCAACGACCAGTCGAGAATGGAGGTGCATAGCGCTCCCGACTGGGACATAAGCGCAACTTTGCCCGGCAGCGGCATCTGGCGCGCGAAGGTGGCGTTGAGCCGGTTCTCGCCGGTGATCAAGCCAAGGCAGTTGGGCCCCAGAAGCGGCATCCGGTGGCGGCGGGCTGTTTCCAGCAGCCGTTGCTCGAGCAGCAGCCCCTCGCGGCCAGACTCACGGAAGCCGGCGCTGATGACGATGGCAGCGCTCACTCCGGCCGCACCGCATTCCTCGATGACGCCGGGGACCTGCGACGCCGGGATGACTATCACCGCCAGCTCCACCGTGCCTGCGGCCTCGCTGGCGGTCGTGATGCTGGGATAGCACTTGAGACCCGCGATCTCGTCGGCCCTGGGGTTCACAGGCAGGACCTTGCCCTGGTAGCCGCCTTTCAGGATGTTATCGAGCACTGTGTGCCCGACCTTGCCCGGCTCGCGGGCGGCACCAATTACGGCAACGGAAGTGGGAAAGAAAAGAGGGGCCAGCCGCCTCCCGGTCCGGGTGTTCCTGGACCTAGTCGCGGCCATCGGCCGAACGTGAGAGTCGAACTGTAGTTTTAGGAATCCGGTCCATCAAGCCATCCAGTCCCGGTTAAAGCCGTTTGCTGCTGCCTCCGGATGACAATTGATACCCGCTTTTAACACGAATGAACCTGTGCGGGGTCTCCTGATACGCAACTCGCGTGGTTCCATCGGTCCGAGTTCTGTAATTCGCCCTCCCTGGCATTCAGGATTGGGATTTCTGCATTTCAGATTCATCGAAACAACCAACACGATGTAACCACTGAAATCAAACCACTATTTCAGCTGATGCACAAGATTTGAAAAGTTAGAGATCGAGGATGAGAATTGAATATCTATGGGGCGGGTGGAACAAAAACATCGCCCGCGCTCCACCAGGGATATTCGTATGTATCTGTTGATGGCTCCTGCACGGATATCTTCAGTGAGGTCCTGACTCTGGTGGGTGAAGTCTTGCCAGAATCACCCCAGGCCCGAACCTCTACCGGGACGCCCCGCTTTAAGAGGCGCGGGGGGACAACTCGCCTGCGGCGATGGGGCCGGAGGCCGCTCCTTCCACCTCCGGCGCAGCCTCGGTGTGTCTATCTCTTCACAGACACTACCTTATAAATGCGACCAGCACCGCCCCTTTAAATAACGTAATATTATCAATCGGTCATTTTCCTGATTCTTTTTTAATAAATGCCGGGTGTCGGGTTTTTCAGCTGTCCAACACTTCGCGGACCTTGGTGGCCAGAGCATTGACTGAGAAGGGTTTCTGCAGAAACGTGACTTCCGCTTCAAGGACGCCCCGTTCGGTGATGACGTCGGCCGTGTAGCCGGACATGAACAGAACCTTGATCCTGGGCCTCAGCTCCACCAGCCTGTCCCTTAAATCCTTGCCATTCATTTCCGGCATGATCACGTCGGTGACCAGCAGGTCGATTACTCCCTCGTACTTCCCGGCCAGACTTAGGGCCGCAGCCGGGTTAGTGTTACTCAGGACGGTGTAACCGGCCCGTTCGAGTACGGTCTTGCTGATATTGAGGATTTCCTTCTCGTCCTCGACAATCAGCACCGTCTCCTTGCCGCCGACGGCGATTTTCGCTTCAATCTCCCTGGCTTCCTGGACCTCACCCTCCACGGTGGGAATATATATCCTGACCGTCGTCCCCTGATCCGGCTCGCTGTAGACATTGATAAAGCCACCGTTCTGCTTGACTATGCCGTAAACCGTAGCCAAACCCAGTCCCGTGCCCTTGCCCGTCTCCTTGGTAGTGAAAAACGGCTCGAAAACCTGGTCGATAACATCCTCGGGAATACCGCGGCCGTCATCACTGATGGCGATCATAACGTAGTCTCCCGGGACAAAGCCGACGTGATCTCTGCAGTAAGCCTCGTCAAAGTAGGTGTTATTCGTCTCGACGGTCATCACCCCCACTCCATCGATGGCATCGCGGGAATTGACCGTCAGATTTACCAGAAGCTGGTCGATCTGAGCCGGGTCCATTTTTACCAACGACAGGTTATGCCCCGGCTTCCACACCAGCTTGATATCCTCGCCGATCAGCCGTTGGAGCATGTTCAACAGGCTTGCCGTAATCTCGTTTAAGTCCAGCACCCTGGGGTCGATGTTCTGCCTGCGTGCAAAGGCCAGGAGTTGCCGGGTCAGGTCGGTAGAACGCCTGGCCGCGTTGATTATCTCCTGCAGGTCGCCGTGCAGCTTTTCTCCGGCAGATGTTTCCGTGATGGCCAGCTGGGCATAGCCGAGAATCACCCCGAGCATATTGTTGAAATCATGCGCCACGCCGCCAGCCAGCCGGCCGACGGACTCCATCTTCTGAGCCTGGAGCAACTGCGCCCGGAGGCTTTCTTTTTCCTCCTCGGCGCGCTTTCTTCCGGTTATCTCCCTTACGGCTTCTATACCACCGATTATCTGCCCTTCAGCATTACTGAGCGGAGATGCCGTAATTTCGAAATAGTGTTTGCCATCGGGGAAGTCCACTATTCTTTCTGTCAAGTGAATCTGGCCGTCGGCGATTGCAAGGGCAACCGGGCATCCATCGCATATTTCATCCCTCTTCTCATACCCCTGATAACAGTATTCTCCGACATGATCACCGATGAAGTCCTTGTGGACCTGGTTTTGGAACAGGACTTTGAAGTCACCATCCTGGATGCTTACACCATCACCGATCCCCTCGATAATCGCCCGGTTCTTTTCCTTTTCGTCCTCTGCCCGCCGGAACGCCTCCTCCAGGGAAGTTTCGGTCTGCTTGCGCTCGGTGATGTCTTGAATGGTCCCAAACATCGTCGTCGGTTGCCCACCACTGTCATAATCCAGTTCGCCGAGCCCATACAACCAGCGGACGACGTGGTCGTTCGCCCGAATGATCCGATATTCCTTGTTAAAAGGATTGTCGTCCCTTAACACGTAATCGCTCAAGTACCTAAGCATCTCGGAGCGTTGTTCAGGATGGATCAGATTCACCCAGGAATCTATATTCCTTGCATGGTCTGCATCAATACCGAATATCTCGTCCATCATCTCGGAGCTAGTCCACAATCCGGTGACAATATCAAGTTTGTAATGGCCCACTCCAGCCATGCGTTGTGACTGTTTAAGCATCGCCTCGCTCTCTTGTAAAGTCCTCTCCGCCGCGCGCTCCTCGCTACGGTCGCGAAAGACCAGAGCCACGCCGACGAGCAAACCACCCTCGTCATGGATGGGCGCGCCGCTGTCCGCGATGGGCTTCTCGGTTCCATCTCTGGCGCTTAGCAGGGTGTGGTTGGCCAGGCCGACGACGGGGCTTTCGCACAACACCAGATCAGCGGGATTTTCCACTTCGGCGCGGGTCTCTTCGTTGACGATATGAAAGATCTCCGCGAGGGGGTGGCCCGCGGCTTCGACCTCGCTCCAGCCGGTGAGGTCTTCGGCGACAGGATTCATATGACGCACACGCCCTTTCGCGTCCGTGGCAATAACGCCGTCACCGATACCGCGCAGAGTGGCGCGAAATTCCTCCAGCGTCTGCCGCCGCTCCCGTTCGGCTGTGAAAAGCGATATATACAGGTTTTTTCGTCGGGAGCTTGCCATAAATGCGGCCATGAGACCGGTGACGACTATAAAAAGGCATACGAAAAGCACCGTAGCCAGGCCGCGATAGCGAGCCTCGGAGAGGACCTCGTCCATGTCCACCTTGGCTACCAGAAACCATGGCGTATCCGGCACCGACCTGATGTCTGCCAGCACCTCGACTCCACGATAATCCTCTCCCTCGAACATGCCGGTCCTGCCCAGCACCGCCTGCACGGACGGAGCTTCGTTTTCTGAAAGTGAGGCCATCACAGTGAGGGCAGCCTCCGGCCGAAAGTGCGTCGAGTTGAGTGACAGGACCTGGTCCCCATCGCGCCGCACAAGCACGGTCTCCGCGCTCCCACTCGGCGTGGGCCATGATTCGATAAGGGGATAGAGATATCGCTTGGGGTCAGACCGCAAGATAAGCACCGCGGCGGGGCGGCCGTCCGCTCCCATGATCGGCGCCGCCGAGTCCAGATGAATCCCGTTACAGCCTGCACAGAGGTAGAAGTCGCCGACAACGGATCCCTGTGTTGAAACCACCTGCGCAGCCAGCACCTTCGCTTCAGGTTCCAGCCCGGTAAAACCGGGATCGACCGAGAGCAGGACTTTGCCGTCGATACCGGCTATTACCATGTTTGCATAGCCCTCCTGGTCCCGGAAAAACCGCAGGTTATCCAGTGTGGCATCTCTGTACGCGGTGTTCCCGGTATCTGCAAACCATTTCAGGCCATCAGTTCTGATGCGGCCCGAAGAATTCATACTGGCATCGTGCAGGCGATCGTTTCGCCAGACAGACAGGTCATTCGACTTGAGGTCGGCAATGGCTTTAAGTTCGTTATACGCTACCTCACGGATGGAGTTCGCCTGGTAGCGGTAATAAACATATCCTGCGACGGCCAATAACGTGGTTATCAGGGATAAGGCTACTATCCATTTCCACATTTGCGTGCGAATAGATGCTTCTTCCTTGATCATGCTCTCTCCAGGGTGTCCATTAGAATGTTATCGCCCATACCGCCCGACACTATGATGCAAAGAATAAATATACTGCGACATTCGTTCTACCCGCTTAGCGGTCAGAACCTTCGCATCGTGGTTTTCCAGCATTCCGTTCAGGTTATCCCAGGCTTTTCCTTTGTCATAGATCAATAGAAAAGACAATTGAAGCGGATTGCTGAACCGGAACATATGGAAATAACAGAAACAGGATAATTTTATGCACGATTAATCAGCTGAATGAGAATTGCTGAAAAATCCAATGAGATTTTCATTTTCCATCAGTTCAGCACCGTCCCCAGCACCTCGTTGAAGTAGCCGTGCCAGAGAACACGTTGTGAGGTCATGACTTTGGCGGGCGTGGGGTCGCTGCAGCTGCCGCCGG
>ERZ1739049.123-NODE-124-length-10746-cov-16.921990_pt1 | contig 10746 bp, 11 predicted proteins | sample MGYA00581760_ERZ1739049 | MGnify/ENA primary metagenome ERZ1739049 (study PRJEB42929, sample SAMN08275522) | rhizosphere metagenome | isolation source: Rhizospheric soil replicate 2 | host: Colobanthus quitensis | place: Antarctica: Devils point, Livingston...
TCAGGGGGTGGTCCTTCGGGATCTTGCCGAGCTTGGCGGCGCCACCGGGGCTGCCCAGGTCGTCGAAGAACTCGACGTTGGCCTTGTAGTAGTCCTTCCACTGCTCGGGGGTGTCGTCCTCGTAGAAGATGGCCTCGACCGGGCAGACCGGCTCGCAGGCGCCGCAGTCGACGCACTCGTCGGGGTGGATGTACAGCGAGCGCTCACCCTCATAGATGCAGTCGACCGGGCACTCCTCGACGCAGGCCTTGTCCTTCACATCAACACACGGCTGGGCGATCACGTACGTCATATTCTTCTCCTGGTCTGGATAGTTCGGGGCGGTCAGTGGGCACCGGTACTGGGCCCGGGTGGTGGACAAACAGGCCCAGGCGAGTGTCCGTCTGTCGTTAATACGAAGACAGTGTATTAAAAGGTAGGTTTGAAGACTAGTGCCTTCGAACGGTGAGTTCAGCCAACGCCAGCCCATCTCGCAGGGTCGACCGGTCGAGCCGACCACTGTGGAACGAACCTACCGTCGACGCGGATGTATTAAATACAGGCGGAGTGTGACAAAATAGTTCGCATGGATCATGACCTTGCTGTGCGTAGTCGCACGTTGGCTTCGGTGGAGCCCCCGCCCACCCTGGTTCTCTACGGAGACTTCAGCTGCCCCATGTGCTATCTGGCCAGCCAACGACTTGACGCGCTGGCCAGAGCGGGCGTTGGCGTCCAGTGGCGTGCAGTCGAACACCATCCGGAACTGCCGGTCAACGGGCTCCGTGACGACGCGGAGTCTTCGTCCGCCGCCAAGCATGCTCTTGATGACGCCCGAGCACTTCTTCGGCCCGGAGAGCAGCTGCCTGCCGCCGCGCCGACCATGGCCCCCAAGACGCGGGCGGCAGTCTCGGCGTATGCCGAGGCGTGCGGTGCGGAAGTGAAGGATGAGATCCGTCGGCTGTTGTTCACGGAGTACTGGGTGGACAAGGTGGACATCGGCAACCCCGCCGTGCTCCATACCCTTCTCGGCGGCACCTTCATGCGCGGGAAAGCCACCTCGGACCCCATCCGCGAGTTCGGCTATGCCGTCGCCGTGACAGGAGAACCGATCACCAGCCAGGCCTGGCGACTCATCCGCGCCTGGAGGCAGGACTGGCAGGCACTCGGAGCCCCCGAACTGCCCACTCTGTGGGACGGGACCCAAGCCGATTCCGGCGAACGTGCGTTGAGACAGCTCGCCGCGGAGGTCGATCAGGCGCCGACGCCAAGGAGCGCACCGGACAGTTCGGGGCTCCATGCCAGGGTCGAGTCGGGGTGGCGGCCACCCACGACCGTCTGCCCGCCGGCAACCTGGGTGTCACAGGTGGGCGACCCGTGGCAGCGTGCGTTTCAGATGAGTCATTGAGCGCGGACGACCCGTGATGATGGGTCCGCCTGGCGCGAGTATGCCGGTTGGCCGACCAGCCTGTGGAGGCACCGGTCCACGCCGGCCATCTGCCTGGGTCAGCGCACCATGGCGGTGGTGAGCACGACAACCGTGTCCTTGAGCGCCTCCAGGGAATGCCGCTCCGGCGGGATGACCAGCAGGTCGCCCTTGTGGCCCTCCCAGCTGGTGCTGCCCGCGCTCAGCAGCACATGTCCACTGAGCACGATGAGCGTCGCCTCGCCGGGGCTGTTGTGCTCCGTCAGTGACGACCCTTCCCGAAGGGCAATCACCGTATGTCGCAGGACCTGCTCATGCCCGCCGAAAACGGTGGAGGAGCTACGGCCGCTCGACTCGCCCTTTGCGTGCTCGAGCTGCTCACGACCGATGGCATCCAAGGACAGCTTCTTCACGGTCTTCGCCTTTCGCCTCGTAGCACCCGTCGCGGCTGGGAGTGCTTACGGGTGCCTGCCCGATAAACGCTACCGGTCACGCGGCACGACGACGCCGACGGTGCTTGGCCTGAGCCCCCGGGCCGGTTTTGGGGTGGACCTCCTCGTCGGGTGAGGCCGAGGCTGCCCACCGCCACAAAGCGGCAGCCCTCGGCCAGGAGCGGTCGATCATTTCACCCTTGCTTTTTTCACAATTACGTTTGTAAATATAAATATGCATAGAAAAAACCAGAACGGCGCCGCCAGAGTCGGTCGAAGCGGCGAGTCGATTCGCGTAGCTGCAGCTTCGGCGCCGTCATTGCCTGTTCACGGCTCGCACGAGGTGCCCCCGGAAGCAAGCGACATGGACTGGTCTGATCGCGCTGCCTGCCTGCGCGAGGCGCCGGAGCTGTTCTTCCCGATCGGCAACGCCGGCCCGGCCCTGAAACAGATCGAGGAGGCCAAAGTGGTGTGCCTCCGCTGCCTGGTGATCGACGCCTGCCTGAGGATCGCGTTGGAGGACGGGCTGACCGCTGGCGTGTGGGGTGGCCTGACCGAGGACGAGCGCCGCGCCCTCAAACGCCACACCGTTCGTCCAGCGCGATGAGCCCGAACCCACTCATGCAGTTGATTGATGTGCGTCATGGTTGTCCCGCCGGGTGCTCGTAGCGTGGCGGTCAGCACCCCTCGCGGGTGGGATGCGCAAACTGAGTCGAGGACGATGGCTATGAACGAGAGCACCAGGCAGCGTCACCATGTGGTGATCATCGGCTCGGGTTTCGGCGGGCTCTTCGCCACCAAGGCGCTGAAGGATGCATCGGTGGATGTCACGGTAATCGCCAAGACCAACCATCACCTATTCCAGCCGCTGCTCTACCAAGTGGCCACCGGAATCCTCTCCGAAGGCGCGATCGCACCGTCGACGCGAGAGATCCTTCGTGGCCAACGCAATGCCGAGGTGCGGCTCGGTGAAGTGATCGACATTGACATCGTGTCCAAGACGGTGACGTCTTGGACACCGAGCGGCACGCCGGAGACGTCGTACGACAGCCTGATCGTGGCGGCCGGCTCCACCGCGTCCTACTTCGGCAACGACTCTTTCGCCGAGCACGCACCGGGCATGAAGTCCCTGGACGACGCACTCGAGCTGCGCGGCCGCATCCTGAGCGCGTTCGAGTTCGCCGAGATCGAGACCGAGCCTGCCGCCTCGGCACCCTGGCTGACCTTCGTTGTTGTCGGTGCGGGCCCTACTGGTGTCGAGATGGCCGGGCAGATCGCTGAGCTGGCTCACTCACCGCACCCTGCGCAAGGACTACCGCCACATCAACCCCGAACAGGCGCGGGTCGTACTGCTCGAGGGTGCTTCTACGGTGCTCGGCACATTCGGGAACACCTCGCGGCCAAGGCCACCAAGAAGCTGGAGCAGCTCGGGGTCGAGGTCCAGCTTGGCGCGGTGGTCGTCGACGTCGATGAGTACGGCATCAACGTCAAGGACAGCGACGGCAGCACCCGCCGCATCGAGAGCCGCACCAAGGTGTGGGCAGCTGGCGTTGCCGCCTCTCCGCTGGCCAAACACCTCACCAACCAGGCCGGTCTGCAGTTCGACCGGGCGGGCCGGGTACCCGTGCAGGACGACTGCTCACTGCCCGGCTTTCCCGAGGTCTTCGTCATCGGCGACATGATGGAGGCGGGAGTGCCGGCTGTGGCGCAGGTGGCTATGCAGTCGGGCAGGTACGCCGCCAAAGCGATCGCTGCCCGAGCCGACGGCCGGGACATACCTGAACCGTTCAGGTATGTCGACAAGGGGAGAATGGCGACGATCTCGCGGTTTGCCGCCGTGGCCAGCGTCGGCAGGTTCCGGTTCTCCGGGCTCATCGCCTGGCTGATCTGGCTGGTCATGCACCTGCTCTACCTGATCGGCTTCAAACAGCGCGTCACCACTTTGCTGCACTGGACGATCAGCTTCATCGGCCGCGGGCGTGCCGAACGTGCCATCACCCGTCAGCAGGTCGTGGCCCGCCGCGCCCTCGACACGCTGACGCCGGCCAAGTCCGGTCGACCCGACCGATTGCGGCTCCCTCGCAGATAATTGTCGCCGGGCTGGGTCGGGCGGACCACCAGCAGAGAAGGCCAGTGCGCAGCGCATTACGCCGCACCACCGCGCAATCCTTCCTATGCGAGGCGGCCTCGTACTCGGCGATCGGCCGCATCCGAAACTTAGCCGTGAACGACCTGCGAACCGGGCGCAGTGCCAGATCAACCACGCCGCCAGTGGGCGATAGTACAAGTACTTCCTTTGGGCAGGGGAGAAACGCTGGGCGCAAGGACCTCATCCTCTATGCGCGGACTGGGCTCCAGCGCTGGAATGGCTAGTCCGACGGGTCTCCAGCGCGGTTGATGAACCATTTCTCTGATTCTTTTAGTTGATTATGGTTTTTCTGACACCATCCAAACAAACCCTGGGCATATCTCCTAGCCGCCTCCAGCCGCGTCACGAGTATCCGCCATGTAGATTTGGGGCATGAAGCGGCAGCATCTCGGTGATCCTGACCCAGCGTCCGGCATGCTGGGAGAGACCAGGGCGCGCGTCTTGGAGGTCCTCCAGGACACAGGGGCACAACTGGGCGTAGGCGACGTGGCGACCAGGTTGAGCCTGCACCCCAATACCGTTCGCTTCCATCTCGACGCCTTGGTCGCGTCCGGGCTCGTCGACAGCGAGGTCGAGCAGCGCGACCTGCCCGGACGCCCACGGACGCTGTACAGCGCCAACGCCAACAGCGCCAACGCCGGGAGACGGAACTACCGGCTCCTCGCTGAGATCCTCGCCAGCTCAATGGCCGCTCAGACTTCACATCCGCGCCAAGCCGCCCTCAACGCGGGCCAAGAATGGGGCCGCTACCTCGGCGAGGGCCCCCCACCGTTCAAACGAGTGGACGCCGACGAAGCGACCCGGCGTCTGGTCAGCGCGATGGAGGACATCGGGTTCGCCCCCGAAGCGGTCACCAAGGGCCGCCGGCGCCAGGTGCTGGTGCACCACTGCCCGTTCCGCGAGGTGGCACAGGAACATCCGGAGGTGGTGTGCTCGATCCATCTGGGACTCATGAACGGTCTTCTGGCCGAACTCGGCGCACCACTGGAGGTAAACCGGCTCGACCCCTTCGTCGAGCCGTCGCAATGCGTGGCCAGCCTCTCCCGCAGCACCGCAGGGGTTGAGAGATCGAACGGTTGAGGTTCTGCAGAGTAGTGGTTTAGCACGGTGAACACGCCGTCGTCGTTGTTGCAGTGGACGTGGACGCGGTCACATTTGCTTCGCTTCGTGATTCGCCTATGGAGCGCCGGACATCTGCCCGGTGACGCAGGTCAGCGAGGAGATTGGGTTTTGGCAACCGGACTGGATGTTCGCATTGGCAGGGTTTACGATCAGGCCGAGGACCATGACGGTGTTCGGGTCTTGGTCGATCACATCTGGCCCCGCGGGCTGAGCAAGGCGAAGGCGGCGTTGGCCGAGTGGTGCAAGGACGTATCGCCGTCAACGGAGTTACGCAGGTGGTACGGCCACGACCCAGACAAGTTCGAGGAGTTCACCCGACGCTACCGGGCCGAACTGGAGGACCCCAAGCGGGCTGAGGCTCTGCAACACCTGAAGGAGTTGGCCATCGGACACCGGCTGACGTTGCTGACCGCTACCAAGAATCCCGACATCAGCCAGGCCGCGGTGCTGTGCGACCTGCTGCGCAGGCGATGAACGTCGGTGGCGTTCTCACGGCGGACGGCATCCCTGAAAGGAACAAGCGGATCAGTGACAACCAGACAGCGGTTGGACCAATCACTCCCGAATCCGTCCCCCATGCGATGGTTCTCATGGTCTCGGACTGCAACGTCCGAGCACTTGGGTAACCACGAGATGTCAGGAGACAGATCATGACGGTATGGCGTGATTGGCGCAGCGAAGTCAACTTTTCCGCGGAAGGGCCGGGCGTAACCGTGCTGCACGAATCGCTTGAGCTGAAGGTGGTTCTCGTGGGCCTGGATGTTGGGCAGGCCCTGCCAGTTCACCCGGGGCCTGCGGCGTCGTTCCACTTCCTTGATGGCGAAGGTGTCATGGTTGTCGGTTCGGAGGAAGTCGAGGTGGCGGCGGGAGCGACGGTGATCGTCCCGCCAGGTGCCGCGCGGGGGGTCCGGGCGACGTCCAAGCTGGTCTTCCTGGGAAACCTCGGCGACCCTGCATCAGAGAACGGACCGCACTGACACACCCGGGCAGCTGAGCGGTCAGCAGAGGCCGAGTCTTGAGCTGATCTGAACCCTGGCTCTCTGGGCTGGCGTGTCTGGGTGTTCGGCAACCGCTTGTTCGACCTACCCCGTTCCGGGCGACGGCCGCCCAGGCCGATGGGAACCTTGGTCCTTGGCCGGTACACCGGTTGGGGACCTACCGTGAGAAGAAGTTGGAGATCCCGGCTCCCCCAGAACCGTGACGGTGCCACCGGCCACGATCTGGACGCCGACGATGGAGCGCAGCAGAGTGGTCCTGCCCGAGTCGCCCGGACCGAGCAGGCCGACGACCTGCCCCCGCGGCACGGACAGCGATATGCCGGGGAGCACCTCGCTAGAGCCCCAGAACACGCGCAGTCCGTCCACCACGACGGCCGGAACCTGGTTATTCATCGTGCGCCGAAGTTTACGGCTCTCCCGGCATGAGTGGGTCAGCCGGGTGCGGGTTCGTGGGGTAGGCGGAGTGAGATCGGTCCGCGGAGAGCATCACCGGGGCGAGTGCGACTCTCGTGCCGGTGACCCGACACACACCCACGTCGTCATCGCCAACAAGGTCCCGGGCCTGGACGACAGCGTTCGGACGTCCGCTCGACTCCGCCGATAGCCTTCAGGGTGGCCCGGCACGCAGTTCTAGGTGTCCGGCGTGACTGGCCACCGAGTTCCACACCTCCGTTATCGCCTGGAGGGTGGCACGGAAGCCACGGACGCCCTGCTCGCCTAGTGTTTCGACCAGGGTGTCGAGGAGCCGGACCTGCACGCCTTCGATCTGTTCGAGCACTGCAGCGCCCTGGTCGGTCAGATGCAGGAAGCCAGCAGCGGAGGAATCGTCTCTTGAGTCGTCGCGATGATTCCGCGCAAGCAATCCGCGTTGGATCAGGCTCTCGACGGTCGCGCCCGCGGCATCGTCGAGCTCCCCGATTCGCCGGGCCACCTCTCGCACCGGGTTGGCGCCGTGGGAGACGGCCAACAGCACGTACATTTCGCCGGCCCGTAGCCCGGTGACCTGTTCGACGCCGCGGAACAGCCCCTCAGAAACGCGGGCGACCTCTGTGAGCTCATCGAGGAGTCCGAGAACTTCGTCCAGCCGGCCACTGGGTTCGGTGTCGACCGGCGCGGGTCGGTGCGGGTGTCGTTCGGGTCCCGCCACGGCGCTCTCACCCTCAGACATCGCGCTCTCCGGTAGGTGCCGGTTCTTCGCCGCGCCGCCGGTAACCTCGCTCGTCGTCGTCCGTTACGTCACCGCCGCCCTGCGAGGCCCGTTCGGCCTCGCCCGGCGGGACCGGGTGCTCGACATCGCTTCCTTCGATCTGTTCGAGCAGTGCAGCGCCCTGGTCGGTCAGATGCAGGAAGCCAGCAGCGGAGGAATCGTCTCTTGAGTCGTCGCGATGATTCCGCGCAAGCAATCCGCGTTGGATCAGGCTCTCGACGGTCGCGCCCGCGGCATCGTCGAGCTCCCCGATTCGCCGGGCCACCTCTCGCACCGGGTTGGCGCCGTGGGAGACGGCCAACAGCACGTACATTTCGCCGGCCCGTAGCCCGGTGACCTGTTCGACGCCGCGGAACAGCCCCTCAGAAACGCGGGCGACCTCTGTGAGCTCATCGAGGAGTCCGAGAACTTCGTCCAGGCGGCCTCTGGGCTCGGTGTCGACCGGCGTTGGTCGGTGCTGTGGAGGTCCGGGTCGCTCCACGGTCCCCTCGCGGTCAGACATCGCGCTCACGTCGCTCTTCCTCGCGCCCCGACCAAGACCACCGTGCTCAGGACTGCGACGAGGAGCCAGTAGCCCCGTCCGGGTCTGCCGTTGAGGACCCGGTTCCAGACCGCGCCGCCGGTAGCCTCGCTCGTCGTCGTCGTCGTCCTCGTCCGTTACGTCACCGCTGCCCTGTGCGGCCCGTTCGACCTCGCCCGGCGGGACCGGGTGCTCGACGTCGCTTCCTTCGACGCTGAGGTGGGGCAGCACGCGGTCGAGCCAACGCGGCAGCCACCAGTTGGCCGGGCCGATCCGGTGCATCACCGCAGGAACGATGAGCATCCGGATGAAGAAGGCGTCGAGCAGGACGGCGGACGCCATCCCTAGCCCCATCAGCTTGATTGTCCGCGAGTCGCCGAAGACGAAGGCGCCGAAGACGAACACCATGATGGAGGCGGCGGCCACGATGACCTTCCCGGTGTCGGCGTGACCGGTGCGCACCGCTGTCGTGTTGTCACCGGTGCGCAGCCACTCCTCGTGCATCCGACTGACCAGGAACACCTGGTAGTCCATCGACAGCCCGAACAACATCGCGAACAGGACCACGGGCAGGAACGGCTCGATCGGACCGCCCTTGCCGAGACCGATCAGGTTGGCGGCCCAGCCCCACTGGAACACGGCGACCACGACGCCGAACGCGGCTGCGACCGAGATCAGGTTCATCACGGCGCCGACCAGCGGGATCAACAGGCTGCGGAACGCGAGCACCAGCAGAAGCATCGACAGCCCGATGACGACCGAGACGAACAACGGGATCTTGGCCTGGATCTGCGTGGCGAAGTCGTCGAACGTCGCGGTGGGGCCGCCGACGGAGATGTGGATCCCGGATGCCGCGTCGATCTGGGGTGCGACCTGGGTCCGTACCCGGTCGATGAGGTCGCTCGTCGCCTTGTCCTGCGGGCTCGTCGTCGGGATGACGCGGAGCAAGGCAGCGGTGCCGTCCGGGTTGGGCATCGGACCGACGATCGACGCGACACCCGGGTCGGCCTTGAGCTGCGCCACGAGCGGCTGCAGCACAGAGGCGTCCTTCCCCGTGATCGGGCGCTGCGTCAGGTCGACGGCCAGGATCAGGGGTCCGTTGATCCCCGGCCCGAACCCGTCAGCCAGCGCGTCGTAGGCCCGCCGTGTCGTCGTCCCGGCCGGGTCGTTGCCCTGGTCGGCGGTGCCCAGGCGCAGGTCGAGGACCGGGACCGCGATGGTCAGCAGCACTCCCAGGGCCAGCACCATCAGCACTATCGGGCGTCCCTGGACCAACCGCGCCCACAGCCGGAACTCTCCACCGCTGTGCTCGGAGACAACCTTGCCGGCCAGCAGCGCCCGCCGGGCACGGCGACCCAGCACACGCAGCCCGAGGGCCCCGAGCAGGGCCGGGATCAGGGTCGTGGCGGACAGCACTGTGAAGACCACCGACACCGAGGCCCCGATCGCCAGGCCGTACAGGAACTCGATACCGGTCAGGAACAGCCCGAGCAGCGCGATCACGACCGTGATGCCGGCGAAGACGACCGCCCGGCCCGAGGTATCCAGCGCGGCGACGATCGAGTGGCTCACCGGCATGCCGGCGCGCAGGTTCCCGCGATGCCGGTTGACGATGAACAGGGCGTAGTCGATGCCCACGCCGAGACCGAGCAGCACCCCCAGAATCGGAGCCACGTCAGAGATCGTGGCCACGTTCGACGCGAGCCTAACCACGCCGGTGGCCACTCCGAGCGCCGCGGCCGCGGACACGATCGGCAGGGCCGCCGCCACCGGGGAGCCGAAAGCCAGCAACAGGATCAGGACGGCGAACGCCACGCCGATCAGCTCGGCGGGGCCAATCTGAGGTTGTTCCAGGGCCGCAACTCCTTGGCCTCCGACGGCGACGTCGAGACCGTCCCCGTCGGCCGCGTGCACGAGGCCGACGAGGGTCTCGAGGTCAGCACGCGGTACATCCCTGCCGGCCGCGCCGTACTGCACGCTCGCGTACGCGACGGTGGCGTCGGCATTGACCTGCCCGGCCCCGGTCGGTGCGTAGGGGCTGTGTACCACGGTCACCGAGTCGAGCGCGGTGACCTTGTCGAACAGCGACTGCATCCGTTGCGTGACCGCAGGGTCGGTGACCTTCGCTCCGTCCTTGGCGGTCACCACGATCGTGTCGGCATCCCCCGACGCGGCGGGGAAGCGTGAGTGCAGCAGGTCGACCGCAGCCTGGCTGTCGGTCCCGGGCAGAGCGAAGCTATTGCGGAAGTCCGTCCCCACGGCCTGCGCCGACACCTGAACCCCGGCGATCGCCAGCACCCACAGCACCACCACCAGCATCGGGTGACCGGCACTCCATCGCGCCAAGGACTTCATTGAAAATTCTCCCTACTTGCCGACCGGTAAGTTTGTCAAGCATATGATGACTCACGAACTGACCGATCGTCAAGTAAGGTGGCACCATGGTCCGTACGGCGGAGGTGGGCAACACCCGAGAGCGGATACTTCAGGTGGCCCTGGATCTGTTCGGCCGCCAGGGCTATTCGGGCACCTCGATCCGTGACATCGCTAACCGGATGGGCATGACCAAGGCGGCGGTCTACTACCACTTCCCGTCCAAGGAGAACCTGCTGGCCGACATCCTCACCCCGGCCATGACGAGGGTCGGCAACGTGCTGACTACGGCTGGCCAGGTCAGGACGTCAGAGCAGCGAAGAGCACTCGTGACCGCCCTGGTCGATGTCGTCGGCGACGTCGGGCCACAGGTCGTGGTCATGCTGTCTGACCTTGCCGTTGGCACGCATCTGCGCACGCTGACCGGCGAGAGCTCCCTGCCGAAGAAGGTGGGGGCGGCACTGCTCGGACCGCCGCCGCAGGATCCTCGGGCTGCTGCTGCGGCCCGGATCAGGGCCGCCTGTGCGGTCGGGTGCCTCCCCGC
>ERZ1739049.124-NODE-125-length-10684-cov-5.341989_pt1 | contig 10684 bp, 2 predicted proteins | sample MGYA00581760_ERZ1739049 | MGnify/ENA primary metagenome ERZ1739049 (study PRJEB42929, sample SAMN08275522) | rhizosphere metagenome | isolation source: Rhizospheric soil replicate 2 | host: Colobanthus quitensis | place: Antarctica: Devils point, Livingston Island...
ATTATGATGATATTTTAAAGTAGTTTAATAAAATATTTAAAGAACGTCATATTATTTAATCATCTCGAAATTAAGTCTTTGTGCATAAAATTTAAAGTGAAACGTGTTTTATCAGCTTAACCCTTTTATATATTTCAAACCACACTATTGTTGCTAAGCCAGCTAAAATGCAGATGACAATATTTAAAAAATGAAGTTTTTCGAACTGAAACAGATCCAGGAAAAACGGAATATTCAAAATCAGAACCATGAAGAATATTGCTCCTCCTACAACCCATAAAACAGCTTTATTAGGTGTGGCTATAATTTCGAATATATTGGCTGTCCATGACCTGTTAGTTAATATTATAGCAATGTTGGAAACAATTAATGTGGTAAAAGCCATGGCGCGAACTTCTTTATCAGAAAACCCAAAATATAAGCCGGCACCATAAATAACAAGAGTAACTATCAGTATGCTGAGGCCCTGCATGCAGCTTAAAAGGATTTTTTTCAATCCAAAGAATTTATCAGTTAAGCTTTTTGGAGGTCTGATCATTACGTTTAACTCTTCTTTCTCAGCTTCAAAGATTATTGAACAGGCAGGGTCGATGATCAGTTCAAGGAAAACAATATGCACAGGCCATAAGATCAGCGGAAGATTACCAAATAATACCGGGATCAATGATAAACCGGCGATAGGTACATGGATAGCAAAAGTATATCCAAATGCTTTCTGCAGATTGTCAAATATCCGCCTTCCCATTCTTATGCCTCCTACAATAGATGAAAAGTTATCATCCATAAGTACGAGCGAAGAAGCTTCCCTGGCTACATCAGTGCCTTTTTCCCCCATTGCAATTCCGATATTGGCAGCTTTAAGAGCAGGAGCATCATTAACCCCATCGCCTGTCATGGCTACTATTTCCTTGTTCTTTTTTAATGCACCTACAATTTTAAGCTTTTGCTCAGGAACGACCCTTGCAAATATGTTGATTTCCCTTATCCTTTCACATAATTCATCATCCGACATTGCTTGCAATTCCTGTCCTGTTATGCATTTGTCATGATTTTTAAGTCCAATTTCAAAAGCGATATTTTTAGCTGTTACCGGGTAGTCACCTGTTATCATTATTACCCTGATACCTGCTTTATAACATTCACTGACAGCTTCTTTAACATTTTCACGAATGGGATCGGAGAGACCTATTAAACCAATAAAATCAAAAACAAAATCATGCTGAATATCTGGTAACCCTGCTGAATTAATTTTTGCTTTAGCGACACCTATCACTCTTAATCCGGTTCCGGCTAATTCTTCAACGGCTGATGACATCCGTTTTTTATTTTCTTCATCCAGGTGACAAAGATCAAAGATGGCTTCAGGAGCCCCTTTTGTAGCGATGATTTTTTCCTGTGTCTCCTTAAGCGAAAATACGCGTGACATGGCCATAAGTTCTTTGGAAAGCGGATATTCTTTTATCATTTCCCAGTTGGTATGAATATGTTCGGTACCTTTCAGGTAAATATCACCTATGCTGGTTATCGCTTTTTCCATGGGATCGAAAGGATTGGTTTGGCTTGAAAGGATTCCATATTCAACTATTTCATGAAATTCAGCATCAAATTCATTAGATTTTTTAACAATCAGAAAATCTTTACCATTATAGAGTTTTGCGACAGTCATCTTATTCTGAGTGAGTGTGCCTGTTTTGTCTGTGCATAAAACGGTTGCTGATCCGAGTGTTTCAATTGCTGATGGTTTTCGTGTCAAAACTTTTGTTTTTGACATTCGCCATGCTCCAAGTGCCATAAACACGGTCAGTATTACAGGAAATTCTTCAGGTAATACAGCCATTGCCAATGTTATTCCGGCCAGGAACCCATGAACAAGACTTCCTCTATTAAGTGTATAAATTACAATTATTAAAATACATAGTACAGCCGCGATAATTGTAAGTTTTTTAACTAATGAAACCATCTCCAGCTTCAGTTTAGTCTGTTCCTCTTTTACACTTTCCAGAGCTTTTCCAATTTTTCCGATTTCTGTATTTATTCCAATACTGGTAACCCGTGCAATACCGTTTCCCTGAACAATCATAGACCCTGAATACACAAAAGGAAAATCATCGCCACCAGGCTGACTACTTTTTTCAACTTCGTCCCAGTCGTTTTTTCTTACAGGTACGGGTTCACCAGTGAGCAGCGATTCATCGGCCAACAAATTAACTGAATGTAATACGGTTGCATCTGCCGGAATCCTGTCACCTTCCTGTAAAACAATGATATCATCTGTTACAACTTCATATCCTGCTATTCTTGTTTCAACTCCATCTCTGATTACAAGAGCCCTGGGACTAGCCATATCTTTTAATGCATTGAGCGCTTTTTCAGTCTTATTTTCCTGAAAAAATTCTATTCCCATAATTACAAAGACGAAACCAAGAAGCATTAAACCTTCTCGTATGTTCCCCAATACCATATATAATGTACCGCATGATACTAAAAGTAAAAACATGGGTTCTTTGATAACACCTAATGCAATGAAGAAAAGGTTTCTTGGTTTTGAAGACGGGAGTTTATTATACCCCTGGGTCCGTAACTTTTGTTTCACCTGATTAGTGGTTAATCCAGAGTACTTTTTAGAATTAATATCAAATTTCAAAATAATGTCTCCTTTCAGGTTTATTCTGTGGCTCCATGATTCAACTGCTAATTTAGGGTATTTATCAGAATTTGTTGTAATTGCGTTTTTATTGGGATAATATTATTACTTCGACTGTATGATCTTTATGATCGTCCGCGAGAGGAATTGACGTATCAATCTGCGCGATACCATCGACAGTTATTTTTGTTTTTTTGTCATTATCATGTTTCTGTACGATTGAAATATGGTAGGTCGTTTCCCTGTACCGGTAGTGTACATTTATTTTCTCCCAGTCAATGGGAAGGCAAGGCTCGATAAACAGTTTGTCCACTTCAAGTCTTAACCCCAGAAGTGATTCAATTATAAGTCTGTACATCAGTCCGGCCGAACCCGTGTACCATGTCCATCCACCGTGGCCGATGTGAGGCGAAAGTGCATATACGTCGGCTGCAACCACATAAGGTTCAACTTTATATGTAGCAACACCTTCCGGTGATCCGGCATGATTTATGGGATTAATTATGCTTAGCAATTCCCAGGCATGCAGGCTGTCGCCTAATTTAGCATACGCCATCGCTGCCCATATCGCCGCATGCGTGTACTGGCCTCCATTTTCCCTGACCCCGGGGACATAACCTTTTATATAGCCTGGATTCATATCCGACTTATCGAACGGGGGGTTTAATAGTTGGATCAGGGAATGTTCACGACGTACCAGATGTTTATCAAAAGCTTCCATTGCCAGACGCGAACGCTCCGGGTCACCTGCACCGGATAACACTGACCAGCTTTGTGCTATGGAATCGATCTGGCATTCGACGTTCGCTGAAGATCCAAGTGGCTGTCCATCATCAAACCAGGCACGTAGATACCACGCGCCATCCCAACAGTTCTTTTCAATATTCTGTCGAAGTGTAGCCGCTTCCTTTTTACAGCGTTCTACAAAGGCCAAATCGCCATTAAGTTGTGCAACCTTGTTAAACTGTGTGAGCACTTCATATAAGAAAAAACCTAACCAGACACTTTCTCCTTTTCCTTTTTTTCCCACCATATTCATACCATCATTCCAGTCGCCGGTTCCAATGAGAGGCAGCCCATGCTCACCAAAACTAAGTCCTCTGAGAATGGCACGCATACAATGCTGATATAAACTGGCAACCTCCTCAGATCTGTTGGGAAGATCGTAATACGAGTCGTCTTCAGCTTTTAGAGGGCTTCCGTCCAGAAAGTGAACAGGTTCCTCAAGTATACCTGTGTCCCCGGTCTGAAGAACATAACGACTCGTTACCAGGGGTAGCCAAAGGTAGTCATCCGAACAATGTGTGCGTACACCCCGGCCAGATGGTGGATGCCACCAATGCTGTACATCACCTCCCCTGAACTGCCTGCTGGCACAGAGAAGTAAGTTTTCCCTTACAAGATGAGGAACGGAGTGGGTGAGCGCCATGGAGTCCTGCAACTGATCGCGGAAACCGAAGGCGCCACCTGATTGATAATATCCGCTTCGCGCCCACATTCGACACGCTAAAGTTTGATACATAAGCCATCCGTTGGTCAGTATATTAATTGATTGGTCAGGAGTTTCCACCTGAACTGAGCCAAGGGTGTTCTTCCAGAACTTATTTACTGATTCTAGCGAATTGCGCGCTGCTGTTGATCCCCAGAAGCGACGCACCAGTTTGCCGGCATCTTCGGCGTTTCTGCCGACTCCCAGTCTGAAAATAGTTTCATGCTCCTGTCGCTCTTCCAGTTCGAAGGAAACCTGTATGGCAGCACACGGATCCAACGCGGACCCTACCTTCCCGGAAAGCCTTGCATGTGCCATGGCTGCAGGATTTTTAAGAGTGCCATTACGACCAATAAATTCAGTACGGTCGCAGCTTAAAGTATGATACGCATCGTCAGTCTGGAAAAAGGCTACACGGTCAGCGAATTCAGTGTTGTAAGGATTTCGTGCATATAATGCACCACTATCGGGATCAATCAAAGTGGTTATGTGCATAGCTGATTTCGGACGCAGATCGCCCAAAACCCACTCGACATAACCTGTTACAGAAAGCTTTCGCGGACGGCCCGAATCATTTTTTAATTTCAAAACTGAAAACTTAACTGCAGCATCCATGGCAACATAAACGCATAGTTCAGAGCGGATCCCGTCCTCAATATGTTCAAATATACTGTAACCGAATCCGTGACGACTTATATAAGTTTTTGTTCCACAACCAGGTAAAGGGGTTGGTGACCAGAAATAGCCACTCTCTTCATCCCTGATATAAATAGCTTCTCCGCTGGAATCGCTTACCGGGTCATTGTTCCAGGGAGTAAGACGTATCTCATGGGCATTTTCACTCCAGGTATAAGCAAGGCCATTCTCTGAAATAACGGTTCCAAAACGTGGGTTAGCCAGAACATTTACCCATGGCGCCGGCGTTGTCTGTTCGCCTGAAGTAGTTATAACATATTCGTGTCCATCTTGTGTGAATCCGCCTAATCCATTAAAAAAGCTCAGTCCTGAAGGTTGCGGGAGCACAGCTTCGACGGGGAGCAGGATGCGTGGAACACGTGCAGGTTTAAACAGCGGAGCCGGAGCTTCGATAAAGGCGCGACGGTTAATCTGTTCTGCCAGGGTTCCCCGTTTGTCGCTGATAATGGCACGGGCAACTGTCTGTATCAATACGCGGTCCTCAATCGAAATCTGGTCTGCAAGACGAACGAAAACTCCACCCGGACGATCTATAATATTGGCTTCCATGCCTGCCGCGATTAATCCCATGATCTGATCATTGAGCAGTTGTCGGTATCCGGCCCGATCTTCGTTCCATATTACAAGATCTACTGCAAGTCCTTTTAAACGCCAGTAAGCATGAGCCTGTACAAGTTGTCGTACCAGGTTAATGTTACCTGGATCTTCAATTTTCAGCAACACGATTGGCAAATCACCTGAAATGGAGTAACCCCACAGACCTGATTGTCCACGCCGGTTCTTAATGAGAATGTTCGTTTCCGCCCGCAACGACGAATTAGCATAAATGATAGAACTGGCCAGGCGTCCATATAATTGTGCATCAGCTTCAGTCGCATTGATCTGCCTCAGTACTACCTGACTGTATGTCCATGCCAGTTCAAAGACACGATTTGCAAGCCTCCTGTCCTGGTATTTATCTACAAGACTTAATGCTGCATCACGGGTTTCACATATACCGGTTACGATATCAATCTTTACTGATTCTTCCGGATCAAGGATTATATTAAACCGGATTGCAACAATTGGGTCAAGAACTGAACCCTGACTGCCCGAAAGCATTGTTGTATTTTTCATAGCCTGTGGAGCGACGACACTGTTTCCCCTGCCTATGAATTGCATGCGGTCTGTTTCGAATGAGATGTTACCTGTATCTGCTCCATGCATTGTCATCTGGTGAAACATCCATGGTACCCGCTCATCGAGTGAACGTGGTCTGCGGGTACATAATATTGCCTGACGCTGGCTGATGATTTCAGTCTGAACAAATAGATTACTGAACGCGGGATGTATGGCATCTGCTACAGCTGACGTCAGAACTACCTCTGCATAACTTGTGACATCCAGAGATCTGCGTAACCGCGACCGGTTAGTGATACGTACTCTTCGCAGTTCTATGTCATCTTCAGGCGAAACAACAATCTCTGTATGAGTATCCAGGTCATTGTCGCGCCGGCGAAATTCCGCACGTCCTTTCGAAAAAATTGCTTCATAATTCTCCGATTTTTTTAAGGTCGGCTGATATGCAGTTGACCAGAACTCGCCTGTCTTAAGATCACGGATGTAACAGAATGATCCCCAGTTGTCGCGGGTACTGTCTTCGCGCCAGCGGGTTACTGCAAGGTCCTTCCAGCTACTATAGCCACCTCCGGCGTTGGTTACCATAACATTGTATCTTCCGTTCGACAATAAATGTACTTCAGGAATTGGCGTATCAGGAGTGTCAAGCACACGAACCGGCATCTCTGAAACGCCTGTAATAGTATGAATGTCGGAGATTCCGGCAGTGTATGAATAGAATGCTGTAGCCTTTGGAATCCGTTCCTGGAGAAGTAGCATGGTCGCCTGGAACATATGATCCGATTCGAAGCGTTTCTGCATAGGACGGTCAAGGATCAGATATGCCAGTGAGAGGAGACTCATTCCTTCATGATGTGCCATAAATGAGTGTATTATTATGCTGGATTGGCCGCGAGGCAGACGTGACGGTGAATAGTCAACAGCCTCATAGAAACCGTATTTTCCTACCATATTATTATCTTCAAGACGCTCAAGATTCTGACACGCCTCTTCCGGCGCCACCATCAGAGCGAGCATTGAAGCATAGGGTGCAATGACCAAGTCTTCTGCCAGTCCTCGTTTGAGTCCCATGCCCGGTACTCCAAACGCCCGATATTGGTAATTCAGATGAACGTCTACGGTGTTGTAACCTGATTCTGAAATTCCCCATGGAGCGCTCCGTCTTTTCCCATATTCGACTTGTCTTTCCACTGCCGTCTTATAAGTCTGGTCAAGAAGGGTGTTCTCATAAGTCGGCATTACCAGAAGAGGCATCAGGTACTCAAACATTGAACCACTCCACGAAAGGAGAACGGGATCACCACCAACGGAAGTCAGCAATCGACCCAATGAAAACCAACTCTCCTGTGGTATTTGTCCCTGTGCAATAGCAACAAAACTGGTAAACCGCGCTTCCGAAGCCAGCAGATCATAATAACTCGTGTCCTTCCGGCGCTCATCTACATTATAACCAACAGAAAGCAAATGACGCCCCTTATCATAGAGGAAGTCATACTCTATATGGGTAAATTCTCCTGACATCAGCGCAAGGTGTTCGATCACCTCTATTCGTTCATTGGCCCTTTGACTGGCTTCAGTGACAGACTGTTTTAAATCATTAATCAGTTTTATCATTTCAGGCTTCGCATCAGGTGTTAGAAAATTCCCGATGTCAGGCAATAGCTTATTGTCAAGTTTTGAAAGGTCCCGCAGGGTAGGTATCCCATTAATACCCGGAAACGTAATAAGATTGTCAGGAAGGGGCGGTAACAATATCCAGGGAGCGAGAAAAGTCAACTCATCAAGGAAACTCAGGCATTGACGGTGCAATGATTGCGCCCACCAGAAGGCCTGATGCTCAGGGTCCGTGATATAACCTTCAATGACTTCAGCGGCAGACTCTGTAAGCTGAACGAGCCATAGCCGGAGAGCAATTAGTGTTGAAGGGCTGGAATCTGCAATAACCTTTAATTCATTCCGGAATTTTATCAGTCGTTCCATAGAAGGTCCCTCCGTAAGACCGACAAGAATTCTGAGTGTGTCGTCGATCGATTCAAATAGCCTTGGTTCCAGTATCTTCTGATCAGGGAGGTCGAGAAGGCCTGGTCGCAAAATCATCAGGTAACCTGCCAGATTTCCGCTGTCAACTGATGAAATGTATGGTGGTTGTAAAGGCTTCAAAGATTTTGTATCGTACCAATTGAAAAAATGGCCCCTGTATCGTTCCATTTTTTCCATTGTTTGTAATGCATTTTTTGTTCGTTCGATGAGCTGACCAGCCGGGATGTAGCCAAAATCATAAGCAGATAAATTTGAGAGTAATGCAAGACCCATATTAGTTGGTGAAGTACGATGTGCAATAGTCGGAACAGGATCCTCCTGGTAGTTATCAGGAGGTAACCAATTATCTTCAGGGCCAACAAAGGCCTCGAAGAACGCCCAGGTCTTACGGGCAATTTCACGGAGAAATATGATCTGATTAGCAGTTAATTTTGCTTTACGACGACTGAGTGTCAGACTTATTGACCATGCAATAAAAGGGGATGCAGACCAGAGAGCCGGTATGGGCCACACTACGGCAAGCATTATTGGTTGTGAAATAGCAAGAGAGATTAAAGAGACAAATGAAAGTGCCGGGGCTATCCACATTGATTTGTATGTTCCGATTATACCCGGTCGTCTGCTATGATCCGGTTTTCCCGACAGATTCCATTCAAGAAGCCGTCTGTAAGAGAACAGTAACCTCCATAATGTGCGAAATATGGCATCCAGACTGTAATAAGCCTCGTAGGGCAGACAGGCAAACAGAAAAGCTGCCTGGGAGAAGTGCCTTCCGGCAGAACGTATTGAAGCAGTCACATGTTGTCTGGGAAGAACATCGGTCTGTTTATTTAACACATCGAGAATGGAGATGATCAAAGAAGGTATCATAATGATCCCTATAACTGACAAAGTCCAGAACCAGGCATGTGACAAAAATGACCATCCGAGCAATAAAAGGAGTGTCAGTCCAATAGGAGTGAGGCTTCGCCTGAGGTTATCAAGTATTTTCCAACGCGACAGCGCTGTGAGTGGATTCTTTTGTAACCTGCCATGAAGAGAGGGAACTTTAGGCAACAGCCATCGGATTATTTGCCAATCTCCGCGTATCCAGCGTTGCCGGCGGTTAACATCCGCGACATAGTTTGACGGATATTCTTCAAATAACTGTACGTCGCTTATTAACCCGGATCGGGCATAGCATCCTTCCAGAAGATCGTGACTGAGAATCTTGTTTTCCGGAAAGCGTGCATTGAACACCTGCCTGAAGATATCAACATCATAAATCCCTTTACCAACAAAAGATCCTTCACCAAATACATCCTGATAAACATCTGAAACTGTTCGGGTGTAAGGGTCTATTCCTGGCTCACTTCCATACAACGTGGCATATATTGACATATTCGTTCCGGGCAGGCTGACCGCGACTCGTGGCTGTAGAATACCATATCCCTCATAAACCCTTTGTTTGTTTTCATCGTATACAGCGCGGTTTAGAGGGTGGGCCATGGTCCCGACAAACTGTCGTGCAGAATCGCGCGGAAGTTGTGTATCTGTGTCAAGGGTAATAACATACTTCACATCTGACAAAACATCAGTATTTCCGATTACATGCGAAAAATGATTTTCTGATCCACCGCGCAGAAATGAATTCAATTCAGAAAGCTTTCCTCTCTTACGTTCGTAACCCATCCACAATCGCTCGCTGTTATTCCAACGGCGCGAACGATGGAAAAGAAAGAATGTTTCATTTTTGGAATCTTTAAATTTTTTATTAAGCTCTTCAATCTTCTGACTTGCCATCTGTACTAAAGCCTCATCATCAGGCAGAGTTTTTTTGTCGGAATCCCTAAAGTCTGTCAGCAAGGCAAAATGAAGGTATTTATCCCGGTTTGCCAGAAACCTTACTTCCAATGCTTCAGTAAGTTCCTCAATGTTCTGAATATTAAGAAGCATTGCCGGAATCACAACAAGAGTACGCGATTCGGCTGGAATTCCGTGTGAGAAGTCCATCCTTGGCAAAGGCTTGGGAGTTGCCAGTAATGTCGCCAGCCAGTTCACAAGTGGAACAGCCAGATGACTTGAGCATAAAAACAAAAGGACACCCATCAGTCCCAATGGCCAGCCATGAACTCCTTCAGAATATGCTTCTGACATCAGGCTCCAGGTTAAGATCGATGTAAGCAGTAATATTGAACCTGTAAATAACAGTAAATTAAACCTGGTACCCACTTTTGTAAGTGACTTTAAAGCAGAGAAGCGCACCTTCACCAGTCGTTCCAATTCTGGCAATCCCTTATCGACCAGGAAGAATCCAACATGTACTGTTCTATCGTTGCTGTTCCTGGTTACCGCGTTCTGCTGCGCAATGTAAATCGCTTTAGCTGCCACTTCAACTTCGGACATAGGGCTGCTCCTGGCAATTTTTTCAATTATACGACGATAGCGGTCGCGGGTAGAGAAATCCATTTTACTATAGGCACCACCCGGATCATTGCGCAATATCTGTTCAATGATGCTCATCGTTTCGACAAACTCTTTCCAATCCATTGCACCAAGGAAACGAAGGCTATCGATACTATTGCTGATAGAAAGCTGGTCGGCTGCAAGTTGTTGATTTCCCAAATTTACCATGCGTTCGATCGTGAGGCCTGCTTCTAATCATTGTTGTTCGATCCATGTTAACGGCAATTCCAAAGGGGAATCCGTTCATTTCA
>ERZ1739049.125-NODE-126-length-10632-cov-5.276071_pt1 | contig 10632 bp, 10 predicted proteins | sample MGYA00581760_ERZ1739049 | MGnify/ENA primary metagenome ERZ1739049 (study PRJEB42929, sample SAMN08275522) | rhizosphere metagenome | isolation source: Rhizospheric soil replicate 2 | host: Colobanthus quitensis | place: Antarctica: Devils point, Livingston Island...
TGAAGGGTTTGCTTCATATATTGAGTACTTGGCTTTCGACCCCTTCTTTCCTTCCTGTAATCTTTGTCTTCAATTTGTTTATATGGATCATTCCCGCGCATTGGAGCTTGACGGATTGGAAAATTCACATCCGATTGAAGTTGCAGTCCAGAATCCAAGTGAAATTAGTGAAATATTTGACGCTGTAAGTTATTCTAAAGGCTCCTCAATTATAAGAATGCTCGCTGAATATTTGGGAGAAGAAAATTTTCAAAAAGGTTTGCAAATTTATCTCAAAAAACATTCTTACTCAAATGCAACAACCTCAGATCTCTGGAGTTCACTTGAAAGTGTTTCCGGAAAACATGTAGGAAAGATAATGAATAGCTGGACACAAAAAGCCGGATATCCATTAATTGATATTGAAGAATCGAATGGTAAGCTTTTCTTTAATCAGTCCAGATTTTTTTCAAGTATTATTTCCCAAGTTAGATCAAGCGATAATACATCCTGGATAATTCCAATAAGTATGATAACTGAAAATTCAAAAGAACCTCAATATTATCTTATGGATAAAATCAAAATTGATATTTCCAGAAAAGATAACTCATGGTACAAGTTAAATTATGGGGAGAAAAGTTTGGTTAGGGTAAAATACCCAATAGAAAATCTTCAAAAACTGCAAGGGGCTATAGAAAATAAAAATATCTCACAGGAAGATAGGTTTGGAATAATAAGAGATTTATTTGTATTGGCAGAAGCAGGAAAATCTTCGATTGTTCAGGTGTTAAAAATGTACTCCTCATATAAAACAGATGATAGTTATATTGTCTGGGCAGAGATTGCAAGTGAACTCGCAAAATTAAGTATTCTACTGAGTGAAGAAAAAGAATTTGAAATATTTGAGATTTACGCCAGAAGTATTTTTGAAGATATCGGTAGAAAAATAGGATGGGAAAAAAATCCTAAAGAATCGCATGAGCAAACATTATTAAGAAGTGTCGTTCTAAGCAGCCTCGCAAAATATAATGATAAAGAAACAATTACTAAAGCCAAACATCTATTCGATAAAATGATTAGCAATTCAATTAATATTGAATCTGATTTACGTGGAATAGTTTATATAACCGTTGCCAGAAATGGAGATGAGAATACATATAATCAATTGGTTAAATTATATAGAGACGCTGATCTTCAGGAAGAGAAAGACCGGATATTTAGGGCGCTTTGTTCTTTTAAGCAGGAGGTACTTATAAAAAAATCGCTTGAATTTTCATTTTCGAAGGAAGTAAGGTCACAGGATTCATTTAAAGCAATTAATTATTTTATGGGAAATCCAAAAGGAAAATATATGGCATGGGAATTTCTAAAGTCACAATGGGACGATATTGTTGTTCGTTTTAGTGGAGGGCATTTATTCTCACGTTTTGTTGAGCCATTGGAGTTATTTACGCGTAAGTACGACGCCCAAGAGATAGAAAAGTTTTTTAATATGCACGGCGCGCCGGGAGCAGAAAGAACTATTCAGCAGGTTATAGAGAAGATTGAATCAAATGATGAATGGATCAAAAGAGATTTGGAAAATATAAATAAATTCCTAAAAGATGTATCAAGTCTTCGTGCGTAGAATAAAAACTTAAAAAATGATAAAATATCTAAACATATGATTAGCGTAACAGAACTCAGAGCAGGCACAACATACCAGGAAGACGGGCAGTATATGACTGTCTTGTCATATGAACATATTAAAATGGGTAGGGGCAGCGCAAATATTAAAGTAAAGGTCAGAAATTTAAAAACAGGCTCAACCACAGATAAAAGCTACATTAACGGAGCAAAGGTGCAAGATATTCCTGTCCTGAAAAAAGACATGCAGTACTTATATAAAGACGATACCGAAGTATTTTTTATGGACTCTCAGTCATTTGAGCAAATAAGTATACCAATTAATTTGGTTCCAGAGCATATATATCTTAAGGAAGGCGAAAATTTTACTGTTAGTTTTATTGAGGGAAAACCACTTGCAGTTTTTCTTCCTCCAAAAATTGTTGTTAAGGTAATTGAAGCTTAACCAGGGTAAAAAGGCAATTCTGCAACAAACGTATTTAAAGAAGCTACTTTGGAGAATTATAATAAAACCCGGGTGCCTCTATTTATCCAAGTGGGGGAGTTGATCAGAATTGATACCAGAACAGGCGCGTATACGGAGAAAGCTACATCAGGCTCCCGTTAGGCAGGACAATCTTAATCATGAAGAATAACACCTTTGCAGCTCTTTCAGAGAGGCCTTTTTTATTTTTATGGATTGGTGAAATTTTTACACAGATACCAACCCATCTATTTAATTTTTTCTTAATATTGCTAGTTTATAAAATCACGCATTCCAATACAGCAGTATCGGGTGTAGTTCTCTCATTTACAGTGCCGGCAATTTTTTTCGGATCAATTGCAGGGGTATATGTTTACAAGTGGGATAAGAAGAAAGTTTTGGTACTCACGAATATTTTAAGAGCAGTCTTAATGATATTTCTTATATTTTTTATAAATAATCTTTTTATGATTTATATAGTTTCGTTATTAGTTACAGTTTTGGTTCAATTTTTTATTCCCGCTGAGACCCCAATGGTCCCACTTCTGGTAACTCCAAAAAACCTTTTATCAGCAAACGCGCTTTTTAGTATGGCAATATTTGCCTCAATTCTTGTGGCTTATGTGATGTCAGGTCCAGTCTTAATTTTTTTAAATCCAGTTGGAACTTTAATTTTTTTATCTGTCATGCTTTTAGTCGGGGCTTTATTTATTAATAACATTCCAACTGTTAGTAAAGTCAGTGATTCCATTTCTCAGAAAACTAACTTCTTAAAAGATATAAAAAACACCTTAACTTTGATGTCAAAAACAAAAGAGATTTCGCGATCTCTTTTTTGCTTGCCTCATCCCAGGTATTAATTCTTATAATTGCCGCAATTGCACCCGGATATGCACAGCAAATAATAAAAATAAACATAGAAGATATCCCATTATTATTTGCGTCTCCTGCTGCATTGGGTATGGTTGTCGGGGCAGTACTACTCATAAACCGTTTCCACAGCCACGGTAAAGGAAAATTAATTACCGCAGGCATATTTTTGTCAGGATTTGGCGTACTTATTCTTCCATATGGTTCCAGAGTTGCCTCCCGGGGTTTTGTTCATGTAATAAATAATTATCTACCTCATATTTTAAAAATAAATATTATTCACATAATGGTATTTTTAGCATTCATACTTGGTATAGCAAATTCATTTATTTTTGTGTCAGCAAATACAATTCTTCAAGAAAACACCACAGAAGAAATTAGGGGTAAAGTATATGGTTTTTTAAATAGTATTATCGGGGTTCTTTCACTATTACCTTTAATTGTAGCTGGGAGTTTATCGGATCTTATTGGGGTGGGGGCAGTTATTACTGGAATTGGAATTAGTCTTTTAGTCCTTGGAATAGTTTGGGCATTTATAATAAACGATTAATAATTTATGAAAATACTTCTCTTAATTCCTTCATTTATAATTTTTTTGTTTACTCTACATAAATTAATAAAAGACGATCATGTATTCTTGCGTCGTAATGTTAAGGTAGAGCAGGTTTTTGATATTGCTTTTGTTGTTATATTAATCGATATAGTTCTGGGACAATTAAAATATATCCCCGAAAGTCTATATCTAAATAATGTAATATCAGTTGCTGTCGTAATTTTATATCTCTTTGGAAAATATAAAAAACTACCCCTGGGTAGACTATATGATTTTTTTACTTTAAGTTTTTTGAATACACTACCATTTATTTTTTTTGTGAATAGTTTCTTTTCTAATAAAAACCAAAAAATTTATTTCATTAGCGGTACAATATTTTATATATTTGTTTCACTGTTCTTCTTAAGAAGTCTTTTTAGGAAATTAACAAACAGGAGTTTAAAAGAGGGGAACATTACGATTTATTTTTTAATTATTTATTCTACATTTACACTCATATATTCAATTCTTATCTCTTTAGCTACTCATGTAGAGTTTGTAACAACTGAAAATTTGTATATATTATTACAATTTTTTTTCTCACTAATTTTTATCATCAAACAAAAGTTTTTAACACACTAATATATAAATATGAACCCCAACATTATTTTCCAAAATGAAGACTTAATTGTTGTCGATAAACCTGCCGGTATAACAGTTAATAATTCAGACACAACCAAAGGTCAGATTACAGTGCAAGATTGGATTGAGCAAGAACTTAATTTTAAATCAATTAATTCTAATTCAGATAAAGAGAGTGACTTCTATAAGAGAGCCGGGATTGTACATAGACTTGATAAGGAGACTTCAGGGATCTTGATAATTGCGAAGAATCAATCTTCATTTTTGGATCTTCAAATGCAGTTTAAAGAAAGAACAGTTAAGAAAGTCTATCTATCCCTTGCGCATGGAAAGGTTACTCCAGATACAGGTGAAATAAATGTTCCAGTGGGAAGGCTTCCATGGAGTAGAAAGCAATTTGGTATTCTCCCAGGCGGTAGAGAATCGAAGACCTTATATAAAGTTGTAAATAATTTTCTTGATAAACCTACAAAGGAAATCCTTAGTCTGGTTGAATTGTATCCGATGAGTGGGAGAACCCACCAGATTAGAGTACATTTAAAATATATTGGCCACCCGGTATTTTCAGATTTTCTTTATGCCGGACGCAAAACCGCTCGAAAAGACAGGAAGAGAATACCTAGGGTTTTTCTCCATGCCTACAAAATTTCTTTCTTAGATCCAACCACCAAAAAATCAATTGATCTGGAAAGCCCGCTTCCCGTTGAGTTAAAATTATTCATTGATAGCTTAACTTCATAGCATTTCATAGATTAAGGTTATCTATAATGGCAAGGTTATTTTGCTATACTTATTTATGCGTATGAACAAAAATCAAAAATCCATAAAACCTGGGAAAGGTGTAAGAACATTTTTTATTTATTTTACTCTTGTATTGTTTATAATTATTACGGCCATAAGTGTTAAAGCCCTTCTTTTAATAGAGCAAAGTTTATTTGATGGAAAGTATATAAATATTGCAATTTCGAATAATAAAAAAATTACAGAAATAATAGGATTTAATGCCGAAAAAAACACTGTTTCACATTTGTACATTAAAAATAGTAAATTAATACGACACGATCTTTTAGATAAACTCGGAATTCTAATTGATGCACGGATAGATTATTACTCTGATGTAACCAACAGAGACGTGCTCAAATTACTCACAAATGCAGCAACTGAAAAAGACAATATTCAAACTGACTTAACTATTTTTGATCTGGCAAGACTTTGGATTATTGCAAAAAACTCTTCGGGAAATAAAACTATTAAAAAAGAGATAAGCTTACCACTGCCGGACTATGAAATTGATAAGAACATACGTAGCTTATTCAAGAATGATGCAATTACATCAAGGAGTTTGAGTATTGAAATCATAAATGCAGCAAGTGTACCAGGTGCAGGTAAAAAACTTGAGAGAGCTTTGACTAATGAAGGTTTCAATATTATTTCTGTATCAACGAAAAAAGAACCTGAAAATATATCCAAAATTAGATATACATCAGAATCGTCTTATGTGGTCGGTAAGTTAAAACAAATTTTAAAGTATCCGGCTGTAAAAAGTAATGAAAAATCTATCGCAGATGTTGTTATAATAATAGGGGAGGACAAAAAAAAGTTTTTTACAAATTAATGTTTATTGTAGTTATTATTGCTATCGCTATTATTTCTTTTTTGCTTGCATTGTGGTCTCTAAAAAAGCAAAACCATACGGAGGACTTAAAAAAAGTAAAAAAGGAGTTAATGAAGAAAAAAATTATTTTTCAAAGAGACTCATCTAAATGAGCTGTTTTTTCAAGCGGAGCTTTGGCTTTCTCACCAGAAAGAAATGATGGTTGATTAATGTATTTTTTGGCTCTTTTTGCTTCTCTTATAAAAATGCAAACTCTACTGTCATCAACAGTCCACACATAAGCATCATATAAATTTCCACCTGTAATAAATTCAGTAAGTCTCCGGCCTATATCATCAGGCAAACTTCCTATGTATCTATCTTCAGAATCAAGTGCAAATATTTTATTACGCTTTATGATAATTGAAATTTTTTCACCGGATCTTAAATAAGAAATTACTTTTTTATCAGCAATATTTATAAGTTCAATAATTTTTGTTTTTCCTGTTTCCTCAATGAACATATTATTGAGAGGGGCGCTTATTTTCCGATTGTTGGAACCGTTTAATCTTTTTATGTTCCTTATTGCTATTGGATTTTTCATATCAAGCGCCAAGACTTTCTCGTACACCTTTTTTGCGTCTTTTATATTTCCCATACTCAAGAATGCAAATCCGAGGCGATTAAGCGTATTTATATCGTCAGGAGTCTCTTTAAGAATTTGTTCGTTGAGATTTATTGCGTTGTCCCAGTCTCCTATAAGGGCGGTTTGGATTGCTTGGGTTTTTAAAGGTAACATTTGTTATAAAAGCTTCAAGAATTTTACTAATATTTGTTGCAAATGTCAATATATAAAGAGTATAATTATTGACTATGAGCGGACATTCTAAATGGTCAACAATTAAAAGACAAAAGGGAACAAAAGATCAAAAAAGAGGACAACTTTTTACCAAATTGTCTTTTTCAATCACAACAGCAGTAAGAGAGGGTGGGGGAGTAAAAGACCCAAACAGTAATTTTAGGCTTAGATTGGCAGTTGAGGAAGCGCGTGCTGCCAATATGCCAAAAGAAAACATAGCTAGAGCAATTGACAAGGCAGGCGGCAAGCAGGACGGGGACATTGAAGAAATATTTTATGAAGGGTTTGGCCCCGGTGGATTTAGTGTAATTGTTGAAACGTTAACTGACAAAACAACCAGAACTGTAGCGGAGGTAAAAAATGTATTTGAAAAAAATGGGGGATCGCTGGGCGTGGTAGGCAGCGTAATGTATCAATTTGAAAAAAACGGAGTGATAACGCTTTCTAAAAATGACAAAACGCTTGACGAAATTTTTCTAATTGCCGCTGATTCGGGAGCAGAAGACGTGGAAGAATCCGAGGGTGAAATAATTGTTTATACAAAATCGGACAATTTGGCTAAGACTCGGATGGCTTTATCTGAGAATGGTTTGCAAATTAAAGAAGCGCAGCTTTTTTGGAAGCCAAATATAATTAACACGATCACCAATGAAGAGAAAGCTGAAGTAGCAATGAAGTTTGTTGAAAAGCTTGAAGAATTGGATGATGTTATAAAAGTATATGTAAATTTTGATATAGAAGAGGAACTAATGAAAAAATTATTAAATGAATAATAATTTGTCCCAAAATTTTCAAAGAAAAAAATACTCAACTCAGAAAAAGGGGAGAAGGAACTTCAGTTTTAGCATTGATAAAAGACAGAAATTTGTAATAGGAACAATATTGCTGTCTCTTGGGCTATTTTTTAGTGAATTCCAGTTTGGAAGATCCGGATTATTTGTTCCTTTGCTTCTTGGGATACTGACAGTACTTACTCTTTTTTGGGCTATTAACAAGGACATAAAAGAGAACCAGTCAAACGAAGCATTTATACTACCGTTTTTCTATAGTTTGAGTTTTGGAATGTTTTACTTCTTAACTCCAACTGTATTTGTTTTCCGCCTTCTTTTAACAGCAATATACGCCTTTGGGCTTTATTCTGTATTTTTGAGCCAGAACATCTTGGCCGTTTCATCAATTAGGACGATCTCCTTGCTTTCAGGTGCGCGCATAGTATCATTTGTTACCACACTAATATCATATTTCTTTTTGACAAACATTGTTTTTACACTTCATACAAATATCTTTGTTGTAATTATGCTTATTATTATTTATAGTTCTTGTTTGATATATCATTCGCTATGGACTTATACATTGCAGAAATTCTCAAGAGCTTTATTTAACTGGATTTTAACCCTGACGGCATGTCTAATTGAGGCTGGAATATTATTATGGTTTTGGCCGAGCAGTCCGACATTTATTGCGCTTTTTATGACAGGATTTTTTTATTCTATTGTGGGGCTCTCACACATTTGGTTCGAGAGAAGACTTTTTAAAGGAATTATATGGGAATATGTATGGGTCGGATGCATAATATTTTTTGTTTTGGTATTGTCCACGCAATGGGGTAAGTGAGCCTCATACCAACAATTAACAATTAACAATGGACCTTGAAAGATTTGTTTAGCTTAATTTAATTAAAGTTAAATGTTAATTTGTGAATTGTTAAGAGTTATATGGTAGAAGAGCAGGGGAGAGAAAGACCTATAATTGTCCTATAATAAAATGATATAGTCTGATATAGTATGTGGATAACTTTTCACAAGGCTAGTTCTACTTTTCACAGCCTCACATATATCTTATAGCATATTTGATTATCACAGAGAGCAGCGAGGCCAGATGTTTAATGAATATCCGTGTCGGGTTATTACATATGGAGTAGGAGTACTTATCTGTTGACGCATAATTTGGAAGCTAAATGATATAGTTTGATCAGCGTAAAGTGACTTTCCTATTAGAGGGATAGTGAGTATAACTCAATAAAAAAAATACGAACATGCTTTACTAATCTTTATTATTACGAGGCTAAAATGCAATGTTTGGATTGTATTAACAATCTAATCGTTTAACTGCTTTACGACCATGTAGAAGATTATGCCAGTTGGTTCTTACTATTGCTTTATACAGCCGCAATAGATTAATGAATTAACTAGTATAACAACATGTTAACTTGCCTATACCATATGTCCTCCTCTCAGAGAGGAGCCGAAAAGAATTATCAAATTATCATTAATAGATTAGTAATTTTAATAATGATTCTTAGAAAGACTGACTGATAAGAGATAGCTCTTCTATTTCGTATTGCCTTATGTGTCTATGTACTAAAAACATCAAATTTTTAGATCTTTTGACCAGGGAAACGAATAGGTACTTATGTCGTACAATAATACTTTTACGACATAGACCAGGCTCAGAACCAGGGGGGAGGGCTTTATTTATGTCGGATTTATCATTTTATTTAAGATAAATTTGTATTGTTGTTCTAACAAATCTCACCTTAACTCCTCTCTATAATTCCCGTTTGTCCCCAAAACTCAAATTTCACCCTGTCCCCTACTATGGGACTATTATTTGAGGCTAATTAGCTTTATTTTTAATTTTTGTATCTCCCCTCAGCATTTTATCAAGCGGAGTAGATGTTTTCACTGTGTTTCTTGGGGATTTATAACCATTAGTAATCGATGGAGAGATCATATGGAGCATTAGAAGGCTCTGGAGGGTTGTATAATGGTACGTTATTATCAATTAGATCAAGAAGCATGATATATCGGTAAAAAACGGCATTTGTCCAGCCAAAACCTTTTTGATCGCCATAGAGAGCACCTGAGCCGGATTCACCGGTAGTACCGTCAAGTTTTTCGAAAAAAGTTTTATGTTTTTTATAAGCAGCAGCGTGCGCATTAACTGATTTTTCCATAATTCTTTTGGCATCTGTTATAAATTCATACTTAAGAAGACCGATGACAGTTAGATACTCAAGCGGTGACCAGATATTTGGATAATCCCATTGTTTGGGTTTTATAATATCTTCAATTGCCGGATAAAATCTTTTCTGAATTATTTTCAGATCAATTGGTCTAGCTAGTGAGTCTTTGGTGCAAATTGTCAGGCCGTAAGGCGTTTCAAACTCGTTTATTCTATCTACCATATGCTTTGCCTGCACAGGTGTTGCTAAGCCAGCCCACAAAGGCGTATATGACGCTAGAGAGCGGAAAGAACTTAATTGTTTGTAGCTATAGCCATAATCAAAGAAGAATTTTTCTTTTTCATCCCACATCAGATTATTTATTTCATTTTTTCGAATTTCTGATTTACTGTTCCAATAGTCAGCTTCTTTAAAGTTTCCAAATAATTTCGCAAAGTATTCAAAATCCAATTCGTACTTGTATAGATATGAATTGAGATCAATTGGTAGGAATTGGTCGCAGCGATTATAAAACCTTGATGTCATATCCCAGCCTGATTCAAGCTCGCTTGAGTGAGCATAGCCAATGTCCCGGTCACCATAGCGTGAAAGAATGTATCCTTTGACGCTATGATTATAAAACTTTTCATTATCTATCCAAACTGTCTCATATTCTTTTTTAGCTATGTTGACTGATTTTTTAAGCCAGACCATGTCTTTGGTTTTATAGAGTTTTTTTAAACCATTCCTATTTTCAATTTGTGCGGAATATACATCCTTTATCATAGATGTTAAAAAAGGCGGTTGGGATCTGTTGATTGATGCGGGTGCGTTAAAGTTTGGAATTATCTGATATTTGTCAAAAAGATATGTCAGATTGTCTACCATATTTTTCATAAGTGGTTCTCGTTTTGTACCAATTATTCCTCGAAACATAAAGTAGCTGTCCCAATAGCATATCCGTTTTTGTGCGCCAAGATTTGGTACGAAGTAAGTGTTTGGTACATATAGCAAATGAGGATTGCTTCTCGTATCGCTTAAGAAAGTAGGTATGTTGATGAAGCTATACTTCAACCTAAGCCGTGATGGTTTAAATATTATTTCATTCCAATATTTATCAATA
>ERZ1739049.126-NODE-127-length-10620-cov-6.276195_pt1 | contig 10620 bp, 8 predicted proteins | sample MGYA00581760_ERZ1739049 | MGnify/ENA primary metagenome ERZ1739049 (study PRJEB42929, sample SAMN08275522) | rhizosphere metagenome | isolation source: Rhizospheric soil replicate 2 | host: Colobanthus quitensis | place: Antarctica: Devils point, Livingston Island...
AAAGGTAAGCGCACCCCCACATATCTACACCACTTCCCAGCTCGTCGTTTTTCCGATCTTGTTTTACCAAAAATAAACAATACTCAATGGTAGACACAACGATAAATGCAAGTGGAGCAACACCATTATATCAGAACTTAAAGATTATAACTGGAGTCAGTATCCAGGTCATAATAGTCCAAATAATCATGAGACGCAATGTCTTTCGGACATGTCCTGTTGCATCAAGAATATTTACAAGTATCCCGGTGAGAGAAGTAACGGCCGCATTCAAACAAAAAAAGATAATACTGAATATTGCCGGCTCCCATTTGTTATGCCACTTGGGAATATATTGAATAAAGTATGGAATAGTCAGAACAATTCCCATAACTATTGGAAACATTGCACTACTCACAAAAAACAAAGATTTCTCAACGGCTTTTCTCAAAATCTGTATATTGTCCTGAATTCTTGAGTATGACGAAAAAGTAACTTTTGTTACACTGTCTACTATATAACGGTAAGGTAAAAAAGATATTCTTTGAGCAAATCCAATATAGCCTATTTCAGTAAAGCTTAAAAATCTGGTTAAAAGAACAATTAGTAAATCATCTTTTATGACTGCCAGTATGTTTTTAGCTTGAAATTGTAAACCAAATTTTAAACTTTTGAGCGCTTTCTTATCAATTCCAAATCCTATGTTCCAGGGAGAAACATAATAATAAAAAGGTATTCCGATAATTCCCGCCGCAAGAAATGCATATGTATAACTATCTACGCGAAATCCTTTTAGTACCAATATGACTAGTACAATATTATAAACCAAGGATTCAGCAATTTGTGGAATAGCTAATTTTTGAAACTGTATTTTTCTCTCCAGAAGTATTGAAGGAATTGTTTTAAATGAGGATAAAAAAACTGAAAAAACCAGCGCTAGAAGAAGTGTCTCTCCTTGAGTATTTAATTTTAGAAACCCCGCAATCTGATCCCTAAACAAAAATGTTCCTAAAAAGATAAGAAAAGTTGAACTAGACTGAATCGTAAAACTTGTTCTCAAATCTCCATCTTTTAAATCATTCTTTTTTTGCACCAGCGCGGCTCCAAACCCAAAGTCAGTAAAAAAATCGATCACACGTCGCATAGCGGTAACAGCTACAAAAATCCCTACGTCTGCTGGCGACAAAACAGTTAGGACTATGAGCAATGATCCTGTGGAAATCATCTGAACAATAAAGGTTTGCGATATTACAGCAAATACACTTTTTACCGATTGTTTTCCTAAAGCTAATAATTCAATTTCTTCCATAATGTAAATCTTGCCAAAGAACAAAACTCTCAAGAACTGCACGCATAATTACGGGCATGTTTGCACCGGTCTGATATCCTTTAGTTCTTGGATAATGTGTTATTCCAACTTCGGAAATTCTCATTTCTTTCTTTTTTGCTTTCGCTAATATTTCAGATGTGATCATTGCGCCTTCTGAACGAAGCGGAACCAATTTATTAAGCGCGGTTTTTTTGAACATTTTAAATCCGCAGTCAATATCTCTGAAATAGAACCTAAACAATATCAAGTCCCAAAATTTTAAGAGGTTCATTAAGAGTAGTCGTCGGAATAAATTACTATCTCTTCTTTTTTTTCTAAATCCAACAACTATATCAAATCTACCGATTCTCTCTATGAACTTGTCAACCTCAGAAAAATCAAACTGTCCATCTCCATCTGTAAATACAACAGTGTCAAACATAGAATTTTCAAACCCGGCTCTCAAAGCCGCTCCGTATCCTCTATTATGGCCCAATTTAACAACTTTTAATCTATTATCTAGTGACGCGAGATTCGTAGCAATTTTGAATGTGCGATCAGTCGAGCCGTCATCAACCATAATTATTTCCCATTTTGAGGCGACTTTCTTGGCAATACTAATTGCCTTGGACACGACCTGTTCTATATTTTTTTCTTCATTCCAAAAAGGAAAAAAAATTGAGAGCTCTGGTAGCTTTTTAACCATTGTAGTTATCTTTCTTACGCTTAATTATACCAATAAGGAGACCAATAACTCCAGCAATAGAAATCGCATTACCAGCTTTCTCGATAGGGGTCTGTATGAACTTGATTTCTAATTTATGTTTTCCTTTTGGGATATCCAAAATTATGCCTCTATTTGAATACTTAAACCAGGTCTGTTTATTATCCAAAAACACATGCCATGCGGGAAAATAAGCAAGATTAATCTTTAAAGTTGTTTTATTTTTAGCTTGAGAGTTAAAAGAAAGTAGTTGAGTTTTATCAATTATACTTGTTACATTTACATCCTTATTTGCAATGAACCGGCTGGTTGGAACAAATTTTGGAAGAATAGGTATAAAAAAATTTCTCGGCAAATATTCATCAGAGGCTTTGGATGTCTTCCAAACGAGTATAGATTTATCAGTATAACTTTCAGAATTAACTTCAATATTTTTTTGCGGTACAAATAGTTTATAATTTAAAAACACTATTAATAATAGTAACGCTGCAGTAAATCCTACTTTAAAATAATTTGAAAATTTAGGCAAAACATATATTATTGAACCTCCTAAGAAAGACGTAAAAAAAGATGTTAGCAGTAAAAATCTCCAAGGAAATTGGAAAAAAGCCATGTGCGGTATAAAATTCCATATAAACAAAGATTCTTTAAGCATTAAAAATATTGAAAATATACAAGAAATTATAAAATAAACAATTATTATGGCTTTCGCTTTGTCTCTTTTAAACAAGAGGGCTAATGCCGGCAAGGAGAGCAGGGACAATAATATATGTAATTTACCAATTTTAAAAGATAATCCATCCACAGTACAACCTGGTGCTGATCCTCCAAATCCCCACGGACTATTCCATAATTGAGACAAACATACAAAATGATCTTTGTAATTTGATCCTCCTCCTACAACAGATAAAACATTTGTGTAGGTCAGCTCTGGAAAAACAGGGAGCCAATAGAAAGCCGATAACGCAATACCCATAAGCAAAGCGAGAATAACGAAGTATGGTCTATAGATTCTTTCCTCGGTCCGAAGAGATATATATAAAATACATGTAAAAATAAATAAAAACGGTGTAACCATCATTGCAGCTAGATTATGTGAAAGTATTATCGCGGCATAGCCCAATGAAGAAACGCAAAGCCAACCCCAAATAGATTTTTTAATTAACGAATTGTTTTTCAAATACTGAGAATTGGCATAAGTTTTTAGTGATAAAGACAGTTTGTACATTCCAAAAAATGCCAAAGGAATAAAAGCATAAGCCCAAAATTCAGCTAAATCCCCTCTTACATAAATATCTATTGCGTGGTATGGGGCATATATATAAAGCGATGCAGAAATTAACCCGCCTGCGCGACCCCAGAATTCTTTGGATAAAAAGTACATAAAAATTCCTGCAAAGATAATTCCCATAGCCATGATAATTTTCGTGACAACAAGTGCATTAAAACCCAAAAAAGCTAAAATTCCGCCTAGGTAATATACAAGAGGCGCATAAAAATTGAAAATTGGATAACCGAAGCCATATCCCAAATCCGGAACCCATCTAACCGGAAATAAGCCATCAGATAAGGCTCTATGCATTTCATATACTCTTGCTACTTGTGTATCGTCATGCATTTGAAAAAATCCCTTATTAAAAAATGGCTTTATCGACCAAAAGGAAATTATCATTAAAATTATCAATGGAAATACTCTTTTTATGATAGTCATAATTTAAAACTCTGTTGTTTAAATTTGCAGATTAAAATTAGTAATAATAAACTAAAAACAGATATTAAATCTGCAAACAGCCTTAAGCGATCCTCACCAAAAATTAGTATAACATTATGGTTTCCTGCCGTAACATCTAGTTGCATTAATCCCCTTGAATTATTATAAAGAATTTTTTTATATTTACCATCTACTTTAACTACCCATCCGGGCCAATAAATACTATTAATTTGAACAACTGACGCCGAGGAAAGATCAGTTACAAAACTAATTTTTTTATTATTATAAAAAAGCTCATCAATTCTACCTTTGCCCTTTACTATCTGAACTTTTTTACCAGAGCTCTTGAATGGTTTTTCAATAACCCAAACAGGCATATATTCATCTTTAACGGTTGTAGTAGCATCATTTGTTAAAAAAAATCCTTCACCTTTATCAGTATATTTTACTGAATTTGTATATTGGTATGTTGATAAACAAAGCAAAATTATTGAAATAAAAATAAATAGCTTTTTATATATTCCATATAAATTTGAGACAACAAAAGCTGCTAAAAAAGATATAGAAATAAGTGAAATAGATAGTATCCGAAAAGGAAATTGGATAAAACTCGCCGGTATTGTTTTCCACAATATATAACTATATCTTGAGCTAAGAAACAGACTCAACACTCCGGCGAGTATGAAAAATATTGCCGTAGAATTGTACCTGATTTTTTTTGCTTTATATAGAACTACTGCAGTTACAACAGTAGTCATCAAGCTTATGTATCCGAGTAAATTTGGCTCTGCAAAATTATAAAAAGGATTTGATATTACAGTTTTTGAAAATTGGGTTAAAGATAGTTCAAAAATAGCTGGCATTAGAAAAAATGCAGAAATTCCAACTCCCAATCCTAAAGTCAAAATGTATCTATATAAATATCTTCTTCTATTTTCTGTTGTATTAAAAACTTTAATTAATATATAAATTATGACTACTGGCAAAAATAACAATGCCAGAGTATTATGTGCAAGAAATAGAAACGCAATGCCGAGTGAGGATAGAAATAAATTTTCCCGCTCGATATTCCAAAGAATAAATGGAACCCACAAAAGTGCATATACTTCACCTACTGAACCCCTAACATATACATCATAAACATGGTATGGAAGATATAAATAAAACAACGCGCCAAAAAAAGAAGCAAATTTATAAAAATATTGCCTCAACCATAAATATGTAAAAGCAAAAGATCCTGCTAGTGACAACGCGAAGATAATCTTAATTGAATCAATAAATCCTATTTTAAATAAATGAATTACAGAACCCAAGTACATGATTCCCGGATACAAAAAAGTTGCTGCTGGATAACCATACCCGAAGTTTAATCTACCTAGAGTTCTTACAGGAATCTGTCCGTCCTTGAAAGACGCAAAAAACGCAGACAACCTAATTATCATCCAATCACCATCGTCTGTAACAAAAAATCCTTTATGAAAAAGTGGCAGCAGAACTGGAATTAAAAGAAGTACTGCAAAAAGAATAATGAATAGATTTTTTTTGTTTAAAACATGATAGCTTTTGTTAATCATAAACAATTCTAAATGCTTTTGTTCCGTCTTCTCTAAGAATATATTTGGTTTTTTTCTGAGCAATTCTTTTGTCATCCGGGCAATCACCCCTGTCAACAAATATTAACTTTTTACCTGTTGGAAATCTGTTATCTCGATTGGCTGATGGACAATCTTGCGGAGCAAAAAAGTACTTTCCAAATCCTGTATAAGCCGCATCCCCGTGTGATTCACCCATTTGATAAGTAGTTGGATCATATTTGTTATAGAAAAGTATTAAAGGAAATACTCCCCCTGTTCCTTTAGTTATGATGATCTTGTCAGAATACTCATTTGGAGCATTGACTTCATTAAACATTTGTTTGAATCCATAATCTCTGTACCATGTCTTGTGAATTGGAGCGTGAATAAAATATTGATGAAGAAAATACGATGAATTATAAAAGAACAATAAAGCTACCACAGCAATAAATACATTTTTTTTAATTCCAGAATACTTATTTAAAAACATGAACAGCCCATATGCTGCGATTAACTCAATTGCAGGAAACATCAATAGAGATCGTCTAACATTTGGGATATCATCAACAGTCAGTGCTGCGGAAATAGGAGCAAGTAATAACCAAATTATTGGTATTAGAGTAATAGTTTCTTTTTTTCTGATCAAAAAATACATACCGATTAAAATAAAGGGGAATTCTATAAGAAATACAAGACCGCTGGCTGGTACATTTAATAAGTATGGCAATCCTCCCTTCATGAATAAATAATCTCCTGAAAAGTATTGAAAATAATTTGAGATAAATGTAGTTGAGTAATTGATGAGCTTATTGTGATAAATATGAGTAACAGAAATGGGAGCGCCCTTAACACCATCTTCGGTAATCTGTTCTGCTTGTAGCAATTTTGTTTCGGGAAAATTAAAGATACTTACTTGATTGAAACGTGCTGTACCGCCTGATACTGCAAAAACCAATATTAGACATATGACTAGTAAAAATAAATATGAGATTATGAATGAATTTCTATAAGTCTTATTTTTTTGTTTTAACCAAAGTGGATATAGAATAATAACTATTGTGGTAAAAAGCAAAGGGACAAAAACACGGGGAGATGGATATATAAAAAAACTTAAAAAAAGGCTAATCACTCCAATTAAAAGCCTTGGAACATTTTGTTTATTTAAACTTAATAATATAAGTCCAAACCCTATTATCACAAAAAAGGATGCGACAAGAGTTTCGGCGCTCGTTCTGGCAAGAACAATTCCCCATGGAGATAGAGCCAAAAGGAGAGCGCTTATTAAACCAATCCTTTTACTATTAAAGATTGAATAACTTAACAAGTAAATCGCAAAAACACTTATGCTTCCAAATAATGCGGCTGGTAATCTTGTTGCAAATTCTGTTAATCCTAAAAGCTTAATTGGGAGAATTGCCAGATAATAATAACCACTTGGATTATTGTCTCCAAACATACTTATGTAAAGTGGGAAAGATTTTCCGCTGGCATCCCTACCCGTCATCATAAGCGAATATGCATTGTAACCAAGCGATGCCTCATCTATGTGAAAGCCTGCGGGAATATTTGAAAGATTATAAAAACGTACAAAAAGTGCTAATAAAAATATTACAATTAAGGATATATATTTTTTTTTCATGTGTTAATATTTTATTGATTAATTTTATACAAAGTATAAAAGCTTCCCACCTCCTGCTTCTTGATTTGAAAAACTTTACTCACCGGCCAACTTTTGGGAGCAACACCAGTTGCAGGACAAACAGAACAGGGTTGATAAAATACAAAATAGGTAGGAATTTTCTTTGCTGAGTCGAGTACTTCTTTTGGAGGAACTGCGCTCATTGGCCAAAACCCTACGGTCTTAATATTTGGATTGTCTTTCAGGTAAATTTCAAGTGAGTAAGGCATCAAACCAAATGTGCCCTCAGTTCCTACATATATTTTACCAGTCTTTGATTTTTCATATAGAAAATTTATGGTTTCTTTAACACCCACACCTGAAGGCCAGCTTTCAATAAGTTGAAATCTATCAGATGCGGGAATTGGAGCTTTTGAAATATCCGTTAAAATAAAATAATCTTTCCAAAGCATCACGCTTATAAATGCCAGGAGTACCAAAAATTTTTGCGAATTAGACTTTAACTTCGATAATAAAACATATATTGAATATGCTCCCAAAACAAGAAGAGGCATTGTCATGAAAAGAATGTATCTTGGATAGATAACTTTTCCAAATAAAGCGAGCACCATAAATGGAGAAATAAACCAAACAAAAAGGAATATTTTTTTCCGAAGATTTTTTTTGTCTACAAAAAAAGCGCTTACTATTAGTAGCGCGAAAGGTATTGTCAAATATTCAATAAGCCACCCTGATAAACCGCGGATGTTTCCTGCGAAAAATGTAAAAGGGTGAGTGAGCCATTCTCTAAATGGATATACAAATGTCGCATTTTTTTGAGCGATAATATAGAAATACGGAGAAAGTCTGAGAATAGAATATATAACATTGGCTATAACAACTGAGATTAAAGCAAGCACTGCCCATTTTAATAAGTTTTTCTTCCACAATTTTTCTTTGAAGTTAAATAGCAGCAAAGAAAAAGGTAAAAGAATCAAAGCAAAGTCATTGCTTGTTTTGGTAAGCATCCCTCCGCCCATTATCATCCCCAAAATAAGTGCAATATCCAATCTAATTCTCCTCACAAGAAGTATTTCGAAATATAAAGACCAAATAATAAACATCGAAACCAATGAATCATATAACGCGAGCTTGTCATAAACCATAGAAAAAGGATAAATTAAATATATTAGACCTGCAATAATTCCTGTTTTTCTGTTTTTAAAAATTTCAGTTGTCAAAACATAGATTCCTACCAAAGAACCCAATCCTGCAAAAACCGATACTAGCCTTCCGGCCAGTAATGGATCTCTGATTATTCTCATCGCAAACGCGCTAAGCCAGACAAATGTGGGCTGCTTGCCGTCTGTTAATGAAATAAAACGCTCCTTGGGATCTGTTCCGGCTATCTGAGCCCATCTGACATAGATCGCTTCGTCTGTAAATATAGGAATAGCCAAAATATTATAAATACGGGTGAATAAATATAATAAAATTGTTGCTGCGGGTACAAGTATTTGAAGGTGCTTTTTGATAAAACCCATAACGCAATTATACCTAAACACTACTTAAAGAAGCAAATGATTTATGTTTAAAGTAATAGAATAAAATTGTAATAATTGTAATTATTAATGCAGTCCAATAAATTATATTGAACACTTGCGGGACGGGTGGATCATAATTCCCCAAATAAAGATAAGGCATATAAGTCGAAAGGGCAAATATCGAAGTACTAATAACAGCTATAAAAATATAATATTTATGAGACGCAAACAGAGCATATGAAAAAGGCAATATAAGATACCAGGGCTGAAAATTTCCGCTATAAACAGATGCAAAAATTACAGTCAGACATGTTAATATAAAGGACCAAACAAACACTTTATCCCAATTGATCTTTTTTCTTTTTATTTGCAAGAATATGACTACAAAAAACACAGGTAGCAGAAAGACTGATGAGAATTTTACTCCAATCGACACAAAAAGAAGAACAACTGCAAATAAATATTTCTTGTTGACCAAATTATAAGTTGCAAACAGCGCGAAAAAAATCATAACAATATCTAAATGCGTACTGACCAAACATTCAATTATTACAAGAGGATTGAGTCCAAAAAATACCATTCCAAATGTTTCTCTATCTGGTTTTATTTTTCTCAGAATTTTTCCGATAAAATATAAAGATCCTAAATAGGATGATGCAATCAGTATTTTGAATAAAAAAAATGTCGGAATAAAAAAATTGAGGCCCAAATAAGACAGAGGAATTGTCATAATAAGCCATACTGGCCCATATGGATATACTCTGTGGGTCCAGCGCATAAATGAAAGCATTGGGTCCCCCGAAAAATCAAGAGCCTTATGAAAATATGGATTCATGTGATAATGTGTAAAAATTTTTGCGTCAAAAATATAATTGAATAAATCATATGAAAAGGCATTGTATGAAAAAACTAAAAATCCTGCAGTGACCAAAATGATTTTCCAGAAAGTTTTCTTTTCCAGCTTTTTTTTAACAGTCAGTTTCAGAAAATAGAAATAGAATCCAAATAATAAGGCGAGGAGAGCTGCATAAATATATGTAGACAGTGGGCGGTTAAAATAACCAATATACTGAAAAGCCGTAACAACATTACGCAATAGAGTCACTCTTGAGAATGTAAGGCTTAAATCAATCTGAGTAAAAGAATAAAGAAAAATCCCAAAAATAGTCGTTAAATAAAAACCAAACGCAAATCTATTTTTCATGTTAAGAGTTAATTGTAATCAGTTATATCTTCCTCTAATCGCATTTGTTTTTATCTTAATCAAATCCCGGACTCCCTGAATCGAATCTTTAACGGGACTGACACGTCTTGATTCAACAAATAACCATTCAACCGGTAACTCTTTTATTTTATAACCAGCAATATGCGCCAGATAAAGGAGCTCTATGTCTGATCCATATGTAACCGCAGGCCCTTTAATTTTTTTAAATCCTTTTTTAATTTCTTTGAGTTTGGAGAACAGTTCATCAGCCGCTTTCTGTGTAAACAATTTAAAGCCACATTGAGTGTCGTCGATATCCCTCATGCCGATAAGCACTTTCCGAAGAGTCATTGAGCTTCTGGAAACGAAAAGCCTTACGAGAGGTGCACCTTTACGCATATTACTTCTCGATCCTATCACTATGTCGTATTCGCCATTTTCCAGATATGGCAATAATTTATCGACTTCTTCAATAGGTGTGGCCTGGTCCATATCAGTAAAAAGCCTAAATTTCCCGGTTGCGGCAAGCATCCCGGTCGTCACAGCGCCTGCTTTTCCAAAATGAGGATTTTTGATAAGTGAAAAATGAGAATTATCAGAAATATATTTCTCAATAAATGTAACACTCCCATCTCTTGATCCATCATCAACTATAATCACTTCGTAAGGAAGCTTTTTCTTAATTAAGAAATGGTCTACCCTATCGAGCACTCCCTTTCTTAGATTTGCCATCTCATCATAGCAAGGGATAATAACTGAGAGAAAAACATCTTTCACATATGAATTATACTAAATTGCGCTTAATTGAGGAATAAGGTAAAATATACATCTAGCCGGCCCCATCGTCTAGTGGCCTAGGACATCAGATTCTCATTCTGAGAACCAGGATTCGAATTCCTGTGGGGTCACCAATTTTACTAAATATATTGCTGACTCAGTCTTTTAAGCACTTCTTTT
>ERZ1739049.127-NODE-128-length-10595-cov-13.085104_pt1 | contig 10595 bp, 10 predicted proteins | sample MGYA00581760_ERZ1739049 | MGnify/ENA primary metagenome ERZ1739049 (study PRJEB42929, sample SAMN08275522) | rhizosphere metagenome | isolation source: Rhizospheric soil replicate 2 | host: Colobanthus quitensis | place: Antarctica: Devils point, Livingston...
ATCGCTGCTTGGGCTGCGCTGTCGCTGCTCATGTGGTGCTCCTTGCGGTCAGTAGGTCGTCGTAGCCGGTCAACGGCGGGGCGGGGCGGTCGTACCTGGCCAGGGCCGCGATCGCGATCACCGGTGCGAGGTGGGTGTCTTGGCTGCGGCGGGCGTCGATCAGCACGACCTGGGGGTCCAAACAGCCGGTGGCCACGGCGTGGTCCATCGCGGCGACCAACAGGTGCGCGTGCAGGGTGCGGTGGGCCAGGAGGACCTCGACGAAGGCCCGGGTCCCGGCGGCGTCACCACGAGCACGACGCACAGCGTCCCAATACTGTTGGTGGGAAACGGTGAACGCCCCGCAGGCTTTGGCCTGGGCCAGTGCGGTGGCACCCGGCAGCCCGCCCGGTTTGATCTTGAGGACCTCGAGGTAGTGGTCCAGGGTCAAGACTTCGACGTACCGCCCGAACGCCCATTGGTGGGTCGCGACCTTCTTGGGCCCGTCGAACACCTCGACGGTTCGGGCGGACAACCGCACGCTCAATCGACGGCCGGCGTACCGGGCCGGGACCGAGTAGTAGCACTGCCGCACGCTGATCCTGGCGCGGTTGTCGACACGTGCCAGTAGTAGCCGGGCCGGGTCGAACCCCTCAGCTGGCAAGGCCATCAACGCTTTGGCCTCGAGTGCGAACGCCGCGCCGACGGTGATGGGGCGGCCGGTGATCACCCGCACATCATCAAGAACGTCGGCCGCCGCAATGTGCTCGTTCAGTGCGGCCAACGTCGCGGCCTTGGGGACCGGGACCAGGTGACGGCGGCGGAACCGGCCGATCTCCCCTTCCACGCCGCCCTTCTCATGGGCACCCTTCAAACCCGGCTGGCAGAAGAACGACTCGAACCCGTAGTGCGACCGCAACGCCACGAAGCGCTCGGCCTCGTCCCGGTCCCTGCCCTTCAGGATCCGGATCACTGCCGGTTTGAGGTTGTCGTAGCGAACCCGGCCAGGGACGCCGCCGAAGTGCTGGAACGCCAGGACGTGTCCCTCCAGGAACGCCTCCTGGGCTTGGGTGCCGTACGCGACGTGGAACGCCCGCCCGGAGTGCGACAGGCGCATCACGAACATCCACACCTTCACCGACTTCCCGGCGATCGTGGCGTAGAACTCTCCGAAGTCGACCTCGGCCTCCGCGCCAGGCTCGTGGGTTTGCGGGATGCACACCTCAACGGTGACCAGATCGAGCTCGACCCGGCGGCGGGTCACGTACCTGGACACGCTCACCTCCGACAGGACGGCGCCGTGCTCGGCCACCAGCCGCTGCCACACCCGCCTGGCGGTGTGCCGCTGCTTGCGATGCTCGCCCTGATCAGCGATCAGCCAGGCATCGATCACGCCCGCCCACGGGTCGATCGCCGGCCGGGACCTCGCCACATACTCCTTGCGCGGCGGCGGCAGAGCGGACGCCAACGCCTGGCGCACCGCCCGCCGGTGGACCTTGTGTCGTTCGGCCAGCTCCCGAATCGACAGGGCCTCAATGCGCCGGTCGCGCCGGATCTCCTCAAATAGTTCCACTCGTGAACTCACCTGACCAACCTCCACGTCCGTGACAACACTGACGAGAAGATCTGACTCCTGGGTGGGGCCAACATTCGTGACGACACACCGCCCCCACCAAGCAGCAGCATCACCACCACGCTGGGGCCAAAATTCGTGACGATTGACGGCCGAAGTGGGGCCAAATCAGGTGACCACACTCACTACGTCACCGATGCCCGCTACGAGTGGCCGAAGGTGTGCCGGGACCGGTTCGACCAGGTCCCCGCTCAGGTGTGCCATGAGTGGAACACCGTCGCGCATCTGAACGCGTACGAAGGCCGGCCGGGACGTCGACCGTTGACGTACAACGAGTTGGAGCAGCTGTTCGACTACCTCGATGACCGGGTCGAGCGGATTGCGGGGTCCGGGCGGAAGGGGTCGTTGGGTGCGCTGCGCGACGCGCAGGTCTTCAAGACCGCGTACGCGTTCGGGTTGCGTCGCAATGAGCTGTGCCGCCTGGATGTGGCCGACCTGCGCCCGAACCCGCACGTGCGTCAGTGGGGCACGTACGGTTCGCTTCATGTGCGCTACGGCAAGGCGGTCCGTGGCGGGATCCCGCGGCGGCGGACGGTGTTGGCGGTCCCGGAGTTCGACTGGGCCGTGGCCGGTTTGCGCCAGTGGGTGGAGGCGGCGCGGCCGCTGTACGACGTCGCCGACCATCCCGCGTTGTGGGTCACCGAGCGGCTGACCCGGGTGTCGCTGCGCTACTTCGATGAACGTTTCGCCCAGCTCCGAGCCGAGGTCGGCCTCGATAAGGACCTGAGCCTGCACTGCCTGCGCCATTCCTACGTGACGCATCTGGTTGAGTTCGGCTATCCCGAACGGTTCGTCCAGGAGCAGGTCGGTCACGCCTTCGCCTCGACCACGGCGATCTACACCTCGGTCAGTAACGACTTTAAGAACAAGACCCTGCAGGCCGCGCTGAAGCGTGTCTATGCACCCAACGGTAAGGAGGACCAGTGATGACCAGACGTCTCGCGATGCAGTGGAACCTGCGCCAGGTGATGGCGGGCCGGGCGATCTATCAGACCAGTGAGCTCGTCCCCTTGCTGGCCGAGCGGGGGGTGAGCCTGTCGCGCGAACACGTCTACCGGCTGGTCACCAAGACCCCGCAACGGCTGAACATGGAGATCCTCGCGGCCCTGTGCGACATCTTGGACTGCCAGCCCAACGACTTGCTCCAGCCCGTGGTCGAGACGGTCAAGGTCGCCAAGACCGGCACCGAAGCCGGCCCGGGCATCGGCGCGTTGCGCCCGATCCGGGCCAAGATCCGCCGCCCGCACGAGGGGACGTGAGCGGTGGCAAACCCCGGCCGCCGACGACGTGTGCCCACTGCGGTCAGCAGGAGCGGTGCTCCCGGCTGATCCTGGACCAGCCCGTGTGCAAGACCTGTGCACTGCGGTTCGCGCGCACCGCCACGACCTGCCCGGGATGTGGTGGAAACAAGGTGTTGGCGTTCTACGACGCGCAACACCGGCCCGCCTGCGCGACCTGTACTGGCAACAAACCCAGGTACGCCTGTGTGAAGTGCGGCCGCGAGGACAGCCAGCATGGCCGCAAGTGCGCGCCGTGCGTGCTCGAGGAACGTGCCAGGGAGCTGCTAAGCGATCCGAGCGGGCGCATCCATCCTCAGCTGCAACCGGTGTTCGACACCCTCATGGCCGGACCGCGTCCACAGACCACCCTGTACTGGTTCAACCGCTCGACCGGACCCGGCATCTTGCGGTCCATGGCCCAGGGCGAGATCGAGATCACCCACGCCGCGTTCGAGGCCATGCCCACGAACAAGACGGTGAACTACCTGAGGGACTTCCTCGTTGCCGTCGGCGTCCTGCCACCGTTTCACGCCGAGCTGGAACGGGTCAGGCCGTGGCTGAACGACATCCTGGCCGGCCTGCCCAAGGACCAAGCCGATGTCCTGGGCCGGTTCGCCCGCTGGCACGTACTACGCCGGCTCCGCCACCAGGAACAGGCAGGTGTCGCGACCCACGGCGCGATCAGCGGGGCCCGAGCCACGATCGTGGCCACCGCCAGATTCCTGGCCTGGATCGCCGCCCATGACACCAACATCACCGCAGCGACCCAGGCCGACCTCGAGCAGTACGCCGTGGAGTATCCCGGCCGAGCCAAGATGCTGGCCGCCTTCCTGGCCTGGGCAAGACGCACCGGCCTGAGCTCAGGCATCAAACTGGCCACCCCTGCCCAACAGGGGCAGCCCGAGGTCACCCTCGCCGACCAGGACCGCTGGGCCCAGATCGAACTCCTCCTTCGCGACGACACGATCCGCCTATACGTCCGCGTCGCAGGCCTCTTCACCCTGCTTTTCGCCCAACCCCTGGCCCGGATCACCCGGATGCGCGCCGACCAAGTCACCGTGAACGACGACGGGCACGTCACCGTCACCTTCGACACCGTCCCCATCGACCTACCCGAATCCCTGGAACGGCTCGTCCTGGCCCACCTCGCCCGACGCGGGCAAGCCTCATACGCCAGCCGCCCCGACCATTGGCTCTTCCCCGGCGGCATCCCCGGCAAACACCTGGCCACCGAGAACATCCGCGGACAGCTCGTCCAACGCGGCATCCAACCCTCCACCGCACGGATGGCGGCCATGTACCAGCTCGCCTCCGAGATGCCCTCAGCCGTCCTCGCCGACATCCTTGGCCGAAGCCCAACCAACACCGCTAAATGGGCAGCCCTGTCCTCCCACAGCTGGAGCCAGTACACGGCCCAACGCGCGGCTTCGCTCACCGAAGGAGAGGTGTCACCCGGACAGAGCGTGGGTACTCGAACCGGCGCCACTAGTGCCGGGCCGAGCTGACCAAATGGAGAGGGTGATTCAGCGAACCGCGTCAAGGGTTGGTCAACTCGACGACACGAATGGTTCCTGTCCGACGTACCAGAGCGCGCCACGCGTCCATTGATCTTTGCTCGAGTGCTGAGCCGCCTCGATGACGCCAGGCGGGGAGTCGCTGAGGTTGATCTCAAGTTCTACGGGCCCCTCGAAGGTCAGGACGAGCCCGCGACCAAGGATCTCGTCCACGGCGATGAGTGGGCGACCGGCGAGGTCCTGAAGTCTCTGACGGAAGTCCCGCACCCCTTCTTCCCACCGATTCCCACCATCGCAAATGGCGGCGCTCGAACACACTGTCAGCCGGTCGTCATGCCAGTGCAAGTCGAAGTAATCCTCAACGAACTCAACGGAATCGAGGGGCTGGCCAACGACGACCGACAGCGACTGGGCTTCGGTCCAGAGTTCGGGCGGGTTGATCGGGTCGAGCCTGAGATTGGTGAACGACCGCGCGATGAACGCCTCGCGCTCCTCCGATGTCGAGAAGTGCCGTGAACCGGCCGGTGCTGAACAGCCAAGCTCGTACGACGTCACCGACGCGTGCTGCGTCCCCTGCTGGTTCACCCAAGACTGCGTGCAGGAGATCAGCTCCACCGAGTAGGTGTCCTGGCCCCACTGCCCACGCCCAAGAGCTGTTCGGGCCTTGGTGATCTCCATGTGTCGCACTCTGCCAGAACCTCACCCTGCCAGCGGTTCTCTCTCGACGACGGGGTCCCGGCCAATTCGCCTGGGGCCGAGATTCGTGACGATCGTGGCCAAGACACTTCCGGAGACTCAAACCGAATAATGCACAAGACGAATAGGACACTCCCACCAATAAAGGGTGCCTATCGCGTCGTCGTCAACGCTCGTGCGCGCATAGAAGTGTGCTCAACTTCGAGTGTCCTCCAGCTCTCGGACAGACGGCATCATCAGCGAGACCTGAAGCCCCTTCGACCCTTCGCTGGACATGTAGGCCACGCACCCAACGAACTTGCCGGACTCCGCCGCAGTGTCCATGAGTAGCTGGAAACGCGCGCCCATCGGGCCGGTCAGCGACCCGACGGGCCGATTCTCGATGCGGATCTCCGCGGTGGCGCTGCCGGCGTACTTGCCTTTGGCGACCACGCCCGGGTGAAGTGTCGCCAAATACCGAACGCTCTCCCCTGGACCATGCAGTGATCGCAGGATGTCCTGGTACGACTCCTCACCAGTCACCGTGACCTGGCTGGACCCTCCGACGGGTTGAACGTGATCCGGCGCTTCGAGGAAGAACGCGATCACGTCTGGCTCTGCGACCTTCAGCCAGATCCCATACGACTTGCGCCCGCCGCCGACGATCGCGCCCTCGCAGGTACCGATCAGGCCACGGCGCAAGAGCCTGAGCAGCACTGGCTGATAGCCCACAGCGACCTCCGCTGGTAGGTAACCGACGGTCCGGCCATCGACGCGAACAGCGACGGCGTTCCGGTCATACTTGTTCTTCGGTTCGGGGATGAGCTGAGCCTTGACAACGATGTGGTCGTCCCAGCTTCCGGCCTTCCGGCCGCCTGTCGCAGCTCGTAAGGCTGGCTGGTAGTGAGATTCCCCGACTACAGCTTGGCTCTGACCCGCAGGTAGCGCGCACTCACCTTGGCCAGCCAGAGCGGATAAGGCAGGTGAGACTCCAGTTCCCGCGATCGGCTTCTGCCTGAGAAGGGCCATGGCGTTCGCACGAGCCTTCAACCGTTCGGCTTTCGCCCCGGACCGTTCCTCGCGGTCACCGAAAAGTTCCTTCAAAAACCGACCCATCACAGTCGCCCCCCCGATTGAATTGAGTGTCAGCCTGACTTGCAGAGTAGAGGTCGACAGCATCCAGCAAGAGCTCTTTTGCAGTTTTCCTCTGCCCCGGAATCGCGGGGCGCCTGGAATGCCAGCCAGCCCGTCGTATCCGAAGATTCATGAGCAGTTGTTGCCATCCCAGTGCTGAGCCTCTGCGGCCATCGGGCTCAATTACTCGAGCGAGCCTCGAGTCGACAGAGCAGACGAAGATGAACGGGGGCGGTCGGGTTGATGCGTTCGGCAACAAGGTTCAACTCGTAGCCCGAGTCGAGCAGTTCGTGCACCTCACTGACCAGCCAATCCGGCACCCACCCGACTGGGGCGTCCGCCTCGGCATCGATCAGCAGCGCCCTTTGATTGGCCGGGTTGTCAGGCTCGGTTCGCATGCTGAGTCGGTGTCCTGCGAGCATGTGAGCGAGCCGCTCGTCCGCCCCGGCGGTGTGACCGACCCCTGACGCGAAGAAGCGGCTGATCCGCCGGCCGTCGATCTCACGGAGATCATCGACGATGTGGAAAGTATCGGTCGCTCGCGGTCCGCCGGTTCGGGCCAGCACCTCGATCGGGGTGTCTTGGCCCTCGACGGTCAGACCCAGCCACTCGCGGAAGTCCCCGTACGAGGCTCGCTGCCGAGACATGACGCGGTTGGAGAAGAAAGCTGGTAGCGAGTCGGAGACGTACACCGCATCAACGTCCGGGAACTGCACCAGGGGTGAAAAGTTCGCACCGTGTGCCTCGCTCAAGTACCGAAAGGCATAACGGCCATCTTCGAGCTCATCGAGTCGCGCTACGCGAATGAAGCGACGCGACGCAGGGTCCTGCCACACCACGAGAAGCTGTCGAATCACGGGCACGATGAGACTGTCGCTCTGCGTCAGAAGCACCTCAGTCGCCATCGAGCACCCTCCTTCGGTTCAATTGCAGTAAGCGTAGACAAAATCTACGGCTCGGTACTGACAATAGATCGGACGGCACCAGGTCCAGGAGTTCCTGCACCGCGTGTGTTTGGACCATGTCCAACCGTGACCGCCAAAGGGTTACCGCGTCCGGGCTGGCCAGATCGAGCGACTCCTCTGCGACCGCCACGAGCGTGGGTCGCCCTGCGAAGTGATGGCTTAGGCCGCGTCTTGCCCAGGTCAAGAGACGTTCGGGGTGCTCGGCGAGCTCGGCCCTGACCGCATCGGATTCTTGGAAACCAAGCGCATTGCCGTGATCAAAGGAGGGCGCGAGCCAACGACCCTCGTCGTCACGCACAGCAGCCCAGTTCTCGTGGTGTCTGTCACGACCCGCCACCCAAGCGTCGAGAACGACGTAACCAGCCCAAACGTCGAAGCCAGATAGCTGCTCAAGGTCAGGGCGTCCGAGGGGCGCGCCGACACCCTCGAGCGACAGCCTGACAGCGCCCACGGTGTATCCCAGGTTCCGCCGGAAGGCTCCCACGTCATATGCGGGGTCAACTCGCGCGAGCAGCTCATTGCCGTGCTCGAGACGTTGGTCCGCCCTGACGACTGACCGTGAAATGATTCCGCGTCGGCCATCCGACGTCGCGGGTCGAACGCAAGCGGTCGGAACGCCCATCAAGTTCGCCAAGCCATGAACCAGCCACTCGGCCCAGTCCTCGCCGCGGACAAGGCCATGCTTCTCACGTGCAAACTTGAAGAGCCATCTCGTCCGGTCGTCATCCACGACCCAGAATTTGTCCTTGGTTCCGAGCGGTTCTTCGGACTCGTCGGCGCGATCCCAGGTCCCGTCGTCGAGATCGGCTGGATCCCATCGGGCTGGTTGGCACGAACAAGCACTCATCGCAGGGCCTACGCGTCGACGCTCGACGCTTCCAGTGCGGCGGCGACGGCCTCGAACTCCGCCAGCGCGGCAGTCAGGTCCTCGACGATCTCGCGGGCGATGATCTCGGGCGCGGGCAGGTTGTCGAGGTCTTCCAGGGACTCGTCGCGCAGCCAGGTGATGTCGAGGTTGGCCTTGTCCCGGGCCATGAGCTCGTCGTAGCTGAAGGCATTGAACCGCTCGGACTCCACCCGTTCCGAGCGCGCCATGCCCGGCGCGTAGCAGTTCACGAATTCGTCCAGGTGGTGGCGGCGCAGCGGGTCCTGCTTCAGGGTGAAGTGGCGGTTGGTGCGCAGGTCGTAGACCCACAGCTTCTCGGTCCACGGACGGTCGCCGGCGGGCTTCTTGTCGAAGAACAGGACGTTGGCCTTCACACCCTGGGCGTAGAAGATGCCTGTTGGCAGGCGCAGCATCGTGTGCAGGTCGAAGTCGCGCAGCAGGCGGCGGCGCAGCGTCTCGCCCGCGCCGCCTTCGAACAGGACGTTGTCCGGGAGCACCACCGCGGCGCGGCCGTTGATGGCCAGGATCGTGGCGATGTGCTGCAGGAAGTTGAGCTGCTTGTTCGAGGTCGTAACCGAGAAGTCCTGCCGCTCGATCTCCCGGTCCTCACGAGCCTCGCGCCCATCCGCGCCGACCATGGTGAGGGAGGACTTGCGCCCGAACGGCGGGTTGGAGAGCACGACGGTATGCCGGGTGCCCGGGTCCGCGATCAGCGAGTCCTTGACGTCGATCAGGCTTTCACCCCTTGGGGTGCCGATGCCGTGCAGAAGCAGGTTCATGGCCGCCAGCCGAGCGGTGCCGTCGACCAGTTCGGTCCCGTGGACGAAGGTGTCGCGCAGGTGTTCACGTTGGGTCGGGGTCAGCTTCTCGGCGTCCTTGGATGCGAAATCGTGTGCTGCCAAAAGGAATCCGGCCGTCCCCGCAGCCGGGTCGACCACGTTGTCTTTGATCGTCGGCTGGACGCAGTCGACCATCGCCTGGATCAGCGGCCGCGGGGTGAAGTACTGGCCGGCTCCGGACTTGATGTCCTCGGCGCCCTTGGACAGGAGCTCTTCGTAGGCGTCGCCCTTGATGTCGACGCCGGTGGCCGACCAGTTCTCCTTGTCGATCAGGTCGACGATGAGCCGCTTGAGCTTGGCCGGGTCCTGAATCCTGTTCTGCGCCTTGCGAAAGATCACACCCAGGGTGCCCGGCTGCTTGCCGAGGTCCTCCAGGATGTGCCGGTAGGTGACTTCAAGGTCGTCGCCGTCGGCGTCCAACAGCCTTTGCCACGAACAGTTCGGCGGCACGATCTGCTCCGGGTTGAGCGACCGTGTCTCACGCTCGTGCGCCATCTTCAGGAACAGCAGGTAGGTGAGCTGCTCGGTGTACTCGATCGTGCCGACCCCGTCGTCGCGCAGCACGTTGCAGTACGACCACAGCTTGTCGACCAACCGACGCGCTTCAGACACCAGCCATCTCCTCAACCATCTCCATGTCACACGTCCGCCCAGTCAAGCGGCCTGAGAACGCGGCCGCGAGCAGCGCACGGCGCAACTGTTTGGTCCTCGAATTCGCGGAGTCCAGTTCCACGGCAAGCCTTCTTCGTCGGTCTCGAACGTCTTGAAGTTCCGCAACAAGTTCCTGCTGACGCTCGAGTGTGGGCACCGGCAATCTCAGGGACTTGAGCTTCGACACGCTGAGGGTGTGTAGCCCACTGCTAGAGCTGGCGAGATCAGTCAACTGCCGGCGACTCTGAGGCGAGTTCCAAACGGCTTCAAGGTAGAGGGAACTCAGCCCCGACTTGGCGCGCACACGTATCAGATGGTTCTGGTGGACACAGTCTTCGATCGAACCGTCCCAGAGTGCCGCCCGGCCAATCTGGTTCGCACTGCCATTTCCTTCGACGACGAGGAGATCGCCAGGCTGCAACCGTAGGCGATCAAGCTCACCTTCGAAGAGTTCGACGAGGTGCACGTCATCCAGGTGCAGGCCGTGTTTGGTCACGTTGGCGACACGCAGGAACGGATACGCGTTCCGCTTGGGCGCTCGCTTCGGTTGCTTCTGAATTCCGCCCTGGATCTCGGTCAACTCGCCGAGTGGACGCTCTCCGCCTTCGCGGCACCGTTCGCCTATGCCACAAAATATGCTGACGCCTTCGTGATGACCGATCATGTTGTGGATCATCTCGGTCAGCAGCACAGTCTTGCCGACGCCCGCACCGCCGAAAAGTCCCGCCTTCCCGCCCCGTTCCAGCGGCACGAGAACATCTATGACCTTGATGCCCGTCTCGAAGATGTCCGACTTGGTGGAACGTTGCGCCAGAGACGGCGGAGCCCGATGCACTGAACGCCACTGGACACCGGACAATGCGGCTTCGCGAACTATGGTGTTGCCGAATCAGTCGAACATCCGCGAGAGAACCGCTTTGCCGACCGGCGCTTTCAGCGGTCCGCCCGTGTCTTCCACCACCATTCCACGAGCGAGACCTTGCGTAGGCGTCAGCGCGATTCCGCGCACGTGATGGGCATCTTGCTGCGCTAACACTTC
>ERZ1739049.128-NODE-129-length-10572-cov-8.018827_pt1 | contig 10572 bp, 9 predicted proteins | sample MGYA00581760_ERZ1739049 | MGnify/ENA primary metagenome ERZ1739049 (study PRJEB42929, sample SAMN08275522) | rhizosphere metagenome | isolation source: Rhizospheric soil replicate 2 | host: Colobanthus quitensis | place: Antarctica: Devils point, Livingston Island...
CCGGGCCGATGCCGGTGCCGCGGCCGACGCTGTGATCGAGCGACACACCGGAGAAAACGCTCAGGATCGCGCTGCTGGGAGTGGTGTTGCCGATACCCATGTCGCCCGTGCCCAGCAGGTTGGCTCCGGCGGCGATCTCCGTCTCGGCTATCTCGATGCCGGTCTCGACGGCCTGAATGGCCTCAGCCCGCGTCATTGCAGGGCCGGTGGCCATGTTCGACGTGCCGGGGCGGACCTTTCTGACGATTATACCCTCAACCTCAACCTGAGCTGCAACCCCGATGTCCACGACCCTTACTTCCGCGCCGGAATGACGGGCCAGAACGTTGATTGCCGCGCCTCCGGCCGCGAAGTTGGCGACCATCTGCGGAGTGACCTCCTGCGGGAAGGCGCTGACGCCCTCATCGACGACCCCATGATCGCCCGCCATCACTATGATCACCTTTTTGGAGACATACGGAAGCGGTTGCCCCTGGATGCCGGCCATCTGGATGGAAAGCTCCTCCAGGACTCCCAGGCTGCCCTGCGGCTTGGTGAGCTGGTCCTGGCGCTCGCGTGCCTGGCGCATCGATACTTCATCGAGCGCGGAAATCCGCGAAATCGTTGTCTTCAGTCTGTCCATTTGTTCCTCCAGGTTAGTGATAAGTCAAACGGGTTATTCAACCCCGCGGCATCTTGATACCGCGAGCATCAGCGCCGTGATCGACACGAGCGACTGTGTCAGAAGCCTGACCCGGTACTCTTCCGCGCCGGGGATCCTGATCGAATGGAATGGTTTGTTGTGGGTTATGAACCACCGGTGCCGGCCACGTTTCGGGTCGGTCCAGGGCAGGACCTGCTCAACGTCCGGGAGCACGCCGCCCACGGCGCACAAAAAAGCCGGCGATGTATAACCGCAACTGCTGCCCACGATCCCAAGCAGTATCAAAACCAGCGCGCCTTCGGCCTTATGGGCCGCGACGTCCTTGTGCGGCACGAGGTCCAGAACGGCATGTAACGCCACGCCGGTAACAAGTGCTTTCACGGGACTCCTGAAGAGTTGGCCGATGGCGGCGTTGACGCAGGCATGGGGAATCAGCATCATTTAGGGAAATCTCCTCTAGTGGGCATGGATTAGCCAACCGCACGTGAGGCAATATTTTTATTTATAAGCAAGATAAAAGCAACCCGGGCCGTGGCAGGCCCGCGAAATACCTGACTCTTTTTAGTGGATTTTTTCGTCACGACCATGTATACTGTTTTCTCCAGGCATTTGAACGGGTGCAAGAGTGGCGGTATAATAGTTGGCGCGTCCGTTTTTTTTGTCTGGGTATAAGGAATTTATAGACAACAGTGGAAAGGGGGTGTTTGCGTGAGAAGAAAATATCGAGTAGTAATTGGTTTGATGTTGAGCCTCGTGTTGATACTTGCGTTGAGCACAGTGGCGTTTGCTGGTGGCAAAAGCTCCCACAGCGACGATCGTGATCATGGTAATGCCGGGAAATCTCAATATCACCGCGGTGATCATGATGGAGATTCAGGTGATCACCATGATGGCGCCGCCGGCAATCAGTATGGCGGACGTCACGATAAAGACGACGACTAGGACCGACACCGGTAGTCCTTGTCTTCAGAAATGAATCACGTTTTAATTAAGACGGAACATGAAAGGATCGGCGCCGAAGGCGCCGGTCCTTTTCTATTCAACGATAGCTGACGGGCAGAACGGCTCGATCACGCACTCATCACAAAGCGGCCTGCCGGCCTTGCATACCGCGCGCCCGTGCAGCACGAGGTTGATGTGGAGAGCGTACTTGTCATCCTGCGGGACGATGGCGTTGAGAATGACGTGAGCACTCTCGCGGTTTGCGTCCTCCGGAAGAAAATCCAGACGTTTACCCAGCCTGAAGACATGGGTATCAACCGGCATCACCGGTCTGCCCAGGGCGAACATGAGCACGCAGGACGCGGTTTTGATGCCTACTCCGGGATAAGCGGTCAGGTACTCGATAGCCTCCCGGTTATCCATGTTCTTTAAAAAATCCAGCGTCAGATCTCCCTGCCGGGCAAGAATCCCCGCAAGTATCGTCCTGATATAGCGCGCCTTGGTGTCAGCCAGCCCGCCAGGGCGGATGGCGGCGGCGATGCCTGCCTCGCTGGCCCGTGACACCTTCTCCCAATCGGGATATTTTTTCTTCAGGGATTCCAGTGCACGTCCGGCGTTGATGTCGGTAGTGTTCTGCGAAAGTATCGTGAAGACCAGCTCTTCGACCGGCGGGTAACGCGGCGCCCAGCGTGGACGGAAATATTCCCGGTCAAGGAACTTGATGATCAGGGGGAGACGCGCCGGCGTTACCATCAGCCTTTTTCTCCAGCGCAGATATTCAGGGCTCGCGGCACGATCGTCATGCTCATCGGCAACTCGCCGACGATCTCGCCGTCGGTCTGAACCAGCACTTGAGAACCGGTGGGACAATTAACCTCCACGACCGGCGCGCGGAAATACTCGGCCGCCGAGTCATCGATACGCGACTTTCTCAAGGCGCCGATCCAGAAGTTCAACATCTCCGCGAGCCTCTTTTTCTTGAGCACGCAAATGTCGAACATGCCGTCGGTCATACTGGCATCGGGGGTCGGGCCGAAGCGGCCGCCGTAGTATTTCGAGTTAGCGACTACGACAAAGTATCCCTCGGTCTCATGATCGGCGGTTTTCACACTCAGCAGCGGCAGGTCTTCCTGGATGAAAGTGACAAGGCCGGAAACCGGAAAGGCGGCGTGCCTTATGGTCTTTTTAAGCACCGGGTTGATGTTCTTGATCACCATCGCGTCAAACCCGATTCCGGCCATCAAGGCAAAGTAACGATCACCGGCAAGGCCGAGGTCGACCGCCGTGGCTTTTCCTTCAAAAGCGAGCGCGCAGGCTTTTGTCACATTCATGGGAACGTCCATCTCGATAGCCAGCACGTTGGCCGTGCCCGTGGGGATGATGGCCAGTTCGGTCCGGGTTCCGGCAATACCGTTGATGACTTCATTGAGGGTGCCGTCGCCCCCGGCGACGATTATCCGTGGCGCACCCCGGGACACGGCCAGTCGCGCCAGCTCCGTGGCGGAGCCGGATTCGGTGGTCGGGAAGAGTTCGATCCGGGCGCCGAGTTTCTTCAGCGTGTGCGCGGCTTTCATGGCCCTGCGTTCGCCCGCTCCGGCGAGAGGGTTATAAATCAGTGGGAAGACAGCGTCCGTCAAGGCAGCGGCCGCGGTATCATCTGCCTGGAGGCGAAGCCGACGTAGTCGGTGTAGCCGGCAGACTTGGCATGGGAAAGCAATTTGTCAAAATCCCTGGCCACGTGGGACGGCTTGTGCGAATCGGAGCCGAACGTGATGGGAACCCCGTGTTCGCGCATGATCTTAAGTATCTGAAGGCTGGGGTATATCTCCTCCACCGGTTTGTGCAGCCCCGACGAATTAAGTTCTATCGCTACCCTGCTTTTTGAAAGCGTCTCCGCGACGCGGTTGTATAACGGCTTTAGGTCCGCCGTGGGGCGGTGCCCGTATTTCTTGACCACATCGAGATGCGTCATGATATCGAACAGTCCCGTCCGCGCCGCCTCCATCACCAGCCCGAAGTACATCTCATAGACCTCGTTGATGTCGCGCCGGCCGAACTCGAACTTGAAGCGCGACTGGTCGATGCCCCAGCCGCCGATGAAGTGCACCGAGCCGTAGACATAATCGAAGCCGTATCGCGCCAGTACCCGCGCCACGTCGTCGGCGTGCGCGCCGATATAGTCCGCCTCGATGCCCAGCCTGACGGGGAAGTCCGGATACGCACGCTGCAACTCCTGGACCTGTTCTATATAGAGAGGCAGGTCCGTGTGCGACATGGCGAGCGACGGGTCCTCCAGGTGAAACAGCGGCAGATGGTCGGCGAATCCCATTTCCGGGAGCCCCAGCTCCTTCGCAGCCAGTACGTATTCTTCCAGCGTTCCGCCGGCGTGGCCGCAGAAGGACGTATGTATATGGTAGTCAGGCAGCTCGTTGATGAGGATGCACCCTGTTCCCGGTTTCCCGTTTTTTTGGTTTTCCCGAATCGATAATCGGGCTTGGGTAATTATAGCAACCAGAAGGCGGGGAACAGGAATATTCAAGACTTGCATAAGACCTATCATCCAGATAAAATAATACTCGTCTAACATTCTGTGTTCTATCAATTACATGGATTGAGTTGGAGGCGTTTAATGACAGGCAACGATATTTTGACACCGGCTGTCGAGGAGTATCTTGAAGCCATATACAAGATGGAGCTCGAAGGCCAGGTGATAGCGGCCCGTCTGGCGGAACGGATGAATGTCTCACCGCCGACGGTGGCCGACATGCTCAGGCGTCTCTCGGACAACGGATATGTGAAGGCCAGCAGGCGGGATGGCGTGAGGCTGACGAAAAAAGGTTTGGAAACAGCCGAGTCGCTCGTGCGCCGCCACCGGCTCTGGGAGAGGTTCCTGACTGACGTCCTCGGTCTTGAATGGGACGCGGTCCACGAAGAGGCCTGTCGCCTGGAGCACGCCATGAGTCCGCAGGTTGAGAAAAAACTCTCCGAGATCCTCGGCCATCCGGAAACCTGCCCGCACGGGCACCCCATCCCCGGGACCCGCGGTGCCCACAAGCGCGAAAAAGAGGCCAAGCCCCTTTCTGAACTCCGCACCGGTGATCAGGCAATAATCGAGCGCGTCTCGGAGGAGGAGCCCAAGCTGCTTCAGTACCTCGGGACACTGGGGTTGCTGCCGGACGCCAAAATCACTATCAAGGAAATCGCCCCGTTCAAGGGTCCCATGCTTGTCCAGGTCTGTGGCGCCCAGTACGCACTCGGCCAGGAAGTTGCGTCAAAGATAATGGTCAAGTCAAAAAAATAGCCTCGTGCCCATCCTGAGTCTGAACCGGAGAATTTAAACCTATGCAATTATCCTGCCACAGCGCCCTGAACAAGCTGCACGACGATACGGATTATACGATCGTCCTCGCGGGCAACCCCAACGTCGGCAAGTCCAGCATTTTCAACAGCCTGACGGGCATGGGCGTCGAGACCGCCCATTATCCGGGAAAGACTGTCGAGCTTAACATGGCGACCACTTCCCTGGACGGCATGAAAATTGGCATCATCGACTTGCCCGGCACGTATGCCCTGGGCGCCGTTTCCGAGGACCAGTGGGTCGCGCGGCATGGCGTCCTCGATGGAAGCCCCGATGCTGTCGTCATGGTGGTGGATGCCACGAACATGGCACGTAACCTCTATATCGTTTTGCAGTTTCTCGAGCTGGGTTACCCGTTGGTCATTGCGCTCAACGTCCTGGACGTCGCCCATCGCGAAGGCCGACGCACAAACATCGGCAGGTTTTCAGAGCTGATGGGTGTGCCGGTTATTCCGACCATAGCTAACAGGGGAGAGGGGCTCGACGAGCTCATAATGGCGGCTACCGAAGTCGCGCGGATGCAGCTCAAGCCCAAGCCGCTGGGAATATCATACGGGCTTGATGTGGAGAGCAACATTGCGAAACTGACCGACGCGATCGCGGCCAGCGGGCTGGACGACCCCTACGGACTTCCCCATCGGGCGCTGGCGCTGCTTCTGCTGGAAAAAGATTCCGAATTTATTGAGCTGACGTCGGTAATGCCAGGCTGGGAGCCGGTGCTCGAGCTGGCTTCACAGCTCCGGGGGCAGATAGAAAAGGAGCACGGTCAGTCGGCGCATACGCGAATCGCCGGCGAACGGCACGCTCTGGCGGGGCTTATCGTGGACGAGGTGGAGACCCGCGAAGAGGCCGAAAAGCCGGGCTGGGGCGAGCGGATGTGGCACTACACCACCAGTCCCATCACCGGCGTGCCTATTCTCTTTATGGTGCTGTCTTTTACTTTTCTCCTGCTGTACTTCGTGGGCAGCAACCTGGCCGATGTCATGAGCGGTTTCTGGGGTAAATTCATCGCGCCACCGGCAATGTCAGCGATTATTGAGCTCCTGGGAGACAATGTCGTCAGCCAATCGCTCAACTGGGCGGTCTCAGGTATCGAGGCGGCGCTTACCGTCGGTATCCCTTATGTTCTCGTCTTCTATATCCTGCTTGCGTTCCTGGAAGACATGGGATATCTGAACTCGGTTGCGTTCCTCACCGATTCAGTCATGCACAAGTTTGGCATACATGGACGCGCGGCCATTCCCATTGTCGCCGGCGCCGGATGCAACGTGCCCGCCATTATGGGTACGCGGACGCTGACAACCATGAGGGAGAAGGTAATCGCGGGCACGCTCATTGTGATGGTGCCCTGCAGTGCCCGCAACGCCATCATCTTCGGCGCTGTCGCGTTCTATTCCGGCTGGCAGTATGCCCTGGCGCTTTATGTGATAATCGGGGTACTCTGGGTCCTGGTCGGTCTTGCGCTCAACAGGATCATACCGGGTCACCCCACTGGCCTGGTTATGGAGATGTTCCCCTTCCGCCGCCCGCACCTTGTGACGATTGTCAAGAAAACCTGGCATCGCTTCAAGGACTTCATCTTCATGGCTGTTCCAATCCTCCTTGCCGGTAGCATCATTCTCGGATCGCTGATGCAGACGGGACTCCTCTACCGGATCGCGAATGTGTTCTCGCCTGTCGTGGAGGGATGGATGGGGCTACCGCCGGTCGCCGGGCTTACACTGATCATGGGGATACTCCGCAAGGAACTGGCTTTGCAGCTGCTGATAACCGTGGCCATCGCCACCGGCGTGGCCGCCGATGCTCATGGTGACCTCAACCAGGTGATGACCAACGCGCAGCTGTTTATCTTTGCGCTTGTGTGCGCCATTTATATTCCATGCGTGGCTACCATCGCGGCCCTCGCCCGCGAGCTTGGCTGGCGCCGTTCGATTTACATCATGATATTTACAGTCGCCCTGGCGGTGCTGATGGGCGGGCTTGTGAACCACGCCTACCTTGCCTTGAGGTGAATGTCCGGAATCTCCTGCGGTTGACACCCGGGTCAGTTCAAGTTATTTGCTAAGTTGCCCGATATGCGGTCATCACTTGAGGCTAAACTCAATCAACGTGGGGGAGGTGAGCCAAATGGCTATTGAAGCCAGGTTTAAAACCCATCCCGTAAGGGCGAGGATTCTCACCGACGAGTACGAGATCGAGGGCAATGTACTCATAAAGCCGGGCCACTACAACGGGCGGGTTTCGGATATCCTGAATGCTCCGGAGGCTGAATTCATTCCGGTTACGCAGGCTACGTGTATCAGCCGCGCATCAGGGGATTCCACACCGATAGAGACAGACTGCACCATCGCGCAGGTGAAAACCGTCAAGATGGTTTTCCCTTATGATGATGAATGAGGTCTGATAAAAGACGCACCGCTTTGTCCATTATGTACAAAAACCAGTGTGATTTATTGTACAATTGGATAAGAACTTTGCCTGTATGAATGCATATCATATAGACAGCGCGTTTGTACGAAAGTCAAAAGATCAGGGGAGGACAAAGCGGTGGAGCTGTGTGTATCGGACATCCTGAAGCTGCCGATCCTGGCTGACGCCAAGGTTCTGGCCGGCGAGAAGGGGCTGGACCGGGAAGTTTCACAGGTCACCGTGGGCGAGGTGCCTGATATCGGCGACTGGCTTACGGGAAACGAGCTGGTCCTTTCAACTTTTTTCGGCGTCGAGACGACCACCGATGCCCAGGTCGAATTTACCCGCAAGATCATCAAGGCCAACGCCGCGGGGCTGCTCGTCAAACCGGGCCGCTTCATCTCTGAAGTCGATCCGCAGATCATCTCACTTGGAAAGCGCCACAATTTTCCCATCGTCGAAGTGCCTTCCGAGGTCCGCTGGACCCATATCATCGCCGAGATTTCAGAGCGCATCGTCGGCGAACACGTTTCGCTTCTTCGCCGCTCCCGCGACATTCACCAGAGTCTGCTGGACGTCGTGATCGACGGTGGCAGCTGGCAGTCGATCGCCGATACCACTTCGCAACTCCTGGGTAAACCTGTCGTGCTCGAGGATTCATTCCTCGAATTACTCGCCCAGTCAATCCCCGACAATACGGACGCGGACCTGATAGAAAAATATGAGGTACTGCGCAAGTCTGAGAAAGATGCCGGCCGTCCGGAGCCACCGCCACGAGGAGAGCGCTACCAGCGCACTCCGCTCAATGGCAAGAAAGAATTTCCCGCCAAGGCGACTGTTCCAATAATGGTAAGCCGTGACGTTCTCGGTTATGTATCCAGTTTTGAATCCGACGCGCCTCTGAACGATCTCGACCTGGTTGCGCTGGAGAGCGCCGCCACGGTGGCCGCCGTCGAGATGGGCCGCGAGCTGGTGCGCATGGAGGCGCAAACCCGCCTGCGGGGCAACTTTGTCGATGACCTGGTGTCGGGCGAGTTCGACGCGGGGCCGACGATGCTGCAACGGGCGAGCTTCCTGGGCGGCGACTTAAGCCGCGGTTGCCTGGTGCTGATCGTCGATATCGACAACTTTGGCGAGTTCGTCGCCGGCCGGGACTTAAAGGAACAGGAAGTACAGCAGATCAAGAACCGTTTCTTCAGCGGGGTCAAGCAGATCGTGCGCGCCCATCACGAGAACGCTCTGCTAACGCCCAAGAGCGATAACGTCATCGCCTTCCTGCCGCCGCTGACGAGCGGCAGCGAGAAGCTGCTGGCGGTCGCGCGCGCCACCGCAACAAAGATCAGGCAGACATGCAATGAAATTCTTCCGGAACTTTCGGTCTCCGTCGGCCTGGGCAGGTTCCATGACGACCCGGCCCAGACACGGCGCGCCTATCGCGAAGCGCAGTCCGCCCTGCAGGTCAGCCAGCGCCTGGGGGAAAAGGGCGCCATCGCCACGTTCGATGACATGGGTGTCTACAAACTGTTACTGGGAGCGCTGGAAGAGGATCCGGAAGAGGTGCGCAACTTTTACGAGGAGACGATTGCCCGCGTCGAGCTTTACGACAGTGAACACAAGGCCGACCTGGTCGGCACGCTGGAGTCATATCTGGCCAACAACCGCAGCGTCGCCGCCACGGCCGAAGCATTGTTTACTCACCGGCATACGATACGCTACCGGTTGGGCCGCATCAACGATCTCACCGGCCTCGACGTCCACCGCAGCGAGGACCAGGAGAAACTGGGTTTCGGCCTCAAAGCCATGCGATTGCTACGGCGCTAGGGACATCCGTCCATAGGTCTGAGGCGCTGTCATCCTGAAGCCGCGCCCGGCGCTTTTGCCGGACCCACAGGGAATCCGCCCGCCTGCCTGAAAACATGATTGTACATTTGTACAATCAACCCCGCTTATTGTTTATCCAAATGGCCCAAAAATTGGGCGCCTCGCGGGTCTATACTCCATATGTACAAAGAGATGGAGTAAACTGGGCGGGTTGCGCCTCTTTGGGCTATAGCAATCTATCTATTTTCACCTTAAGGATCGATACATGTGCCGACTTAGCGCCATAACATCAGCGGAATATTTCTCTCCCATGGAGAACGTGATGGCTTTGAATACCATGAAGGAAGGCCACGACGGTTCCGGATTGGGTCTGGTCCTGCGTGATCTGGGTGGAGACTTTGAAAGCTTGAAGCAGTATCCGGTCCTCTCGGGCATCTGCTCGCGGGACGGACTGAATATGCTGGACGCCTTCATGATGACCGCGGGTTTCCGTGAGGTCCATTTCTGGGAGCCGGACATCGACGCCTCGGCGCCGCTGCCGGAGCTCGGCCAGCGCGACCATTACTTCGCCAGGGCTTACGAATATCCGCCGGCGATGAAGAACCGCTCGCAGGCTGACAGGGAAGAGCTGCTGCTGGACACGCGGCTGGCGCTGCGCGAGCTGGGGGAGGAGAACGAGTCCATCTTCGTCTTCTCGTTCTACCCGGACACGATAACGCTCAAGGAAGTCGGAGACCCACTGGAGCTGGGCCGCTTCTTCCGGCTGGACGACGGCTCGCTCGAAGCGAAGATCGTCCTCGCCCAGGGCCGGCAGAACACCAACTACGACATCTACCTCTATGCCTGCCACCCGTTTTTCCTGCAGGGTTACTGCACGATGACCAACGGTGAGAACACGGCTTTCGTGCCGATCATGGAATTCCTGACCGGCCGTGGTTTTCCCGGCTACATGGGATACAATTCCGACTCGGAAGTCTTTGCGCACATCCTGCACTACACACAGAGGCAGCTGGGCTATCCTTTGACATATTATAAAGATGTGATGACCCCGCTGAGCGAGGCGGAGATCGACGGGCGCAAGGACGCGGCGGCGTTGAGGCTGATCCGCCGCTCGCTCCGGCCGCTCTGCATAGACGGCCCCAACTGCATCATCGGATTCACGCCGGACGGCTCGGTCTTCATGACCCAGGACGCCAAGAAGCTCAGGCCGGGCGGGGCCGGTGGCGTTCCCGGCAAGTACGCCCGAGCGAGCGAACAGTGCGGCACGGAACGAGCCGCTCCGGGACGACACATGAAACAGGATGCCGCACCAAGCAACTACAACATGCCACAAATCACCACTGCGAGCGCGCAAACGAAGCACAGAACACCAATGAACAACAAAACGCAAAAAAAAAAC
>ERZ1739049.129-NODE-130-length-10537-cov-9.365674_pt1 | contig 10537 bp, 8 predicted proteins | sample MGYA00581760_ERZ1739049 | MGnify/ENA primary metagenome ERZ1739049 (study PRJEB42929, sample SAMN08275522) | rhizosphere metagenome | isolation source: Rhizospheric soil replicate 2 | host: Colobanthus quitensis | place: Antarctica: Devils point, Livingston Island...
GTGAAAGAAGAGGGGAAAAGTGAGAGAAAGGAGGGGCAGGGGGGTCGGGGGGGGGGGGGGAATGGTGGGTGGGCGGTGGGGGGGCAGGAGGAGGGAAGAGCAGGTAAAGGAAAAGGATGCCAGCAAGGGGACTGTCAGCAACGATTACTCCTTCAGCGATTACTTCAGGATTTTCGGCGGTGGCTTCATAGGCCTGTTTGTTTTTCTTGGCCTCGGCTACTTCGCCGGCAAGGGTGCATCAAAGCGCTCTTTCTCCAACATCCTGCCTTCTCTCGACGTTCTGGACGAAGTCAGTTACCGCGGCGTCGCTTTCGGATTCCCGCTCCTGACCATCGGCATAGTCACCGGCGCCATATGGGCGGATCAGGCCTGGGGCCGCTGGTGGGGATGGGATCCCAAAGAGACCTGGTCATTGATCACCTGGCTTTTTTATGGAGGCTATCTGCACACGCGGCTTACGATGGGCTGGCGCGGCAAGCATTCCGCGATTCTGGCCGTCGTCGGTCTTATCGTGGTCCTGATAACGTATCTTGGTGTTAACTTCTTCTTCTCGGGGCTGCACAGCTACGCCACGGGATAGATTGTGGCTCTTTATCCAGCCAATCTCAGGATATCAGGCCGCAGGTGCGTCATCATCGGCGGCGGGCGCGTGGCGGCCCGCAAGGCAGTGGCGCTGCTCGAGTGCGGAGCTCTTGTCAAGGTGGTTTCCCCGGTGCTCGACGCCGAATTTGAAACCATGGGCGGCAGCATAGAGCATGTGGACCGCCCCTATGCCCGGGGGGATCTTGAAGATTCTTTTCTGGTGATAGCGGCCACCGATGATGACGAGACCAACCGGGCGGTTGAAGAGGAAGCCCGTAGCGGCAACCTGATGCTGAATGTTGTCGACAAGCCGGAGCAGTGCAATTTTTATGTTCCCTCCAGCATACGCCGGGGAGAACTTATGATCACAATATCAACCGGAGGCCAACTACCGGCCCTGGCCAAACGTTTGCGCGAGCAGCTGGAAGAGGAGTTCCCCCGGGAATGGGAGCCTGTCCTCGAGTTGCTGGGGAAGGCACGCGCAAATGTCATTTCCCGCGTCAAGGATGAAGAGCAGAAAAAGCAATGCCTGACGGATCTCGCAGCTCTGGATCTAGTCCCGCTCCTTCAGGCTGGAGGGCCACAGGCGGCCCAGGTGGAGATTGATAAATGCATCTCGCGGTACTTGGCATAAATCATAAGACAGCCCCCGTTGAATTACGCGAGAAAGTCGCGTTAAACGAGGAGAAGTGCGGTTCCCTGACCGGGCTCATGCTCGATGATTCCTCTATCTCCGAAGTCGTCCCCCTTTCGACTTGCAACCGTACCGAGGTTTATGTCGTGGCTACCCGTCCGGATCTCGGCCGGCGCGAGATTACGGGGATCCTGGCCGAGGTGACCGGGGTTGAGCGCAGGGATCTCGAGGATTGCGTATATTTCCACGAGGCGGAGAACGCGGTGGGGCATCTTTATAAGGTGGCCAGCAGCCTGGATTCCCTTGTCGTGGGTGAGGCGCAGATACTCGGCCAGATCAAAGAGGCATACCACAGCGCCCATGGGCGTGAAAGCACCAGTGTTCTGTTGAACCGGCTCTTCCGCCATTCACTGGAGGTAGGCAAACGTGTGCGTACGGATACAAGGATTGGCGAGAATCCCGTGTCGGTCTCGTCGGTTGCAGTGGAGATGGTCAAAAAAGTCTTTGAAGACCTGGACGGCCGGACGGTCCTCATGCTCGGCGCCGGCAAGATGGGCGAGCTTACCGCCACCCACCTGGTCTCTCACGGCATAACCAGTTTCGTAGTCTCCAACCGGACCTTCAGCAAGGCTGAAGAGCTGGCCGAAAAGTTCAACGGTTCTGCGGTGGCTTTCGATGAGCTGACAGATTATCTGCCGTTGGCGGATATTGTCATCAGCTCCACCGGCGCTCCTCATTACGTGTTGCATAAGGGAGAAGTCGAGCGGGCAATGCGCCGCCGGCACAATCGTCCCATCTTTTTTATCGATATCGCCGTGCCCCGTGACATAGATCCCGGAGTCAACGATGTTTATAATGCGTTCCTTTATGACATAGATGATTTAAACGAGGTGGCAGAAGCCAACGCCGCTGGCCGTGAGAAGGAAGCCAGGAAAGCGGAAAAAATCATCGCCGAAGAAGTCGACAATTACATGCATTGGCTTTCCAGTCTGGATGTGATACCAACGATCACGGCGTTGCGCGAGAAGGCTGAAGCGATCAAGGAAGGTGAGTTGTCCAGGGCTATGTCAAAATTTGATACCGAGCTCAGCGAGAAAGACATCAATCGGATCGAAGCCATGGCCTCGGGGATAATAAACAAGATGCTGCACGGACCGACCGTGGAGCTGAAGCGCGCCGCGAACGAGCGTGGCGGTTATTTATACGTCGAATCAATACGCAGGCTTTTCAAGCTCAACGGGACCAAGAAAGGCGCGCATAAAAAGAAAGAGGGCACGAAGAGTGAGCGGTACAAAAGCTAGCTCGATAATTCTGGGTACAAGGGGAAGCGAGCTGGCAATGTTCCAGGCACGTCACGTCGCCTGGAACCTGCAGTCGAAAAACGTCGATCTCTCGGTCAAGATCAAGACTATCATGACTACCGGGGACAAGATCCTCGACACGCCTCTTGCCAAGGTCGGCGACAAGGGACTTTTTGTCAAGGAGATAGAGAATGAACTATTGTCCGGTGAAATCGATATCGCCGTACACAGCTGTAAGGATTTGCCGACCGAACTCCCTGCCGGCCTGGTAATTGCCGCGTATGGTGCAAGGGAGGACGCCAGAGACGCGTTTATCGGAAAACCTGGAAATGCTGCGCGCGGTCTGAGCGATATCGTCACGGGCGGTACTATCGGAACCAGCAGCCTCAGGCGGCGCTCGCAGCTGATGTCCCTGCGCCCCGATCTGGTCATCGTTGATATCAGGGGAAATGTTGATACGCGGATCAGAAAGATTGAGGAACTGAAGCTTGATGGGACCATTCTCGCCACGGCGGGCATCAAGCGGCTGGAGCGGCAGGAAGAAGCTTCCTTCTTCTTCGATGTCGATGAGATGATTCCCGCGGTCGGACAAGGCGTGATCGCGATTGAGTCGCGTGAAAATAATCCGGTCGTCAGAGGTTTGCTTTCAAGCTTCAACGACAGCGCTTCGGCCGCCGCGGTCACCGCCGAAAGGGCGCTGATGAAACAGCTCGAGGGAGGCTGTCAGGTGCCCATCGGCGCGCATGCGAACGTCAAGGGTGACAGGCTTTCCATGAAGGCATACCTGGGGTCACTCGACGGCAGGAAGTTTATACGCGATGAGATAGAGGGCCCCGTGGAGGAAGCGGGAGAGTTGGGAGTGAGGTTGGCTGTAAGGATGTATGAGGCGGGGGGCAGGGAGATACTGGAAGAGGTGCGGGCGGAGGCTTAAGGTTTGGTTTGGTATTCTTTGTGGCGTTGAAGCGGTTTCCCTTCGGTGGGCTTTTTTGGATCATTTCGCGTTCAGCATTTCTCCGAGAATCCTGATGGCTCCCCACTTGTCCAGCGGCTCGTTGAGGTTTCCACATTTGGGAGACTGGACGCATGATGGGCAACCCGCCTCGCAGCGACATGAGGATATCAGTTTGTGTGTGCTGGCCGTGAGGCTCTCAAAATCATGGAAACCCTTGCGTGTGATGCCGATTCCGCCGGGGTGGCCGTCATACAGAAAGATCGAAGGCGCGCCGGTTTGCCAATGGAGTTCAGTCGAGAGGCCGCCGATGTCCCAGCGGTCACACATCGCAAACAGTGGAAGCAGGGCGATGAGGCCGTGTTCGGTGGCATGCAGGGCTCCCAGGATATCGGATGGCTCGATATTCATAAACAGCTTCTCCTCGAGCGGAAACCACAGGCCCTCAGTCTGGAAGGTCTGGGCGGGCAGCTGCAGGTCGACGATCTCAAGCACCTGGTTGTCGGACAACTGTTTCTTCTGATATGCGATCACATGCTCCGTCACCAGCAGCCGGCCGAATGACAGTTGCGTTCCGTTTGCGGTTCTCAGCAGCTCCCTGTCTGAGATCTCAACCGATGTCTCCTTCTTCGGCTGGGTGTAGTAATCGGCCAGGATGGGCCTGACCACCGCGACCCTGCCGTCGATATCGAGATGACGTACCTGGTAGGTCTCGCCCAGGTGCATATAAATAGCTCCGGGGTGTACGAAGACAAAAGCACGTTCCGTCTCCGCTTCACCGAGAACCGCGCCGGTCTCCTCGACCACGATGGAAAAGGAATCGGACGACGAGGAACGCAGGTGGATCGAAGCCGCGGGAAATTCCGGACGGGCCCAGATGTAGCCGTTGTAGCCGTCCTTCCTCCTTCTCAAATCACCTCGGATTTCCATTGCGGCCGCCACGGAAGACATTTTCTTTCCGAAGAAGCGCTCGTCGGTCTTCTTGAGCGGAGATTCGAAGGCGGCCGCTCCCAGGTGCCCGGTAAAAATCTGTTCGTTCTGGAAGTCGAGGATAGCCGACTCGACATCGCGCTCGAGCAGCTCCTCCGGGTGAAGAGCAAAGAACTGGTCAAGCGCATCCTGGCCCGCCATGAATACGGCCAGGCTGGGCTGGGCGCCGCGGCCGGCACGGCCCCACTGCTGCCAGAGGCTGGCTACGGTACCGGGAAAGGCCGCGGATAACACCGCGTCGATTCCCCCCACGTCGATGCCAAGCTCCAGGGCGTTGGTAGAGACTACCCCGAGCAACCGTCCCTCAAAAAGGCCTTCCTCGATTTCGCGGCGTTGCCCCGGCGTGTATCCTCCGCGATAGGGAGAAATCTTTTTTTCCAGTCCGGGAGCAATCTCCTCCAGCCGTTGCATCGTATACTTATAAATGAGTTCCGTGCCCTTGCGCGTACGGGTAAACACGATTGTCTTGATGCCCCGAGTCAACAGGTCGGCAAACAGGCCCGCGGCTTCCGCCAGCAGGCTTCGACGGATTCCGAGCGCCTCGTCAATCAGCGGCGGATTCCAGAAGACGATCTGCCGCTCGCCGCGAGGTGAACCGTCACGAGCCACCAGCCTGAAATCGAGACCGGTCAGCGAAGCCGCCAGCTCTACGGGATTGGCGATGGTCGCGGTTGTCAGCAGGAACTGTGGTTTGCTTCCATAAAGGTCGCAGATCCGTCTCAGGCGACGGATAACGTTGGCCACGTGGGAGCCGAAGACGCCGCGATAGCTGTGAGCTTCATCGATGACCACGAACTTGAGGTTGAAGAAGAAATCCTCCCAGGAATCCCGGTGTGGCAGTATGCCCATATGCAACATGTCGGGATTGGTGAACAGGATGTTCGCACGTTGCCTTGTCCGCGGTCTGTGGTCAGAGGGCGTATCGCCGTCGTAAACACCTGGACGGATGAAAGGCAGCCCAAGTCTCTGGACCTTTCGCACCTGGTCCTGGGTAAGAGCTTTGGTGGGATACAGATATAGCGCCCTGGCCTTTTTGTTTTTCGCCAGACCGTCAAGCACGGGAAGGTTGAAGCAGAGGGACTTTCCGCTTGCGCTCGCAGTGGTAACAACCACATTCTCGCCTGCCCCGACCAGCTCGAAAGCCCGGGCCTGATGGCTGTAAAGCTGATTGATGCCGGCGTCCGCGAGCGCATCCCGCACACTGGCGGCCACAGATTCTGGAATATCTTCCAGCACACCGTTGCGTCGTGCCTGATGGCTGACTGCCACAACCTGTGGATTTGTTTCAGGTGTAAGGCGGATCATGTGGTTATATTACAGCAAGTATTAGTGGGGTGTTCCCTGACGATCCTGCACGGCGGCTGGTTTCGTGAAACAGTTTACCTGCCGCGCCGGACGACAACCTTGAACAACTCAACCGCCCAAAGTACCGAACTGGCGACTGCCGCGGCGATCAGCCAGTCTGATGTTAAGAGGCTTCTGGTGTGAAAGGCGACCTGAAGGGGAGGCAGATGTACGACGGCTATCATCATCAGGATGGACAGTACCAAAGCACCCAGTAACCACGGGTTGCCGAATATCTTGCGATTGATGATGCTGTGTTTCAGGCTGCGGAAGTTCAGGCTGTTAAAAAGCTGGAACAGGGTCAGAACGACAAAGGTCATCGTCCGGGCGTAATCTATATCCACATTTTCCCTCACGGTAAGAAAGCCTCCGGGGAAGTAAGCGTTGAGGACCAGGAGGCCACCGATACCGGACACCAGCCCCACGAAGACCGTCAATCCCATGACATACCGATTGACGACCGATTCGCTTCCGGGCCGCGGCGGGGCCAGCATGGCTTCCGGTTCCCTGGGGTCGACACCCAGCGCCAATGCTGGCGGGCCATTGGTCACGAGGTTTATCCAGAGTATCTGCACCGCCAGTAGCGGTAAGATCAGCCGGCCGTTTGCCAGCAGGCCGAGCGGGGACGCAAACAGGACTCCGAGGAACAGGGTCAGCACCAGTCCGGAATTCGCGGATAGCAGGAAGCCGAGGAATTTCCTTATATTTGTGAAAATGCCGCGGCCTTCCTCGATGGCCGCGACGATCGTAGCGAAATTATCATCCAGAAGTACCATGTCGGCGGCTTCCCTGGCGACATCGGTGCCGGAAAGCCCCATCGCGATACCGATATCGGCACATTTCAATGCCGGCGCGTCATTGACGCCGTCGCCCGTGACCGCCACGGTATGCCCCGTATTCTGAAGCGCTGTGACGATTCTCACTTTGTGGCCAGGTGACGCGCGCGCGAAAACATGTGTACTTTCGACCAGCTTTTCGAGCTGGTTGTCGTCCACCCGGTCGATCTGGGGCCCGGTCATCGATCCTTCGCTGATCCCGAGTTCGGAGGCGATGGCCTCGGCGGTCGCCAGATGATCTCCAGTGACCATGAAGACCCGGATACCGGCCTGGCGGCATTTCTCTATCGCCGCCCGCGCTTCCGGCCGTGGCGGGTCGTAAATCCCCGCGAGTCCGAGAAAGACGAGATCGTGTTCAGAGGAAGTTACTTCGGCACCAATTTCAAAATCTACCTGCCTGGATGCGATCGCCAGTGGTCTTAAGGCCCTGACGGCCATGTCCTCAGCGGTATCCATAAGCCGCCGCCGGTCATCGTCGGTCAGGATAACTGACCGGCTGCCAACCATCATGCTGGTGCATAAGGGGATTATCCGCTCTGGAGCTCCTTTTGAATGCAGGATGCCACCACCACCACCGGAGCTGACTATGACGGTCATCTTCTTGGTCTCAGAGGAAAAGGGTTCTTCCGCAAGACGATGATTCTGCTCTCTTAAAAGGGAAACGTCAAGACCCAGCTTGGCAGCCATCGTTATCAGTGCAGCTTCAGTAGGAGTGCCTATCGCCATCCAGCGTCCCTTGCCTGTCTCATGAATGGTCGCGTCATTGCAGAGCACCGCGCTCATCGCCATGATTGTGACCGCATCAAGAGCTTCGGGCGAGCCCTCGATTTCTCCCTCAGGCCTGTAACCGGCTCCTCCCAGGGTGATCGTGTCCGAAGATACCATGATCTCTCGAACGGTCATTTCACCGACGGTCAGCGTTCCGGTCTTGTCCGAACAGATAGCTGTCGTGCTTCCGAGGGTCTCTACCGCGGGCAGTTTGCGTATGACGGCTTTGCGTTTCGCCATTCTCTGCGTACCCAGAGCCAGCGAACCGGTTACGACGGCGGGCAAACCCTCCGGAATGGCGGCAACCGCCAGCGCGACGCTGAAAAGCAGGAGGCTAAGGACATTATTCCAGTCGATACTGCCCACGACGAGCAGACCGGCGACAGAGACCACGCCGGAAACCAGGAGAATTATGATCGCCAGACGTTTCGCCAGCTGATCGAGGTTCTTTTTAAGCGGAGTATCACGGTTCGGAGTGGATTGAATCAGGGTCGCGATCTTGCCTACCTCGGTGTCAGCCGCCGTTGCAGTTACGACTGCGAGCGCGCGGCCGCTGGTAATCGTTGTCACCGCATAGACCATGTTGACTCGGTCGGCCATCGGTGTGTCGGTATCCAGGGGTATGACAGACTTGGTGACGGTGGCGCTTTCTCCGGTCAGGGCGCTTTCGTTCGTCTCAAGTGAATTCACCTCGCACAGGCGACCGTCGGCTGATAACTTGTCTCCCCTGACGAGAACCATGATATCCCCCACGACCAGTTCGGCGGCCGGGATGCGTCTGCGTGTCCCATCGCGAATAACCGTCGCGACGGGGCTGCTTATCTCGCTGAGCTTCTCAAGACTTCTTTCAGCCTTGTGTTCCTGGAAAAAGCCCAGGGCGGCGTTGACAAGGACGATGGCCATGATAACTATGGTGTCATAGGGAAGCCCGCCCTCACCGTCAAGAATCCAGATGGCGAGATTGAGCGCGGCGGCGATCAGCAGAACGATTATCAGCACGCTGCGGAACTGATCGAGAAGTAGTTTTAACCGGCTTGTGCGGCGTGGGGAAGGAAGCTCGTTGAGACCGAAGCGCGTCAGCTTGCCGGCGGCCTCGTTATGGCTCAATCCATGGGCAAGGTTCGAGCCAAGAAGTGTCAGGATGTCTTCAGAAGAGAGACTATGCGGGGCTTCAGTGGCCTGGATCGGTTCCATTGCCACAGATTATACCCCGGGCGCTCCGAATTAACTTGCCTTCTTGGCCTCCGCGGCCGCCGCCTCGAGATCGACGTCTTTTTCCTCCTGGATCTCGTCCAGTCTGTCGTTGAACGCGGCCGCGATATATTCTACCTGTTCGAAGAGAAAACGATGTACATCTATGGCGGCCGGAATCAGGGAAATCTGACGTTCGACGTCTTCCAGCAAACCCTGGAGCTGCTTGCAGCTTTCTGCGAGTTCGCTACCGCCCAGAAGTGAGATAGGCTTGTCACAATAAGGGCAGGTTGCCGTAATTTCGTTCGCGATCGCGGACCCATCGGCCCAGATATAGGTTAAACATTCAGGACAGATCGCCCAAAAGACGACTGGTCTCCGTCCCCCCTTGACGCTACGTGTCATTTCGCACCCCCGCGAAGTGGCTTTTACAAGATTCAGTTTATCACTAGCAACCGGGGAAAGAAATACGGGTTTTGTGATAAACAAGGCTCTTTTGCCTCGTTTCAGGCGTTGGGCTCCGCTGACGGCGAGTCTGCATACAGGCGCTGACGATGATTTTATGAAAAATAACAAGTATCAGAGCCGTTTCGATAATGTCGTTGAGATTGCGCAATCATCGGTTCCGGGTCGACCGCCGCCGCGGTTTCTGATATTTTATTCAGGGTTCAGGCAGCGTCGCCACCAGGATTAATCCAAAGTCGGGATCGATCATGCACGGAAAAAACAAAATTTCAGGAGTTCTGTCTTTTTTACTCGTCGTCGGGTTTATGGTCATGTCGCTGGCGCTGGTGTCCTGCGGGGATGAATCCAGGGAGCAGGAAGACGTCGGGACGAACTCCAGTCTCGTTTCCCAGACGGGCAATGCCGGCGAAGTGACAGTTACCGTTACTCCCCGTAATCTTACCGAGGATGCTTCGACCTGGAGTTTCAATGTGAAGATGGATGCACGAAACAGTGATCTCGGCGAAGATATGGAGCAGTTCGCGGTTATCGGCGGCGTCGGCGAGAGAAGCTTCTCCTGGATACTGGGTCAGTAACGGGGGCTCAGCAGTTTTGCCGGAAATAATCACTTTTTCATTCAGCAGGAAATCCGTGGCGCTTATCGCGGTCCTGTCTTATATCTTTCTTTTTGTCGTATCACTTTCCGGCTGTGGCGGGTTCAATCTCGAAACAACAACGGAAAGAAGGGTAATAACCGCGGTTCCGCCGGAAATGCAGTCGGACGCCAACAGCAACCATCCCGCCATCGCCGCCGACGGGCGTCTGGTGGCATTTATGTCAGACGCAACCAACCTTGTGATAAGTCCAACCAACGGCGCCCACAATATCTTCGTAAAGAACACCGGTTCAGGCGTGGCTACCCGGGTGTCCTCCGACTCGAACGGGCTGGCCAGCAACAAGGACAGCGACTATCCCGCCATCTCCGCCGACGGCCGTTTCGTGGCATTCGAGTCGTCAGCTTCGAACCTGGTGCCGGATGATACCAACAACATGTGCACGGCTGCCAGCGGCACTAGTATCAACTGTCCTGACGTGTTTTTAAGGGATACACAGACGGGTGAGACCAGAAGGATATCAACTGACGCTGCCGGCGCTCAGGGTGATCGTGAGAGCACGCATCCTTCCATCTCCGCCGACGGCCGTTTTGTCGCATTTAATTCTGGTGCCTCGAACATCGTTCCGGGAGACTCCAATGGCGTGACCGATATTTTCATCAAGGACACTCGGACGGGCGCCGTAACACAGGCGTCGAGTGGCACCGGCGGCGAGCGTGGTAACGATAACAGCAACTTACCCGCCATCCCCGCCGACGGCCGTTTCGTGGCATTCATGTCAGCCGCCTCCAGCCCGCGCGCCGACGCTCAGCACCGCAAGGCCGAGACCCTCCTCCTGGCCATGCAGCACGGCTTGCTGGTGAGACGATCACCGGATGCCCCGC
>ERZ1739049.130-NODE-131-length-10527-cov-8.861822_pt1 | contig 10527 bp, 11 predicted proteins | sample MGYA00581760_ERZ1739049 | MGnify/ENA primary metagenome ERZ1739049 (study PRJEB42929, sample SAMN08275522) | rhizosphere metagenome | isolation source: Rhizospheric soil replicate 2 | host: Colobanthus quitensis | place: Antarctica: Devils point, Livingston Island...
TAATATTTCCCCCGTTTTACTACATTCCGCTACAATAATTTCACCCTTAAACGTTTCATTTTGAATCGTAACGATACAGATTGAAACGTTTTTTTCCTTATGATATATTCTTCAAGTTTGGCGCGAGGATGCTTGGGGAATTTTATCTGCGCCGGTTTCGGACAGGAACTGCTTCCTGTTTGTAGAGAAAGGAAGATTACCTTTGTTGGCAGGCAACTCTCTCTTTCTGCAAGCTATGCACCTGATATATTTGGGTACGGTGGTCCAGGTCCTACCAAATATTTTATGTATAACAAGTAATAAGGAGGAGCATGTCTAAAAAACGTACGCTATTCTTTACTGTCGCCCTGCTTTTACTGATGGCGATTTTCGTTGTGGGGCTGGTCCAGGCGGCAACCGGCCCTGAACCGTCAAATCCCGGCGGCGCGGATTCTGCAATACCCTGGTGGGGCTGGCCGCTGATCCTGCTCATCGTGACCTTCTTCATGGGGATTCTGGCTGTGCTCGGCGGCGTCGGCGGCGCCGTTTTATACACGCCGATCATCGGTGGTTTCTTCCCCTTCGGCATGGATTTCGTCAGGGGAGCGGGTCTGCTGGTGGCCCTGGCCGGTTCGCTGGCCGCCGGCCCCGGACTGCTTAAGAAGGGACTTGCCGATTTGAGACTCGCCATTCCGGTGGCGCTGATCGCTTCGACCACTGCTGTCATGGGCGCCATGGTAGGTCTTGCCCTTTCCGACGCAGTCATCCAGACCGCGATGGGTCTGGCCATCCTCGCCATCGTCGTCATCATGTTCCTGGCCAAGAAATCCGAATATCCGGATGTTCAACAGGCCGACAAACTCTCCAGCATCCTCAGGATCAGCGGCGTCTATCACGAGCCTTCGTCCGACAAAGACATTAACTGGAAGATCCACCGCACCATCCCCGGACTGATCCTCTTTATCGGCATCGGTTTCATGGCGGGCATGTTCGGGCTCGGCGCCGGCTGGGCCAACGTGCCGGTTCTGAACCTGGTCATGGGCGCGCCGCTGAAAGTTTCGGTTGCGACCAGCAAGTTCCTGCTGGCCACCACCGATACTTCCGCCGCCTGGATGTATCTCAACGCCGGCGCCGTCATTCCGATGATCGTGGTGCCATCGATCATCGGCATCATGCTCGGCTCGCTGGTGGGAGTGAAGATTCTGGCGAAGACCAAACCATCAGCTGTGCGGGTAATCGTCCTGGTCATGCTTGTCTTTGCGGGACTGCGAGCCCTGCTTAAAGGTACGGGTATCTGGAAATAATGCAATCCAGGGCAGAAGGTCTGTTTTCAGTCGTGGGTTAAAGTGAAAAGGAGTCAGCTTTGGAAGGAAAAGCCATAAAAGATCCGGTTTCAACCCCGGGCGCAAGCATTGAGCAGAAACGATACGGCGCGATTCTGGATATTGCCATGAAAGTTGGGCTCCTGGTGCTCGTGATCACATTCGTGCTCTATCTCATCGGCGCTCCCAAGCCGTTTATTCCGGTTGAGGATGTTTCCAGTTATTGGACATCGAAACTCCATGAGGTTGTCAATGGAGAAGAGGTCGGGTATCTGCATAAAACCGGGATCGAGCCAGGCTGGGCGTGGGCGAGCCCGGATAACCTGAAAAAGAGCGACTTTCTTACCTTCGCACCCATCGCATTCCTGGCGTCCGTAACCGTAATCTGCTACCTGTCGATCCTGCCGATTTTTCTAAAACGGAAAGACTATATTTATGCCGCCCTGGCGGTAACCGAAGTGCTGGTGCTGGTGCTGGCGGCATCCGGCATTCTTCCCGTGGGAGGTCACTGACATGGCTGAAGTCTGCCCGATTAACAACCTGGGAAAGATCCTGCTGGCCACGGATGGTTCCGAGTTCAGCTCCGGCGCCGTCAGCGAGGCCATCAACCTTGCTGGCAAGTGCTCGAGCAGGATCACTGCCATTGCGGTGGTCGAAGCTAACGAGGAATATGCATCCGAAGCTCCACAGCTGGTTGAGAAAGCCGAAGCCGAGGCGGCCAAGAGCCTCGCATCCGTAAAGGAACAGGCTACCGCCGCCGGCGCTGATTGCGAGACCGCCGTGCACACCGGCGACAGCTCCTACCGGATCATCGTCGACGAGGCTAAAAAGAACGGGTCCGAGCTGATTATCATGGGCCGCCGCGGCAGGACCGGCATCGCCAAGGTCGCCATGGGCAGCGTCACTGCCCGGGTCATCGGCCATGCACCATGTGACGTGCTGGTCGTCCCCCGCGATGGCGCTGATGATTACAGGAAAATTCTTGTAGCCACCGACGGATCACCGCATGGCGAAGCCGCCGCGACGGAGGCCATTAAGATGGCGAAAAAGACGGACGGCTCGCTTATAGCCCTGTCCGTAGCCAGTTCAGACAACAAAATAAATGAAGCCGAACAGGCTGTCCTCAAGGTCAAGCAGATGGCTGAAACCGGAGGAATCGCCTGCGAGACCCTGGTTTCGACCGGGAAGAATTACGTCGAGATCGTGGAGAAGGCCAAAGAGAAGAATGCCAGCCTGATAGTGGTCGGCTGTCATGGCCATACAGGGCTGGGAAGGCTGCTCATGGGCAGTGTCACCGAGCGGGTAATCGGCCACGCTCACTGCGCGGTGCTGGTGACGCTGGTTTCGTAGAGCTGCCTTGAGTTTTAGGCGTCGACTACCATGACGGAGCAGGGCGCGTCCCGGGCAACCTTGTGAACCAGGTTGCCTTCAAACAGGCGGCGAAGAAAGCCGGCCCTCTTTTTTACGCCCATGATGATCAGGTCGCAACCTTCCTCCTCGGCCACCCGGTTGATAGTGTCCGACAGCTCACCCTGTTCGACCCTGACCCTGGCTGCCGCTTCCTCCCGCAGCTTCCGCTGCCAGGTTCGCCACTCACCGGCACGGTCGGATGTCAGCACTTGCCGGACGTTCCGGACTCCGGTCAGGTCGATGTCTCCTTCGTAAGTCGGCACCACCTTCAGCACGGTTAACCAGCAGTTTTCCTCCTCGGCCACCCTTAATCCCTCTCGCAAGACTCCTGGTGAGCTGTCCGCGGTTACCAGCAGATTTCTGTGTCCTTTCATTCTTACCTCACTATCAGAATAGGGATCGTGGAATGGGCGATGACTCGCTCCGCCGTGCTGCCCAGTATGGATTTGTCCATGCCGTGCCAGCCATGGCTGCCGAGCACGATCAGATCGCTTCCCAGCTCCCTGGCACTCTCGACGATCTTGTCGGCCGCTCTTCCCTTCTCTATCATCGTATTCGCGTTCAGGCCTTTGCCGGCCGCGATCTGTTCACCTTCGAGGACAATCCTCGTTGCTTCCTCCTGGATGCTTCTCTCGATGGATTCGGTTTTGAAGAAGCCGACCATTTCCTCGTATCGCGGGATGACGTAAAGAATGGTCATGGATGGCTCGTCAGAGTTGGTGATGTTGACGACCCGCTCAATTGCTCTCCTGCCGGGTTGGGAACCGTCATAGGGGATGAGGATGGAAAGGTAACGGCCGCTGCATTCCTCGCATGGCTTCTTCACCACGAGGACGTCACAGGGGGAGTCGAGGATGACTCCCGAGGTAACGCTGCCCATGATCATCCGCCTCAGACCCCTTCTTCCATAGGTGCCCATGGCAATGAGATCGGCCTCCCGCTCCCTGGCCACCCTCGTTATCACTTCGTGTGGCTCTCCCTGGATGACCAGGTATTCGATATCGTGGCCGAACTCGGGTGAGTAATCGTCCACGGCCTTTTCACAGGCGTTTTTACCCTGGCACAGGCGATCCTCAAGCTGGCCGGGAGAGATGCTGAATTCCTCGGAATCGAAGAAAACGGCGTGCACCATCGTTACCTTGCTGTCGTGGGCCTTGGCCCACGACAGGGTTTCCACCAGTGCCGCCCGGCTGTACTTCGAGTCATCGAAGCCGAGAATGATGTTTTTATAAGTAGTCAGTGCGAGCCACCTCCGCCCTTGAAGACGACGCCGACGCCGAAGCCGGCTGTTACCGATACCCCGATGGCGGCTATGCCATAGACGCCGCCGTTATTCTGGGCCATGTCGGAGAGGGACTTGATCGCGCCATCCTGTTCGACGGTGATCTGCGATTGCGCTATGTCTATTACCCGTCCATCCCTGATGGCGTAGACATCGACTTGGTACTGGCCGGGAGGCGCCTGATATGGCCAATCGAATACGGTGTAGTAAGATTCGCCGCTGCCTTCGGGATTGATGTCGACGCCACCGAGGGACTCGCCGTAGAGCTTGCCGTCTATCTTGTATTTGATGAAATTATCCAGCAGTTTGGCCCGTCGTTCCGGCGGCTTTGCCGGTTTGAGATCGATTTTTTCTCTCAGGGCCGGATAACCGATGACGTATTGGTTGCGCTGTTCAGCGCTGAGTATCGTTTCCAGATCTTTCGTGCTTCGCAGATAATAGACTGCAGGAACATGGTCGAGTGTTATCTCCTCGACGTTCATCCACATCCCGGCGGCCCTATCCTTGCGCATCAACTTCTCTGTCGCAGCCTCTCCGGTTATTTTCATGATCAGGTCGACGTTCGGGTCGGCCAGGCCGCTGACGCTGACCGTGCTGCCGTGGTAGGTCAATCCGATCTTGATATCATCGCGGTTGGTTTTTGCCGTCATCGCCGAAGCGCTCGAAGTCAGAATGGCCAGAGCGGCCACCGCCACCAGCGCCAGCATTGCATATTTTACAAAGCGGCTTCTCATCAGTGACCACCACTCGATCCGAGCAGCAGCGAGGGCGTCAGAGTCAGGTCGGATATCATCTTGAACGTGACCGCAAGCACCACGACTGCCAGCAGGATTTTCAGTTGGTCGCCCTTGAGCTTTCTGCCGAAGATCGTGCCGATCTGGGCTCCCAACGTGGAACCGACCAGGAGCAGCACGGCGAGCATGAAGTCGACCGTGTGGTTGGTGTAAGACTGCAGGAAGGTAACCTCGATGCTGTTGAAAAGGATCATGAAAAGGCTGGTGCCGACGACCACATGCATCGGCATGCGCAGAAGGTAGACCATAACCGGTACCATCAGAAAGCCGCCGCCCACACCCATGACCGCTGCCAGCACGCCCACAAAGACGCCGAAAAGCAGGGGCACGAGCGCTGAATGTGTGACACCTGATTTTTTGAACTCCATCTGAAGAGGAAGTTTTTTCATGGCCCGGGTCAACCGGGAATCGCTCTGCATCTTTTCCTCCCGGTGCTTGTTCCTGCTTCGCCTGATCGCGGCGATGCTCTCCACAAGCATGTAGCTGCCGACGATGCCGAGCATCAAAACGTAGGTAATCTTGATGACGAAGTCAGCATTGCCCATAGCCTTGAGGATCTTGATCACCTGCACCCCGCCAAACCCTCCCACCAAACCGCCCGCCAGCAACACGGAACCCATCCGGAAATCCACATTGCCGAGCTTCCAGTGCGCGTAGGTGCCGGAAGTGGACGCTCCCACGATCTGGCTTGAATCCGTCGCAGCCGCCACCGTAGGCGGAATTCCCATCATGATCAGCAGTGGTGTCATCAGGAAGCCGCCCCCGACGCCGAACAGGCCGGACAGGAGACCTACCGTGAGTCCCAGGGCGATGGGAATCAGTATGTTTATGCTGGTGTGTGCAACCGGAAGATATATGTGCATTAAGGGTTATTTCCTCCTTTGATAGAGCGTTATGGTTATTACGTCTGTACGTCTGGACTGGTGAAGTTTGCGCTGCGCGCCATGGTGATCACGGGCCTGGGCGAGAACTTGATCAGCTTGTTGAGAAGCGAGCGGCTGCCGGTCACCGAAGGGCTCAGGATCACGAGGTCTACTTTCTTCTGCCTGAGGAAATTCATGACCACCTTGACGGTGGCTTCAAGCCCGATGTGGACGCTGGCCTCAATGCCCGCGTCCTCACATTTGTGCATCAGGTAGCTCTGGATCGAGGCGGCTTTCCTGCTGCCGTCGTCTCCCGACATGATCTCGCGGGCCGTATCGGGTTCATTGGCCTCCGCGAAGGTCACGGCGGTCATCAGGTCATTGAACTTCCTGCCGACGCCGCTGGGACTGAGGAGCACCAGGCGCAATGTTTCGCCGAGCATGTTTGCCATGTACATGGCATAGGAGACGCCTTCCTCGAGGGGTTCGTCCCGGTAGGCCACATAAAGGATTTCCTGTTTTGACATTCTTCTTCACCTCCTTGTGGTATTTCTCTACAAGACAAGGAAGCAAGAAGTGTGCCAACTAAAAAAACCCCTGCAAAACTGGGGTTTTAACGATAAGCGGGTGGTTTGTTAGCGATGAAGATGTTTCAGAATTGAACAGCGCTGAACGCCGCTAGTATGGGACGCGGTTTATTTCTCTTTGAGCATGCGCCAGAGGCTTGTCCGGGAGATGCCCAAAAGCCGCGCTGCCTCGGTCCTGTTGCCGCCCAACATGTCGACCACATATTGCGCGTACTCGCGGTCCATCTCTTCCAGAGGCTTGACCCGGTCCGGTTCCAGCGTTTCAATCTGGAACAGTTTCAGTGACTGCGGCAGGGATTCCGGAGTGACATACGGACCCTTTTCAAGGATGACCGCGCGCTCGATAATATTTTCCAGTTCGCGGACATTGCCCGGGAAGCTGTAGTTTTTGAGGACCTCGATCGCCTCACTGGTGAAACCCTTGATCTTTTTCCGGTACTCGGGAGAATGCCTGTGAAGGAAAGATTTGCCCAGCGGTTCTATGTCGCTTTTTCGTTCACGGAGTGGCGGGATATTGATCTCCATGACGTTGAGGCGGTAATAGAGATCCTTTCTGAACGTGCCCTGCGCAAGGGCTTCGGTCAGGTTCTGGTTAGTCGCCGCGATGAAGCGCACGTCAACGTGCACGGGCTTGGTGCCTCCCACCCGGAAGAACTGCTTTTCCTCGATAGCCTGGAGTAGTTTGGCCTGCAGGTTGGGCGGCACTTCGGCGATCTCGTCCAGATAGAGCGTGCCGCTGTCCGCGATCTGCATCAGCCCCGGCTTCTGTGAGACCGCGCCCGTGAAAGATCCTTTTTCATGCCCGAACAGCTCGCTGGCAAGCAGTTCCGCCGTGAGCGTGGCGCAGTTCAGCGACAGGAAGGGCCGGCTGCGCCGCGGGCTCGAGAAATGGATGACCTTTGCCAGCAGGTTCTTGCCGACGCCGCTTTCTCCTGTTAAAAGGACCGTGCAATCGGACTCCTGGATGCGCCGGATGACATCGAGCACCTTCTTCATGCTCTTGCTGGCAGCCACCACTGCGATGTCCGCTTCCATGTCAAGATAGGTCTTCAGCGCCACGTTCTCCTGTTTCAGCGCCTTCCTGTCCCGCATACGCCTGATTTTCAGGACCAGCTCATCCAGGTCGAAGGGCTTGGGCAGGTAATCGTCGGCGCCCTTTTTCATGGCATCTACGGCCGAGCTGATGCTGCCGAATCCGGTAATAACGATGACCTCGGTTTCCGGGGATACCTCCTTCACCTTCGAGAGAAGTTCCAGCCCATCCATGCGGGGCATCTTTATGTCGGCGATAAGGACGTCGAAGTCGGCAGTTTCGATTCTCGCCAGGGCATCGAGGCCGTTATCGACATCCTCCACCTCGTACTCCTCATCGCGGAGAGCATTGACTATGTGCTTTCTTGTGATATCTTCGTCCTCAGCTATCAACACTTTGAAGGTCATTGCGCCCCGCTCCTCGGTAAAGTGATTTCGAAGACGGTACCCATAGCCTCTTCGCTGACCAGTGAAATATCGCCGCCATGTTTCCTGATGATATTCATAACGATTGCGAGTCCCAAACCAGTTCCCTTGTCCTTCCTGGTGAAGAACGGATCGAAGACCTTCTCACGGTCCTCCTCGGAGATGCCAGAGCCGGTGTCCGAAACGAAGATCCTGACCAGATCCGTCTGCGGCTCGATGCGCACTGCCAGCTGCCCCTCTCGCGACATAGCGGCAACGGCATTGGTAAACAGGTTGACGAAGACCTGTTCCAGCTGGGAGGGGTCACCCTGGAGGAGCACGCCGCCTTCATTCGAATCAAGCACGAAAGTGATGCCATTGACGTCATGCGTGCCACTTACCAGACTATAGACATTACTGACCAGGCTGTTCAACTCGACTTCCTCCAGCCTTGGTTCGCGTTCCCGGGCGAATTCCAGCATGTTACCGACGATGCCCTTGACGCGCGTGATCTGGCCGACGATGTCATCGATGATTTCCCTGGTAGCCGCCGAATCGCGGGGGCCGGCCTGCTTCTTCAGGACCTGCGCCGAAATATTTATGTTGTTCAGCGGATTGTTGAGTTCGTGGGCGACTCCTGAAGCCAGGGTGCCGATGGCGGCCAGTTTCTTCGATTGCAGCAATTCACGGTTTTTCTCATCCAGCTCATCTTCCCAGGCGATGAGTTGCGTGTTCATGTTGTTGAATTTTTCCACCAGTACATCCACTTCATCCTTGTGAGTAGCTTCAGAATGGGGCGCCGGGGCGCCATGGGTGTACCTTTTGCCGATCTTTTCGATGGCCCCGGTCAGGATTTTGAGCCGCTTTACCACGTCGGTGCTGATATATAACATGGCGCTTAACCCGAAAAGAAGGAATAGCGGGAAAAAAATCAGGATGGCTATCTGCGACAGGCGGATGCCCCCCTCTGCGCCATCCCGGGCGTCAGTATCCAGGTTCCTGGATGTCTCAATGATGTTTTCTCCTGTTTCTCTGAGTGCGATTATATCCGAGTCCAGCTCCTGTAACTTTACTACCTGTTGATCTGTGGGAGGAAAAAAGAACTGGTTCTGGAGTAAATCGGCGACGTATAACGGCTTGTCACGCGAGTCAGCCTCCATTAAAGGAATGAAGATCTCGTATGGGGTGAAGGTGGTCTTTCTGTTCTCGAAATCCTGCGTGACTTCCGGAAGCAGTTTTTCGATGTTGCTGAACTTCTGGCTGTATTGGCTCACGAGTTCCTTGAGGGAACCGATCTTGCCAGGATCACCGGACTGCATGGCATCGATAGTGGTATTGAGCTGGTCCAGATAATCGTGAGTGGCCTTCGCTTCATCTGCGGCTTTTTCAGGAAACAGAAAGTAGTTCTTCTCATGGCGGCGGAGCTGGAGCGATTGATTCCTTAGCGTGGCGGTCACTTCGAGGAACCTCATCTCGTTTCTTACCTGTATGAAGTTGAAGTACTCAAAGCCCGCAAGGATCGTGATGATAAAAGCGCTTATGGAAAAACCGAATATTATTTTTTTTCTGAGTGACATTCTTTTTTTCACTTTGATTTCTTCAATCAAGAGGGGGGCGTGATCGCCCCCCTCTTAAGACAGTCCTGAACAGTTCTTCCGGCTTTATATCTTTGGAGGCAGCCTCTCTACCAGTTTAATATATCAGTCCGGCTTCGTGACGAACACGGCACACGAAGAAAGACCGATGACCTTTCCCGCGACGCTCCCCAGGAATATCTTCTTCAGCCCGGTGAGCCCGCGGCTGCCCACGAAGATGATGCCGGCATTGTTCTTCCGGGCATAGCCGGTTATCTCCGCCGCCGGATCGCCGTGCAATAACTGCGTATGCAATTCCATTCCCGCGGTGGCCGCGCCCGCCACCGCCTTTTCGAGGACTGTTTTTGCTTTTTCGTCGAGCTGGTCCACGACTCCCGCTGCATCCGCGTAGTGTTCGGGGTGCATGTCGACGACGGTGACGCCGGTTAAACCGCTGCCGTGTGATTTTCCCAGATCAATTGCTTTTGCCAGGGCTTTTTCGCTGTCGACCGATCCGTCAGTCGCGACTGTTATGTTTTTCCAGCCGATCTCAGCATCGCGTGGGATAACCAGGATATCTGTCGAAGAGTGCACGATCACCTTGGCGGTGACGCTGCCCATCAGCATCCGCTCCACGCGGTGCAGACCGCGGCGTCCCATGACTATCAGGGTGCAGCTCTCGTTTTTAGCAACGTCGATGATCCGCTCGAACGCCTCACCTTTGACTACATCTATGTTCACACGGGCCGATTCGGAACCGATGATTTCCCGCGCCGCCTGCGTCAGCTCCTCTGTCGGTCCGCGCAGCAGGCCCTGGATATCGTGGATACCGACGAGTTCGAGTTCTCCCTCGTAAGCCGGCACGACGATCAGGACCTTGATCCAGCTCTCCTCAAATTTGGAAAGTATCTGTCTCAGGGCGTTGCGGCTCGATTCAGAGCCGTCGAAAGCGACGAGTATCTTGCTGTAGTTACCCATCAGGCGCTCCCTGCCGCGGCCGCTTCCCTTTCCTCGATCCTGGACCTGACTATACCCTTTACCATGGCAGCGGAGATGATGCCTCCGGCGGTCAGCAGATCGGCGATCAGCGCCCAGAAGCTGATAGCGTCGAGAATGTAGCTGATGATCTGGGAGAGAGGGAGGAGATGGAGATGAGAAAGGGAAAAAGGAAAAGGAAAGAAAAGGAGGAAGGCGGAGATGAGAATGACGGTGCCCATCACCAGCCTGATCGTGTAATCCCTGACATATGTGGTGCCAATGGCGCCCAGCTGAACTCCGA
>ERZ1739049.131-NODE-132-length-10425-cov-15.434619_pt1 | contig 10425 bp, 10 predicted proteins | sample MGYA00581760_ERZ1739049 | MGnify/ENA primary metagenome ERZ1739049 (study PRJEB42929, sample SAMN08275522) | rhizosphere metagenome | isolation source: Rhizospheric soil replicate 2 | host: Colobanthus quitensis | place: Antarctica: Devils point, Livingston...
GTACGCCGGCCGGTCCCGCCTGCTGTACGGCGGCAGCGCCGGGCCGGGCACCTACCAGAGCCTCGGGCCCGCCGTCGACGGACTCTTCCTCGGCCGGTTCGCCCACGACACACACGCATTGGCGCAGGTCGTCACCGAAGTCCTCACCAGCGGCCAGAGCCGCGCCGCATCACCCACGTCGAGCAAGGAGCACTCATGAACGCCAATCCGATCCCCGCAAAGAAGACGGCAGTCGTCACCGGCGCGGGCGGCACTGCCGGTATCGGCCGAACCGTCGCCCGCACCCTCGCAGAGGGCGGCTGGCACGTCGCTCTGATCGACAACAACGCGGAGGGTCTCACCGAGGTCGAGAAGGACCTCGTGGACTCTGGGCACGAGAACGTCCTTGCCATCCCCACAGACATCACGTCCAAGGACTCCGTGGCCGCCGCCTTCGCAGCTATCGACGAGAAGCTGCCGCCGGTCGTGGCCCTGGTCAACCTCGCCGGGATCGCCTGCCCGGTAGCGCTGCACGAAGTCGAGCTCGAGGAGTTCGAGCGGGTCATGGCGGTCAACGTCACGGGCTCCTACCTCATGCTCAAGGCAGCCGCCGAGCGGATGATCCCCCGGGGCGTCGGCCGCATCGTCAACACCTCCTCGATCACGGCATTCGATGGCGGCGGGACGTTCTCCAAGGGCGTCTATGCGACAGCCAAGGCAGCGGTCATCGGCATGTGCCGTGGCGGTGCGCGAGAGCTGGGTCCCTTCGGCATCACCGTCAACGTCGTGGCTCCCGGGCCGATCGACACCCAGATCATGGGTGGCAAGCTCACCGACGAACGCAAGGCGTCCATGTCCTCGACCATCCCGCTCGGCCGCGTCGGCCAGCCCGAGGAGATCGCGGCCACCGTCGCGTTCCTCCTCTCCGACGGGGCGGGCTACATCAACGGCGCGACCATCCAGGTCGACGGCGGCAAGTACATGCACTGAGCTCACGTCCCTGCGCCATCTCGACACCTCAACAGGAGACAACGATGTCAACTATCCCCAGCAGCAAGTCAGCTACCCGTCTTGAGCTCTCTGAGCTCGCCACCAAGCACGTGTTCCGGCGGCTCATCCCCTTCCTGCTCCTCATGTACATCATCGCGTTCCTGGACCGGAGCAACCTCTCCTTCGCAAAGGACGAGTTCGAGATCAACAACGGAATCAGCGCCTCGGCGTACGCGCTGGGAGCCGGTCTGTTCTTCGCCGGCTACGCGATCTTCGAGATCCCCAGCAACATCATGTTGCACAAGGTCGGAGCCCGCTGGTGGCTTGCCCGGATCATGGTGAGCTGGGGCATCGTCTCGGCGTGCTTCATGTTCGTCAACGGGCCGACAAGCTTCTACGTCCTGCGCGTCCTCCTCGGCATCACCGAGGCCGGATTCTTCCCGGGTGTGATCCTCTTCCTCACATACTGGGTGCCAGGCCGTCACCTCAACCGAGCCCGCGGCATCTTCTACATGGGCATCGCCCTCGCCGGCATCATCGGAAACCCGCTTTCTGGGAGCCTCCTCGAGCTCAACGGCCTCGGCGGCCTTCGCGGCACGCAGTGGATGTTCCTCGTCGAGGGGGTACTCGCCATCATCGTCGGCGTCTGGGCATACTTCTTCCTCACCGACCGCCCCGAGCATGCCGACTGGATGGACCCGGCTCAGCGCCAGGCGCTCTCGGAGACCATCGCCGCCGAGGACACCGCCAAGGACACCGGCCACGGTCCCCGCAGCGTCTGGGCGTCACTGGGGAACGTCCGCGTCTGGTACTTCGCGCTGGTCTACTTCTGCATCCAGATCGCCGTCTACGGTTTCGTGTTCTTCCTGCCGACCCAGGTCGTCGCCATCACCGGGCAGAAGCTTGGCTTTCAGGCTTCCCTCGTCACGGCCATCCCGTGGATCTTCGGCCTTGTCTCGGTTGCGTTCTTCCCCGGTCTCGCCGACCGGACCCGTCAGCACCGGCTGATCGGCAGCAGCCTTCTCCTGGTCACGGCCTTTGGCATCTGGCTTTCCGGCGCGATGAGCGGCACCCCCGTGATCGCCATTGCGGGCCTCTCGCTGGCGGCGATCGGCTTTGTGGCAATGCAGCCGATCTTCTGGGCGCTGCCCACGGAGTACATGACGGGGTACGCCGCGGCGGCGGGCATCGGCCTGATCAACTCCCTCGGCAACCTCGGCGGCTTCCTCGCCCCGAACATGCGGGACTTCTTCGATGAGCGTGTGGGCGGCAACGCAGGCCTCAACTCTCTGGCCGTCGGCGCCGTCCTCGGTGCGATCCTCTTCGCTCTCACGGCGCTCTTCAAGAAGGCGAACGAGATCGAGGAAGGGCGTCTCGACGAGGTGGACGCGCGGTAGAGCTCGGCGCCCAAGAGGCGTCACCACCACCCGGTGGCGGGGGCGGTCGTCGTCGCACGGCCGCCCCTTCGGCCCATTGCCCCAGATCTCAAAGGAGTTGTCGTGGGTATCTCGATCGACACGTTGCTACAAGGGCTGCCGAAGGGCCCTGAGGTCCCAGCGCACATCGTCGCCGCTCTGGCTGAAAGCTCAGATCGCGTCCTGGTCGTCCTGGATGACGACCCCACCGGGACCCAGTCGGTCGCCGACCTCCCGGTCCTGATGAGCTGGTCGCCCAGCTCGTTGGAGTGGGCACTCCGCCAGGGCAAGCCTGCGGTATACGTCATGACGAACTCCCGCAGCCTCGCGCCTGAAGATGCCGCGGAGCGCAACCGCCAGGTTGCCAGGAGCGCCTTCGCGGCCGCCTCGAAGGTGGGCGTCAACGTCGACTTCGTCTCCCGGTCCGACTCCACCCTGCGTGGGCACTTCCCCCTGGAGACAAACGTTCTCGCCGAGGAGATCCTTTCCCACACTGGCAACTACGTCGACGGGGTCATTATCGTCCCAGCTTTCGGAGACGCAGGGCGGATCACCGTGGGGGCTGTCCACTACGCAGGATCGGAAGCCGATGGGTACACGCCCGCGGGTGAGACCGAGTTCGCCAAGGACGCCACCTTCGGATATCGATCGTCGGACCTGCGCGAGTGGGTGGAAGAGAAGACCGCAGGGCGGGTTCTCGCGGCCGACGTGGCCAGCATCGATCTGGCCACACTGCGCACCAACCACGAGGGGACCGTGGCTCTGCTGCGTAGCCTGTCGAACGCGCGGCCAGCAGTGGTCGACATCGTTGAGGAGAACGACCTGCGTCTGCTCGCACTGGCCCTTGACGAGGCTGAGCGGGCGGGGTCCCGGCTGCTCTATCGGGTCGGCCCACCCTTCGTCCGGGCTCTCATCGGCCAGGAACCTCACCCGCCTCTGGAGGCGGTCGACCTCTCGGTGATCCGAGCAGGCGGACTGGCCGACAATGCTGTGGGTGGCTTGATCGTGGTCGGGTCGCACGTGGCGATGACCACGAAACAGCTCGAGGCCCTTGTCGAGCGGATGTCGCCTGTGGAGCTCGAGATCGACGTGGCGACAGTCATGGGTGACAGTCCCGAGGGACATCTGGCCGAGGTGGCCGAGAAGGCGGTCGCGGCACTGCCTCGCGGAAACGTCGTCGTCCGAACGAGCCGCAGCCTCGTCACCGGGTCCGACGCCGGTGACTCCCTTGCCGTCTCCCGTCAGGTTTCCACAGCAGTGGTTGAGGTCGTCCGCCGGATTCTGGCTGGATGCCCGCCACGATTCGTCGTCGCCAAGGGAGGAATCACCTCCTCGGATGTCGCCAGTCGCGGGCTGGACATCGAGCGAGCCGTGGTTCGGGGGCCCATGCTGCCCGGGATTGTGTCGCTGTGGGAGCCCATGGACGGCCCCGCCCGAGGGATCCCCTACATCGTCTTCGCCGGCAACGTCGGCGGCCCGAGCTCGCTTGCTGACGTCGTTGAGAAGCTCTCACGCTGAGATCGGACCAACCCCCTAGAAGGAGACACACGTGACCCCCACCATCGCCGTGCTCGGACTCGGCGCCATGGGCCTGCCCATGGCTCGCCACCTTGCTCAGTCGTTCCCGATCCGAGGCTATGACATCGACGCTTCGCGCTGCAGCGCCGCCAAGGACTTCTCGACGGCCTGCGGCAGCGCAAAGGAGGCTGCCACTGGTGCCGACATCGTCCTTCTCGCCGTGCGCAACCGCAATCAGCTCGTCGAGGTTCTCTGGGGCTCCGACGGCGTGGTTCCGGTCCTGGATCCGGGTGCTGTCGTTCTGCTCACCTCCACCGTCGGGATCGACGTGGTGCGCGACGTCGCCGGTCAGCTCGCAGAGCAAAGGCTACTTCTCGTTGACGCCCCGGTGTCAGGCGGACCGGTACGCGCGGGCCTGGGTGACCTCCTCGTCACGGTTGGGGCAGACGACACCGCCTACGCCGAGGCTCTTCCGGTGCTGGAGGCGATGGCTTCGACGCTGAAACGGGTGGGCCCGCGCCCCGGAGATGGTCAGTGCATGAAGACGGTGAACCAGCTCCTGTGCGGGGTCCACATCGCCGCAGCCGCCGAGGCCCTGGCACTGGCGAGGGCTTTGGGCCTTGACCCGGCTGCTGCCCTGGAGACCCTTGGCGCGGGGGCTGCCGCCTCATTCATGCTGGGTGATCGCGGCCCGCGCATGCTGCAGGCGTATGACGAGGGTGGCGCAGAGGTCCGCAGTCGCCTGGACATCTTCGTCAAGGACATGGGCATCGTGACGACCGCCGCGCGCGGCGTAGGCGTCTCAACGCCCCTCGCCGCTGCCGCCGAGCAGGTCTACCTCATGGGCCAGGCCCATGGGATGGCCGCTCAGGACGACTCCAGTGTCATCACCGTGCTCGCTCCCACGGTGACCAGTGAGACCTGACGGTGGCAGACCGTCGAACCCCTTCAGAAAGGCACCAGTGACATGAAGGCACTAGTCATGCAGGCCCCGTGGGTCCTCACAGTGGAAGAGGTCTCGACACCGGAGCCCGGCCCCGACGACGTCCTGGTCAAGATCGCGGCCACGGGTATCTGCGGCTCGGACTTCCACGGTTTCTCGGGCGAGAACGGACGGCGCAAGCCCGGTCAGATTATGGGCCACGAGACGGTGGGCCACGTTGCGAAGGTGGGAGGCAACGTTATCGACCTGGTAGAGGGCACCTGCGTGACAGTCAACCCTGTGCTGTCGTGCGACGACTGCGACGTCTGCCGGGCCGGCAACGAACAGAGCTGTCCCAACCGCAAGGTCATCGGAGTAGCCCCCGAGCTGACCTCGGCGTTCGCGGAGTACCTGTTGGTACGACGCAGCAACGTGATTGCCCTTGCCAAGGGGATCGACCCCGAGCTGGGCGCGCTCGTCGAGCCACTAGCCGTCGGCTACCACGCCGCCGCGCGTGGTGCATGCTCGAGCCGGGACACTGTCCTGGTCATCGGTGGCGGACCAATCGGTCAGGCCGCGTTCCTCGCGGCGCGGCGACTCGGCGCCACCAGGGTGGCCGTCTCCGACATCAACCCGACCCGCCGCGCCCTGTGTGCAGAGCTGGGCGCCGCAGTCATTGATCCATCTGCCAAACCGCTCGAAGAGTCCATCGTCGATGCGCTCGGCGCGAAGGCCACACTGGTCATCGACGCGGTGGGCGCGACAGCCACCCTCGCTGACGCCATGAAGGCATCAGCCTTCGGAGCGAGGTTGGTGCTGGTCGGGATGGCCGCGCCCTCGGTTGAGCTGGCCGCCTTTGCGATCAGTACCGAGGAGCGCACCCTGATCGGCAGCTTCTGCTGCTCCCGCAAGCACTTCGCTGAGACGGCCGCGTGGGTCGGGACGACGGACGCACCGCTGCACAAGCTGATCGACGGCCGCGTGGGGTTCGAGGGCGCTGAGGCGAGCTTCACCGAACTGGCCAAGGGCCAGAGCGAAAGGAGCAAGATCCTGGTCTTCCCCGGCGGCGCTCCCGAGACGGAGGTTGAGAGGACCTGATGGGTATGCCGAAGATCGCCCAGGTTCGTGCGTTCACCGTGGCGGCCAAGGGCGGTGCCGACTACCACGACCAGGAGGGGTACCACTGGATCGACGACCACATCGCCACCCCAATGGCGAAGTACCCGGGATACGCAGACAGCCGCCGCAGCTTTGGTATCAACGTCCTGGGCACCCTTGTCGTTGAGGTTGAGGCCACCGATGGGACGGTCGGCTTCGGCGTCACCACCGCCGGTGAGATCGGTGCCTGGATCGTCGAGAAGCACCTGTCGCGCTTCCTGGAGGGCGCGCCGGTGACCGATGTTGAGCGCATCTGGGACCAGATGTACCTCTCGACCCTTTTCTATGGCCGCAAGGGGATCGTCCTCAACGCCATCAGCGCTGTTGACCTCGCCCTCTATGACCTGCTCGGCAAGATCCGGCAGGAGCCCGTGTACCAGCTCCTCGGCGGCCCAGTCCGAGATGAGCTGCAGTTCTACGCCACCGGGGCACGGCCGGACCACGCGAAACGGCTCGGCTTCATCGGCGGCAAGATGCCACTGCACCACGGCTCGGCCGAGGGTGAGGACGGTATGAACGCCAACATTGCCGAGCTGGCCGAGATGCGCTCCCGCGTTGGCGACGACTTCTGGCTCATGTGGGACTGCTGGATGTCCCTGGACCTGGACTACGCGACACGCCTTGCGCTGCGCAGCCACGAGCACGGTCTGAAGTGGATTGAGGAGTGCCTCATCCCCGACGACTACTGGGGCTACCGCGACCTCAAACGCGCCGTCCCGCCAGGCATGCTCGTCACGACCGGCGAGCACGAGTCCACGCGGCATGGCTTCCGCATGCTGCTCGAGATGGAGTGTGCCGACATCATCCAGCCGGACGTGGGATGGTGCGGCGGTATCACCGAGCTGCTCAAGATCTCAGCACTCGCCGACGCCCATGGCGCTCTGCTCGTGCCCCATGGCTCGAGCGTCTACTCGTACCACTTCGTCATCACACGCCACAACAGCCCCTTTGCCGAGTTCCTCATGATGGCGCCCGAGGCCGACGAGGTCGTGCCGATGTTCACTCCGCTCCTGCTCAACGAGCCGCTGCCGGTCAACGGCAGGATGAACCTGCCCGACACTCCCGGATTCGGCGTCGAGCTGAACCCCGAGTGCCAGCTGGAGCGGCCTTACACCCACTGACAGCTACCCCAGGACGAAAGGCCCCGACATGAAGCTGATGAGAGTCGGCCAGCGAGGACGAGAGGTTCCCGTCGTCAGTCTCGACGGCGAGGCGTTCCTCGACGCCCGCTCGGTCACCGACGACTACCACCCCGAGTTCTTCTCCAGCGGGGGTCTTGACGACCTTCGCGCCGCAGTGAAGGAGGCAGCCCTCCCGACCATAGACGTGATCGGTCAGCGGAGCGGCGCCCCGGTCGCGCGCCCGACTGCCGTCATCTGCATCGGCCAGAACTACGCCGCTCACGCGGCCGAGTCCGGCGCCGAGCCGCCGAAGATCCCGATCGTCTTCTTCAAGCATCCGAACACCCTGCACGGCCCGTACGACGACGCACGGATCCCGCTGAAGGCGGAGAAGACCGACTGGGAGGTCGAGCTCGCCGTCGTCATCGCCTCCGAGGCCCGCTACCTGCAGTCTCGGGAGGACGCCCGGGCGTGCATCGCGGGCTACGCCATCTCCAACGACGTCTCCGAACGGGAGTTTCAGACCACGCTCTCCGGTGGTCAGTGGTCAAAGGGCAAGTGTTGCGAGGACTTCCAGCCACTCGGGCCCTGGCTGGTCGTGGACGAGGTCGCTGACCCACAGAGACTCGGCCTCCGCTCCTGGGTCAACGGCGAGCCGCGCCAGGACTCAAACACCTCCGACATGATCTTCACCGTGACCACCCTGATCCAGCACCTTTCGCAGTTCATGGTGCTGAGCCCAGGCGACGTCATCAACACCGGCACCCCACAGGGAGTCGCCCTATCCGGTCGTTTCCCATACCTCAGGGCGGGGGACTTCATGGAGTTGGAGATCGACGGCCTCGGCCGCCAGCGGCAGGAGCTAACTACCGCTCAGGCCTGAGCGGTAGTCCGAGCTCGTCCGAAGCTGCGACGGCCTGCTTGGTCGGCTGCCCCTACATCTGGGTGTGTGCAGCCTCGGCAGGGTCGGTGCCGATTCTGGCGCCGGCGTCCAGCGCCGTGATGGCGTCGAGCTCGTCCCGGTCGAGAGTGATCTCGGCAGCGGCGAGGTTCTCGCTCATCCGGTTCAGATGGGTGGATTTTGGTATCACGATGTTGCCGATGCCCAGGTGCCAGCCGAGCACAATCTGCGCACGGCTTGCCCCGCGCTTCTGAGCCAGCGCTGTCACGGCAGCTGCGTTCAGATCAGCTCCCTGGCCCAGTGGGCTGTATGCCTCAACGGCGATCCCGAGAGCGCGGGACTTTGTGGAGAGGCCGGCCTGCTGGAAACTGGGGTGAAGCTCAATCTGGTTCACGGCAGGCACGACCGTCGTCTCGGCGAGCAAGGTGTCCAGATGCTCCTGCAGGAAGTTGGATACGCCGATGGCCCGTGCGCCTTCTGCGGCATAGATCTTCTCCAGGGCCAGCCAGGCGTCGACGAACAATCCCTTGGATGGGACAGGCCAGTGAATGAGATACAGGTCGATCACGTCAACGCCGAGCGCACGCCTGCTCGCTTCGAAGGCCCCCGCCGCAGTGCCATGCTCCCCGTTGCGCAGTTTGGTGGTGATGAAGATTTCCTCGCGCGCGATTCCAGAGGCGGCGATCGCGGCACCCACGCCTGCCTCATTGCCGTACGCGGCGGCCGTGTCGATGTGCCGGTAGCCGGCCTGCAACGCGTCCTCCACGACGCGCTGCGTCTGTCCTTCCGGGACTTGGAATACGCCAAAGCCGAGCTGGGGAATGGTGACCCCGTTGTTCAACGTCAGGTTGGGGACGATAGGCATGCCAACTCCATTTGTCTCGCGGACGGGATCCCTTCCACCTTAGGCATAACCGGCGGTTCGGCGAATGTCGGGCCTATGCCCCTCCCCCAGCCCTGCGCCACCGACCGCGAGGCGCCACGGTGTCCTATGTCCCGGTGGCTCGTGCGCGCTGGCGCGTCGCAGTCCTCCCCGGATCGCGGTCGAGTCCACGGTCGTGGTGTGTGAAGCGGCCACCACATGATCCGGTGACGGGACTCTAGGTGGTCAGTGCTTGGGGTGTCATGGGGTCTTTCACATCCTCTTCAGTCTGGGCGTCGGCGAGGGTGAGGCGGATCAGTGAGTCCCGGGCCGGGAAGATGCCGACCACATTGGTCCTGCGGCGGACCTCTCGATTGAGTCGCTCCTGGGGATTGTTGGACCAGATCTGGCGCCAGATCTCCTTGGGGACGGCGGTGAACCCGAGCACGTCCGCGCGGTTCTCCTGCAGGAGCGCAACAACTTTGGGCAGCTTCTTGGTCAGAGACTCAAGGACCCGGTCGTATTGGGCGACAACGGAATCGGCGTCGGGCTGGTCATAGATGGAATGCAGCAGGGTTCGCACCCACGGCCAGCTGGTCTTGGGCGTGATGGTCATCAAAGTCGCGGCGTAATGCGTCCGGCAGCGTTGCCACGACGCGCCCGGCAAGGTGGCGCCGATCGCCGATACGAGTCCTTGGTGTGCGTCGCTGGTGACCCGAACGGCCGTAGACAGTCGGTTTGACCCGATCACAGCCGGACCACACGAAAGGGCCCCGCCCGGCGTTTCCGCAGGTCAAGGGCCCTTTCAGCACGTGGTGGCAGGTGAAGGATTCGAACCTTCGAAGCTTTCGCGATGGATTTACAGTCCAGCGGCGGCAAGCCCGTGACCAGCGAAAACGTCCCTTCCATCGACAACTTACGTGCGCATTCCCCACAGACAGCCGGTGACAGCCGACGACAGCCGGACACCGCCGCGAGCAATTTGCGTTCACGACGTCGCGCCTCGACGTCGAAGACCCGGCCAGCAGGTTGAGATCCGTGTCAGCTCGCTCACCCGCGTCCAAAGGTCGAGGTCTCCGCCCGCCGCTTGGCCATGAACCTGTCCTGAGACCGCGAATACAACCATCACCGGCGGCGCCTGAACTCCTCGGCAGGCCGGGGTGTCGGGGCAAACGCGGACGGCGTGAACCACACAGCAAGACTCGTGGTAGCGCCTCCGCGCCACGAGACTCGACGAGGGCTACTCCGAAGGCGCCCACGAGGGCCTGCCTATCGCGGTCGGCCACGCCTCGGCTCGCTGACCGGGCCCACTTTCCCAGTTAGGTGTCGGACTGGCGTTCGCCGGGTTTCTTCATCGTTTCTTCGTGATTGCTGGATGCGACCGCAGCATCCGGGCGCGAGGGTGGAGGTATCCCGGAGCAACCGGGCAAGGTCAAGGAGGAGTTCCACGTGATGGGTTGGTATGGCAATGGAATGGGTTCGTTCGGATGGCTTGGCATCGGCGTGTTCTGGCTCATCCTGCTCGGGCTGATCGTGTGGCTGGTGGTGCGCTTGCTGCC
>ERZ1739049.133-NODE-134-length-10380-cov-8.725424_pt1 | contig 10380 bp, 10 predicted proteins | sample MGYA00581760_ERZ1739049 | MGnify/ENA primary metagenome ERZ1739049 (study PRJEB42929, sample SAMN08275522) | rhizosphere metagenome | isolation source: Rhizospheric soil replicate 2 | host: Colobanthus quitensis | place: Antarctica: Devils point, Livingston Island...
GTAGACCCCCTCCTTACCATGGAGGTGCTCTACCAACTGAGCTAACCGGGCTCGTGGTGCTGACTTCGTGCTTGCGACTAGCGACTATATGGTGGAGGAGGCTGGATTTGAACCAGCGTAGGCGTCGCCAACGGATTTACAGTCCGCCCCCTTTAACCACTCGGGCACTCCTCCAGAGAAAACAGGCGCGCTTTTCATACAGCTTCCGCGCGCACGGGCGACGCTAAATATTAAGGAATGCGGGGCAGGTTTTCAAGCCGCCCGCCAGGGGAAAATTATAACACAGGGTGATTATGGGCCGCGCCGCGGTATCTATAGAATGATTATGCCCCATAACGACAAAAGGAGAACTCATGCCCGCGGGTTTTATTCCCAACAACTGGCAGGATCTGTTAATCGTTGCGGCGGCCATCCGTCTGGGGTTGCTGGAAGCGCTGGACCAGGAACCTGGAAGCGCCGCCGATATCGCCCTGCGCATGGGATATGACCGTCGCGCCACCGGGATGCTTTTATCGGCGTTGGCCGAGATGAAACACGTACGACAGGAAGGAGACATCTTCCATCTTGCTCCCGGGATGCGTGCTGTTGCCGTCGATAAATCCAGCCCCGAATATTCCCCTAACGCCATCCTGCACTCGAGGAATATGATGGAACGCTGGCTGACAATACCCGAGGTTGTCAAAAACGGCAGGCCGGTGGAGCGTTCTTATACACGCGAACGCCGTGAGGTGTTTGTCAGGTCCATGAATGATAATTCCCGCGATGATGCTCCCCGAATCGTTAAGAAATGCCTCGAGCAAACGCCCACGCTGCGTAGCGTCATCGATATCGGGGGTGGCCCCGGGACTTACGCCCGCCTGTTTGCCGAGCACGGCATCAGGGTTACCATTCTTGACCGGCCGGAAGTTATCGAATTGGTGAGCGCCGAGCTATCGGGCATACCGGAGATCAGTCTGGTGTCCGGTGATTTCACCCACTGGCTGCCGCCGGAACGCTTCGACCTCGCCATCCTCGGGAACATCATGCATATTTACGGCCCCGACGAGAACCAGGAACTGCTTTTAAAGGTGCGAAACGTCTTGAACCCGGGCGGAGTTGCTGCTATCGTCGATATTGTACGCGGACGCAGTTCCAGAGCCGCCCTTTTTGCCATAACGATGCTTGTCAACACTGACGCAGGCGGCACCTGGGCAGAGGATCAGTACGTAACGTGGCTGAACGAAGCCGGCTTTGGCAACGTGAGGTTCAGTGACCTGGAGGAACGCGATTCCCAGCTCATACTTGCCGACCTCTTGTGAAATGCGGCACATCATCGGTAATCATGGAGTTGGCTTTTTTTGATTGTTATTCTTCTGCTTTGCATGGGGGCTACGCTCCTAAACCTGCCTTTTGGATTCTACCGCGCCTATGTCCGGAAATTTTCCTGGCAGTGGTTTTTAGCGATCCACCTGCCCGTGCCATTCGTCTTCATCATGCGATTCACGAGCGGTGCGGACTGGACAATAATTCCAGCGCTTGTCGCCTGCGCCGTGGTGGGACAACTGCTGGGCGGATTTTTGGGGGGGCTCTGGATTCAACAGCAGACTGTCAAAGAAATGGTAAAGGAAAATGAACGTTAAACTCACAAACAGAATAAGAAAGCTCTTCGGCGGCAAGCCCGTCCCTCTCTGCCCCACATGCCAGTACGACTGGCGCTCCGCCTGCCACAATCTCGAGAGGCCACGTGTCACCAAGTGTGACGAATACAAGAAGCGGTATTAAATGATCCCGGGTAGTTGGAACCTTGGCGCGAAACAGCCTCCCCGAAGAGACCATGACCGCGTCGGTAAAGGTGCCGCCGACATCGACTCCCAGCAGGACTGGTTGCGCTACGCCCGAAGTCAACGACGCCGGGATCTCCAGCGGTCCGGGATTCACCGGTTTTGAATGTATGCCAGCAGATTCAGCGATTCCCATACGATCATCCAGACCACCATTATCTCAACCAGGAATCTGGCTTTCTCCCGGCTGAGCAACCGTTCCACACCAAACATAAGCAAAAAAGCCATGGCGGGCATGATCGGATAAAGATAACGCCCGGGCACGCCTCCAATGCCCGACCCGAAAGGAAGCAGCAGGCTGATGGCCAGACCCACGATGAAGGCGAGCGAAACGAACATGACTCGCCTCCGCGCGTCCCGGTCCTGTTCCTCGCCGTGAGAGAAATAGAACAACAGACCTGCCGCCGCGACCGTCATGATGGAAAATACGGCGAACCAGGCATATGTCCAGAACGGGAAAGGAAATACAGGCTCGCCAAACCAGTACGTCGGCAGAAGCTCTTCCAGGCGCAGGGTTTCCAGGGAAATGGTCGGGGAGCGGAAGAAAGAGGACATGAGAGGACGCGCGGCGGTTGCGCCCGTCGCGTCTCCATAGACAACCAGGTTGCGGAGCATCCATGGAGTCAGGGTCATAATTACCGTCCCGTAGATGATCCCGGCGTGCACGAGCACCCTGGACCACAACTCGCGTCTGTAAACTACAAGAAGGCCGAGCGCCAGAATCACCACTGGCAGAAGAAAAATAGTGGTCAGTTTTGATAGCAGGCTGGCACCGATCAATGCTCCGGCCGTGACGCTCCGCTTCCAGTCAAGACCGCGTGCGACGATACGCAGCAGGAGCAGTAGCGAAGCCGCCGCCAGCGGCACTGCCAGGACATCGTTACTGACCTGTGACATGTTAAGGGTATAACCCTGCGTAAGAAGCACAACGGTCGGCGCCCCAAGCGTCACAAGACGGCTCTTAGGATAAACCTCGCGGGCAAAGAGCCAGGTAATGGGAACCATGGAAGACGCCAGCAGCGCCGCCAGAAAGCGCATTGCGTAGAGCTTGGCCAGTGAGTCACCCGGCGTGGCCGCATAGACTGGTACATTGACCAAATAGTACAATGGTGGTTGCATCGCCTCGTAGTTGAAATACCACAGGTTGCGCTGCACCCACTTCTCCCTGTACGCATCATCAAGGTTGTCCGGCACCTCGATCCACTGTGACGAGTCGAGGCGTGAGGGAGTGGAAATGGTACCTGCCTGCTTCCATCCCCATTGCCTTTCCCTCAATGAGACATCGACAACCTCGGGTGAGATGAATGTCTGGCCCTCGACCGGAAGCACCCTGTTTTCCATGATGTACTGGACGTAATGAAAGTGCTGTGCCTCATCCACCCGGCTCCAGACCGGCTGAACGCAGGCAAAGAACACACATAGACCCAGCATCGCCAGCCAGAGAAAGAACACTGTGCGACGCTCATTCACGGCAATAATTCCATGCCGCGCAGCGCCTCGGTCCCCTTGCATTTCACCGCTTGCGCCAGGCTCAATGATGCCTGATCCCACCGTCATGCTCCGCATCGTCAAGCCACCCACCTTCCGGTGACGAATGCCGCGGTGGAGACCGCCAGCAGCACCAGCGATATGCCGCATACGGACAACCAGACTGCTTTTTTCCGGGCCAGCAGGGAAATCAATATAAATATTGGAAAAACGACGAGCAGGTAACGGCTTATGGATTTTGTTGTGCCTTCCGCGAGAAAAAACAGGAGACTTGTAAGCATGTAAATGGTATAAGAACCGCGCAGTTTTTTTAAGCTGATTATCGTCAGGAACGCAAGCAGGACCGTGGCCGACAGCTCATAAACGACCCACCACTCCGACTTGTCGAACAGGATATCCAGATCGCCGGTGATGCTGCCCGCGAATAAAGTGAATCCATGCCCCCAGCCGGTCATCTGCGTTTCCGCGAATGCCAGCGGATTACCGATGCTCAGCTGGAGATAGCCCATGTAGGCCAGGACGCCCGCGGGGACAAGTAACAGCCACAGGAGCCGCGGCCGGAGGCTTTTTCTCACTGAAAATGAATTCTGCGACAAGAATTCCCAGACCAGGGGGATGAGCAGGAGAAGCCCGGTGATCCGCGTCATCGACGCCAGCAGTCCCCAGATGCCAGCCCGCGCCCAGCGCCCCTTGCGGGCGTAATAAAAGGACGCCACGCTCGTCATCAGGAAAAGTGACTCGGTATACATCGCCGTAAAAAATATCGAGGTCGGAAATATCCCCAGCAGCAAAACCGTGCGGCCGGCGATCTTGTCACCATAATCGAGTTTCACAAGTTTGTAGAGATAAACCATGCCGACGAAGAGGAAGGCCGACGAGAGGATCAGGCTGGCCAGCAGCAGGCGGCCGGCCAGCAAAAGCCCGAGCCCCTTGATGGCAACAGGATAAAGCGGGAAGAATGCCACGTTCGACTGTTCGTCGATTACCCAGGGATACCCATATCTCGCGATTGACATATACCAGTTGGAATCCCACTGGTACCATATCGACAGGTACCAAGGTACCGGCTCTTGCAGCGGTATGGAGATCCCTTCATGGACGGCGGTAAGGAAGTAATACGCCAGGGCGGCGAATAGAAATATCAGCGCCCGGCTAAGCGTGAAGGACTTGAGTACGGACTTAAGCATTCAGCCTTCCTCTTTGATGTAACCTTATAGCGTCGAAAGCGTAAAAAGGGCTAAACGCTAAGGCGGGCTCTACCGATCGACGGGGGCCGCTTCTTTAAACCTTCCGCTACCAATACAGCGGCCAATGTTATTTTAATTTCCATCCGCTGTCAAAACTCCTGCACGACGACATTACCGCCCATCCTTGTCCTGCGCGGTATTTGCCTTCTAATGTGCCAAGCAGCTACGATGCCTCTTATGCAGCCACGCGAGTACGACATCATGTACGGTCTGGAAAGCACCTACTGGTGGCACACCGGCATGATGGCCATCATGGAGCAGTTGCTGGCCCCTACTTTCCACACGGACTCAAAACTCCTCGATATCGGTTGTGGTACGGGCGCCAAGATGCAGCTGCTGAGCCGCTACGCCGAGGTCTGGGGCATCGATATGCATCCCCGCGCCATCGAGCTATGCCGGGAGCACGGCCTGGAAAACGTGCAGACAGGCGACGCCACGGCTCTTCCTTACGATAACGAAACTTTCACCCACGCCATCTGCTGTGAAGTTCTGCAAAATCTGGAGAATGACAACGCGGGTGTACGCGAGGCTTACCGCGTGCTAAAACCCGGCGGCTACTATTATGTCTCCGAGCAGGCTTACCCGATACTGCGCGGTCAGCACGATATCTCGCAGGGGGCCGTAAGACGATATACAAGAAAACGCCTGAGAGAAATAATGGGAGACGCGGGATTCGTAATTTCGCGGATGACCAGCGCCAACACAGTGTTGTTCCCCATGATGGCCGCGGTCAGGCTGGCGAGCAAGGCGCTGCACCCCCCATCCAGAATCAAACCTGAAGAGTCGCACTCGGACCTCAAACCGCTGCCGGGTCCAGCCAATTATCTGCTTCGATCCATTCTCGAGACCGAACGGGCGATGATTAAAAAAACCAACCTGCCGTACGGGCTCACCATTATCACGCTGGCTAAAAAAACATAGTCGCGGCCAGCTTACATTCCCTGTAATTTCCGCAGGCTCCCTGAACTGAAATAAGCGCAAAAATTTGAATTTTGCGCCGTGCTGTCTGCTGTCGACACGGCTTTATCCCAGTAGCTCCCGGAAACAGGCTTTTTTGAGAATATAACGGCCACGCGATAGCCCCCCCCGGTTTTCTGGATCATTTCAGCGATTTCGCCGGCGCTCTCTATCTTGTAAACCCTTTTCATGGTCAGGGAGAGAGGTTGCGGGGGATGGTCGGGAATATACAAATCGGGGGAAAGCACAACATCACTTGCCGCCGCATACCTGTTCGTGGCATCCGCTATCTGATACCAGTATGTGTTCTTTTTAGCAAAGTATTCCTTATAGCCGTCATGCACTCTTGCCAGATACAGACAGGTCAGCAATAACGCCGGAAGCGCAATGAAGAGCGCGGCCCTGGACAGATCGACCTTCCTTATCAGATCGCGCGCCAGCACAACCATGAATAGGGGAATCAGCACAAATGGCACCATGGAAATCGGCAGTGAGAGCTTTAGCACAGAGAAACTGTGAACCGCGGAATGGTTCATGAAGAAAAATATCTGCAGAATACACGGGGCAACGACAATGAAAGCAAGCTGGACGATCTTCCGGGCTTCCATCGAAGCGCCATTTTTCGATAGCCGGCGTTCGAGCAGATAGACTCCGGTGACAAGCACAAATAATACGGTTATGAATAAAATTATCCTGCCGCTGAATCCATATCCCTGGTCCACGTATTGCAATATTTGCTGGTAATATTGTCCGCCTGTCTTATTGTCTCCCGCATCAAGGCCGGCGCGAACAAAATATTTATGCCGGATGTATTCAACCGCATATCCGAGGTCTCCCCACATAAATACCGTTATATGAACAATGAAAAGCGCCAGGCCGGACACAGGGCCGGCCGCGAACCTTAATGTCCCCGAGAAAAAATCCCTCCTGTCCCGAACGCTGATTTCTCCCGACAGCAACCTTTTTATAAAGAATACGACCGAAACGAAAACAAAAAGCCAGTCGGTGAAGACTCCATAGAAAAAAACAAGCCCCTGCAAAAGGTCGATCACTTTTCGACGTCTGCCTGTCAGGTCGGCGCGAATCACCTCAAGAAACACAACGAGTACAAAGGGCAAAATCACCGCCTGATCGGAAAAGAATGAATTTTGAAAGTAATAGAAGGGAGAGGGCAGCAGAAGTTCAAGCAGGATGGGGATCAACGAAAACAAAAACGCGGCGGCGAGCCGGATCTTGAGAGAGTTTAAAAAAAAGAAGACGGTGAGAGCGAGAAATATCGTGACGAGAAGATGGTTCGCAAGATCGTAGGTCATAACCATACCCACAGTCGGCTCATGACCGATCGCCTCGCCTATCATAAAAACAGGAAGCACCGCCCCCGGTGGATATGATAGATACGGCTGGCGGCTGATCTGCGTCGAAATCTCGGGCGACTTTGGATTCTCATACATTCCGAATCTGAGATTCCACGCGCCTTCCCGGGACCAGTTGTCCGTGAAGATCACAGAGCTGGCGGTCAACCAATCGTGATTTTCCCCAGAGTAGACCCCGAACCACGGTCTCCTGATCACGACGGTATACGAAAAAATCGTGGTGGCAATCAGAACCAGGCCGAGAACAGCAAAAAATTTCAGATTCCTGTCTGACGGACGCTTAAATTGATTTGTTTTCATGTTTTTTGAATTTGGTATCACTTGATATTAATAATTAGTTATCAATTTACTGATATTAGTAAAGTTTGTAAACCGGTCTGCCACCATACCGGCATCGGGTCTGATTGCCGGTGAATAAAAAAACCGGCCCGGGAGGCCGGCTCAATCTTCGTCATTTTTCGATATCCCTATTTCTCCAGCAACTTCTCCTCGTGGTACTCCTTTTCCGAATTAACGTCCCAGATGTCATGTGCTTCTCCGAGGATATTCCGCGCCGCCAGGATTCCCGTTTTCATGGAATGGTCCATGTTGTTGTATTTGTACGTACCATAACGTCCCACTATCTCCAGGTTGGACAGGCCGCTGATGTACTCCCGTATCTTGTTCAACGGCCCTTCATAACCAAGTTCGTACATGGGATATGCCTTGGGCACTCGCACGACAAACGCGTCGATAACCTCTTCTTTCTTGAGGAAGCCCAGCCGCTCGCCAAGATCGGTCACCGTCAGGTCGATCAACGCCTGATCGTCCATACTCCAGATATCGTCGTCTTCGAAACAGAAATACTCGGCGACGATCGAGCTCTTGCCCTCCGGCGCCATGTCCGGGCTCCAGTTCCTGGGCTCATGGATGCGGCCCAGCCTGAAAGATGGGTCATGGATATATATCCAGGTCTGATCGGTGACCTGTGGCTTGTCGATCATCAGGTTGACCGTCACAAGATCGCGGTAACGCAGCTTGTGTACGGCCTCAACAACATCGGCCGGAGCCTCGGGCCGCATGGCCAGAACCAGTTCCGTAAGCGGCATGCTTGAACACAGATTCTCGACCTCCAGCCTGTATGGGCCATCGGCTGATTCGACGTCCACAGATGTTATCTTGCCATCCGCATGGTTCACCGCCGCGACCCGGGAATGCATTCGCACCTCGTTGCCGCTCGTCTCGACATCTTCAGCCAGTCGCTCACTGATGCGCCCGATACCAAGCCGCGGATAAAGGAACTTGTCGATCAATGTCGCCACTTTTCCGTTTTTCGAGGGCTTGATGGCATCTCTGATCGCTACCCCCAGCGACAGCCCCTTGATGCGCTGTGCCGCCCATTCGGCCTCGATCTGGCTGCAATCGATGCCCCAGACCTTCTCGGTATAGTTCTTGAAGAACAGCTTGAAGAGCTCGCGGCCGAATTCGTTGCTGACCCAGTCCTCGAACGTAACTATCTCGGGCTTGCCGAAGATGTTGCGGACCTTGACGTAGCCATAATCGGCCAGGCATCTCGCGGTGGTGCCGACCCCCATGCCAAAGAGGGCGCTGGCCGGTTTTAGCGGATAATCAACCCACTTGCCGTCGTAGTAGATCTTGCTTGAACGGTTGACCCAGATGGCCTCTTCGCCCAGGATATCCCGGAAAAACCGGTCGATCTCGTCGTCTTTGGTGAAAAACCGGTGGCCACCTATATCAAAGCGGAAACCGTTCCGCACGATCGTGCGTGATATGCCGCCCACCTGGTCGCTCATCTCCAGGACGACAGTCTTTTTATCATTCTCGCTTAAGATAAACGCGGCGCTCAAACCGGCCGGTCCCGCGCCGATTACGGCCACATCAGTATTGTTATTTGTCACCAGTGATCTCCATCCGTTCAGCACCGTAAAGCTTCCGCTGCGTGCGTATATATCAATAATATGATGGTAACGCAAGTAGTTTCCGGTTCCACGCTCCACCAGAACTCAGTCAGCCCGTTCCGTCAAATCGTTTGGAAAATGGAACCGGGAGAGATGGATCGTAGCTTGCGCCAGTGTCGGTCAATTATAACCCTCACCGCGGGAAGCGACAAGAAACCTGCGCGGAAATGAATATTAGTACACCGTATGGCTTCAAAAATGGGGAGAAAACGGAATTAATCATAAAAAAGATGAGCCCGTAGGTGGGGGGAGGCTAAACTCACAACCTACGGGCTCCCTTTTAGGGCGGAGGCTTTTGCCTCAGTCCATTTTGTGGGTCTTTCAAACAATTTATCGACCTGCAAATGCGATCCTTTAGAAACCCAATAAAAATACTTCCAAAACTCGTATCAATGCGGCTATTTCAGCTCTCTTCAGAACACCGAGCAGGCTTTCGTCATTTTCGGACATCAATAACCGGGTACTTGGTGTAATCAAATGCATGAGCATCGGGGGCAGGATACTGCGTTAGTGTGTTAATGTTACGCCAACAGTGACAAACAGGGAGGAATGTGATGGAAGCAGATGGCAACACAGGCTCACAGGGACCCCAGGTAAAAGTACAGGTCCCCCCCGATGTTCAGAGGGGTGTATACGCGAACATGGCTCGCGTTAATCATTCAGAGTTTGAGTTCTCCATTGATTTTGCCAATGCCGATTTCGCGGGCCAGGATGCAGCCGGTAACATCCCCGCGGTTGTAGTCTCCAGGATCATGGTCAGCCACGAGTTCATGCCACACCTGCTCGAGGCGCTGCAGGAGAATTACAGCCGTTTCATGACACGCCGCGATATCGAAGGGCTTCCCGAGACCAAAGAGCCGGAAGGCGACGACTCGCTGCCCCTGGACGGCTAGCAGACGAATTCGGACTCTTTGCCACAAATGCTCTTAGCCTGCATTCATTCGATAAAAGAAGAATGTGATATATCATTACCTAGCTGGAAACGGCTTGGAGAATTACCTTAATGCCGAGGAAAATTCTCAATGAAAAGATCGGTGGATTGCGTTCTTCGCAGTCCATGATAAAAAAGGGAATCAAGCAACAGCAACAGGGCCTCCATGAGGAAGCCGTCCGCTCTTTCGACCGGGCAATGGAGATCGACCGGACCGCCATAAAAGTCCTCAGAAACAAGGCTTCAAATCCACACAGGCAGTCCCATCCGGAAAAAGCCATCCTCGCTGCCGGCTGTAGCTTGCGCGGCCCCCTGATCGCCACTGATTACTTTACGTCTCCCATAAACATTGGTATCGCCAGCCGCTTGCGTGCCGTCTCACCATTAAACAGCTCTTCTTTTCTGTCCGGTACGTCGCCGCGCTCGCCTAAATGCTGGCCGAACTTGTGGGCGGGGTAACTGGAACCCAGAAAAAGCTGGTGTTTGCCGTACTTGACCCGCACCCCGTCCACAGCCACGTACACCCGGGCCCGCCCCCCGAACCCCCCCGCCCCCCCGAAGCTACCCGCCGGTATGTACCACCCCAACCCCAGCTTGAAGAGCACC
>ERZ1739049.135-NODE-136-length-10309-cov-6.039009_pt1 | contig 10309 bp, 5 predicted proteins | sample MGYA00581760_ERZ1739049 | MGnify/ENA primary metagenome ERZ1739049 (study PRJEB42929, sample SAMN08275522) | rhizosphere metagenome | isolation source: Rhizospheric soil replicate 2 | host: Colobanthus quitensis | place: Antarctica: Devils point, Livingston Island...
TAAATATGGTTTAGCTAGTCGAACTACTGAAGAAAAATCTTCATAAATAGCAATAATTTGACCAGATTCGTAAAAAGTTTGATATTCTGAAATAGAAAGACCATCACAAAAAAAATGTCCAATATTAATTAATTGAGTTTTTTTTTCTACTAAAAATAATAAAGAAAAAGACCAATTTAATAAATTAAAAATATTGTTTTTAGTTAAAATAAATTTATGAGTTTTTTTATTTTCGTCTAAAAAATACCATTTAATTATGCTAATTTTTTTTTTTAAATTATCAATAATTGAAAAAGAAATTGGTATTAATTTATTATTATATTTTAAACAGAAAATAGGTTGATAAAATTTGGTGATATTTTGAGAATGACCTAAAAGACCTAAAAATTCTATAAAATTTGATTTAATAAAATTTTTTTCTATATTATTTTCTACTTTTGTATTTTTTTCTGTTTTATTAATTAAAATAGTTTGAAATAAATTAGATGGAGATAAAATAAGAAAAGACTTTTGTTCTTTCTTTTTTTTTGAAGGAATACGAAGAATACCCCAAGTTTTATTAAGTAATAAATTTCTATTTTTTTCACAAATTTCTTGATTAATATTATTTTTTTTTTTGTTAAAAAAATGATTTAAAATAATATTTTGTTTATTTTTTTTATTATCGAGGTTAAAATCATTGATTAAACTAATTTGAAAAAAAAATTTAATAATTTTATTAATCCGTATTTTTATAAAAGAAATATGAGCTTCTTTTATACATATTTTTGTTTCCCAATTTAATATCAAACAAGTTTGAATTAATTGAATATTGTTATTATTAAGTATCTCAACTTCTTCACCATCTTGGTAAAAAATATATTTAACAGTTTTAATTTTAACGCTTTGTTGCTCTTTTAAGAAATCTAAAAAAAAAGGAATTGGTAAATTTAAGCTATTATCATTAGATGTTATTTTATATTCTATTGCAGGTCTAATTAAAAAAAAAGAATTATCTTTAGAGAGTACAACCCATTCAAGGTAAATCCAATTTTTAGCTTGAAATTGTTCAAAAATTTTTTTTCCAGGTGGTATTAAAATACCATTTTGTTTAAAGAGTTTTTGCTTTTCTTTAGGATAATATATATTTCCAGGTATTATTTTTATTTTGAAATTATTATATTTTTTTTTTATTTTAATAAAACCCGTTACTCTACTAGTAATAGTAGACGTTATTTTTGTACCTGCTTTTATAAAACTATTGTTTTTTACTAAAATAGAAGAAAAAAAAGATTGATCTAAAACATAAATTTCTTCAGGAAGAAAAAAAAAACTACCGTCTTTTATTATTTTATATTTTGGTCTAACATCTTTGGTTTTTTTATTTTCAAAAATATCATTTTTTTTATTAATCAAATAAAATTTTTAATTTATTTATTTTATTATATATATTTTTTTTATTTTTTTTTTATATTCGAGAAAAGAAGAAAAAAGTGTTTTTTTTTTAAAATATTCTTTTTTTTAAATTTTAATTTTTAATTTAAATAAAAAATTTTTTTTTTATTTTTTTTTTTTTTTTCTTAAAAAAAAAAAATTTTTTTTTTTTTTTTTAATTCTTAAAAATGTAAAAGTATAGAAAATAATACTAGAATAAATCAAATTCCAAAAATTATTTAACAAATTATCTTTAATTTTAGAATAGTTTAAATTTTGATTTGCAAGGGAAAGTTTATTATCTAATTTATCTTGATTACGATAAAATATAAATGAAAATTCATTAGACTTATCAAAATTTCCTGCTAATATCCATATATGCCCAGTTTTACATAAAAGATGAACATTACTATGTATATATTCAGGAGCATGTAAAACTTTGGCACTCCAATGCATTTCTCCAGATAAATTTGAATAAATATATTTTTGAACTTTTTCTTTAAAAGGAGATGTTTTAGCACGAATTTCTGCAATAATTTGTTTTGATTCTACATATTGATTAGTTTGAACTAAAAGCAGACTTTGTGGTGGAATTACTAAATTATGTAATTTTTTTTTACTCTTAATAATAACAGATAAATTATTATTACATATCCACGCAGGATGTCCATGGCGAGTACGTGTAGGATAAACTGAATCTATATTAAATTGAATAATTCCATTAAAAGGTGTTCGTACATGTTCTGCAATATCACCTGTATAAACTCCACCGGTATGAAAAGTTCTTAATGTTAATTGAGTACCCGGTTCTCCAATAGATTGCCCAGCAATAATACCGACAGCTTCACCTAATTCTATTAAATTCCCATGTGTAAGACTCCACCCGTAGCATAATTGGCAAATCCATATCATACTTTTACAAGTTAAAGGAGAACGTATAAAAATTGATTTTTTTTTTATAGTCACTAAAGAAATAGCAAGATTTGTTGTAATATCTTGATTACGAGTAGCAATACATCTTTCATTTACATATATATTATCTGCTAATATACGACCAACTAATTTTTGTTGATTATTATTTTTTTTAGAATTATCCCATAATGTAGCTGCAAAAATACCTTGAGAAGTACCACAATCTACTTTTCGTACTACAATATGCTGAACTACTTCAACTAATCTACGTGTAAGATATCCAGCATCTGATGTTCGTACTGCTGTGTCAACAACTCCTTTACGAGCACCATAACAAGAAATAATATATTCTGTTAAAGATAATCCTTCCCGAAAATTACTTTGAATAGGCAAATCAATAATTTGACCTTGAGGATCTGACATTAAGCCTCGCATACCTACCAATTGATGAACCTGTGATGTACTTCCGCGCGCTCCTGAAAATGACATCATATGTACTGGATTTAATGGATCTGTCATTCGAAAATTAGGATTCATTTCTTGTTTCAAGTATTCACTTGTAGCATACCAAGTTTCAATCAATTGACGTAATTTTTCTACTGCATGTACATTTCCATAACGATAATGTTTTTCCGAATTATAACCTTGTTGTTCCGCATCTTGAATCAACCAGCCTTTTGAAGGTGCTGTTAAAAGATCATCAATTCCTAATGAAATTGCGGCTTGAGTGGCTTGTTTAAACCCTATATTTTTAAGTTGATCTAAAATATGTGTTGTATATGTAATACCAAAGTGGGCAATTAATCTGCTAATAAGCTGTTTTATGGCAGTTCTATCTATCACTTTATTATAGAAGAGCATTTTGGCTGGTTCTGCCATAATAAAAAACCTCTTTATTGTTATGAACAGGAGATACCAATAGATTCAAGTCATTTCTAAAACAACTTTTTAATTTCTATTTCTAGAAAAAATGAATATTATATAGTTATAGCTGGTAAGGATCGATCTCGAAATTGTGAAGCTTTTAAAGTACCTTGAATAGCTTCTTCTATTTGTTGATTAAATACAATACGACCAACCGTTGTGTAAAGATAAATACTAAGAATTTTTTCTTTTTTATTTTTTTTAAGTTGATAATGTTCATAAATTTTAGAAAAAATACCTGACGAATTATATTGAATTTCAATAGGTTTTTCGCGACTTATAGAAGTCATTATTCGTAAATTAGTACTCCAGCGAAGCCATACTGGACTATGTAATCTAATTTTTTTTTGTTTTTGTGCTTTTATTACATCATCATAACTAGAAAAGTAAGGAATTTTATTTAAAAAAAATTTATCATTATTAGATTTATAAGGATGGTTTTTATTACCATAAATACCTTGATGGTTTTCAATTGTTAATATATAAAGTCCAAGAAGCATATCTTGACTCGGTACAGAAACCGGCTCTCCTGTGGCAGGAGACAAAAGATTTGTATGAGAAAACATAAGTAACCGTGCTTCCGCTTGAGCTTCTAAAGATAATGGTATATGAACAGCCATTTGATCGCCATCAAAATCTGCATTGAATCCTCCGCAGACTAGTGGATGTAATCGAATAGCCCGGCCTTTTATTAAAATAGGTTGAAAGGCTTGTATTCCTAATCTATGTAAAGTTGGTGCTCGATTTAATAACACAGGGTGTCCTTGCATAATTTCTTGAAGTACTTTCCATATAATAGATTCTTTATTTTGAATCATACTTTTAGCTGCTCTAAGATTAGGAGCAAGATCTCGTCCAATTAAACCTCGAATAACAAAAGCTTGAAACAGTTCTATTGCCATTTCTCTTGGTAATCCACACTGATGTAATGGTAAGGATGGGCCAACGACAATAACAGATCGACCTGAATAATCCACTCGTTTTCCTAGTAAATTTTCACGAAAGCGTCCTTCTTTTCCTTCAATAAGCTCTGAAAAAGATTTATAAGGCCTGTTATGACTATCTTTCATAGGTTGTCCACGAATACCATTATCAATCAGTGCATCTACAGCTTCTTGTACTAATCTAGTTTGACAAACAACTAAACCTCCTGGTGTAGAACCACTTCTAGCAGAAAAATCAATAAGCGTATTATTTCGGTAAATAACTCTTCGATATAATTCATTTAGATCAGAAGTAATTAACTCACCCTCGCCTAATTCAATCATAGGTCGTAATTCAGGCGGGAGAACAGGTAATAAAGATAAAACCATCCATTCTGGTTTAATATTTGTTTGAAGAAATTGTTTAGCTAATTTTATACGTCTTACTAAAAGATCTTTTCTTCTTTGAATTTTTCGATCTTCCCATTCATTTCCTGTAGACTTTTGTTCTACTAATTCTTTCCATTCTACATATGCGGAATTCGTAACTACTTGTAAATCTAAATTACTTAATTGTTTTTTAATTGCATCACCTCCAGTAGCAATTTCTCTAATTTGAAATGCTTCAAATCCGCGGGAAGAAAAAAAACGAGGAAAAATTTCTCGCCAAGATTGGTCTTCATATTTAAATAAACCTCGTAATTTTAATAAAGTAGGTTTTTTGAAAATAGGCCTAGCAAGAAAAAGATTGGGATAGGTCTTTTGAAATTCCCCCCCAGAGAATCGGACATGAAATTTTTTTTTCATCCGGCTCAAATAGCACTAATTATTAATTAATTAATAAAAAATAGATATATAAACATTTATTCTTTTTATTAGTTTATATAAAATTTTGTATATTAAAATTTAATCATAGATTTTTATTTCAATAAATTAATTATATATATATATATATAACTTTGTATATCAAATTTGCTATTTATTACTCAAGTTATATTGTATTTTCTAATTAGTTTTTTTATTTTTGAGTAATCTTACTTTCTTTAAATGATATATTTTTTTACAAAAATACTTCCAACGCTGTTGGGATTAATAAGAAATTCTCTTGTTTATATATATTTATTTTTTAAATCCTTTAGGTTTTCGTTCTATTTCGATGGTTATAGTTTTATTAAAGTATATATGCGATGAATAAACTTGGACTATCCATTTGAAATCAATTTAGTAATCAATTTTTACTAAATTTTATGTTTTTACGAAATCTCTGTAATAACGAATAAATATATATATATAAACTATATAATATATTAAATATTTATATATCTTTAAAATAAAATATATATAGATATTAATAGAAACCGTAGATTAATTACTTTTAGTAGCTATAAATTTGCATGCTTTTTGAGCTTTATGTTATTTTTTTTAAAAAACATATCAAAATTAGCGATATCCTAATAAATAAAATAGGATAACAGTTTTAATTAATTCTGTATAATTAAATTTTATAAACAAGTCACACATCGCAATATACTAGACTTTCTAATTCTTTAAGAGGTTTAGCTAATAGATTTGCAATATAACTAGGTAAACGTTTTAAATACCATACATGCGTTACTGGACAGGCTAATTTAATATAGCCCATTCGATATCTTCGAACACGAGATTCAATAAATTCAACTCCACATTGTTCACAAAATTTTGAATATTTTTCAATTGTTTGATATTTTCCACAAGCGCAAATTCCACTTTTAATAGGACCAAAAATGCGTTCACAGAATAATCCATCTTTTTCAGGTTTATGCGTTTTATAATGTAAAGTGTATGGTTTTGTTACTTGCCCTATAACTTCTCCATTAGGTAAAATTCTTTCAGCCCAACTTCGTATTTGTTCAGGAGAAGCTAATCGAATTCGAAGATGTTGATATTTTTTTCGATGAATCATAAAATTTAAATTTATTTTTTTATATTAAACGTTTTTGAAATTTATATTTAAGTTTTTTTCAAATAAAACGGCATGATCCAATTCTAAAGATAAAGATCGTAATTCTCGAACAAGTAATCGAAAAGATTCTGGAGCAGTCCTAGGTTTAGGTATTGGTTCTCCTGTTATAATAGCACCAAGTACTTCATAGCGAGCATGGATATGATCTGATTTAATAGTAAGCATTTCCTGTAAAATATAAGCAACGCCAAAACCTTCTAATGCCCAAACTTCCATTTCTCCTACTCTCTGGCCTCCCCGTCTGGATCTTCCTCTAAGAGGTTGTTGAGTAACAAGTGCGTAAGGTCCACTAGACCGTGCGTGAATTTTATCATCAACTTGATGAATTAATTTTAGCATATAGGCTTTTCCTACTGTAACAGATTGTTCAAAAATTTCTCCAGTCCGTCCATCTATTAAACGGCTTTTTCCAGGGTTTTCAGGTTCAAATAACCAAGGATTTCCTGTTTTTTTACTTGCTTTATAAAGTTCCGAAAAAACCAATTTTCTTGAAGCTTCTCGTTCATATCTTTCATCAAAAGGAGTTATTCGATAATGTTTTTTTAAAAAAGATCCAGCTAAACCAAGTAAGCATTCAAAAATTTGTCCTACATTCATACGCGAAGGTACCCCTAAAGGACTTAATACCATATCAATAGGTGTTCCATCTTGTAAATATGGCATATCTTGTCTAGGTAAAATTTTTGAAATAATACCTTTATTACCATGCCTTCCAGCTACTTTATCTCCGACTTGAATTTTTCGTTTTTGTGCTATATAAACATGTATAGTTTTTTCAGAATTATTAGAACTTTCTTTTTTAGAAATACATCGCACATCAATAACCCGCCCTTTTCCACCTGGAGGAACTTTAAGACAAGTTTCTTTTGCAGTAGCAACTTGAATACCAAATATAGCTTGTAATAATTTTCCTTCTGGAGCACGTAAAGATTCTTCTGTTTCTTGAGGTGTTAGTTTTCCTATTAAAACATCGCCTGTTTCTACCCATGATCCTGGTATTACAAACCCATTTTTATCTAAATGACGAAGTACACCATTTTCTAAATGAGGTATTTCTTTAGTAATTTTTTCAGGACCTTGACTTGTAGTACGAGATTTAATTTCATATCTTTCAATATGAATAGATGTATAAATATCTTCATATATTAAACGTTCACTAATAAGTATGGCGTCTTCAAAATTGTATCCTTCCCACGGCATATAAGCTACTAAAATATTTTTTCCTAAAGCTAACTCTCCTTTTAGAGTAGCTGCTCCATCTGCTAAAATTTGTCCTTTTTTTAAATCTTTTTTTTTAATCACTTGAGCTTTTTGATGCATATACGTACTATTATTAGAACGTTGATATATAATCAAATGCGTATTTATACTTTTTTCATTTGTATTCCGTAAACTTATTTTTTTACCATCAGTATACACAATTTTTCCACTTTGTTTTGCAATAGCTATACTTCCAGAATCTAGAGCTGCTTGACTTTCTATTCCTGTTCCTACAATACATTTTTCAGGTTTTATAAGTGGAACTGCTTGACGTTGCATATTAGAACCCATTAAAGCACGGTTTGCATCATTATGTTCTAAAAATGGAATAAGAGAAGCTCCAACAGAAAAGTATTGTAAAGGATAAATACTTCGAAGATGTATTTGTTCCCAAGCAATAGCTAAAAATTCTTGTCGATAGCGAGCTGGAGTTATTTGTATTTTTTGAGTTCCTTGATCTAACGCTAAACAATTACCCGTAGCTATTCTATAATATTCGTCTTCTCCTGCAGATAAAAAAACAACTTTTTCTTCTTTGGAAATTTGAGAGATTTTGTAAAAAGGACTCTCTAAAGATCCCCAGTTATTTACTTTTGCATGAATAGCTAATGATGCAATAAGTCCAGCATTCATACCTTCAGATGTTTCAATAGGACAAATACGCCCATAATGACTAAAATGAATATCTCGTACTTGAAAACTAGCTGTTCGTCGTGTTAATCCTCCGGGACCTAAAGAACTTAATCTTCGTTTATGAACTATTTCTGTTAATGGATTAGTCTGATCTAAAAACTGGGATAAAGGGTGTGAACCAAAAAATTCTTTAAACGTAGCTATTAATGGAGTTGAAGTAACTAAACTTTTTGGACTAGGTAATCGTTTTCGTTTAGTTGCTCCACGTATAATTTGCCGTACTGAATTTTCTAAACGTGTTAGTGCTAATTTTAATTGATCTTGTAATAAATCTGCTACAGAGCGAATACGACGGTTTTTTAAATGATCTATATCATCAAGTGTACCAATACCAAACTTTATTTTTATTAAATAATCTATAGCTGCTAAAATATCTTGTGGTAATAAAAAATATTCATTTTCAGGTACATTAAGATTAAGCTTTTTATTTAAATTTAATCGACCAATTTTTCCTAATTCGCATCTCTGCTGAAAAAATTTTTTTTGCAATTCTTTACGTATAGATTCTGAAAAAATAAGATCGCCGCCTATACAATATAATTGCCTATAAAGTTCAACTATAGCATCTTCCGTAGAATGAGGATATTCTTTTTTTCTTTTTTTCTTTTTCAAGGAATCTAAAAAAATTTTTGGAGAACAAATACTGTCTAAAATTTGTTTTATAGTTAAACCCATCGCTAGTAATAAAACTAAAATAGAAACTTTTCGTTTTTTACTTATACGTGCCCAAATTCTAGTTTTGCTATCAATTTCTAATTTTAATCTTCCTCCCCAATCAGAAATAATTGTGCTTGTATATATATGAATTCCGTTATGATCTAGTTCTGAATTATAATAAATACCAGGACTTCGCAAAATTTGATTAATTATTACTCTTGCAACACCATTAACTACAAAAGTACCTTGAGAATTCATTAAAGGAATACTTCCAATAAATACAGTTTGTTTTTGTATTTTTTTTTTTTTTTTGAGCTAATTGAGCTGGTATATATAAATCTAATGAATATGTGCTTAATTGATATACAGCGTCTCTTTCCTTTATTGAAGGTTTTGCTAATTTGTATTCTTTATTTAATAAACGAAATTCAAATTCTTGATCTGTATCTTTAATTTCAGGAAACCCATTAAGTTCTTCAATCAAGCTTTTATAAATAAATCGATGAAATCCTTCAAATTGAATTTTTCCGAATTCAGGGAGTACAAAAATTTCCGTAGTTTTCTTTTCCTCTAAAATAGTGTTAGAGTTTCTTTTACAATATCAAATCAAAAAATTTATTTTCTCTTTAATTACATGAAAAATATTTTTTTATTAAGTTTTTTATTTAATTATAATTTTTTAGTAAATTAATGTGGAGGGATTAATAAAAAAACAGAGACTTGATTAAAAAAAAATTAAGTTTTATAATAATATTGTTTATTATTAATAAATTGAAAAGTTGTAGTAATTCCAAAAAATATTAGATAACTTTTACTAAACCTTTTTTTAATAAAAGGCGATATGGCCAAGTGGTAAGGCAGAGGACTGCAAATCCTTTATCCCCAGTTCAAATCTGGGTGTCGCCTCAATACAAATAAAATAATGAGAAAGATTTGGATTATCTACTATGTCATATTTTAATAAAAATATATTGCTCTATAGTTTTATATAGTCTAGTATTTTTTTTTATTTAAATTTATCATTAATAGATAACCCTAACATAAAGGATAAATCAAATAAAAAAAAAAAGCAAGTGATTTTCTATTTGTAATTTAGATAATAGTTACGTATATTTAATTATATAAAAAATATTTAAAATAAAAAAATAGATATATTTAATTGATTATTAGTCGATTTTTGTAAACATAATTTTTTATTTATTTTTAGGTTAAAAAAATAAAATTAAAACGTGAACCAGTTTAATCTTTTTTATTTTTAATACTAAAAATAAAAAAGATTAAACTGGTTCAAAACATTATTTAAATTTCATAAGAAATAAAAAAAGTGTAATCCACTTTTTTCCATCTTTTATACAATTTTTTTTTTAATTTTGTTTTTTTATAATTTATTTTTTTTTTTAATATATTTTTATCTATAATAAATTTTTTTTTTAAAAAAATTGTGAAATTAATTTTATTATTACGTAAATATAAATTTTTTGTTATAAAAAAATTATTATTTCTAATTAAAATATTTGTTGTAAAT
>ERZ1739049.136-NODE-137-length-10231-cov-15.951651_pt1 | contig 10231 bp, 8 predicted proteins | sample MGYA00581760_ERZ1739049 | MGnify/ENA primary metagenome ERZ1739049 (study PRJEB42929, sample SAMN08275522) | rhizosphere metagenome | isolation source: Rhizospheric soil replicate 2 | host: Colobanthus quitensis | place: Antarctica: Devils point, Livingston Island...
CAGCTCCTCCTGGTTGCCGATATGGGCGAGGTCCCAGACCAGGGGCGACATCAGGTGGGAGTGCTGGCGCACGAGGTCGTCGTCGTCGACGGCATCGGTCAGCCCCTCGCTTCGGTCCCGGGCCCGGGCGAGCACCTCATCGACGCGGGAGCGCCACTGCTCGGGCGTCAGCTCCAGAGCGGATGGGGTCATCGTCATGCCGAGCGCCGCCGACTCGTCGGGATGGTCTCGACCCGGAGCGCGAGGTCGTCGAGCACCTGGGCCTGCTGGGCGGCGGTGAGCCCGAGGTGGTCCACCGAGTCCGCACCGAGCTGCACCAACCGGCGCGCGGCATCACACAGCACCGGGTCGGCCAGACCCTCGCGCGCCGCCTCGAGCCACAAACCGGCGGAGCGTTCGGTGACATCCAGAACCTGGTCGATCGTGGCTGGTCGCGCCATGAGTGCTGACAGGAGAGCAACCGGCGTGACCCACCGCGGTCCGGCCTGGGCGTCGAGGTAGCGGATCTCGAGGTAACCCTTGGGGCGCACCGGCGGGAAGAGCGTGGTCAGGTGGTAGTCGAGATCCTCGAGCGTCGGGCGGCGGCCCACGAGGCCGGGATCCTGGATCCAGCGGAAGAAGGGCAGCCCTGGTGGTGCGGCCCACGATGGACCGTCGCTGCGCGCGCAGATCAGGGGGGCGTCCATGGCTCTGCGGGCCCACTGGGCGGCGGGGTCATCGGTGGGCTCGGGCGGCATGGTGAAGGGCGGGCAGGTGCCAAGGGTGGCCCTCAAACGCGAGGAGGCCCAGCCCGTGTGTCGGCCGTCCAGATCTGGCGAGTTGGCGAACAGCGCCACCATTGCGGGGCCAAGAGCGTGCACCGCGCGCCAGCGTTTTGGGACCTGGTCGGGTTCGCCGGCATCAAGGCAGACCTGAATTGACGCCGTGCTGCACATCATCCGCGAACCCTGCGGGCCGATCAGGTCGAAGGCAGCCTGCATGGCTTCGTAGCGTGGAACCTGCAGCAACCGGGTCGGCGGACGATGAGGGTCGGCGCCGTGGCGGCCAACAACAAGCCCGCACTTGTCGAGGAGGCCAGCCAGGGTCGCGACGTCCCTTGAGGCGCGAGAGATCAGATCTGCGACAGAGGTTGTTGGCGGCGGTGAGACCTCGACCTGGCCGCCAGGCTCGACAGTGACCAGGGAGCCGGCGGGGAGAGGGAGATGGGTGCTCTGGGGATTGATCGTCGTTGGTGCGTGCTCCCCCAGGGCCAGGCTCAGCTGGCTTGTGGCCAAAGGGCGTTTGGGATCACTGCGATGGTGGACGGTCCACTCCAGCTCGACCCCGTGCAGCCGCGGAGGTCCGTGCTTGAAACAGACCATGGCCACATAGCCTTCAGCCTGCGCGCGGTCGCGCAGCGGCGTCGAAGGCGGGTCCGCGGGAGGCTGCGTGGATATGCAAGCTGGGGTACCCATGACCCGAAGAACCTATCCGTGCACTCCGGTAAGGGCAACCTTCTTGTGACCTAGTTGTTCCTGACGACCATCTGAGACCCTGGCCGTACCGACCCGGGTCTGGAGGGTCGAGTGCGTCCATTGGTCAGGTTTGAAGCTCGAACCAGCTCACGTTGACCTCTCCGAGCATGTCGCGCAGCAACGGAAGGCTGATGCCGACGACGTTGTGGTGGTCACCCTCGATACCGGCGACGAAAGGACCGCCGAGACCGTCGATCGTGAAACCCCCGGCGACGTTCAGTGGCTCGCCGGTCGCGACATAGGCCGCGATCTCCTCATCGCTGACGTTTGCGAAGTGCACGGTCGTCGAAGCAACTGCGCCCATGGTCGCGCCCGTGCCCCCGTCGCTGTCGTCCCGGTCGTCGATCAGCCAGTGACCGGTGTGCAGCACCCCGGACCTGCCCCGCATCCGCTTCCACCGAGCGGTCGCCTCGGCTTCGTCGGTGGGCTTGCCGTGCAGCTCGCCGTCCAGCTCGAGCACCGAGTCGCAGCCGAGGACCAACGCGCCGAGGGGGGCTTCCTCGGGACACGAGTCGTCGGACAGGAGACCGGCCACTGCCTCGCACTTGGCGCGGGCGAGAAGGAGCGCCACGTCCTGTGGCAAGAGCTCGCCAAACTGTGAAATGGCTTGTGACACAACGGAATTCTCATCCACGTCACTCACCAGGACGTAGGCCGTCACTCCTGCACGTGACAACGTCGACAGACGCGCAGGGGAAGCGGAGGCGAGAACGAGGGGTACGTCGGGAGAGACCATGCGGGCAGGCTATCCGAGCAGATCGTCCTCGTTGAACCAGTCAAAGGAGGGACGCCACCCGTGTCGTTCTCTGCTCACTCTCGTTGAACCATGTGAGCCGCCCAACGGGGACGGCCGGCGAAGGGACGAAGTTCTCACATGCGACGCTCACTGATCACGATGGTCTCGGTCGTCGGTCTGGCAGCCACGGCACTGGCCGGCGCTTCCACCGCCCACGCGACGACCAATGACCCGTTCTACGGCAAGCTGTGGGGGCTCCAGCAGATCCAGGCCGAACAGGCCTGGTCAAAGACGACGGGGGTCGGCTCGATCGTCGCGGTGGTTGACACCGGCATCGACTTTGCCCAACCCGATCTGCAGGGGCAGATCCTTCAGGGCGCCACCTTTACCGGCTGCGCAGCCGCTGCACCGTGTGGCAACGGCGACTTCCGCGGCCCTGACGGCGTCAACAACGGCGACGAGCACGGCACGCACGTCGCAGGCACCATCGCGGCCGTCCGCGGAAACGGGATCGGCGTTGTGGGTGTCGCGCCGGGCGCAAAGATCCTGCCGGTCAAGGTTCTTGAGGCGGGCTCCGGCTCCAGCGACGACATCGCCGCCGGGATCCGTTGGGCAACCGACCACGGTGCCGATGTGGTCAACATGAGCCTCGGGTCGATGCCCGGTGGTCAGGCCGTGTCCATCAGCGGGCTTGATACCGCCATGAAGGACGCGATCGCCTACGCCCGTTCCAACGGCGTCCTGACCGTCGCCGCGGCCGGCAACTCCTCGACCGCTCTGTGCAACGACCCTGCGTTCGACAGCGAGGCGATCTGTATCGGGGCCACCGACAGGAATGGCCTGCACAGCTGGTACTCCGAGCTGCCGAACAAGCTGGACCAGAGGTCGGTCTCGGCTCCCGGCGGCGGGGCCCTCACCACCTGCGATGACGACATCTGGTCGACGGTTCCGGTGGGGACAGGTTCTGCCGGGTGTGGCCAGGCGAACTACGACGCGTATGCCGGGACGTCAATGGCGACACCGCACGTCGCCGGCGTTGCGGCGCTGCTCTTCGCCCAGGGCCGCACGGTTGATGGGGTGGAGCGCGCAATCCTGACGACGGCGCTCACCCCTGGCGTGGAGTCGCGCGGGTCCTACACGCCCGCGTAAGGCTATGGAGTGGTTGACGCACTGGCTGCGGTCAACAGCTGACCGCAGCGACACGCCGAAGGGCCCGAAACTCGTCCTGCCGGATGGGCTCGGGCACTTCGTGATACCGGGAGCTTCTGGTCTGGCTGGACCAGGGTCAGCCGATCAGGGCCTCGCGCAGGGTGTCGAGACCGACGCCGCCGATGTCGAGCGCGCGACGGTGGAACGCCTTGATGTCAAAGGAGTCTCCCTCGCGGTCCCTGACCTCGTCACGCAGCTGGAGCCAGAGCCGCTCACCGATCTTGTACGACGGTGCCTGACCCGGCCAGCCGAGGTAGCGGTCGAGCTCGAAGCGCAGGAAGGCCTCGGCCATGTTGGCGTGGGCCTGCAGGAACTGCCAGGCCTTGTCATAGGTCCACTCGCCACCGCCGACCTCGGCCGGAGCCTCGAAACCGCAGTGGACCCCGATGTCGATGACGACGCGGGCCGCACGCAGCGACTGACCGTCGAGCAGACCCATCCGGTTGCCGGGGTCCTCCATGTAGCCCAGCTCGGCCATCAGGCGCTCGGCGTAGAGAGCCCAGCCCTCGCCGTGACCGGATGTCCAGGCGCCCATCCGTCGCCAGCGGTTGAGCAGCTCGGACCGGAACACGGTCTGGGCGACCTGGAGGTGATGCCCGGGAACACCCTCGTGATAAACGGTGGTCAGCTCGCGCCAGGTGCCGAACTCGGTGATGCCTTTGGGCACCGACCACCACATGCGCCCCGGACGGCTGAAGTCCTCGGACGGACCGGTGTAGTAGATGCCACCCATCTGGGTCGGGGCGATCATGCACTCGATGGTGCGGACCGGCTCAGGGATGTCGAACTGCGAGTCGGCCAGGTTGGTGATGACCTCGTCGGCCTTGCCCTGCATCCATGCCCGGAGCTCGTCGGTGCCGTGCAGCTGGTAGCCCGGGTCGGCGTCGAGGATGGCGACGGCTTCCTTGATGGTCGCGCCCGGCTTGATCCGCTCGGCGACAGCCTGCATCTCGGCGGTGATGCGGGCCAGCTCCTCCTGGCCCCACTGGTAGGTCTCCTCGAGGTCGACGCTGGCGCCCAGGAAGGACCGTGACATGAGCTGGTAACGTTCGCGACCGCACGCATCGGCCTCGGGAGCCTGGGGGAGCAGCTCCTCGCGCAGGAAGTCGCCCATCCGTAGGTAGGCCGACGAGGCCTGGTCCACGGCGTTGCGCAGAGCGCTCGCGGCGGTGTCACCCAGTGCAACCTTGCCGGTCTTCGGGTTCTCGACCAGGTTGACACTGAGCAAGTTGGAAAAATAGCCGTCCTCGGCTGCAAGGTCGACGCACTGCGCCACGCACGCCACGACCTGACGCTTCGGGGTGACCAACCCCCTCGCCGCCGCGGCCCGAAGCGACTCAATGTAGCTCTCCAGCGCGGCCGGGACCTTGGTCATCCTGGTCGCCAACGTCATCCAGTCCGCATCTGTCCCGGTCTTCATCAGGTCGAATGTGTCGCGGATCCCCTGGAGCGGGGAGGCCAGGACGCTGAGGCTCATCAGGTCGACCCCGGCAGCGTAGGTCTCCGCCTCCAGGCCGAGGCGCTCCTGCATCGCCGCGATCGTCACGTGGTCGATGTCGTCGCCGGGGGTGGCCAGCGCCAGGGCGGCAAGGGTCTTGACCCCCAGGTCGGCAATGGCCGCGTGGCCGGCCGGCGAGAAGTCGTCGAGGTCCTCATCGTGGCCGGCAATCCCCATCGCGGTCGCGGTGATCGGACTGAGCTCGACCAACGCGTCGAGATAGTCGTTCGCGATGCGGTCAACGTCGGTCGTGGGGCGCGCTCCAGGCGCTGCGTCAGTGGTCACCGACCGAACGTACCTCAGTTGCCCCGAGGGAGCCCGACGTGTCAGCGGGGCAGAGTTGACGCCCGCCAGCCGCCGGGACCATGAGGTGGCGTCCTGCGGGTCATCCGCCCGGGCGAGCCCCAGGGCAGTCTGCGGCTCCTCCCGGTTGCCGTCGAAGGGCCATCGGCCGGGTCCTGGGCACCGTCACCAGATGCACTGGCGAGGACGGCGACGAGGGCAGCGAGCTCCTCTGGCGAGGCGTCGCCGCGGACCAGTCGGACCGAGGTGGCAGTCGAGTCCTGCAGCTGGGTGGCCAGTGGGGCCCGAGAAGTATTGTCAGCCATAGGGATTCGCCCGATCAGAGCGGTATGTTCCCGTGCTTCTTGGGGGGCAGGGTCTCTCGTTTGTTGCGCAACGCGCGCAGCGCTTTGATGACGGAGGAGCGGGTGTATGAGGGTGGGATCACGGAGTCGACGTAACCGCGCTCTGCGGCGATGTATGGGTTGGCCAGCGTGTCCTCATACTCCGAGATGAACTGCTGGCGTGTGGCGTCGACATCGCCGCCGGCACCGAGGACCTCGGCGATCTCCTTGCGGTAGAGGATGTTGACCGCGCCCTGGGCACCCATGACGGCGATCTGTGCCGTGGGCCAGGCAAAGTTCATGTCGGCGCCGAGGTGCTTGGAGCCCATGACGTCGTACGCCCCGCCGTAGGCCTTGCGGGTGATCACCGTGACGAGGGGCACCGTCGCTTCGGCGTATGCATAGAGGAGCTTGGCGCCCCTGCGGATGATGCCGTTCCACTCCTGGTCGGTCCCCGGAAGGAAGCCCGGGACGTCCACGAACGTCAGCACCGGGACGTTGAACGCGTCGCACGTGCGCACGAACCGGGCGGCCTTCTCGGAGGCGTCGATGTCCAGGCAGCCAGCCAGCTGCATCGGCTGGTTGGCGACAACACCCACGGAACGACCCTCGACCCTGCCAAAGCCGCAGATGATGTTCTGCGCGAACAGGGCATGGACCTCGAGAAAGTCAGCGGAGCCGTCGTCGGTGGTGTCGACGACGTGCTCGATGACCGCGTGCATGTCGTAAGGCTGGTTGGCCGAGTCCGGGATGAAGGTGTCCAGGAACGCGTCAGTGTCGTTGACCTCGGCTGAGGAGCCGTCGGTGTCCCACTCGAACGAGGGCGCATCCTCGAGATTGTTGGACGGGAGGTACGACAGCAGCGCCTTGATGTAGTCGATGGCGTCGTCCTCGTCCTGACCCATGTAGTGCGCCACGCCGGACTTGGAGTTGTGGGTGAGCGCGCCGCCGAGCTCCTCCATGCCGACGTCCTCGCCGGTGACGGTCTTGATGACGTCGGGGCCGGTGATGAACATGTGCGAGGTCTGGTCGACCATCACGGTGAAGTCGGTGATCGCGGGGGAGTAGACCGCGCCGCCCGCGCAGGGGCCCATGACCAGGGAGATCTGGGGGATGACACCGGAGGAGTGGACGTTGCGGCGGAAGATCTCGGCGTAGAGCCCGAGCGCCACCACGCCCTCCTGGATGCGGGCGCCGCCAGAGTCGTTGATGCCGATGACTGGACAGCCGATCTTCATGGCCAGGTCCATGATCTTGACGATCTTCTCGCCGAACACCTCGCCGAGGGACCCACCGAAGACCGTGAAGTCCTGGGAGAATACGCAGACCTGTCGACCGTCGACCGTGCCGAAGCCGATGATGACGCCGTCGCCGTACGGGCGCTTCTTCTCCTGCCCGAACGCCGTCGACCGGTGGCGGCCAAGCTCGTCGACCTCGACGAACGACCCTTCGTCCATCAGCTGTTCGACCCGCTCGCGTGCGGTCTTCTTCCCCTGGGCATGCCGCTTGTCGACCGCTTTGGCCGAGCCGGCATGCACGGCCTCGTCGTTGCGCCGGATGAGGTCAGCGAGCTTGCCGGCAGTCGTGTGGATGTCGGGGCCGGACACGGCAGGGTCGCCGTTGAGAACTACATCAGCCATGGCGGGCAGCCTAGCCTTAGGTCTGTGCGCAAGCCTCTCGAATCCCATTCAGTGAAAGCGGCTTTGATCACGCCGCAGAACCCTTGGCAGATGGTCGATGTCCGTGCGTCCCTCGACTCCACCAACCTCGAAGCGCTGCGAGACCCCCAACCGTGGCGGGTTGTCGTGGCCGATCATCAGAGGGCCGGACGGGGACGGATGTCGCGTCAGTGGCAGGCGCCTGCCGGAGCCTCGATCGCCGTGTCGTGCGTGGTTCCCATGTCGGTCAACCGAACATCGGACTGGGGCTGGCTACCCCTGCTGTCAGGTATGGCCATGCAGCAGGCGCTGGCGGACGTCGCCGATGTGAACGGCCGGCTCAAGTGGCCGAACGACGTTCTGGTCCAGGAGGCGACAGGTCTCGCAGAGCGTGAGGCGCCGTGGCTCAAGATCTCGGGCGTCCTCTGCGAGATGGTGCCCGGTGGTGGGCTGGTGGTCATCGGCGCCGGCACCAACATCGACCAGACGCGCAGCGAGCTACCGGTGGAGACTGCGACATCATTGGCTCTCTGTGGTGCCGTCAACGTCCGCCGTGAGGATGTCATCGTTCGCTTTCTCGGGGTGCTGGCTGACCTCCACAGAGACTGGTCCGAAGGTGGCGCCCGGCTGGAAGCCCTGCGTGCGGCATACCGCTCGTCCTGCCTGACGATTGGACTGGACGTGGACGTGCACCAACCCGACGGTCGGGTCGCGCGGGGCAATGCGACGGGCGTCGACGACGCGGGTCGGCTGGTGGTGAGAGCTGGAGGATGGAGCACTGCGCACGCGGCCGGAGACGTGATGCATGTGCGCCGGGCGCAGCCGCAGACAGGAAACACGGCATGATCGGGTCATGGTCGACCAACAGGTCCAGCGAAGGTGCGGCTGAGATGCGCCGCGCCGGTCGCCATCGCAGAGGTGTTCCCGTGGATCTCGCTGGTGGGTTCTCGCCCGCGGCCGATGACGTAGAGGCCAGACTACTTGGTCAGTCGCGCTCGATGCGTCCGCGCGAGGTCAGCGCCAAGGCCTCGGTCTCCCTGCGTAGCGCGCGCAAGTTCTGGCACGCACTGGGGTTCCCCAACGTCGAGGACGACGACACCGTGTTCACCCAGGCGGACCTGACTGCCTTGCGATCCGTGGCGGAGCTTGTTCGTGAGGGCGTCTTCGACGAGCCCACGGCGTTGGCGATGACGCGAGCTTTCGCCCGAACCACTGATCGTCTGGCCGTGTGGCAGACCCAGCTGATGGCTGAGGCGCTGGGTGAGCTGTTCCGGACCGCCGAGAGCTCGGAAGCCGGCGCCGACCGGGACCCGACCCGGGCGGTGCCGGATCCAGCGACGGCTAGGGCAGCGGCCGTGAAGCTGGCCGACATCGCCGATGATCTGGAACCGCTGCTGGTCTACGCCTGGCGCCGCCATCTGTCGGCCGCGATCTCGCGCATGGTCGCCGACTCCGAGCCGACGCAGGAGAGCTCAGGAGTCGTGCGCTGTGTGGGCTTCGCCGACCTCGTCTCCTTCACCCGTCTTGTGCGCCGACTCTCCGAACGCGAGCTGGCGCGTGTGGTGCAGCGCTTCGAGGCGCTGGCATCCGACGTCGTGACCGCGCACGGCGGCCGTGTCATCAAGACCGTGGGGGACGAGGTCCTGTTCGTGGCGATGGGTGCCGCACCTGCCGCGGCGATCGCGATCGACCTGGTCGAGGCCATGGCCGAGGATGATGTCCTGCCCGACGTCCGGGTCGGTATGGCGAGCGGGCAGGTGGTATCGCGCCTGGGTGACGTCTTCGGGAACACTGTGAACCGTGCCAGCCGGCTGACCGCACTTGCACGCCCCGGAACGGTCCTGGTGGATGATGCGATCGCCGCCTCGCTTGCCAGCGTGTCCGGCTTCGAGATGTCCCCCCTGTGGCGCCGGACATTGCGCGGGATCGGACCTGTGACCCCCTGGAGCCTGCGACGAGCCGACCAGTCGGGGCGCCGCGGCAAGATGACCGATGTCAAAGACCACGATGTCAAAGGCCACGATGACAAAGGGGACGATGGCGCAGACCACGTTTCCAGCGACCAAGGAGATCTGGGTAGATGAGTGAGTCGAGCAGCGGCACCCGACCGATGGTGACGATCACCCGACATGGCGATGGTGGCCACATCGCCGAGCTGGCTCTGGACCGGCCCGAGGCGATGAACGCTGTATCGACACAGATGGCCCGGGAGCTGGAGGCTGCCTGTTCCGAGCTCTCGGCCGACCCGGACGTTCGCGTGGTGCTGGTCACGAGCACGAGCCCGAAGGCATTCTGCGTGGGAGCTGACCTCAAGGAACGCAACACCTTCACGGATGCCGACCTGATGGCACAGCGGCCGGTGGCGCGCGCGGCATACAGCGGTGTGTTGAACCTGCCGATGCCCTCGATCGCCGTGGTCGAGGGCTATGCCCTCGGCGGCGGCCTGGAGATCGCGCTTTCGTGTGACCTGATCATCGCCGGGTCGGGGGCGGTGGTCGGTCTGCCCGAGGTCTCCGTCGGCGTCATCCCGGGCGGCGGCGGCACCCAGCTGCTGACGCGCCGGATCGGCTGGTCGAGAGCGGCCGGGATGATCTTCACCGCCCGTGGGATGTCGGCCACCGAGGCCGCAGCGCTGGGCGTTGTCGATGAGGTGCTCGAGGCCGGTACGGCGCGTGAGCGTGGACTCGAGCTGGCTGCCCAGATCGCGGCGAACTCGCCGGTCGGGCTGCGTCAGGCCAAGCGTGCGATGCGGCTCGGCAGCGACGTCGATCTGGCTACCGGGATCGAGGTCGAGGACGGTTGTTGGCGTGCCACGGCCTTCTCCGGTGACCGTGCAGAAGGCGTCGCGGCGTTCGCTGAGAAGCGTCCGCCACGGTGGCCCGGTCGCTGATAGTGACCGGCCCTGTCGCTGATAGTGACAATGGTCTCTACGATGCGTTCATGACCCGTGTTCTGCTTGCTGAGGATGACCCCGCGATCTCGGAGCCGCT
>ERZ1739049.137-NODE-138-length-10221-cov-13.010820_pt1 | contig 10221 bp, 11 predicted proteins | sample MGYA00581760_ERZ1739049 | MGnify/ENA primary metagenome ERZ1739049 (study PRJEB42929, sample SAMN08275522) | rhizosphere metagenome | isolation source: Rhizospheric soil replicate 2 | host: Colobanthus quitensis | place: Antarctica: Devils point, Livingston...
CCCCAGAACCTAAGGCAGGCACTGACATGGCACACAAAAAGGGTGCATCCTCGACGCGCAACGGGCGCGACTCGAATGCCCAGTACCTCGGCGTCAAGCGCTTTGGCGGCCAGGCCGTCAACGCCGGCGAGATCATCGTTCGCCAGCGTGGCACGCACTTCCACCCCGGTGACGGTGTGGGCCGCGGCAAGGACGACACGCTCTTCGCGCTGGTCGCGGGCGCGGTGAAGTTCGGCATGAAGCGTGGCCGCAAGACGGTCAACATCATCGAGCCGGGCACGGTCATCGAGTCGGCCGCCGTCACCGAATCGGCCTGACACCAGCCGCAACACGCAGTCGCGAGGGGGTGGGCCTGATGGGCCCGCCCCTTCGCGTTTCTTCATGACCTGAGCAGCGCCCGGCCCACAGCCGCGGAAGGAGACGGACACCATGGCGAACTTCGTTGACCGCGTCGTTCTTCACCTTGCCGCCGGCGACGGAGGCTCGGGCATAGCGTCGGTTCGCAAGGCGAAGTTCAAGCCGCTCGGCGGCCCGGACGGCGGCAACGGCGGGCGTGGTGGCAGCATCATCTTGTCCGTCGACCCGCAGTCGACAACCCTGCTCGACTACCACCACAGCCCACACCGCAAGGCCAGGAACGGCCAGCCGGGCGGCGGCGACGAGTGCAACGGCGCTGACGGCGGTGACCTGGTCCTTCCGGTTCCTGCCGGCACTGTGGTCAAGGGCAGCGTCGGCGAGGTCATCGCCGACCTCGTGGCCCCGGGGCAGACCTACGTCGTTGCCCGCGGCGGTCGTGGAGGCCTGGGCAACCGGGCATTGTCCTCACGTGCACGCAAGGCTCCCGGATTCGCCCTGTTCGGCGATACCGGTGACACTCTCGACGTCGTCCTGGAGCTCAAGTCCCTGGCCGACGTCGCCCTGATCGGCTACCCGTCGGCCGGCAAGTCCAGCCTGGTCGCCGTCCTGAGTGCGGCCCGGCCCAAGATTGCCGACTACCCGTTCACCACGTTGGTTCCGAACCTCGGCGTGGTGATGGCCGGAGAGCAGCGTTTCACCGTGGCCGACGTGCCCGGCCTGATCCCGGGTGCCAGCGAGGGCAAGGGTCTGGGCCTGGAGTTCCTGCGGCATGTGGAGCGTTGTTCGGTGCTGGTTCACGTCGTCGACTGTGCGACGCTGGAGCCCGGCCGTGACCCGATGAGTGACTTCGACGTCATCGAGCAAGAGCTCTCGCAGTACGTCGCCGATGAGTCCCTGGGCGGCCGTCCGCTGTCCGAGCGGACCCGCATCGTCGTGTTGAACAAGGCTGACGTGACTGAGGCCCGTGAGCTGGCCGAGATGGTCAAACCCGAGCTCGAAGCCCGAGGCATCGAGGTCTTCATCGTCTCCGCGGTGGCCCGCACCGGTCTCAAGGAGCTGACGTTCGCCATGTCAAGACACGTCCTGGCGGCACGCGAGGCACTCGGCGAGGTTGAGATCCCGCGCATCGTCCTGCGCCCCAAGGCTGTGGACGACACCGGCTTCGTCGTCAAGGTCGAGAACACCCCAGATGGCGAGATCTTCCGGGTCATCGGCGACCGCCCCAGGCGTTGGGTCGACCAGACCGACTTCTCCAACGACGAGGCCGTCGGCTACCTGGCTGACCGGTTGGCTCGGGCCGGGGTCGAGCAGGCTCTCTACAAGGCGGGGGCCGTGGCGGGCGCCACAGTGCTCATCGGATCGGCCGACAACGCGGTGGTCTTCGACTGGGAACCAACCATGGCCGCCGGCGCCGAGCTGCTCACCGGACCCCGGGGCAGCGACGTGCGTCTGGACAACCTGCATCGCCCCACCCGCGAGGAGAAGCGGTCCACCTACGCCGAACGCCGTGCGGCCAAGACTGCTGCCCGGGCCGAGCTCCAGGCTGACCGCAAGGCGGGGCACTGGGCCACGGCGGCCACCCCCGCCGACGACGAGGATGAGATGGAGCAGGGCGACTGACCCGCTCTCACTAGACTGCGCGGGTGCCCACGACCCATCACGCAGTCCTACGCACCGCCCAGCGTCTGGTCGTCAAGGTCGGCTCGAGCTCGCTGACCACGGTCGAAGGCGCACTGGATCAGGGCCGGCTCGGCGCGCTGGTTGACGTGCTCGCTGCGCGACGCGGCCAGGGGACGCAGATCGTCCTGGTGTCCTCGGGCGCCATCGCGGCCGGCATCACTCCGCTGGGGCTGCTCCGACGACCCCGTGATCTGGCGACGCAGCAGGCCGCAGCCAGCGTCGGTCAGGGGGCTCTCGTCGCGGCATACAGCCTGGCTTTCGGTGCTCACGACCTCACCGTCGGCCAGGTTCTGCTGACCGCAGAGGACGTCACGCGCCGCTCGCACTATGCCAACGCCCGGCGCACCCTGGACCGACTGCTTGACCTTGGCGTCGTCCCGGTGGTCAACGAGAACGACACGGTCGCCACGCACGAGATCCGGTTCGGGGACAACGACCGCCTGGCTGCGCTGGTGGCTCACCTTGTGCACGCCGATGCGCTGGTGCTGCTCTCAGACGTCGATGCCCTGTATGACGGCCCGCCGTCCCGAGCGGGCACGTCGCGAATTCCGTTGGTGCGCGGTCCTGTTGACTTGAAGGACGTCAAGATCGGGGGCTCAGGATCAAGCGTTGGCAGTGGCGGGATGGCCACCAAGATCGAGGCCGCGTCCATAGCCACCGCGGCTGGAATCACCACCATCCTGACCTCGACCGTGCGGGCCGCGGCGGCCATGGCGGGCGAGGACGTCGGCACTGTGTTCGCGCCTACCGGATCCCGCAGGGCCAGCCGGCTGCTCTGGTTGGCGCACGCCACGACGGCCCGAGGTCGGTTGATCCTTGACGACGGAGCGGTGGCCGCAGTCGTCCAGCGACGAAAGTCGTTGCTACCGGCGGGAATCCTTAGCGTCGAGGGCCGGTTCGGCGACGGTGATCCGGTTGACCTGTGCGACCCAGCCGGTCGCACAGTCGCGCGGGGCCTGGTCAACTACGACTCCACGGAGCTGCCGGGGCTGCTCGGCCGCACCACACATGACCTGGCCCGCGAGCTCGGACCGACCTATGAGCGCGAGGTCGTACACCGCGACGACCTCGTCCTGCTCTAGCGTCAGGCGTCTCCCTCCTGACTTCGCTGGCTTGGCGGGCACTTGGCCGAGGGCATCGCTTGCGCGAAGTGCCCCCAGCCTGCGCGAAGTCGCTGGGGCGCGCACTTCGTTTACGCTGGGGTCATGGCTGAGTCGATCGATCCCGGGATCACCGCACACGTCGCGGCTTTGGCGGGTGCGGCCCGAGTGGCCTCACGCCGGCTCGCCCTGTTGACCCGTGCCGAAAAGGATGAGGCGCTTCTGGCTATGGCAGATGCCCTTGACACGGCATCCGAAGAGATCATCGTGGCCAACGACGGTGATATTGCCCGGGGACGAGCCGAAGGTCTTGCCGAGGGACTGCTCGAGCGGCTGCGGATGGACCTGCCTCGGGTCCAGGCGGTGGCGCAGGCCCTGCGCGACATCGCGTCGCTCCCGGACCCGGTCGGCGAGGTCGTGCGAGGGTCGACGCTGGCCAACGGTCTGCAGATCCGACAGCTGAGGGTGCCGATGGGTGTGGTCGCCATGATCTACGAGGCCCGCCCGAACGTGACCGTCGACGCAGCCGGCCTGGCCCTCAAGAGCGGCAACGCTGTCGTGCTGCGAGGTGGCTCAGCAGCCGGTGGCAGCAACCGTGTCCTCGTGACGGTGCTGCGCGCGGCGTTGGAGTCCCAGGGTCTGCCACCCGACGCGATCACTCTGCTCGACGAGGGCGGCAGGGACGCCGTTCGCGCGCTCATGACGGCGCGCGGCCTGGTGGACGTGCTCATCCCCAGGGGCGGGGCCGACCTGATCCAGACGGTGGTACGTGAGTCGACCGTGCCCGTTATCGAGACCGGCGTCGGCAACTGCCACGTCTACGTCGATGCGGCAGCTGACCTGTACAAGGCGCTGGCCATCGCGGTCAACTCCAAGACCCACAGGGTCAGCGTCTGCAACGCTGCCGAGTCGCTGCTTGTCCATCGAAGCATCGCCTCGAGCTTCCTGCCCAAGGTGTTGGCTCAGCTTGGGTGGGCCGGGGTCACTGTTCACGGCGACGCCGAGGTGGAGTCGTTCGCGAAGGAGGCCGGCGCGGCATACAGCCAGGCCGCGGACGAGGACTTCGCCCGCGAGTACCTCTCGCTGGACATCAGCGTGCGGATCGTCGACTCGCTCGACGAGGCGCTCGCGCACGTCCAGCAGTACGGCACGGGCCACACCGAGGCCATCGTCACCGAGGACCGCGCAGCGGCACGTCGCTGGACGGCGGAGGTGGATGCGGCAGCCGTCATGGTCAACGCGTCGACGCGGTTCACCGACGGCGGGGAGTTCGGGTTCGGCGCCGAGATCGGCATCTCCACCCAGAAGCTGCACGCCCGGGGACCGATGGGCTTGGCAGAGCTGACCACGACCAAGTGGATCGTGGAGGGCGACGGACAGATCCGTCACTGAACCGGACCCGTGACTGAACCGGACCCGTCACTGAACCGGACCCGTCACTGAACCGGACCCGTCACTGAGCCAGACCGGTCAATCGGCCAGATCCGTCGCTGAACGCCGAAGTCGGTGCACGGGCTACGCTGTTCTCATGTCGTTCACGCCCACCGTTGCCTCGCTGTCCACCGCAGGGACCGAGAAGCTGCGCGAGCTGCCGATGCCACCGTGGGCCTATGGTGCCATCGCCTTCGGTTGCTTCGTCGTGCTCCTGGGGGTGCTGTGGTCCTTCCGCAACACGGCCGCCAAGTACGACAAGCGCGATCCTGGGGCGCACCACTGACCAGGCGCATCGGCGTTATGGGTGGGACGTTCGATCCCATCCATCATGGTCACCTCGTGGCCGCCAGCGAGGTGCAGGCTCTCTTCGACCTCGATGAGGTGGTGTTCGCGCCGACCGGTGAACCATGGCAAAAAGGCACGGCCAGGGTGTCCCCGGCCGAGCACCGCTACCTGATGACGGTGATCGCCACGGCCTCGAACCCGCGCTTCACTGTCAGCCGCGTCGACATCGACCGGATCGGCCCGACATACACGATCGACACCTTGCGCGACCTCCGCGCACAACGCCCGGACACGGAGCTGTTCTTCATCACGGGCGCCGATGCGTTGGCCCAGATCCTGTCGTGGAAGGACGTCGACGAGCTCTGGGATCTTGCCCACTTCATCGGCGTGACCCGGCCAGGGCATGTCCTGAGCGACATCGGGCTCCCCGCGGACCGGGTGACGTTGCAGGAGGTCCCCGCCATGGCCATCAGCTCCACAGACTGTCGCTCCCGCGTCGTCGAGGGCGAACCGGTCTGGTATCTCGTGCCTGACGGAGTCGTGCAGTACATCGCCAAGCATCGGCTCTATCGCTCAGATGCCGCTGTGAAGTCGTGACAAACACCTCGCAGAACCAACCACCAGGAGGACCGCGTGGCCGCCACGCAACATGCCATTGATCTCGCCAGGGCCGCCGCCGCAGCCGCCGAGGACAAGCTGGCCAGCAAGATCGTCGCTCTGGATGTCAGCGAACAGCTCGCGCTCACCGACATCTTCGTTCTGGCGTCGGCCCCCAACGACCGCCAGGTCAGCGCGATCGTCGACAGCGTCGAGGACAAGCTCCGCGAGCTCGGGGTCAAGCCGGTGCGCAGGGAGGGCGAGCGCAACGGCCGCTGGGTCCTGATCGACTTCTCGGACATCGTCGTCCACGTGCAACATGAGGAAGAACGGACCTACTACCAGCTCGAACGCCTGTGGAAGGACTGCCCGGCCATCGACCTCGCGCTCTGACATGCCGGCCACAAAGGGCGGCCGCCGACTCATCGTCTGGCGTCATGGCGAGACCGACCACAACGCCGGCGGAATCTGGCAGGGCCAGCTCGACACGTCGTTGTCCGCCAAGGGGCGGGAACAGGCGCGGGCCGCGGCGGCTGCGCTGACGGCATACAGCCCGGCGGTGATCGTCAGCAGCGACCTTGAGCGGGCCGCTGACACGGCCCGAACGCTCGCATCACGCGTCGGCCTGCAGGTGCGGTACGACGAGCGGCTGCGCGAGATCCACGCCGGCCAGTGGCAGGGTATGACGGCCGGTGACGTTGCCGAGCAGTATCCCGAGGAGCAGGCGGCGCTGATGGCTGGCGAGGACATACAACGCGGGATCGACGGTGAGAGTCTGGGTCAGGTGGCGGAGCGCACCCGAGCGGCCGTCGACGAGGTGCTGGCAGAGCTGGCGCCTGGGAAGTGCGCCGTCATCGCCACACACGGTGTCTCGGGGCGCGCGGTCGTTGCCTCGCTGGTCGAGCTGGACCAGCACCTGGCCTGGCAGTCGATCGCCGGACTGCACAACTGCCACTGGGCCGAGCTGCGCGAATATGCCGGTGGTTGGCGGATAGCGGCATGGAATGTCGGGCCCAATCCCTTGTGAGGATCCCGATTAGGTGAATCACGGGGGGTGGCCGATAAACTCACCCGGTCCCCACCACCGGGGCACGCGCGCGGGCAATCGTGCGGGGCTGTGGCGCAGCTGGTAGCGCACCTGCATGGCATGCAGGGGGTCAGGGGTTCGAGTCCCCTCAGCTCCACGAGACGAAGGCCGGTTCCTCTCAAGGAGCCGGTCTTCGACGTTGGCCCGTCCGCGACGTTGGCCAGGCCCAATGTGGTCCGGGGTCGTCAGCCGGTGACTCGCACCGCGTCTGCTACCCGGTTGAAACGACGTTCGTCCAGGTCTGCGCCCTCTCGACGGACCCGGCTCGGGTCGACGCGCACGATCCGGTCGATCCGGACCTCACTGGAGCGGCCACGGCTGTCCCAGGGGCCCGACCCGACATCAGCCCAGCGGCGGCCGGCTCGGGCCTCCCGAACGGCGTCCAGGTCGTGGTCCTTGCTGGTCAGCGGCAGGGCCAACAACCACGGTCCGTCGCGCCCGATCACCAGGACGGGGCGGTCCTTGCCCTGGCCGTGGTCCTCCTCGTAAGGCACCCAGGTCCAGACGATCTCACCGGGGTCGGCCACCTTGCCGTTCCCCGGGTTGGGCTCGTAGCTGATCTCCGGGGTCCCACTGAAATCACCGGGGTATGCCGTGCCTGTCGCCTTGGGAGGCGACGGCTGGGGCGACGGCGAGCGGCCACGGCGACCCGTGCGGCCCAAAGCCCTTCGGGTGATGCCCGCGAGCCGTGATCCCAGACCCTGCTTCGACATGGGCCGACCCTAGCGGTCGAGCCACTCGAGATAGCGCAGGTGCGTCATTGATGGCGCAGCCACGAAGGTGCTCGATCAATGACGGACCTGCGCCATGTGGCCGGTCTAGCCTTGGCCCATGAGCATCGACGTCGCCAGCCGGGTGCTCTCCGTGAACCTGGCCCGCCCACAGCCGAACCCGCACAAGCGCGGGGTGGCGTTGACCGGCATCGAGAAGATTCCGACGACCGAGTCGGTCCTCGTGCGCGCGCCCGGCACCAAACGCGGTGGTCTGGGCAGCGGGCTGGTCGGCGACATGGTCTGCGACCGCCGCAACCATGGGGGCGACACCCAGGCTGTCTATGCCTACGCCCGAGAGGATCTGGACCACTGGGAGTCCGTCCTCGGACGCACCCTGCACGGCGGCGTGTTCGGCGAGAACCTCACCACCATCGGGGTCGACGTCAACGGCGCGGTGATCGGCGAGCGGTGGCGAGTCGGCGACGAGCTAGAGCTGGCGGTGACCGTCCCGCGCATACCGTGTGGCACTTTCCGCGCCTGGATCGCGGAGCGGGGATGGTTGCGGACCTTTTCGCGAGCTGCCAGGCCGGGCACCTACCTGAGCGTGGTCAGCCCCGGGCTGGTCCGCGCAGGCGACGCGCTCACGGTGGTCCACCGTCCGGCGCACGGTGTCACGGTCGCTCAGGTCTTCCGTGCGCTCACCCTCGAGCCCGAGCTCCTGCCCTCGATCCTGGCCGCCGACGAGCTCGAGGAGGACGCCAAGGAGAGGGCCCGCGCCGGAAGAACCTTCTCGCTGGGCTGATCAGAGCCAGCCGCGGTGGGTGGCCAGGGAGTCCAGGAAGACTCGGGCGTAGTACCGCTGATGATGCCTGAGTGCCATGGTGGCCCCCAGCGGTGGTTCATCCTCGCAGCAGACCATCATGTAGACCGCCAGCACGGCGAGCCACACGTCCAGATCGTGTGGGTCTGCGGTCCGGGACAGCGATGTTGAGCCCAGAAGCTCATCGAGGTCGTGTCCTTGTGCCTGCATGGTCGGGAGCACTGACACCCAGTCACACCATGCCCGCCCCAGCGTCACCCAGTTCCAGTCCAGCACGTATGCGCGGTCAGTGACTTCGCCCGCCCCCCGTCCGATCAGCAGGTTGTCGGGTCGCAGGTCGAAGTGGTTGAGGTGCGCGTCCTGGTCGCTGACCCGCAGCGCATCGGTGTCGCCAGCCAGTGCGACAACCTCGTCGAGCCGGACGGGGAGCCATGGCGGGAGCAGGTCCAGAGAGCCGGGCAGTTTCATCCCGTCGGTCAGGGCGTCGCGCAGTCTCTGGTCCTCGAGCAGGTCGTCGACCACCCGCCCCGGTGCCAGAGCGGCCAGCGCACCGCTGGGCACCTCCGCAACCTGTTCGCAGCCTGACCTGACCAGCGCGATCTCATCCACTGTCCACGGGAGTCCTGGCAGATGTCCCTCGACCCACTCCAACGCCAGAACCCGACCGCCGTCGCTGGAGGACCCACTGCCGATCATCGGCACCGCGGTGATCGCCTGACCCAACGCCTCGAGCACCTGCGCCTCCCTGCCGAGCGAAGTGACAGGGAAGGGAGTCTCCGGCCCGGCCGCCTTGAGGAAGGCCTGGCGACCGTTCCGCAGAAGTACGCGACCGGCATACGCGTTCGTGAACCCCGAAGTGACTGGCAGGTCGGCCCGGACGACGGGTGAACCCAGGGCCACATCTGCGGCCTCCCGGACGGCGGAGGACAGGTCGTCGTAGCGGATGCGCTCCGAGGTCGCGTGGTAGTCGACGCCAAGAGTGTGACGGGAGGTCGGCGTGGGCTTCATACCGCCACAGTCTGCCCTGACTGAACCCAGCGTTGTGGCGAGCATCCCTGCACCACTGGGAGCATTGAGCAATGACCAAGGCCTCGATCGCGCACGGTGACGGCCATGATGAGGTCGCCAAGGATCTTCGAGGCGCAAGGTCTCTCTTGGCGGTGGCAGGTCTGTTTGCGGCCAATGGCGTCCTCACCGGCGGTTTCGGCGCGTCCCTGCCGGCCATGCGCGAGCGGTTGGGCGTCGATGCCGGCGGGCTGGCGGTGCTGTTGGTGTCGCTGGCGGCGGCGGCCGTAGTGTCCATGCAGTTCGGCGGGAGGCTGGCTGATAGTCGTGGCGCCAGGAACGTGGCCCTGCTGTCGTCCACCCTGTTCATCGCAGGGGTCGCATGCCTGGCCTTCGCCCCGAACCTGCCGCTTGCCGCCGCAGCTACGGCGTTGGCGGGTCTGGGCACCGGGGCGATGGACGTGTCGATGAACGCCCTCGGCGTCCGGGTTGAGCTGGCCCGCGAGAAGCCGGTCATGAGCCGGCTGCACGCGAGCTACAGCCTGGGCAACCTCTCAGGTGCCGCCACCGTAGTTGTCATCGCCCGGCTGGTGGGGGACGGCGCCGGGGTCATCACTCCGTCGTTGCTCACGGTCAGTGCGGTTTGCGCAGTCGCGTGCACGGCGATCTCGCGTTGGCTTCCGTCGACGCCCAGCCTCCGAAATGTCACACGGCGCGGTGCCGAGGCCGTTGGCGTTGTCGGGTCACGCCCGTCACGCTGGCTAGGTCTCCCGGCCTTCGCTCTCCTGCTCGGGGCCATGGCCTTCAGCTTCGGTCTTGCCGAGGGCACCGCCGTCGACTGGTCATCCGTCCACGTCACCGACGTCGCCCACGTCGCGCCGTCGACCGGGGCGTTGGGGCTGGTTGCGGTCAGTGGGTTCATGGTCCTGATCAGGCTCTTCGGCGATCGGGCGGTCGCACGGTTTGGGCGGGCCAACGTCGTGCGCTTCGGCGGGCTCGTGGCGTCTGCCGGCTATCTCGTGGTGCTCCTGGGTCAGCCGCTGGCGGTCCTGCTGGTGGGCTGGGCTCTGGTCGGTCTTGGCGTCGGCATGATCGCGCCGCAGGTCTATGCGGTCGCCGGCCATGCGGGCGGCGGACGCATGC
>ERZ1739049.139-NODE-140-length-10185-cov-6.485094_pt1 | contig 10185 bp, 12 predicted proteins | sample MGYA00581760_ERZ1739049 | MGnify/ENA primary metagenome ERZ1739049 (study PRJEB42929, sample SAMN08275522) | rhizosphere metagenome | isolation source: Rhizospheric soil replicate 2 | host: Colobanthus quitensis | place: Antarctica: Devils point, Livingston Island...
ACAAAACAAAATTCAAATAAAATTAATAAAAAAAATTTAAAAAAAAATAAAAATAAAAATAAAAAATAAATATTAAAAAAAAAAAAAAAATTAGAAAAAATAAAAAAATTTAAAAAATCGAAAAATGAAAAAAAAACTAAAAAAATTTCTTTTGATAAAATAGAATTTTCTAATAAAATAAAAATTAAAAATAAAAATTATTTTAAAAAAAAAAAAAAAAAGATTGAAATTAAACAAAAACTTCTAAAATATTGTAAAAAAAATATTGAATTAATAAAAAAATGGTCTTATTTAATAAAAAAAAAATTTAATAAAATAAATAAAAAATTTTTAGATTTTTTTATCTTTTTTATTCGTTTTAGTATTAATTTAATAATAAAAATTCAACAAAATTTAATTTTTATAAAAAATGGAAAATTATTAAATTCATCAAAAAGTTCTCAATTTAATTTGAAAAAAAATAAAATTAGTTATGAATATTCAAATAAATTTAATCAAGAAAACATTTTTTTAATGTCTCAAACATACTTATTTTATAAAGCTTGGGAAAAAGAAACAATAAATAAATATAACTTGAAATCTTTATTAAAAAATTGGACCTCGAATTTAATTATAAAAAAAAGAATAAAATTTTTTTTGAAAAAAAAAGAAATTTTTTCTTTAATTAAACTTAAAAATTTAAAAGAAAAAAATTGGGAAAAATGGTTGCAAAATTTTAACAAATATAACATATCTTCACAAGAATGGTATAAAATCACGCCAAAAAAATGGAGAAATCAAGTTACTCATCAATGGAAAAATAAAAAAAGAAAAAATTTTGCAATTTTAAAAAAACAAGCCGTAGTTTCATCTAAACAAAAAAAATTTTCTTATAAATTGGTTACAAATTTTTTATTAAACCAAAATAGAAAACTAAATAAACGATATCAATATAATTGTTTATGTTATAGTTATCTTGATTTTAAAAAAAATTCGACTTTTGCTAAATTAGTAAATAATAAAGAAAAAAATACAGTTAATCATGAATTTTCACAAATAGTAAAAAATAAAAAAAATATTTTTATTAAACCTAAGTTAACTTTATGGCTAATTCCAGCACTTACGGAAAAAAGAAGTATAACTAAAATTGAAAAAATATCTATAACTAGCATTTCTTTATTAAAACAAAAAAGTAAAAAAAATATTCAAAATAAAAAATCACTCCGAGAAAGAGAGCGCCATCAAAGTATTCGTCAATGGAAATGGAAATCAAAAAATGTAGAAAAAAATTTTAAAGAATTAGGAGATATGGCTTCTCTTATGACTTTTATGCAAGATCAAGAAAATGTTATTTCACTTTCTGCTAAAATGCGTGAAAATTTAAAATTATTTCGTCTTCTTTTTTGCAGAGATATAGGTATAAATAAATTAACAATTAATTCCGAACATCGTTTACCACGTGTACTTGATGATCAAATTTTAATATATAAAGTAGTAAGTCTTTTTTTGAAATCAAAAAAAAGATTAAAAAATAATTCAGATTTTAAAAATTTAAATAAATCTACATCACGTATAGAAATTTTTCAAAAGAATCAAAAAATAAATTTTGATTTAGTTAATCTTGAAGATATTATTCTTCCAAAACATCGCAAAGAATTAAAAGTATTAAATCTTTTAGATTTAAATAAAAATAAAATTTTGAATTTAAATAAAAACTTTTTGAAAGAAAATAAGGAAAAAGAAATAAAATTACAAAAAATTCAGGATCAAAACAAAAATTTAATAATTAAACATTTTCTTTGGCCTAGCTTTCGATTAGAAGACTTGGCATGTATTAATCGATTTTGGTTTAATACAACTAATGGAAGTCGATTTAGTATGTTAAGAATTCGTATGTATACTTAAGTTTTTTAGTTATTGAGAAATTCTTGGTTATAACCAAAAATTTCTCATTATTTCAAATTTTTTTAAAATTTAAGTTTTTATTCTTTTTTCTTTATAATAATAATAAAAACTATTAATTAACTATAATCTATTATAAATTAAAATAATATAAATTTAGGAGCTATTCTTTTTATGTCCAAAAAACTATTCATCGGTTCTTCTTTACTTTCTAACGAACAAACAGGATCTATGGAATTTCAAATATCTCATTTAACTAATAGAGTTTTAAAACTTACAGATCATTTAAAACTTCATAACAAAGATTATTCATCTCAAAGAGGTTTATGGAAAATATTAGGAAAACGTAAACGCCTTTTAAGTTACTTATCACAAAAAAATTTACCAAGTTATGAAAATTTAATAAATAAATTAAATATTCGTAAATTAAAAATTCGTTAGTTTTTTACTTTTTAGTTAAGTTTTTATAATGAATGAAAAGGAGCGTCATATATGACCATGCTTGCTACGAAAACAAAACCCATGATAGTAAGTATGGGTCCTCATCATCCATCAATGCATGGTGTTCTTCGACTTATGGTTACTCTAGATGGTGAAAATGTTATTGATTGTGAACCTATATTAGGTTATTTACATAGGGGTATGGAAAAAATTGCTGAAAATAGGACAATTGTTCAATATCTTCCATATGTTACAAGATGGGACTATTTAGCTACAATGTTTACAGAAGCTATAACTGTTAATGCACCAGAAAAACTAACCAATATTCAAGTTCCAAAAAGAGCTAGTTATATCAGAATTATTATGCTGGAACTAAGTCGTGTAGCTTCTCATTTATTATGGCTTGGGCCTTTTATGGCTGATATTGGTGCGCAAACTCCTTTTTTTTATATTTTAAGAGAACGAGAAATGATATATGATTTATTTGAAGCAGCTACAGGTATGCGAATGATGCATAATTATTTTCGTATTGGAGGAATTGCGGTTGATTTACCTTATGGTTGGATAGATAAATGTTTAGATTTTTGTGATTACTTTTTACCAAAAGTTGATGAATATGAAAGACTTATTACACAAAATCCTATTTTTTTAAAACGAGTAGAAGGAATAGGCATTATTGAAAGAGAAGAAGCTATAAATTGGGGTTTATCTGGACCTATGCTACGTGCTTCTGGAGTTCCATGGGATCTTCGAAAAGTTGATCATTATGAATGTTATGATGAATTAGATTGGCAAATACAATGGCAAAAAGAAGGTGATTCATTAGCTCGATATTTAGTCCGAATTGGAGAAATGAAAGAATCAATAAAAATAATTCAACAAGCATTAAAATCAATTCCTGGGGGGCCTTATGAAAATTTAGAGGCTCGTCGGCTCCAGCGAGGAAAAAAATCAGAATGGAATAATTTTGAATATCAATTTATTAGTAAAAAACCTTCTCCTACATTTAAATTACCTAAACAGGAACATTATATTAGAATCGAAGCTCCAAAAGGGGAATTAGGTGTTTTTTTAATAGGAGATGATAGCGTTTTTCCCTGGAGGTGGAAAATTCGTCCACCTGGTTTTATCAATTTACAAATTCTTCCTCAATTAGTAAAAGGAATGAAATTAGCAGATATTATGACAATCTTAGGTAGTATAGATATTATTATGGGAGAGGTTGATCGTTAAAATGGGTTTTAATACTAATCTTAAAGAACAAGTTATTACTTTTTTTTATGCTTTAAGTTTATCTGAAGAATTCTTTAATTTTATATGGATTGTTTTTTCAATTATTATTCTTTTATTAACAATTACAATAGGAGTTTTAGTTCTAGTATGGCTTGAAAGAAAAATATCTGCAGGAATACAGCAACGTATTGGGCCTGAATATGCTGGTCCTTTAGGAATAATTCAAGCTTTAGCGGATGGTTTTAAATTATTATTAAAAGAAGATATTGTTCCCTCTAAAGGAGATACTTGGTTATTTAATATTGGACCAGCAATAGTGGTTATACCTGTATTTTTAAGTTATTTAGTAATTCCTTTTGGTCATAATATTATTTTAGCTGATCTTAATATAGGGGTTTTTTTTTGGATTGCTGTTTGTAGTATTGTTCCTCTTGGGCTTCTCATGGCAGGATATGGTTCTAATAATAAATATTCGTTTTTAGGCGGTCTTAGAGCGGCCGCTCAATCTATTAGTTATGAAATTCCATTAGCTTTATGTGTATTATCTATATCTCTACGTGTGATTCGTAAAAAAGATTTTAAATTCATATTTAGTAAATAAGTTCTTTTCTTATTTTAACTAAAGAAACTAAATCGTAATATGGGTAAAATAAAACAGCGTTTTAATACGCAGTACTAAAATGAAATCCCATCCTCTATATACAAGAGTGAAAGCATGCAAAACAAATAAAAAAATGTACCCCAGGTTGCAAATTAGTTATTTAAACCTGATAGCGGGAGCAAAAGATAAAATATATAAAAATTTTCTTATTATATTGAAAATCGAGCAAAAATAAATGGTTAGAAACACAAAAATACATAATAGATTAGTATAAAAAAAATTTATAGATAACCAATATTTATTAAAATAAAATAAGGATTTAGTGTTAGTAGAAATGCTCAAAAAGTATTTCCTTATAATATCAATCTAAAGTATACCCCTATTTATTAAAACTATATGACTATTAGGAACGAAGTAATCCTTTTACATACAATTTTCAATAACAAAATTATAATGTATTTTTTTATTAAAAGATTAGAGTTAGTAATAATAATAGTTGTAAAGGCTGAGATAGATTCACAAGCACTTATTATTATAGCAAACAGAATCTCTTGGGTTAAATAAAAAAAGTAAAAAAAATTATTATAGTAATAAAAATTACAAGACTTTTATTAAAACAAACATTGAGGAGCCGTATGACGCTAAAGTTTCATGTACGGTTTTGAAATAGAGATATTAACAGTAATGTTAAATCGACTATAATTATCTAATAGTTTAAGTACAGTTGATATTGTTGAAGCACAGGCAAAGTATGGTTTTTGGGGATGGAATTTATGGCGGCAACCTATTGGATTTGTAGCTTTCTTTATTGCTTCTTTAGCTGAATGCGAAAGATTACCTTTTGATTTACCGGAAGCAGAAGAAGAATTAGTTGCAGGTTATCAAACAGAATATTCAGGTATAAAATTTGGATTGTTTTATGTTGCTTCTTATTTAAATTTATTAGCTTCTTCATTATTTGTAGTAATTCTTTATTTAGGTGGATGGCATTTTTCGATCCCATTTATACAAAATTCTAATTATTTAGAATGGAATTTTAATACTGGGCTTAGTCAAGTTATTAATGTAATAATTGGAATTTTTGTTGTATTAATTAAAGCTTATCTATTTTTATTTATTTCTATTATGACAAGATGGACATTACCTAGAGTAAGAATGGATCAATTATTAGATCTCGGCTGGAAATTTTTATTACCTATTGCGTTAGGTAACTTATTATTGACAGCCTCTTTTCAAGTTCTTTTATTATAAAGAGTTTATATATATAAAATCTTTAAGTAAAAAAAATATATTTAAGGATATTTATTATATGTTTACTATGGTAAGTGGACTTCAAAACTATAGTGAACAAGCAATACAAGCTGCAAGGTATATTGGTCAAGGTTTTATGGTAACTTTAGATCATATGAACCGTTTACCGATGACTATTCAATACCCCTATGAAAAATTAATTCCATCTGAACGTTTTCGTGGACGTATTCATTTTGAATTTGATAAGTGTATTGCCTGTGAAGTATGTGTTCGTGTATGTCCAATTAATTTACCCGTTGTTGATTGGGAATTAAAAAAAGAGGTAAAAAAAAAACAATTGAAAAGTTATAGCATTGATTTTGGAGTTTGTATCTTTTGCGGAAATTGTGTTGAATATTGTCCTACAAATTGTTTATCAATGACTGAAGAATATGAACTTTCAGTTTATGATCGTCATGATTTAAATTATGATCAAATTGCTTTAGGACGATTGCCTATTTCCGTAATTGAAGATTCTACAATTAAAATTATTTCAAATTTAAGTTATTTATCTAAAGGTAATACAAAAGATCATTCTAATTCAAAAAATGTTACAAATTTTTAGGTTAAATGAAAAATGTTAAAATTTTATTTATATACATTTTTTATTATTTTTAATTCTTTTATAAAAAATAAAAAGATTTTTTTGAGTTAATAAATCAGATTAATAAAATAAAACAAGGATTTAAATTTATTGTGAATATAATTGAATTATCGGAGCCACTTCATGAAATTATTTTTTTTCTTTTAGAACTTGGGGTAATATTAGGAAGTTTAGGAGTAGTATTACTTACAAATATAGTATATTCGGCTTTTTTCTTAGGGCTTGTTTTTTTTTGTATATCCCTTTTGTATTTTACATTAAATGCTGATTTTGTAGCTGCCGCACAAATTTTAATTTATGTAGGAGCTGTAAATGTTTTAATTGTATTTGCTGTAATGTTAATTAATAAACCACAATCTTTAAAGCTTTTTCCATCTTGGACTATAGGTGATAAAATTACATTTTTAGTTTGTTTAAGTATTTTTTTTTTATTAGTTACTATAATTTTAAATACATCATGGTCTAACATTACTTTAATTACAGAATCAAAAAACTTTTTTAATTTTGATTTTACACAAAATATTCAGCGTATTGGCTATCTTTTATTAACTCAATTTTTACTTCCATTTGAACTTCTTTCTATGGTTCTTTTAGTAGCATTAATAGGTGCTATTATTATAGCTCGTCGAGAAATTTTAATTAAAATAACTGAAAAAAAAAAAGTACAAATAAAAAAAAATCCTACAATTTTTTAAGGTTTTTATGTTTATAAGGAGATTTCTCTAATGCTTGAACATGTACTTAATTTAGGTGCTTATTTATTTTGTATTGGTATTTTTGGATTAATTACAAGTCGGAATATGGTTCGAGCACTTATGTGTTTAGAATTAGTTTTTAATGCTGTTAATATAAATCTTATAACTTTTTCTAATTCTTTTGATACTCAGCAAAAAGGCGAAATTTTTGCTATTTTTATTATAGCTATCGCAGCAGCTGAGGCAGCTATTGGATTAGCTATTGTTTTAGCTATTTACCGTAATAAAAATTCAACTCGTATTGATCAATTTAACTTGTTAAAATGGTAATTGATTTATACATTTTTGATTAAAAAAAATTCCCATATAATATAGTAATATTATATTATAACTTTATTAAATTTAAGGCTTTTAACAATATATTGGAGTTTCTAAAATTAATGGCACATTCAGTAAAAATTTATGATACATGTATTGGTTGTACTCAATGTGTAAGAGCCTGTCCTACAGATGTATTAGAAATGGTACCTTGGGATGGATGTAAAGCTAATCAAATTGCATCTGCTCCTAGAACAGAAGATTGTGTAGGTTGTAAAAGATGTGAATCTGCTTGTCCAACAGATTTTTTAAGTGTACGTGTTTATTTAGGAGCTGAAACTACTCGAAGCATGGGTCTATCTTATTAAGCAAAAAAAGCAAAAAAATAAAAATTTTAACTATTTTTTTACCCATACTCAAAAAATTGAGTATGGGGTTTTTTATTTAAAGTTTTTTTATTTTTATCATGAGTAACTTTCCTTGGCTGACTACAATTGTTTTTTTGCCTGTATCTGCAGGTCTCGTAATTCCATTATTTCCGACTAAAGGAAATAATCTTGTTCGATGGTACACTTTAGGTATTTGTTTATTAGAATTTCTTTTAATAAGTTATGTATTTTGTTATCAATTTAAATTCACTAATCAATTTATTCAATTAAAAGAAGATTATAATTGGATTACTTTTTTTGATTTTCATTGGAGATTGGGAATTGATGGGCTTTCAATCGGACTTATTTTATTAACAGGTTTTGTTACTACTTTAGCTACTTTAGCTGCTTGGCCTGTTACTCGAAATCCACGATTATTTTATTTTTTAATGTTAGCAATGTACAGTGGTCAAATAGGATTATTTGCTTCTCAAGATATTTTACTTTTCTTTTTTATGTGGGAATTAGAATTAATTCCAGTTTATTTACTTTTGTGTATATGGGGAGGAAAAAGACGGCTATATGCTGCTACAAAATTTATTTTGTATACAGCCGGTGGTTCTATTTTTATTTTAATGGGAGCTTTAACCATGGGATTTTACGGATCTAATGAAGTAACATTAGATTTACAAACTTTATCTAATAAATCATATCCTATAGAATTAGAAATTATATTATATTTAGGATTTTTTATTGCTTATGCTGTTAAATTACCAATATTTCCTTTACATACTTGGTTACCCGATACGCATGGAGAAGCACATTATAGTACATGTATGCTTTTAGCAGGAATACTTTTAAAAATGGGAGGATATGGAATAATTCGAATTAATATGGAATTATTACCTCATGCTCATTTAATTTTTGCTCCGTGGATAGTAATAATAGGAGCAATTCAAATTATTTATGCAGCCCTCACTTCTTTTAGTCAACGTAATTTAAAACGAAGAATTGCTTATTCCTCAATATCACATATGGGTTTTGTGCTTATTGGTATTGGCTCTATGACAGATTTAGGTCTTAATGGAGCTATTTTACAAATGATTTCTCATGGATTAATTGGTGCTGCACTTTTTTTCCTAGCAGGAATAAGTTATGATAGAACACGTACTCTTTTTCTTGATCAAATGGGTGGAACAGCTATTTATATGCCTAAAATATTTACTATGTTTAGTAGTTTTTCAATGGCATCATTAGCATTACCTGGCATGAGTGGATTTGTAGCAGAATTTTTAATTTTTTTAGGAATTGTTATTAGTCATAAATATTCTTTTAATTTTAAAATACTTATTACAGTAATAGAAGCAATTGGAATAATATTAACTCCTATTTATTTATTATCAATGCTACGTCAAATGTTTTATGGATATAATTTTTCTAAATTTTTCAGTTTTTCTAATATGGATGCAGGACCAAGGGAAATTTTTATCTTAATTTGTTTAATTTTCCCTATTATCGGTATTGGTATTTACCCTAATTCAGTTTTATCTTTATGGAACAGTAAAGTGAATTTTATTTTATCTAAATTTATTTTTTGAACTTGTATAAAAAATACTATTTAGTCTCATTAAAACTTTATTGTAATAAATTTTTCATTATTTACTAATTAAATTTATTTCAAATAGTTAAATGAGAAACAATTTTTATATCATTTAACTATTTGAAGTTAATTTAATATTTTAATTTTTAATAAAGTATAAAATATTTGAAAAATTTAGATTAAAAAAGTCTATTTTGAATTAAAAAAATAGAATAAAAAATATATTTTTATTTAAATACCGCCACTCGGACTCGAACCGAGATGCGTTAGCACTGCTTCCTAAGAGCAGCGTGTCTACCAATTTCACCATGGCGGCTTATCAAAAAATAATATAACATAATTCTTGTTAAAAGGTCAATCCTTTGTATAAAATAAAATACTATGTAAAATTAATTTTTTATATTACTTAATAGCAATTTTATATCACTTAATAATAACAAATTTTTATTATTTTTAATTTAATGGGGCATAGCGTAGTTTGGTAACGTGCCATCTTGGGGTGATGGAGATCGCGGGTTCAAATCCCGCTGCTCCAAAAAACTATTAAAAAATTAAAAATTTAATCTTTTTTTTTATATCTAAGATAGTTTCATTTATTTTTAATTAAATGAAACTATCTATTTTTTATTAAATATATATTACATTCTTTCAGTTTTTTATAAAGACAGTTAATTGTTATATGTGATGTTAATTCAAAATTTTTTTACGTTAAAAAAGTAAAATAATTTTATATTAAAAGTCTTTAAAGATATATTTTTTGTAGTTATATTATAGTGTTTTTTTTCTTTATTACAAATTTTCAATTATTGAGCTGATTCAGAATTTTTTTTATTTATTGTATAATAAAAGCTTTTTGAACGACCTGTTAAAATAGATTGAGCTAATGAAAAAGCTTTTATTCTAGCTTGATTTGCTTTTTCTCTCCATATAGTTTCACGAATTTTTTTTTTCGACTTGGAAGTACGCTTTTTTGGAACTGCCATAAATAAAAATTCCTTTTAATTGTCTATTTTTAAATATTTTTTTTAGTTTATAGATTTTATTCTTAAATTTTTCTATCTATTTATTTTTATAATTCTTTTCCGTCTAAACTAATGGAATCTACTACAAATCGAGTTGAATTTTGTCGATGTCCAAATTTACGTCTTGTTTTT
>ERZ1739049.140-NODE-141-length-10081-cov-14.139338_pt1 | contig 10081 bp, 6 predicted proteins | sample MGYA00581760_ERZ1739049 | MGnify/ENA primary metagenome ERZ1739049 (study PRJEB42929, sample SAMN08275522) | rhizosphere metagenome | isolation source: Rhizospheric soil replicate 2 | host: Colobanthus quitensis | place: Antarctica: Devils point, Livingston Island...
CGAGATCCTGAAGGCCGACAAGACCAACCGGTTCGCGCTCCTGGGACGTGGCAGCGTCCTGGTCACCAAGGGTGACCTGACAGCAGCCGAGGTCACGTACAAGAAGGTCACCGGCGCGCAGAAGAAGGGGGAGTTCGCCGGCGCCGACCCCCAGCTGGAAGAGGCGTACTACTACCTCGGCATGATCGCCGTAAAGCAGGGCAAGGCCACCGAAGCCATCACCAGCCTCTCAGCCGCACTCAAGATCGACAGCGCGGACTCAGACGCCTACTACCAGATGGGACTCGCCGAGACCAAGGCCGGTTCAACCCAGCTGGCTGTCAACGCCTTCCAGGAGGCCCTGAAGTTCGTGCCGACCGACTGGTGTGAGCCCTATGACCAGCTTGCCGTGGCCTACGCAAAGCTCAACCAGAGACCCAGCGCGGCGTATAACGCGGGGATGGCGAGCTTCTGCCACAAGAAGCCGGCCGACGCCAAGCGCCAGCTCAAGGCGCTGATCACCGGCCCGGTGAAGGTCGACGCCTACCTGGCACTGGCCCTGATCGCGGAGACGGAGTCCAACAACCCTGCGGCGATCTCCTGGTACAAGCAGCTCCTCACCGTGGACCGCAAGAACGTCGCTGCCACCATCGCCCTCAAGCGCCTCGACGTCGGCCCGACGGGTTCCCCCACGACGCAAGGATCAAGCTGACATGACCATCTTCGACACCACACCCGAGGCCGTCCCTGACATCGCTACCCCCCTTGGTCACGGCGATGCTGACTTCGCCGGTGAGACGCCGCCGAAGAAGGGCAAGCGAAACGCGAAGATCGCCGCACTGGTTATTGCCCTGCTGATCCTGGCCCTGTTGTTTGCCTGGTACCTGATGAACCGCAAGCCGCTCTCCGAGCTGCCGGGACTCAGCCAGACGAAGCTGCCGCACTACGAGTTCAGCATCTACGGCGCGATCAAGCCGCTCGGCGTGGCCACCACCGCCTCCGGAGACCGCATCTACGTCACCGAGAGCGATGGCCCTCGTCTGGTGCACGTCTATGACGCGAAGGGCAATCAGACCGGCACCCTGACACCCCCGAAGTCCACCGGCCCCTCACATATTCCCTTCTACGTGGCCATCAACCCGATCACCCAGGACGTCTACGTCAGTGACCGGATGAGTGCCGCGATCTATATCTACGACGCGCAAGGCAAGTTCCTTCGCACCTTCGCCCCCAAGGGCGACCTCGGCGGCAAGTGGAACCCCCTGGGGTTGGCGTTCGCCCCGGACGGCACTCTTTATGCCACCGACGTCCGAGGCCTCGACGCCAAGAGTCACCGGGTCCTGGTCTTCTCACCCGAGGGCACGCTGGTGCGGTCCATCGGCGCACCCGGACAGCTGAACTACCCGAACGGGATCGTGGTCGACGCAGGCGGCAACATCGAGGTCGCTGACAGCAACAACGGCCGGCTGATGATCTTCGGTCAGTACGGCAAGATGCTGGCCACGATCGGTGCCGGCATCGGCGAGGGCGACCTCGGCCTGCCACGTGGAACGGCAGTCGACGACTCCGGGCGGCTCTTTGTCGTGGACACCGCCGACCACATGGTCCGGATCTACACCATCGACAAGGACAAGCCGACGCCCACCTACGTCGGGTCCTTCGGTGACGAGGGACAGACCGATGGGACGTTCGAGTACCCGAACGGGATCGCGACCGACACACGTGCTCACATTTACGTCACCGACCGGGAGAACAACCGGGTTCAGGTGTGGGGCTACTGAGCATGGGGAGTGAGGCATGAAAGGACGCAACCGCCGTTCCGTGGAACGGCAGCACAAGGGTTTTTGAACAAGCACGAACAACACATGCACCACAGGGTGCAGAAGATGGAGAACAGATAATGCAAAAGGGAGGCAGGGCAATGAAGAAATTCCTCTTCCTAGGAATTGGCGCGGCCCTCATGTTCACGATGGGTGGTGTCGGGCCAGCGCAAGCTGACAACGGCAAGCACATCAGCACCGCCCAGGGCGCCGGCATTACCGGCGGTCTGGTCAACAACGCTGGTGGCAGGTGTGCCGGTTGTCACCGTGCTCACACCGCCAAGGCTGAGTACCTGTTGAAGGTTGCACAGCCCCAGTTGTGCTACAGCTGCCACGCAGACGGTGGCGGCGCGAGCACGAACGTCGTGTCCGGCGTCATCATGGACACCGCGCAGGCACTGCGAGGCGGTGGCTTCGAGAAGGCCCTTATCGGCTCCGCTCTGGCTACCAAGGACACCGGCGCAGTTGACCCTGTCACCGGTCGTATGGCGACCAGCAACCAGACCGTCCCAGTGCTGGCTGCAGGTGTGACCACCACGTCCAAGCACCTCATCGATGGTGTCTCCGCCGCCACTGCTTGGGGTAACGGAACCGATGCCTCAGGCGCCGGAAAGAGCCTGACGTTGGAGTGCGGCTCATGTCACGACCCGCACGGCAACGGGAACTACCGCGTCCTGCGGCCGATCCCCGTCGACTCTGGGTATGCAGTGCACGAGATCAAGGCAGCAATCCCGGCTGTCGTCGATAACCCGGCCACCCCCCTGGTGGACGAGACCGCGGCTGCTGTGCCTGCTGTCATGAGCCCGGCTGCGGGTATCAAGATCCCCGACGCCACGAGCTACGACTACAAGACACTCAACTACTGGAAGTCTGGAGACGCACTCGTGCCCAACGACGCGACTGCCACCCTCACCGGCACCAAGAAGGCCACGGACCTCGCGGCTGACGGCTACATCAACAACATCGCGAACTGGTGCACCACCTGCCACACCCGTTACCTCGCAGTCAGCGGGTCTTATGGGAAGGCGCGGGTTGGTACAAACGCTGCTGGCCAGGACACCAACTTCACCTACCAGCACCGCTCGGACGCGAACTACAAGGGAAGTGCTGCGAACTGCATCACCTGCCACGTATCTCACGGCTCGAACGCAACCATGACTGGCGCTGCTCTCACGGTCGCCAATCCTGGTGCCGCTCTTACCGCCTTCGGAGACGCAACGACCAGCTCTGCTGACAGCAAGCTGCTCCGCGTTGACAACCGTGGTACCTGCGCAATGTGCCACAACGTCTAAGGAGACACTGAGCACGTAAGGACTGCGTGTTTTCGTACACATAGGAACTGCGTGTTCTCGGACTTGGGGTGGCCCGGTTTACCGGGCCACCCCAAGTCTTTTCACCACGTCCAGCCGAACCCAGGCAAGTCACAGCCAAGACGTGCAGAGCCCAGGCCGTCTCTACCCGATATGTGCCGCTCGGCGGATGGTTCTACAAATCGCTCAAATAGATACTAGTTAAAGAGACTCCCGGCGGCTCCGACTCATCAGGATGCGTCGCCGGACACGACTGCTGCATCGCACCTGGTCCCGCATTGCCAACCGACGGAGCTAGACAAGTGAAGAGCTTGAACAAGAGCACGGCTCGCCGCGCTCGCGTTCGGACGGTGATGGGCCATCCCGCCGTCTCGGTCACCGTCGCCATCTCCGTCGCCATGACATTGACCCTGTTCGGCACCACCCAGGTCATGGCGGAAGTCGCCGTGCCGACTTCTCTTGAGACCGCAACGCCCAGCACGACGAGCACGTTCACCCCCAGTCCGACCCCCACGACGCTCCCTGTTCCAGACCCCTCTGCATCCTCCACGGGCACCCCCTCTGCTACCCCCAGCCCCACCCCTGGCGCGGCCCCCAGCGCGTCGCTGCAGACCTTCGCGGCACCCGGTGACCATCACGTGCTGGCGCGGATCGAGGGCTCCAACTTGCAGGCCAACTACCTGCCGGTCGACCAACCGGTGCCCGACGCGTCGCCGTTCCAGACCTTCCGCGTGCGGTTCAGGCTGCACAACGCCGGAACTGTCCCGATCACGACGACCCCACGGCTGGAGTACCGCGCCGGAGGGGGTACGTACCTCGTCGTGCCCGAGAAGCCCACGCTGGGGATCCCCTTCCACGTCGACCGCGAATGGGTTCCGAGCCTCGGCCTGAGCGGTGGCACGGTGGAGGGCCCGCTCGGTGCGGACATCTCTGCGGCCGACCTGCGGATCGGCACGGACAGCGGCCTCGCGGTGAACGGACACCACTCGATGGGTGCCAACCCGGACCAGCCGATCACCCTGCCGTCCGACTCCTACACCGAGGAGGAGTTCACCGTCACGCTCTCGATGGACGCGCGGTACCTCACCGGTTACCAGCTCCGGATCACCAACGGGGGGACTCCGCTGACGGGGGCGGACGTCGCCACGATTCGCGTCGGCGGGGAGCCCGCAGTGCGGCTCTCACCCGGCCAGCAACGAGGTGTCGCCGTGGCCGCCCCCAAGAAGGCGACCGCAACCCGGATTGCCTACCCGCTCGTCTCCGCACCGCAGTCCTCACCGGCGATCCTCTCAGCCACCGGGGTCTCTGGAGCCACCGCAGTTCCCGCGGTCTACCATCCGAACACGGTGGCCCATCCCCTGGTCGCCGCCGTCCTCAGCGCGGCGACCTATGCGGACACCATCCACGGCCCTTACGACATGACCGCAGCCCAGTGCGCCACCTGTCACCGGGCGCATGTGGCCAAGGGGCCCAACTTGATGGTCAAGGGCTCACAGAGCGACTTGTGCTTCATGTGCCACGACGGCTCGGGAGCCACGGCGAACGTCCAGGCCGAGTACCACCCCCTTGTTGCGCGACCTGCCAACGACTCCACGGCCACGACGCGCGACTACTACTCGCACGACGCAGAGGCTGCCAGCAACCACACCAACTCCGGCCTTGACGAGTTCGCCGGCGTGAGCAACAGGCACAGCTCGTGCGCTGACTGCCATAACTCACACAAGGCCCGGGCCCTGCCCGACAGCACCCAGACCACTGACCTGGCTGGCAAAGCGGCCGGCTGGGACGCATCGGGGCGGCTAGCGGGCGTCTCCGGGGTGTCGGTCCTCAACGGCCCTGCCGGGACGGCTCCCACCTACACGTTCCTGAGCGGCAGCACCGACGCGGCCGTTGACGAAGACCGGGTGACGAACGCGAACCCGATAAACGTTGAGTACCAGCTCTGCTTCAAGTGCCACTCCGGCTTTACGAAGCTGCTGCCGCCCATCGCCGGGAAGCCCTCGCTGGACGCACTGGACAAAGGCATCGAGCTCAACCCGGCCAACCCGTCGTTCCACCCGGTCGAGGCGCCCGGGACAAACACCACTGCCAAGATGGATCTCAACCTGGCGGCGACATCCCCGTTCAAGCTGTGGGACTTCAAGAGCACGAGCACGATCCGATGCCTGAACTGCCACGCCAGTGGCTCGACCCCCGGCCCGAACCCACCCGCGCCCGACCCCGTGCCACCCCTGCCGCTCCCGCTTCCGGGCAGCGCCCTGGCACCTCACACGTCGAGCAACCGAGGGATCCTGCTGCGCAACTACCAGGACCGGCTGCTCAAGTCAGGCATCGACACAGCAACCACCACGGCCGCCTACTCGGCTGGTGACTTCGCCCTGTGCTACGTCTGCCACGGCGAGGAGCCGTTCTCCAATTCCGACGGGCCCGCCGCCTCCACCGCGACAAACTTCTCGTTCCACGGCCAGCACCTGACCCTGCTGGCGGACAAAGGCGCGGGCGGCACGGATATCGACAAGCCCGGCGACGGTCAGGGCAACGCCATCTGTGCCGAGTGCCATTTCCGGATCCACTCGACGACGTACAAAGCCACGACCAAGTCCGCCGACGGAAGCGCCTTCACCCAGGCGATCCCCGGAACCCGACTGGTGAATTTCGCCCCCAACGTGCAGCCCTTCGGCGGCGCCCTCTCGTGGTCGGCGGCCTCAACCACTGCCGAGGGCTCGTGCACCCTCACGTGCCACAGCCACGAGCACGATGCCTCCAAGTACCCAGCCATCCCCGTCCCCGCGCCTTGAGTGGTCTCGACGACAGCGGCACACAGCCGTCTGTACCTTGCGCCGCACTCGGAGCCGCTTCGCCGTGAACTTCTCTGGGCCATCTCTATCCGATATGTGCCACCCGACGGATAGTGCTCCAAATCGCTCAAACAGATACTAGTTGCGAGACCAAAGCGCCGCGGTTACGTCCCGGTGCGTAAGAAAGAACAGGAAGCAGAATGAGCCGTAATCCGGTAACCGTGGGGGGTCGCCCAGAAGCGACCGAAGTCAGGCAGCAGCTGCTCGGCCGGCTTGGCCTGCAAGACAGCGCGAGCGACGCGGACGTCGAACAAACCCACAACGGGCTTGTCGAGTTCCTCGAGCTGGCGCCGCACGAGGTGAAGTCATGGGCCGCGACCCAAGCCGCGGAGATTGACGAAGCGTTCGCATTGCTGTCCGGTCCAGCACTGGACCTGGTTGCGCCTACCGCAGCTGCTGCGATGGCTCAGAATGGTCTGAACGAGGCAGCCCCGGTTCGTGCACCCGCAGCGCCCTCCGCACCTTCGACGCCTGCCGCGTCTGGCGCAGTCGCGGGGCTCGCCGCAAACAAGCCACTGCAGAAGAAGCTGACGTGGGTTCTGGCTCCCCTACTCGTCATCGGCGTCCTCGTCGGCGTCTACCTCAATGGCAAGGGCACCGACGTACCCGGCATCTCAGGCAAGCCAACCGGCCAGCAGACCCAGGCAGCCGGGGGGGCCGCCACCGTCCCGCTCGACCAGGCCAAGGTGGGCGCCCTCATGCAGAAGATCACCGCGAACCCCAAGGACCTTGTCTCGCTCGCGGGGCTCGGCGACCTGTACTTCGCATCTTCGGACTACAAGAACGCACAAGTCTTTGAGCAGAAGATCGTCGACATTGACCCGAAGAACGAGAAGGCGCTCATTGCGCTCGGTGCCGCGCAGTTCAACCAGGGCAACGGGGTCGAGGCCAAGAAGAACTGGCTCGTCGCTGCGGGTCTCTACCCCAAGTCAGCGGAAGTGCACTACGACCTTGGTTTCTTCTACATGAGCCAGACCCCGCCCGACAAGGTCAACATGAACGCCGAGTGGGCCAAGGTCATTGCGATCGACCCCAACTCGGCCATCGCGAAGTCGGTCGCCACCCACATCACCGGCACCAAGACGGCTGCCCCGACAGCTGCACCCACCACCAAGTAACACCATGACCATCCTCAGCATCGCCGTCGCGTTCCTCGCGGGAATCGTCTCCTTCGCGTCGCCTTGCTGCCTGCCCCTCGTCCCGGCCTATGTGAGCTACATGGTCGGGACGACGCCCCCCGGGTCACCGCGGGCACGACGGGTCGCGTTCAACCAGTCTCTGGCCTTCGTGCTGGGTTTCGCGGTGGTGTTCGTCGCACTATGGGCCTCGGTCGGGCTGGTCGGCTACCTGCTGAGGGACTACGTCGGGATCCTGCGACAGGTCGGTGGCGCCGTCCTCATCGTCATGGGTCTGCACGTCGCGGGAGTCATCCGGATCTCGGCTCTATACCGACAGGTCACCGTCCCCACCAAACGGATCGTCGGGGAGTCGCCGAGCGGCGACGGCACCGTCCTGGTCCAGGCCCCCAGCTACGTCCGCTCAGGCCTCCTGGGAGTGGCGTTCGCAGCGGGCTGGACCCCCTGCATCGGGCCCATCCTCGGCGGCATCATCGGCCTGGCCTCGCTGAACTCCAGTGTCGCCCAGGGCACTGTCCTGTTGATCGCCTACGCCGTCGGTCTCGGGGTCCCGTTCATCCTCGTGGCCGTCGGTGCGACCGCGGCCAACCAGCGTCTCGCATGGTTCCGCAAGCACGAGGCGGCAGTCTCCTTGGTGACCGGAGCAATGCTCATCCTGGTCGGCTTCCTGATGATCACGAACCTGTTCATCAAACTGTCCGGCGCCCTTCCCACCTTCGGTATCTGAGAAAGAGTTCAACATGAGCCAAGACGTCCGCACCCGCCCCGCCGACTCAGGTGATCGCGCGTCGCTCGACGGTCTCGACGGTCTCGACGGCGGGCCTTCCGTCTCCGCGACCGACGTGCTGGACCGGCTGTGGCGGTTCTTCATCTCGATGCGCACCGGGCTTCTGCTGATCCTCGGGCTGGGGCTGTTGTCACTGGTTGGCACCCTGCTGGCGCAGGCACCAGCAGGGATGACAGCCGACCCCGCGGCATACGCGAGCTGGGTCGCCTCCATCCACTCCAAGTACGGCGGCTGGACGCCCGTCCTTGACAAGCTCGGCTTCTTCTCGATCTTCACCTCGATCTGGTTCAAGGCGATGACCGTCCTGCTGACGACGAGCATCCTCGCCTGTTCGGTCAACCGCGCGCCGCGCCTGTGGAAGATCGCCTTCCACCCACGCACGCGGATGGGCGAGACCTTCTTCACGCACGCGGCTCTGAGGGCAAACGTCCTGGTGCCGACCGAGCCCGAGAAGGCCATGGACAACGTCCGTGAGGTCTTGAAGTCCCGCCGCTTCCGGACCATCGCCGACCCGGACGACAACGGCCTGAACCTCTACGCCGACCGGTTCCGCTGGGGCCCCTTCGGGACCGTCATCGCCCACCTGAGCTTCGTCGTCATCCTCCTGGGCTTCTTCCTGAGCGCAACCACCGGCTTCAAGAACACCGACTTCACAGCCCCCGTCGGCTCCAAGGTGGCGGTCGGTCACGGCACCGGGCTCACCGTTGAGGCGAAGTCCTTCAACGACGCATACTACGCCAACGGTTCTCCCAAGGACTATGCGAGCGATCTCGTGCTCTACAAGAACGGCACCGAGGTCAAACGACAGACGGTGCGCGTCAACCACCCGATGAAGTTTGAAGGCGTCTCGTTCTACCAGTCGTTCTTCGGAGTCGCCGCCACGATGCAGGTCAAGGACGCCGCCGGCACGACCGTCTTCGGCGACGCCGTGCCGCTCGCGTGGACCTCTGACGACGGCAAGAAGAGCATCGGCAAGTTCGACATGGCGGGCAAGGGACTGGAGGTCTACGTCATCGACGTGGCTTCCGGTCAGGTCGACCCGGACATCAAGGCCGGGCAGGTTGAGCTCGAGATCCACCAGGCCGGCAAGAACGACCCCATCGCCACCCAGGTGGTGGACCAGGGCAAGTCGACCACGATCGCCGGTCTCAGCTACACCTTCGAGCGTCCCAAGCAGTTCACCGGCCTCATCGTGGCCCACGACCCGGGCGCGATGTTCGTCTGGGTGGGCTCCACGCTGCTGGTGATCGGACTCTTCCTGGTCTTCTTCTTCCCGCACCGTCGTGTCTGGGTCCGGGTCCGCAAGACATCCGGCGGCACCGAGATCCTCTGCGCTTCCACGATGAAGCGTGACGTGGCGTTCGAACCACAGTTCCACCAGCTGGTCACCGACATCCAGCTCGTCGGGTCGCCCGTCGAGCACCACACAAAGGTAGGACAGAACGATGCTTGATCCGACAGTCGCCATGCAGTTGTCCAAATACAGCCTTGTGGCCAGCCTCGCCCTGGTCGTCCTGGCCCTGATCTGTTACACCCTGGTGCTGGTGCTCAAGCGATCCGTTCATCCGGCGCCGGTCATGGCCCGCACCGGCGGCCACACTGGCGGGGGCGGTATCGCGACCGACGAGCTCCCGCCGCCGGCTGCCAACGCATCTCCGCGCGCTCTGGCGCAGTACGGCACCTACTTCACCTGGCTCGGCCTGGCGTTCCTCACCGCGTGCCTGTTCTTCCTGACGGTCGGGACCGGCCATGGGCCGTTCACCAACCAGTACGAGTTCTCGGTCTCCTTCGCCTGGGGCATGCTCGTGGCCTACGCCTACTTCGAGCACAAGTACCACGTGCGCACCATCGGCCTCCTGATCCTTCCCATCGCCGCAGCGTTCCTGCTCTATGCCATGTCGATGGGAACCACCGCCAACCCGCTCGTGCCGGCGCTGCAGAACCCTCCGCTGCTGATCACCCACATCGCTGTGGCCGTCATCGCCTACGGCGCGTTCTCGATCTCCTTTGCGGCCGCCGTGCTCTACCTCATCCAGCCCCCAGAGGGCCGGCCGGGACTGCCCAAGCCTGCAGTCCTGGACGAGATGGGCTACCGCGCGGTCATCATCGGGTTCCCGCTGCTGACCCTGACCGTCGTCCTCGGCGCGCTCTGGGCAGAGCAGGCGTGGGGCACCTACTGGAGCTGGGACCC